>Ga0302321_100000093_pt1 | contig 80547 bp, 67 predicted proteins | sample Fen_T0_1_FD_202505 | JGI IMG/M metagenome (GOLD analysis project Ga0302321, IMG submission 202505) | Peat permafrost microbial communities from Stordalen Mire near Abisko, Sweden - Fen_T0_1 | ecosystem: Environmental > Terrestrial > Soil > Wetlands > Permafrost | place: Sweden: Abisko...
ATCTCTGCACACCTCAACGAGGTTGAGCTCGTACACAGCCACACCTGGTACGCCAACATGGCCGGACATTTTGCCCATCTTTTGTATGGCATTCCGCACGTGATGACGTCCCATAGCCTCGAACCCTTGCGCCCCTGGAAGGCCGAGCAGTTGGGCGGAGGTTATGTGCTGTCATCGTTCTGTGAGCGCATCTCGATCGAGCAAGCCGATGCTGTCGTTGCCGTGTCCAAAGCGATGAAAGCCGACATCCTCTCGAGCTACTCCACGGTCGACCCCAACAAGGTTCACGTCATCTACAACGGCATCGACCCAGCGGCGGTGCGGCCCGATCCAGCAACGAACCACCTGGTCGAATGCGGCATCGATCCGAACATCCCCTACGTGGTTTTCGTCGGTCGCATTACGCGTCAGAAGGGCATTGTCCACCTGCTCGAAGCCGCACGCCATTTCATCCCAAATACTCAGCTCGTCCTGTGTGCTGGTGAGCCCGATACGCCAGACATGGGGCTCGAAGTCGAAAAACTCGTGAACGAACTGCGTGCGACACGCGGCCATGTGGTTTGGATCGCGCGCATGCTCAGTCGCGGGGAGCTGTCTCAGGTGCTCACGCACGCGCGGGTGTTCGTGTGTCCAAGTGTCTATGAGCCATTTGGCATCGTAAATCTCGAGGCCATGGCCTGTGGCGTCGCCGTAGTGGCGGCCCAGGTTGGCGGGATCCCGGAGATCGTCGTGCCGCGTGAGACTGGCACTCTCGTCCCATTCGAAAGCGACGGCAGCCCCTTCGGTACACCCAAGTACCGTGAAACTTATGCCCGCGATCTGGCCAGCGCCATCAATGAGCTGCTGGAGCAGCCAGAGCTCGCCAAGCGCTTTGGTGACCAGGGTCGCCAACGCGTTATCGAGGTTTTCAGTTGGGCTGCGATCGCCGAAAAGACAGCCCAGCTCTATGCCCAATTGCTTGGGCGCTAGTCGAAGTCACAAATTCACTGGCGGTGAACTCGAGTCACGAGCCGTCGCATCGTCTGCGGTAGCGGGCGGGACGTTGACTGGTCCGACGGGGCTCGCGCACCGAACCCGTGCATCGGACTTTCGGCGGCGACGCTCCTGCTTCTCCCCGCGCGTGCGCGTACGGCAACTTCTCGCCTGTTTCTCGTCGCAATCGCTGACACGGCAAGACTCGCAGGCTTGATATTCAACTGGGACTTCCCCCGCGAGCCCATTGACCCATCGTTGCAGAACCCTGGTGACCCAGGAAAGCGCTCGCATCGTATGCTTACCGTGTTCCGAAACGCCCAACTGTGCCCGAAGAATCGACGTCACGTTGCTGGTAACTCACGCCCGCGCAGAACCACCTACAGCAATTTGAGTGCGACGGCTAGGGGAGCACGCCAGCGACGGCCAGCCAGAGTTGCGATGGCGCGTACGTCACCGCCCAGGTTGGCTGCGACCGACACGCCGCCGACACCGCATGCTCCGACTCGGGCCACAGCCAGTAGACGATCGTCGCCAGCGCTGCCGTTGACGCAACGCCATAGCCCAAAATAGCTAGATTTCGATCGTAGCTCCGCTCCGTGATGGCATCGTCCAAACTTCGACAGAGCTCGTTCGCTGTCGCACCCGCGTTATTGCAATCCGACACGCCGAGTTTTGACCGCAAGTCTTCCACACGTCGGGTAGCGTGGTTCGCCGCCAAATGAAAGGTAGCCCCCGTCGCGGCACCAGCCACTATCAGTGCGCCGCCGAGATAGTAGGGAAAGGTCGGAAGCGTTCCGCCGGCCAGAGGAGACGCTGCCGCTTCGTGACTCGCTCCGCCATCGCTACCGGTCAGACGCGGCTTCGCAGACTCTGGTGACCGCGCGCGCGTGACTGCGGCGTACTTTGGATCAATAGGTACCCGGTACTGCTGGCCCGGCTGGACCAGGAGCGAGCCCGGTAGGCTCTTGCCGTCGATGCGAAAGGTGAACTCATGCAGCCCGGCTTCGAGGTACATGACCATTCCGAGCGGAATTGTGCCCACGAGCTCGTTGTCGACTCGTACCTCGGAGCCATTAGGTACAGCAGACAAATCGATTCTGCCGACACGGCGGGCAACTTCCTCGTATGCGTGCTGCAACTCGCTCAACTTCGTGTCACTCTCGATCGGAGCGAAATTCCTGAGGCAAAAGTCGAGCAATTCCGCCGCCTGCGCGTCGTGACCGAGCTCGTGATTGACGTGAGCCAGCGCAGCCGCAACGTCGTAGGTGCGCCGCAATCGCCATGCTTCGGTCAGCAATTGCCTGGCTTCCTCAAACCTCCCGGCACGAAAAGCGTTGATCCCAAGTCGGAACTTCTCGCGCGCATGTTCGTTTTCAACCAACACCGCTTGCAGATCTGCCGAGGAACCTCCTGTGGCGAACGCACTGCACGCCGCAAAGTCACAGCTCAAGACCCCCAGCAGGATAACAGGCCACCTCAACATCTCGTGCAGGCTCCTCGTCGTCGGGGCGGCGGCGTGGCCACCTCTAGTCTTCCTCCTCGAACCTATCGCTCGCCCTCCGCATCAAGTCAACGCTTGGCCTTCGGTTCAAGCTTTGGCGGGCCATTTTCTCGGCTTCCGAAATCGAGCGAGTCGCGGTAGAAGGTGTGAATCAATGAATCCGGCCAACGAGTTCCCTTTCGGCGCAGCCGCCGAACTCGCAAGACGCGCCCTCCACACGACAGGACCCATTTTAGGTTTCCCGATGGTTGGCGGGGCGTCCACGCGGCGGTTCGCGCGATTGCGCTTAGGGTCAGGAGAATCATTGGTCGCGATCTACGTTCCCGACGCTCAGCAGTCGGACGAGCTCGAAAAGCCTGGGGGACCGCTTGCACGTTGGCCATTCCTCGAGATCCGCGATCTGCTCGCCAGTCGCGGGATCCGTGTGCCCGCGGTGACCCATGAAGCTTGTGATCAAGGCTTGCTCTTGGTCGAAGATCTCGGAGATCTGACGCTTGCTGCAGCGCTCGAGGCAGCACCGAATCTAAAGGTCCGATTGTATCAATTAGCCGTCCAGGACTTAGCACAGGCGCAGCGGGCATTGGCAGCTTTGCCAGCGGACAGCGTCGTAGGTCGGCGCGAATTCGATGCTGACCTGCTGCGCTGGGAAATCGAACATTTTCGAGAATGGGCGCTCGAGGCACGCGGAATTGCTCTATCCGCAGGTGAACGAGAGGTCTTCGCGCGGGCCGCCGATTTTCTCGCGCGAACCATCGCTTCTTGGCCCAAAGGTTTCGTTCATCGCGACTATCAGAGCCGGAATTTGATGGTGCGCGTTCAAGAAAGCGGTGAGTACAACATCACCTGGATTGATTTTCAGGATGCATTGCTCGGCCCTCGAGTCTACGATCTGGTGGCACTCCTTGGGGACAGCTATCAGGTGTTTGAGCCTGCCTTCGTCGATGACCGTCTCGACGAATATGCCGCAACAATGACACTCGATTCCTGCGCTCGGCGCCAGATGCGACGAGAATTCGACCTCGTAACCGTGCAGCGCAAGTTGAAGGATGCTGGTCGTTTCGTATTCATCGATCGAACCAAACACAATCCGACCTTTCTGCGTTTCGTGGAGCCGACAATCGAAAAAGTACTATCAGCACTGGCGAGATTGCATGACGAGCCGTGCCTGGTGGCGCTCGACCAAATGCTTCGCTTTCGGCTGGGATAACTGTCCAGACTTCCGCGAGAAAACCGGGTCGAGTTACTAGTCGCCTTTGCGCTGGGGATTGAGTACTTCGAGGCGCACTTCGACCACGCCGTCACGAATCATACCGAGACGCCGAGCGGCTTCCCGGGAGAGATCGGCAACACGTCGTCGCCCGGCAAATGGCCCACGGTCGGTCACACGCACGATCACTGCGGCGCCAGTCGAAATCCGAACGACCCGCACGATCGTACCAAAGGGCAACGTTCGATGGGCCATGAGCGGAAGTGCTGGATCGTAAGGCTCGCCATTGGCCATCGCGTGACCGCTCAGGCTGTCCGCGTAATAGCTCGCCAATCCCGATTTCTTCTGCACCACCGGTGAATCTCGAAATTCATCCTGCAGCCGCTCGAATGATTCCTTTGAAGAGCTCTGCTCACCAACATGCCGTGACGTGTGCAGGTCCGGCTTCGAAGACTTGGAGCGCGTCGCATGGCTATCAAGTGCCCGCGAACTCGCCACGCCACCAGCACCACACCCTGCGACAAGGGCCAAGGGACAGACGAAGCGGACGACCGCTAATCGCATGTATTTCGTTGCGCGACCGATGTTCTCGGACATGACTGCTCTGCAATGAAAGGCTACCTGTTGGCCTGTCGTACATGCGGGACGAATGGATCGCTCGTTCAAGTCAACCGCCGGCTAACATGCTATGGTGTCGGCACGCCGTCACGCAAGCCACCAAGCCACCAAGCCACCAGACCTTGGCCGGTAGGCCTCATGATCCTGGAAATCAATCCCGACAACCCCGAGCCCAGAAAGATCCGCCGCGCCGTAGATGCGCTGGAGGCTGGGAACGTCATCGGCTATCCAACTGATACGGTGTACGGTCTTGGTTGCGACTTGATGAACAAGAAGGCGCTCGATCGACTCTACCAAATGAAGGGGATGCCGCGCACGCGCCCGCTCACGTTTCTTTGTCGCGACTTGGCAGAAGTGTCGCGATTTACCGTGATGCACAATCACGTATTTCGCACGCTCAGAGCCTATTTGCCCGGTCCCTACACGTTCATTGTTGAGGCCACGCGCGAAGTGCCCCGTGTCGTGCAGACGCCGCGCAAAACGGTGGGCATTCGTGTACCGTCCCATCCGGTTGCGATTGCGCTCGTTGCCGAACTCGGTCGGCCGATTCTTACGACAACGGCTTGCCATCCTGGGGACGAGCCGTTCGTTGTTCCCCGCGACATAGACGACGAGTTTCCTGGTCTAACGCTCGTCATCGACGCTGGGCAGAGTGGGACGCTTCCCTCGAGTATCGTCGATCTAACCGGCGATACGCCTAAAGTGATACGCGAAGGGGCTGGGGACGTCAGACCGTTTCTCTAGGCCGCACCCGGATCGTAGACGCGCAAAATGTACGGTTGCGGCGCAATGCTAGCGCCCTTTTGACCGGAGTTGCCAACTCCATCAATCGGGAACCGGTAGCTCCCATTTTATGTCCCTTGACACCAGCATGCCGAGGCTGCAGGGCAATGCCGTAGTATGGCTGAATTTGCAAACGGGGTAGCTCGCATGACCTACGTCGTTACCGATAATTGTCACGGTTGCCGCTTCACCGATTGCGTGAGCGTCTGTCCCGCGGACTGCTTTCACGGTGATGGACAAATGGTCTACATCGACCCCGAGGAATGCATCGGCTGTGGCGTCTGTGCCGGAGAGTGTCCAGTTGATGCCATCTACGCGAAGAATGAGCTCCCTCCAGAACTGAAGGAATGGGCAGCAATCAACGCGGATCGTAGCCTCCGACTTCCGGTACTGAGCGTGCCGCAAGAGCCTGCCGAGGGGTGGCTCGAACAGAAGAAGAAACTTGGATTTTGATACCTGGCGTGGAACGCGCCGGAGGGCCGCCCCGCCACCCGCGTGCCGATCGTTAGGGTCGTTGCGCGGTCCAGGCGGATCGCCCCTTGGCGCTTGCGCCATTTCCGAGTAGAGGGGAGGTCGCGCGGAGCGGCCCGAGTGACCTGGACCGCTCCTAATCCGGAGAAGTTGACATGTCTGCCCTCACCGAATCTGCCGCCTGGAAGGCGCTCGCAAGCCACTACGTTGCCACTCGCGGACTTAAGATGCGGGATCAGTTCGAGGCTGACGCGGGTCGGTTCAGAGAGCTGTCACTTAGCCTCGACGATATACTGTTCGACTTCTCCAAGAATCGAATCTCTGGGGAAACGCTCGAACTACTTGTTGCTCTAGCCGAGCAATGCGGATTACCGAGCTTCATTCAGCGCCTCTTCGACGGTGACAAGATCAACTTCACCGAAAATCGTTCAGTGTTGCATATGGCACTGCGCAACCGGAAGAACTCACCCGTCATCGTCGACGGGGAGAACGTCATGCCCAAGGTCAATGCCGTCTTGGCAAAGATGCGCGATTTCACTGAGAGCGTGCGACAGGGTGGCTGGAAGGGCTACACGGGCAAGGAGATCCGCCACATCGTCAACATCGGAATCGGCGGAAGTGATCTTGGCCCGGTCATGGCCACCGAGGCACTGCGCCCTTATTGGAAACAAGGGCTCAATGTCCACTTCGTTTCAAACGTCGACGGAACGGACATCGCCGAAAAGCTACGGCGTGTTGACCCAGAAACAACGCTTTTTTTAGTCGCTTCGAAGACGTTTACGACCCAAGAGACAATGGCGAACGCTCGCACGGCGCGCGCTTGGCTGATTGAGAAGCTCGGAGCGCAGTCGGCTGTACGCAATCACTTCGTCGCACTGTCAACGAATGGTAAGGCCGTGGCCGAGTTCGGCATAGATCCCAACAACATGTTCGAGTTCTGGGACTGGGTTGGCGGTCGCTATTCGCTTTGGAGTGCCATTGGGCTTTCCATCGCTTGTGTCATTGGCATGTCCAAGTTCGAGGAACTGCTCGCTGGCGCCCACGATGTCGACGAGCATTTCCGGACCACGCCACTGCGTCAAAACATTCCTGTCATCATGGCCTTGCTCGGCATATGGTATGCCAATTTCTACGGCGCCAGGAGCCACGCCATTCTGCCATACGATCAGTACCTGCATCGCTTCCCTGCCTATCTCCAACAGGCTGACATGGAAAGCAACGGCAAAAGCGTCGATCGCTCGGGCGCGAAAGTCACTGACTATGCGACAGGACCGATTATTTGGGGAGAGCCCGGCACCAACGGTCAACACGCGTTCTACCAGCTCATCCACCAGGGAACTGAACTGATTCCAGCCGATTTCTTGATGCCGATTTGCTCACACAACCCGCTGGGCGAGCATCACACACTGCTGGCATCCAACTGCTTCGCTCAAACCGAAGCACTGATGCGCGGCAAAACCGCCGATGAAGCCCGCTCGGAACTGATGCGCTCGGGAATTGCTGCGGCCCGAGTAGAACTGCTTGTTCCACACAAGGTGTTCGAGGGCAATCGTCCAACGAACACGATTCTGTTCGATCGGCTCACGCCGCGAACACTAGGTCGTTTGATTGCACTCTACGAACACAAGATCTTCGTCCAAGGCATCATCTGGAATCTGAACAGCTACGACCAGTGGGGGGTAGAACTGGGCAAACAATTGGCGAACGCTATTCTGCCCGAGTTGGTTACCAACTCCGAAGTGACGAGCCACGACAGTTCAACCAACGGACTCATTCACCGCTTCAAGTCCCACCGTACCACCGTGTAGGATTGCTTGGGCGTAACTACCGCGCCACGCTGATCCGGAAGTTGGTGCCAGATTGCACGGCACGCTTCGGTACGCCTTCACCAGAATCCAGTGCGCCACGCAGCATCGTATTGGCTTCGACCGAGGTTGGCAACACTGCATCCACCGACCAACGAATCCCCCCCTTGGCACTCGCCGAGATTTCCTTCAGCGTCACGTTTTCAGAACCAGGTGGAAGCATCGCTGGATCCACGAGCCTTCCAACAGCGTAGCGACGCGAATTAAATTCGACCTCCGCCGCCTTGTCGTCGGCACGAACGAGCTTGACCATGTGGTAAGTCACAAGCCCAAAACCGGCGACTTTTTCCCGAGCCACCACCATCCAGAAAGCCCCGTCGCCCACCGGCACGGTCGGCACCGGTAGTGTTGCCACGGTGAGCCCTTCGGCAATCGAATCGAGCAGATCGCGCAGCTCAGATTTTGCTCCAGTTGCGAGTTCGGAATTGAAACCATACCCGCCACCGTCACTTGCCATGGTGAAAGTGACCTTGCTGCCCTTCAGCGCAGAGATCTGCGTGATGAACTCTTGCGGCACATTAGGCATCGATACTTTCACGTCACGAACTCTTGCGGTGACAACGAGGCTTCTGCCATCGACCTTGTCCGACCCCGCACTCTTCGCGGTCGCCGCTACTGGTTTCGAATCGAGCCCCAGCGTCATCTCGATCGGCGGCAGCCCTTGATCCATCCCGGACTGGAGCGTGACTTCCAACTTGACCGTGCGCGGCAGATTCGCGCGCGGTGAGCGCAGCATCACGCGCGGCTCAGCGCCATTGGCACCAATCGTTAGCTTTGGTGCTTGCCCCGAAGGTGCTTCCGCCTCGGCGCGCGCCAGTTCCAAAATACCGTCAGGCGGCGGCCCCGAACTCGAAGTCGCGGCAGGAGCACCGGAGGCAACAGCGTTGGCAAGTGCCATCTCAACCTTGCCTGCAGGTGCCTTCGTGCTCGCCTCAGGTGTGGCGGTAGATCCCGCGTTCTCGGATTTTTGCTGGCAGCTCGCGACCACAACCAATTGGCCTACCAAGAGTACGACCTGAATACTTCGACGCATGGGGGACATTTCTAATCGAACTTTGGCTCGATTCAATGCCCCATCGAAGCCCCAACTATTCCTGGCTGATTTTCCGTCAATTACCACAGGTCTTGACCCGCGACCGCGACGCTTGTCGCGAGTAGTCGCGACGGGCTAGTTCTGTGCGGCGGGTGCCAGAGCGGCAGGTACTGCCTCGGGCGGCTCGGGGCTTGGAGTCGCAGGCTCGGGGCTTGGAGTCGCAGGCTCGGCTCCAGCCTGTGCTCCGGCATCTTGTGGGCTGGGCGCTGACAACGGAGCTCCAGCATCAGGATTCGTTCGCTCGGTCGGTGCCGTCCCGGGCAGGAATTCCTCGTCGATGGCGTTTCCCTGATCCACGAGCGCCAAGAGCCCCGTCTGCGGATCAATACGCTCGACGGCGATCCCAGCAGGGCGCGCAAAATCCGTCGTTGGACGACCAGCCAATGCCGACTTCATGAACTCGACCCATGCTGGCAACGCAGTATTGCCGCCAGTTTCGTTGGCACCCAGACTTACCGCATCGTCGAAGCCAACCCACACACCCGCAACGACTTCAGGAGAGTACCCGACGAACCAAGTGTCCTTGGCCTGATTCGTCGTGCCCGTCTTGCCCACGACGGGTCTGCCAAGTCGTTTGGCACGCTGAGCCGTCCCATGCTCTACGACGCCGCGCATCAGACTAGTTGCCAGATAAGCCACTTCGGGTGATAGGACCTGGGTTGGCTCTGTACCTTTGGGAACCTGAACTTCACGACCGTTTGGGCCTACGATGCGCGTTACCAACACCGGCGGCGCCGCAACACCGCCGCTGGCGAAAGTCGCGTACGCGTTGGTAATCTCGAGTGGCGTCACTTCGTATGCCCCGAGCGCGAGCGACGGCGTTGGGGCAAGTTTTGATTCAATGCCGCAAGCGTGAGCCAAGGCCACAACATTGGACGCACCGACAGCCTCAAGCAATTGCGTGGCTACCGAGTTCTCGCTGCGCGCCAGGCCTTCGCGCACCGAGAGCTGCATCGGCTCTGGCCGCTTCGTTGTTGCCGGTATCGTCAACAACGAAGCGGCAGTAAACTTCTGCGATGCGATCGCCTGGGAGTAGACGAATGGCTTGAATGAGGAGCCAGGCTGGCGGCGCGCCTGGGTCGCTCGATCCAATCCTCCCGCCACGGCCTCGCGACTCCCGACGAGTGCCAGAACTTGACGCGTGCGGACATCGATAGCTACGAGCGCGGACTGCGGCACGGATTCAAATCGCATTTCAGGTTTTGGAACCTCAAGTTCCCCGTCGATGACTACCCGCACGCGTGCCCCCAGCGCGGCAAATTTGGATGGCGGCAAATTCTTGGGATTGAGCCAAGATTCCCGGGCCAATCGCACTTGCCCGACAATGCCACCAACGCGAACGCCGATGGTTCCTTCGGCGTCGTTGACACTTTGCACCTCACCGACGGCCGCGTGGTAGCGTCTTGGTACGCCGGTCGAGCTAGGCCCCCAGAGTTGACCGGACTTTGCCGTATATGGCGCATCCAGTCGATACCTCTTCGCGTAGTCGCGTAGGTTGTCGCGCACAGCCCGACGTGCTGCGGACTGGATGACAGGATCGATGGTAGTAGTAATGATAAAACCACCGCGACTGGCTTGCCCAGGAGCAGCCCGCTCGAGGACCTGTTTGGCGATGGCTACTGCTTCCGGCGCAAGGTCCGACTCTTCTTCGGCCATCGGAGCCAGACGCAGCGGCTCAGACACCGCCTGCTGCTCGAGTTCGACGGATATGAAGCGCTTCTCGCGCATTTGTCCGAGAACAAAACGGCGGCGCTCGATGGCCCGGCGTTGATCGCGACGAGGGGAGAACCGTTCTGGTGACGCCACGATACCCGCCAGCGTTGCAGACTCTGCTAAGTCGAGTTCGGCGGCGTGTTTTCCGAAATACACGCGCGCCGCTTCCTCAATACCATAGCGACCATGCCCGAGATAAATGTGATTCAGGTAGAGTGCCAAGATCTCGTCTTTAGCCAGCGATTGTTCGAGCCGCCGCGCCAGGATCGTCTCTTGAATTTTTCTCGTGTAAGTCCGCTCCGAGGCCAGCAGCACGTTCTTCACAACCTGCTGAGTAATGGTACTTCCACCTTGAACGGTGTGACCGGCGCGCAGGTTCACCAGCAATGCGCGCAACATACCAAAGTAGTTCAAGCCCTCGTGTTCGTAGAATCGGGCATCTTCGGCGGCTAAGAATGCCAGCTTCGTGTGCGACGGGATCGACGAGAAAGCAACGACCGTACGTCGCTCGGTGAAGACTTCCTGGAGCAGTGTCCCATCACGGGCGAGGATTCGAGTAACCTGGGGAGGTCGATAGGAGTGGCGCAACTGGTCGACGTTGGGAAGCCTGGCTTCGAAGTGGTCTACGACGAGCCAAACTGAAATAGCCGCACCAAGACATACCACCAGCATGGCCATCAGCGTCCACATCACTATGCGTCGAAGTCGCCATCGGCGACCCGGGCGCCGCGCAGCTAGTTCGGGTTTGGCGCCGGCCTGGTCGATACCGTCATCATCCAGCTCGCTTCTACTTGGACGAATCGAGGACTTATCGTCGCCTCGATTTCGCCTCACCGCACCACCCATTGTAGAATCGCGACAGCCAGAATCACACCAAGCAGCATGCAGGCAACACTGACCACGAGCAATAGGACCACTGGCGACACGGACAAGGCAGCCCACTTGGACGCCACAACCGAAGTCGGTGTCACGCCAAGCATCCGCGCGTCGAGCATAGAACTTGGACGCGATGCGGGGGGTGCCAATGCCTCTTCGAGGGATCGAGCAAACTCAATGGCTGATTGCCAGCGGTCTTCTGGACGTTTTGCCAACGCCTTGGCGACGACGAACTCGAGCTGCTGGCTATAGCCGCGTTCTGGCGCAGATTCGGCGAGAGTTCGTGGCTTTTCGAGCACGTGTTTCTGGATGTACTCCATGGGCGTCTGCGTGACGAACGGCAGCTTCCCCGTCAACATTTCGAACAGGATCACTGCCAGTGAATAGATGTCACTGCGCGCATCCAGCGGCTTTCCCTGGGCCTGCTCGGGCGACATGAACTCTGGAGTTCCAAAAACCATGCCCTCTTGGGTCAGAATGAGTGAGCCGGGACGCATCTGCTGCTCGGTGACTTTTGCAAGGCCGAAATCGAGAACCTTCGGATAGTCAATGAGGCCACCCTGATTGCAGAGGTAGATGTTCTCGGGTTTCAAATCGCGGTGCACGATCCCCATTACGTGCGCTTCCTGCAGCGCACCACAAACCTGACTCAGAATCGGCACGGCCTTGTCTAGGGGCATCGGCCCATCACGGCGCACGGCCTGGTTCAGGCTGCGACCTTCGAGCAGTTCCATCACTATGCAAAGCGACCCATCGTCAAGTTCTTCGGACAAGAACACTCGGACCGTGTTGGGGTGGCTGAGCTGGCTCATCGCCCTCGCCTCCCGACGGAAGCGTGAAGCAAGATCCTTTCGCCCGGACAATCGGGGATGCAGAATCTTGATGGCGACCATCCGATTCATCTTCGGCTCGGCGGCCTTGTAGACGCTCCCCATTCCCCCAGACCCTATTTTTTGGATGATCTGGAATTGACCATCGAGGATCTCCCTGCCGATGAAAGGATCCTTTGGGCGCATCGCCGCGTCCATTACCATTGATCCGCACCTTTCGACAGCATTTCTCCAATTCTTGCCCCTCGGAGCAACCCGATGACTGAGCTTCGCCCATACCTTGGCCCACTTCTACATGCCGCGGGTTTCCGGCATGGCTTCTTTGGCAGACGCGGTGGAGACTCCGCAGGCAACTACGCAAGCCTCAACTGTTCGTTCTCTGTCGGCGACGATCCAGATCGTGTCCACCGCAATCATGTCCGAATTGCCGCCTATCTCGGCGTTCAGCTCGAGAGGCTCGTCACCGTTTGCCAAGTGCACGGGAGCGCGGTCGTGGACGCCGACGAGTTTCCCCACCTTGATTCCCACTGCAATCGTGAGGCTGACGCACTGATAGCTACTCGCGCTGATTATGCCCTCGGAATTCGTACAGCCGATTGCGTTCCGGTTCTGGTAGGCTGCCGTGACACCGGAGCTGTTGCGGCAATTCATGCTGGATGGCGAGGCATTGTTGCCGGCGTCGTCCCTGCAGCGATCGAGCGAATGGTGAGCAAGGGCGCCCGGCCCAACGCCATGGTCGTTGCTGTTGGCCCGCATATCGGCGTCCGCGCTTTTGAGGTGTCGGAAGAGGTCGCGGCGCAGCTCGCAGCAGTAGATCATGAAGGAAAATCAATAGAACGGAGCGGCTGCTCTCGGCCACGTGTTCGCTTGTCGAGCATTGTGTTGTCGCAGCTAATTTCGAAGGGAGTACGCCCCAATCAGATCGACCTGGTCGAAGCCTGTACATTTGAAAACACCTCGGAATTGTTCTCATTTCGACGTGACGGGGTGCATTCGGGACGACAGCTCAGCGCGATATGCCCAGAGCCGCGAGCGCATTAGGCGACCAGCCGAACTAGCAGATAATTTGATCTTTAACGACGAAGAGGGGTGACGAAGCCCAAATAAAATGTCTATGTTAGTGGCGTCGGCGTCGTACGGCCCTGCACGCAAGGTGCCGCACCCAACCGCCCATCCCGCTCGTGGGGAATTATATACGAGCGGGGTCTTCCCCCAAGGCCTCGCTGCTCCCCACGCCCTTGCACGTGCGGCGCCGACGCCTTAGTTTCTGCTGGTTCAATTCGGTAGCCGGTAGGGACTAGGTTTTGGAGGCGCCATTGGCGAAGGTCAATGGCGGGAGGCAGTTCGTGGCGGTGAAGTTCTGCGCCTGAGTCGTCGATCTGGGTACGTTGTTTCGCGCGGCGCAATGGGAGTATTTCTCGCCACAGCCTTTCACCCGGTAAGGCGGACTCGGAACCCATCGAAAATGACCGCGCCCGAAGGCAGCTTGATGCGGCACCTTGCCGCAGAGTATCCCACTTATACCGCCAAAAAGCCGGGCGAAGCCAAAGTCACTTCAGGGTAGGCATGCTGACTTTCCCGCCGAGACCGGTCTCTAACTTGCGCAACGCTGTCCAGTAGTCTTGGATCGCTGACTGCGGTTGGATATCGTAGGGACGAATCCCATACGTGGCCATGTTTCGACTGGCCGGAGAAACGCATGCCAACCAGAGTCCTCATCCTCGAAAATGATCTGACGTTCGCGTCCGAGCTTGCCAGTGGTCTGCGTTCACTTGGTGCCGAAGCAAACGTGGTGGAGGATCCGAGCCAAGGACTTCAGATCGCGACGACCGAGCGCCCCCATCTCATTGTCCTTGCCGTCGAGCTGCACAAGATGAACGGCTTTTCGGTGTGCTCGCGTATCAAGAAGGAACCCTCGTTGTCGTCGGTACCGGTTGTTCTCGTCACATCGAATTCAACTGATGTGACCATCGAGCAGCATCGGCAGCGACCAAATCACGCAGACGACTACATTCGCAAACCTATCGCCATCGAAGACCTGATCGATCGTCTGAGGAAATTCGTGGCATTGACCCCCTCGGGTCGGCCGAGTGCAGCGCCTGGAGACGACGAGATCATTATTGATGACGAAATCCTCGAAGCGCAAAGCGCTCGGCCCCCTTCCCTGCGACCGCGCAATAGCGTCATACCGGCTGACTCGGACGTGTCTCAGTTCACCGAAAACGCGTTCGATGGCATCATGTCGGAGCGCCCTACTTCTGTCGCACCCAAACGTTCGGACTCGGTCTTGCCGAACGTTTTTGGGCGCACGAGCCAGGCAGCTGCGGCAGATGGTCTCGCAAATTCCTCGCCCTCTGCCGTGCCGTCATCCATCGCGCCGCAGTCCGAATCAAATCGGGTCCGGTTGCGCGTCCTAGAGGATGCGTTAGAGGATGCAAACACACGGATCAGAGAGCTCGAATCGCGCGATCTCAGCGCGAAGGAGGCTGAACTCGAGATCTTACGGCATGAATTGGACGACGTCCGAGCCAAGCTCATGCTGGCCGGTCGCGGCGGTGGCACTTCGGGAAGCCCCGCCCGCGAAGTGCTCGATTTGCGCGAGCAACTCCACAAGAAAGAGAAGGAGTCGCTCGATTTGCGCGACCGGCTAACTCAACGCGAAAAGGAAGTTCTCAATTTCAAGGACGCCGCCCTCGGTTTCGAGCGAGAAAAGGCCGATCATGCCGACCGTCTCGACGACATCGCTCGACAATTGGCCGAGGCTCAGCGGCACGCCGAAGCGGCTCGATCGGACAAAGAAGCGGCAGCCAAGCGTGCCGAGGACGCAAAACGTCGCATCGACAAGTTGACCCAACAGCTGGAGGAGAAGGCGCAAGAGTTGGACCAACAGCGGGGCCAGCACGAAACGGCACTGACACTGCACGCCGCTGAAAGGGCACGCTGGGTCGAAGAGCACGAGGCCGCGGAACACCGTGCCGCCGAGGACTTGCGCTCAGCCATGGCTCGAGCATCTGTCGAGATTAATCTCCAGGCCGAGAAGGCTCAGCAGCAGCTGCAACAGGCATTGGGAACGGCCGAACAGAACAGCCAACAGCGACTCGGTCAGGCCCTAGCCGAAGCCCACGCTGCCGCACAAACTCAGCTGGAACGCGAGCTCAACGGCATGCGCCACGAACTGGGAGAGGACAAAGCTGCGTCTCTCGCCTCACAAGAGCGCGAGCTCACCGTGCGCCTCGGTAGGGAGCACGAGACCGCCGTCGAACAGGTCAACGCGACACACGCAGCGGAGTTGAAACGTGCCAATACCGAGCACGAGACCGCCGTCGAACAGGTCAACGCGACACACGCAGCAGAGTTGCAACGTGTCAATGCCGAGCACGAAGCCACCCTCGGGCATGCTCGTTCCGAATTCGCCGCAACGATCCACAACGCGAAGATCGAGCGCGAGAACGCTGAGCATGAGCGCGACGAACGAATTGCGTCGCTACAACGCGAACTGGATGAGACCAATCGGAGCCTTGTGGATGCCCGTGATCGCAGCACGATGCTCGATCGGCAGCTCGAGCGCGCGCGGTCAAAATGGTCCGAGGACCGCACGAACATCGAACGCACAAAGGACGCGCTGGCGGCAGCGTTCGTGCAACTCGAGGCCATCGAGCAGCGCCCGATCGAGTGAACCCGCGGGACGCTAGCAGCGTTATTGGCCAGGGTGTTCCGGAACGTCTTGGTGACCCTCGCCTTCGGGTCGTTCTACGACGACCCAGCGACCATGACGACGTTGCTGATGCGGGATGAATCGTGCCTTGTACGCCATGGGCATCGACCCCTTTACGTATAGGCCTAGGTAGAGATACCGCATACCCCAAGCCCGACACAGGCCGATCTCGCGCAAAATGGCGTAGGTTCCGAGCCCAAAGTTAGCCAGATCCGGGTCGTAGTAGCAATAGACCGCCGACAGCGAACTAAATCCGCGATCGAGCACGGACACTGCCGCCAAGCGCCCGCGGTGAATTAGCCGCATCTCGAAACTGTCGCAGCAAGTGTCGACCAAGAATGCACGATAGCCGTCCAAGTCAATCTGCCCGTCAGCGTCGCCCAAACCACGCTCGACCTTGTGTCGATTGTACAAGCCAACTCGTTCAGCGTCTGCCACCGGCGGACCGAGCTCGACGGTGAATTCGCGATTGGCGCGTGCAATAGTCCGCCGCTGCGAACGTGAGAAGTCGAAGCGCTCGACGTCGATGCGCAGCGGTACGCAAGCCGTGCAATCAGGACAATTGGTGCGGTAGAGAACCGGCCCCTGACGACGATCGCCGGCGGCGAGCCGCTGATCGATTTCGTCGGCGTGCAGATTCCTAGTCGGAAGCCGTAACGGCAGCCGCGCGGGCCGGTCTGGTAAGTAAGGGCAACAACTAGCCCGATCGAAGACGATTAACTCGGGCGGATGCCCGGGCACGACTCGCAGCACATGCGCATTGCCGTGCTCAACCTCGGATTCGGATCCGCCCTCTCGAAGCGGCTGCTTCATGGCATCCCCTTCGCGGAGCCATCTGAAGATTCGAGAGCAAATTTCTCCGGCAGCAATGCCGCCAACGAGAAGACACTCTGAGCACGAGGTGTTGCTACGACAACAACCGCGTCGTCGGCAAACTCCGCCAGCACCTGTCGGCAAATGCCACAAGGCGTGGCCGGAGGGGATGCGTCCGAGAACACGGCAACGGCCAGCACGTGGGTTTCTCCTGCCGCTACCATGGCGCAAACGGCTGCGCGCTCGGCACAAATCGTGGCTCCGTAGGTCGCGTTTTCCACGTTGCACCCGACGTAGACCCTACCTGATTGAGCGAGCAACGCCGCACCGACGCGAAACTTGGAATAGGGCGCATAGGCACGTTCTCGCGCCCCTTCAGCGACCTTTACCAGCTGCGGAAGATCCATGAATGCGTCAGCATAGCCGATGTGCGGACGCGTTGCATCGCCTCCTTCGTGCAATCAATGCGCGCTTGGTGCCGAAACGGCGCCATCGCGTTGACATGCCCTGGGGTCACGCCCCACGCCCCCTGCACGCGAGCATATCTTGCGCGCCAATTCAGCTCGCGCTTGGATGCGGCAATAGTGACGCTCTCTACACGTGGTGGAGGCCGCGTGCCCCGCCTACTCGCTTACCGAAAACGATTATCATGTTGCGCGCCCCCAGTCGGCCCCATCGGCCATCGGTGCGCGCTTTGCGCGTTCTGGTCGCACACTGAACCAGCGCTCAGAACACGCGCCGAACCCAGGTGAGGATGAGATTCTCCAGCTGACCCGCAACATCGCGTGCCACCTGTTGCACGTGAGCGTGATCCAACACGGCTCCATGCACTCCAGCCGCAGCATTGGTAATGCAGCTCAAAGCCATCACGCGAGTCCCCTGCTCACACAGGGCAATTGCTTCGAGAACCGTACTCATGCCAACAGCATCGGCCCCAATCCGTTCGAGGTAGTGGACTTCGGCCTTGGTCTCGTAGGTTGGACCGACAAGCCCAGCGTAGACGCCCTCATGTAAGTGCACACCGGCTTCGGCCGCGGCGCTGAAAGCGATTTGGCGCAACTCAGCATCGTAGACATTCGACAGATCAATGAAGCGCGTCGGCGCGTTCCACCCGACGAGCGGATTGTTGCCGGTCAGGTTAATATGGTCGGCAATGAGCATGACGGAACCTGGCGCGAATTTGGTCGTGGTCGCACCAGCGGCATTGGTCAGCAACACAACTTCGCATCCGAGCTTGGCCAGAAGACGTGCCCCGAATACGACCCGCTCGGGTGAGCACCCTTCGTACAAATGGACGCGCCCCTCGAGGCAGGCCGTTGCCACGCCGCCCAATACACCAAGCGTCAGCTTGCCAGAATGTCCTGCCACGGTCGGCCTTGGCATCCCCGGGATCTGCTCGTACGGGATCGACCGCGCAGCCTCGAGCCGCCCTGCCATCGCCCCAAGCCCAGAGCCCAGCACGAGCCCCAGCCTTGGCCGGCCGCCAGCCTCTTCAAGCACCGATGCTGCAGCAAACTCCAAAGTTTTGCGGGTTTCTGAGCTCAAGTTGGACATTCAGCGAAGATACATGATTTGCGGAAACAGCTGAACAGCCGTTACGAACTGGCCTCGCCGATGTTGCGTGCTAGAGCGGTGGCCGTTGAGAATCCCAATGACGAAGTTCGCGAAGTTCCTCGAGGAAAGCAAACTGGACCCCCGGCGCATCATGGCCGCTTCTTGCCAAATCGAGCGGCTGACTCGAGAGGATCGACTCTTCATCGCTCAGGCAGCGTGCAAGCGTCGTCTCGCGGGCAAAAAAGACGGCGCCAAAGCCGAGCGCAAGAAGATGCATTCGGGCCGTCCCGTATCGCCACCGACGATCGAAGCCGCAAAGGCGGGCAAGCCTGTGTCCGGTGCTGCGAAGACTCGCCTCGTCCGCGCCGTCAATCGGCTCCTCGAGCAGAAGAAGCAGCCGGCAGTCGAATTGCGCGCGCTGTTCTAGGCCGCTGAATTTCCGCGGGGTTGGGAATAACGGCGTGGACGTGTAGGTGTGGTGTATTTATTCGCCCACCTGGAACGTATCGATCGCTAAGGATATTCGACTCAGTGGCGATGAAAGGCCGGTCTGGCGATGAAAGGCCGTTCGAGTCGGCGCAACCAAGACTTACGGTGCAAGTCGCTTCGGTCGTAAGCCTTGAACGAGTCTGGTTCCCAGATCGGATGGCCCATTTCGGGCCGGCGGGGATACTTGTAGACGTGACGTTCGATCAGGTCAGCGACGAAGAAGTGGTGGGGCGCTTCCAAGCCGGGGACGCTTCTGCTTTCTCCGAGCTCTTTCGGCGTCATCAGCCTGCCGTAAGCCGTGTGGTTGCGCGGATGCTCGGAGCAGGCGTGCGCGGTCGGGCTGCGACGGTCGAGCTAGATGACCTCGTCCAAGACGTGTTCGTTCAGGTCTATCGCAGCCTCGAATCCTTCCGCGGACAAGCTCGGCTCAGTACTTGGGTCTATCGCATCGCGGTAAACGTTGTACTGATGCACCGGCGAAGTGCCCGATCGCGCCCCGTCTTCACCCACTCCGACGAACGCCCTTCGGTGCCCGCCCCCGGGCTCGGACCCGAAGAAGAGGTGGTGCAGCGGAGGAACGTCGATGCTTTGTACCGCCATCTCGGTCAACTGTCGGAGAAGAAACGAACCGTCTATATTCTGCACGAGATCGAGGGCTTGTCGCCGAGTGAGATTTCGAAAATCGTCGGCGCGCCAATCCTCACGATACGAACGCGACTATTCTACGCACGCCGAGAGTTGCTTGCCTCGTTCCAATCCGATCCCTACCTCTCGACGCTCATGCAGGAACTCGACCAACTGCCCCAAAATGGCCAGGACAACTGCCAGCACGATGGCGAAGAGGAGCCATCGAACCCGCGGTTGCGCTCCGCCAAGTCCGGTACTGCCGACCGCAATGTCATGGCACGTGAGAAGTCGTCATGACCAAAGAGATGTCGACGGAAGTCGCACTGACGCGCTTGTGTGAGCAGGCACGAGCCGTGATAAATCCGCAGTTGGACGCCTCGACTATCGAAGCTGCAGTGCTCGCGCGCGTTGCGCGCTCAAACAGCGATTCGCTCGTGGTTCCTCGGCGCGCAGCGCGCCGATTCCTAGTGCCAGTGGCCGCGCTTGCCGCTGCTGCCATCGCTCTAGTCGCCGCATTCGGACTGATCCAGCGCACGCGTTCCAACGCCGGCGTTGCGCGCGGTCAACTTGCGAACGAACCAGGCATGGATGGCACACTCATCCTACCTGGCCAGATCCTCGAAGCGTCGGCTAGCGACCTCACGGTCAAGCACGGCGCCATCGTGACCTGGCGCCTGCGAGCTCCAGGGCGCGTCCGCGTCGTCGAGACGGGCTCACGCACGACTCTCGCGCTCGAACGTGGTCGCGTGGATGCTGACGTGACGCCGCAGCATCAGCCGGAGGTTTTGGCGATCGAAGTCGAACAACTTCGCGTGGCCGTTCATGGAACGGTATTCTCCGTAGAAAGACGGGGGGACGTCGCCGAGGTCGTCGTCCGTGAGGGCAAGGTGCACGTTAGCTCGAAGGCCGGGAACCTAGCACTTCCGGGTCAGTTGCTGACTGCTCCGTCCCACGTAGGTTTTGACGTTCGCCCAGAACAAGCAAGCGCGGAACCTTGGCCGATTGAGGTCAAACGACCTGCCAAACCAACTCACCCCGTGAGCGCGGCTTCGGTACGTCCCGTTGTCGCGGCGCCCACGCCATCCGTAGAAGCGCTTGCCGAACGCCCCTCCGCCGCCGAAATCGAACATATTTGGGAGGCCTCTGCCCGGGAAGTCGCAAACTGTTTTGCAGCCCAACCAGGTGGAGATCCGACGCTGCGCGTCAGTTTCGCTACGCAGGTCCAGCTACGCATCGCGCCGGATGGCACAGTCAGTGTGGCCGGGTTCGTGCCTCCGGTTCCGCCCACCGTTCTGAGGTGTGCGGAAGGCAGCATCGCCACCCTTCATGCTGCACCAACCGAGGTTGGCGCATCCGTGAGTCGTCCAAAAGTGCTCACCCGCTAGGCTAGTCGGCGCGCCGCATCGTGATTGACCGACCCTGCGACAACATCCAGCGCAGCGAGCGTTCGTCATCGAGTCTAAGTTCGACTTTGTCAGTTGCACCATCTTGACGATGGACGCCGACGGTTATCTTACCATCACGAAAAGCCAGGACTTCAAATTTGCCCGTAAGCGACCCTTCGGCAGGGATCTCGACCGTCATGTCGGAACCCTTGAACAGGAAACTGGTTCCCTTGACCCAGCCCGTTGCGGCTGAAAGATCGTTGGAATCGATTGACTCGATACGCTCACCGTACCAGCGTCCTTGAAGCTTGCGCTCCGCTGGGTGCCCACAACCAGCGAGAACAATCGCACTCAATGTCAGCAGTACGGTCGCGCAGGAAACAAACGAGGACGACATGTGACGATCGTATGCCAACGAAGCGCGGTGTACCTACATTTCGTCACATCGCTGAACCCATTGTCAGTGAATCACTGATGTCCCGGAAATTTCGGCAGCTCACGCGCATTGACACCCCGTCCTTGCCCGAGTATCCCCGGCCGGTGAGGACACAGGGTGCCCAAGGCTAATCCAAGCTCTCGACTGAACTTCAAGTTGCGCTGCACGGTTCTGGTCGCGGTGCTGTTCCTCGGACTCGTCGCATTGCGGATCCATGGGTCATCCCTTGCCATCCCAGCTCAAGTCTGGGACCCGCAGCATGCGATGAGCCACTTCGTGGCAACTCCCCTGCTCGAAGGCATGGGACCAGAAGCACAGGAACGCTGGCGCAGCCTGCTCATGGTAACGCCACGCAACATCCGCGTCGACGAATGGTCGCACTCAACGCCTTGGGCGCTTGCGCAATTTCAACACCAGCCACGGTTCCCTGTCATCAATACCAACATTGGTGATGGAGCCAATATGTTGGTTAGCCCTTGGGTTCCAGTACTCCATCTCGCAGCAATTGCGCGACCGGTCACCTGGGGCTACCTACTTTTCGGTGCCCAAGCTGGGCTCGCTTGGGCCTGGTGGTTTCAGCCGCTCGCTTGTTTTTTGGCGCTCATCTATCTGTTCGACATTCTGCTCCCTAGCAGACGACTGCTGGCCCTGTTCGGCGCAGCTTGGTACTGCGGCTCGGCCTACGTGGTGTGTTGGTCGCTGTGGCCTGCCTATTTGACGGCGTTTGGGGCGTTCTCCGTAGTTTGCGCGCACACCTTGCTACATAGCCGGAATCGACATGCGCTGCTTGGTGCGGGCGTGGGCCTTGGGATCGCGTTCTCTGGATTCGTGCTGCAGCTCTATCCGCCCTGGCAGGTGCCGCTCGCTCACACGTTTCTATTTATCTTCATCGGTCTTCTAATCCGTGATCGCCCTTGGAGAACGTTCCGAGTGGAGGTTTGGTTTAGAGTCCTTGGTGTTGGCCTCGGATTGCTCGTGGCAGCAGTCGTCTTGGGAAGTTTCTTCGCTTCTACGGCACGCGTCCTGCACGCGATGGCCGAGACGGTCTACCCGGGTCAACGAAGGCTACTCGGCGGTGACTGCTCAGCGACACGGCTGCTCACCGCATTGTACAATTACTCGACCATCTACAAGACGCCAGGTAACACCAACGAGAGCGAGAGCTCTGGCTTCTTCTTGTTCTTCCCAGCCGTGTTGATTGCGTTAATTGCTTCACCACGTGCCCGGCAGCGCATCGGCCCAGTGGGTTGGATACTCGTTCCACTGGCGATTTTCTTCGTGTACTTCTGCGTCACTACGGTTCCACCGTGGCTCGCCGACGTCACGCTGATGTCACGAGCCCAAGGGTTTCGCACGCAGATCGCCCTGGGTCTCGTCTCAATCATTCTTTGTGTTCAGCTGATTGATGCCATGCGCCAGAGCCGCTGGTGGGAGGAACGCTCCCTCTCCACCGCAGCATTGGTGTTTCTCGGTTGCGGAGGCCTGTTCGTCTGGTTTGGTTGGTTATTCCAAGGCGAAACCAATTACTTCCCGGGCGGCGCCTCGTACCCGCCCACCGAGGTACTTTGGGTCTCGTTCATTGCCGCCAGTATCTGCGCCTGCATGGCATTGGGACTCGCGCGGGTCTCCGCAGGCTTGACGCTGACTGCCGTAGCGATAACTTCGATACCGTTCAATCCGCTTTCGCGTGGGTTCACGCCGCTCGAACAGACGGAGATGCACCGTGCGATAGCCAAAGTCCTCGAAGACGACCCAAGGCCCGAGGGCAAACCCAGCCTCTGGCTCACCTACGGTGGCTCGATTTATCCAAGCACTGGGATGGTAGCGCAAATGCTCGGCGCACGTTCGATCGCCGGCGTTCACCAGTACCCGCAGCTAGACATGTGGCGCAAACTTGACCCAACGGGTAGACATTTCGAGAAGTACAACCGCTACGCACTCGTGCTGCAGTTTGCGGCACCACCGAGCGACACGACCGTCTTCTTCAATTTGCCGCACATGTTCGTGTTGCATCTGAAGACTTCCCCACTCAATCCGATTTGGCGCAACCTCCACGCGCGCTACGTGTTCAGCACTGGTGACGGCAACTTGGCGCAGTCGGGCCTGACTCCACTGCACATCGCAGCAGATGGCAAATTTGGGATCTGGAAGTTGCCGGATGAGCCGGCTGAACCGAACCACTAGAGCGCAAGCACGCTCGCGCCGCAAATCAACCGCACCTTGCAGCCGATATGCCTGAACAACCCGCTTTGCGCCGCTTCGAATTGAAACGCCCATTACTGTTGGAGATGTTCCGATTTGGGCTGATGGGCGCAACATCTGCCGGGATCTACCTTGTGTTCTTCGTCCCCCTGCGTTGGTTGCTTCCCATTCGACTTTGGGTTCCCGCAACGATTGCGTACCTCTTGAGCATGGTTGCCAACTACGTTCTGCAACGTAATTTCACTTTCAGAAGCAATCGTCCACACCAACAAGCAATAGCGCGCTTCCTGGTCGTGCAACTTATCGGGCTCGGACTAAACGCGTTTGCGCTTGAGCTTCTCACCACACGCGCCCATTGGCCACTTTGGTTCGCCCAAGGGGTCGCCATTGTGGCGGTTGCTGGCTGGAGCTACGTCGCGCAAAAGGTGTGGGTCTTCTTCGGTAGTCACGAGCCCGTCGCGTCAGTGAGTGCGAGGGTAGAATCGTAGCGCATCGCCAACCCGGCTTCGCACGCTGACTCGCGCATCAACCAATGACCTCTGCCAGTACTACGTCGTCCAGACAAGCCTGACCGCTTGTCAGGTACGTTATCGTAAATGCAATCCCGTAGAGCGCCGTCGTGCTTTGCGTGGCGGTTGTCGTGAACATGTAGCGTACCTCGGCCCAATCAGCGGTAAGGTAGGCGGCCGAAGCCGTGGCAATTGCTGTATAGGGCGTACTGAATAGCCCCACCTTGGTGGCTACGGTTGCCACCGTGGGCCCCTTGATGCGATAGCTGAGCACGTATTTCGTGCCCGCCCTAAGCGTAATCGTGTTGGCCGAAAGCACGGGCCAACCAATGACCTGCGCCGAGTAACCGGCGTAGTAGGCAATGCAATAGGCTCCGTCCGTACCCACGCTTGCGGTGCTCATCTCCGAGCCCGCGGAAGAGGTCACGTGCCAAAACGCGGTGTCTTGTGAGAAGTCGCCATTCGACACTAGGTTTGGGCCAAGTACGAGCACTTCAGAGCCACCGGCAGCAACCGTACCGCCCGTTCCCAATGCGGAAGTTCCGCCTTGTCCAATTGCGACCGTGGTGCCACCCGTGCCAACCACCGTAGTTCCGCCCGTTCCCAATGCGGAAGTTCCGCCTTGTCCAATTGCGACCGTGGTGCCACCCGTGCCAACCACCGTAGTTCCGCCCGTTCCCAATGCGGAAGTTCCGCCTTGTCCAATTGCGACCGTGGTGCCACCCGTGCCAACCACCGTAGTTCCGCCTTGTTCGACACTCGTAGTCGATCCCCCGCCCTGGCCGAGAGCAGTACTTCCCCAAGTAGTCGAGCTCGATTGCCCGCCGCTGTTGGTGACCCCGCCATTTTCGATCGCGGAGCCACCTGCCTCATTCACATTGCCGGTCGCACCTGCGCCATTCACGCATAGACTGGAATAGCAGACGAGACCATCATTGCAGGTCTTGTTTGGGTAACAGGCACATCGCTCGGCACCAGCGCTACATTTTGTCGTCGTTCCTTGGGGGCCGTCACAGCCGCCTAGCGAAGCCAAAACCACGAACGACACGAGAGAGATTGCGGAAAGCGGACGCCCCAAAGTCATCTTGCACTAATATTTGGTGTGGGGTTCGTGAGAGGCAAGGAAGTTCTGACTACCAAGCCGACAGCGAGGCCATTTTTAGGCGAGAGTCTACCGATAACACCTACTTGGATACCGTATAGCGGTAAAGTCAGAGTGCGGTTGCCGACCGCGCGAATTCACCCAATGCCAGTCGACGACGAACTAGCTGCAACGGTGTCCGCATTTCACGGGGAGACTCGTCCACATGCTCGAGCTCGACATTGAGTGATTCAGAGCAAGTACCCGGCCAATCCGAGGTTGAGCCGTTTCACCTCGGTGGCGATGAATCCAGCCATCTTTCGCGCGCCGTTCTCTTGGAAATGAGTACCATCGATGGTTCCGGCATCGTTCTTGAAGAAGGTTTCAGCAGCGGCCGTCGTGGGCTGTGGGCAGATGGCCTTCAAGAAGTTGAACGTCAACAGGTTGTTGTCGACCACGGCAACATTCTCCACAGCACCCAATTCTTTCATGGCAGTAGCGTAAGCACCAAGCCCATTGCCGCCATTGCAGTACGCCGAATTGCGCGGCGGTGGGGTTACCAGAACCGGAATTGCGCCCTTGGCCTTGGTTGGATCTAGGTAGTACTGCTTGAGTTGGGTCTTGAAGTCTGTCGCTGCAGCAGCGTACCGCGGGTACGTGGTGCCATTGACTGTGAAGGTCGCGGTCGTATTCTGATCGTTTGTACCAAACTGGATGAAGAAGTAATCGCCTGGTTTGATGGCATTGAGGATATTGGTGACCGCGCCCTCTAGATAGAACCAGTACGCCGTACGCCCACCAGCGGCGCGATTTACCACAGTGACCTTGGTGTTGAAGATCTCGTGCAACATTTGGCCCCAACCAGCTTGGTCGTTGGTGGCAGCCGTGTCGGTGTAAGTCGATACCGTCGAGTCGCCAGCTATGTAAATCGTGAGCGCGGCGAGCGTACCCGCAGAACCGCCGGTCGTAGTCGCTCCGCCCGTGGCCTTGGCGCCGGCGGTGCCGGACCCACCAGTGCTCGCGGGTCCACCTGCAGTACCTGAACCGCCCGTAGCCTTGCCACCGGTCACCGTGTTACCACCGGACTGACTGCCCCCGACGCCACTTCCGCCGGTCGCCTTGTTGCCGCCGGTGACATTCGCTCCGCCCTGGTTGACGACACCTCCGGAGGAGGGTGTACCGCCACTTGACACAACCGCCCCACCAACCGAAGTTCCGCCCTGGTTCTGAGCCCCGCCCTGCCCGGGCGTTCCTCCGCTTTGCACACGTCCGGTAGATCCGCCGGTTGCGTTGCTCGCGCCGCCAAACGCAGTGCCCCCGGAACCTATGACCGCTGAGCCGCCGTTCGCGCTCGCTGCGCCACCAACACCACCAGTAGTGGGTGCCCCATCATTGCCGCCGCAACCCGCAACCAAGATCGCGATGCTGAGTGAACGGATCGAGAGGACGGAATGATTTGACTGAATCGCTCGCAAGGAACCTCCAAAGGCTGTGGTCATGACGTCACCAGAAAGTCGGGCTGTCGAGAGATGGTTACCTTCGAAGACCAAAACCAATCAAGGGTCGAACAAAATTGAGACCAAGACGCCAGCATTGCCGTGAGGTCGCTCCCGCGGCAAACGTTGCGTCCTCCGGTCGTATTGTACAACCGGAAGATTCCAGCGTTCCTATCGGACGGGGCTCGGCACTCGGTTCAGTGGGAACCGTCGATTCAATCTCGAGCTGCGACGCGGTGTGGCGTCGCGTCGTTGCCCGGGCAAGCGTTGAACCTCACTGGGATCGGATCCTGACGAGCTCTGCCCGGCACTTCGCACGAGTCATTGCCATTGGCTATGACGTCGTGGGGCTTGTCCATGCGGTCGTTGCGGCTTTCATTGGCGCGCACGTTGGACAAGCCTACCTTGGTCGTATCGACGCAGGCCGTCGTACTGCAAACCGCTGCGAGAACGAGAGCGGAAACGCTAGGTCGGCACTTCATGCTGGCCTCCCTTCGCTGCGAGTATGCCACGCCAGGTCCAACATGCAGTGCACAGCGCCTTCGGCCGGGCCGCTTTGTTTGTAAGTCGCCAGAAACGTTCGGATGTGGAGAACTTGTGCTACGCGCGCGTCAGCGGCCAAGACTTTTCACAACTTAGGGCCGCCGGGTTCCGTCCGTTGACTGGTTTGTGTCACGCGGCGTACCACCACCACTACCCAAGACCACTGGCGCAACGAAAGCAGGCGGGGGACCGCCGCCATTGCCTCGAGCGAAACCGCGCCAATCCAAACGCGCGCCGGCGGTGCAAGACGCCCACACCAAACGCGCCGCTGGGCCTCCACCTCTGCCCAAAACAAAGCCGATTGAATCCAAACGCGTGCCTGCCAAGTCAAAACGATCCGACGCACCGAAGAGCCCCGTCGCAACCAGCGCACGCGGCCAACAAATCGCGCAGAAGCATCAAGCTTCGAAATCTGCCCGCCTCGCGGAAAATGTGGTTGAAGAGCTGTGGTTTGGCGATGACGATCCAGCGCGCACGCACATTGAGGCAAGTAGCTCGTTAGCTGCCACCACGGCGATTGCCACCGGTCTGAAACCCTTTCCCGTAATTGCTCAGCGCGTGCTCCGACTGATGGAAAAGCCTACGACCTCAGCGACCGAGCTTAGTCGACTGATTGAGCGTGATCCTGGGCTTTCCGCCAAGGTATTGGGCGTCGCGAATTCGGCTCTCTACGCGCATTCGCGTAGCTGCGCGAGCATCGAGAATGCCACGCTGCGACTCGGAACCCAGAACATCGGACGAATCGTGGTGACCTTGGTCGCGCATGGGATGTTCGACGATGTCGATCCGGTGGGTGCGAAGATCCGCAACCATTGTGTGGGCGTTTCAATCCTGGCGCGACATTTGGCCACGGACATCAAAGCCGTGGATGCTGACGATCTGTTTCTTGCTGGGCTATTGCACGATATTGGCAAGCTCTTGGCATTGCAAACTAACGACATTGACTATGCAGCGCTCGAAGGTGACACGAACCACTGCCCCGAACACGCGCATCTGAGGGAGCGTGAACTCGTCGGCTGGGACCATGCTGTACTCGGTGCTCACGTGATCGAAAAGTGGCAACTACCGCACGAGATCGCGACTATCGTCGCGTGGCACCATCAACCCGGTCGCGCCTTTGCCCAAGGCGGAACCGTGGCTCAATCGGTGGCCATCCTGCGATTGGCCGATCGCATCGACTACCAGATCATGAACCACCGTGAGCTCGACGACGCGTTCATCGACCAGTTGGAGCAACAGGCTGCGTTCGAGTACACCGACTACAATTCGGCAATGTTACGCGCGGTTTGGCCACGGCTCTTGGCGACGCTCGACGAGGGACGCAATATTATCGGAGCCGCCAAAAATTAGGCCTACTTACAGCACCTAGCCCCGAGGCTGTAGTCGGAATATTGCCGCGGGTGGGTGGTTACCCGCGCGTCGCAACCGAGCCGTGTCGAGCGCGAGAAGAACCCGCCGTGGAATGCCCCATCGGCGTCGTCAACCCACTCGTCGAGATTGCCCACCATGTCGTAAATGGCGTCGGTGCCCCACTCGCTCTTGCAGCGCGGAGTCGTCCCTGTACGTCGCAACAATGGCCCACCGTCGGCCTCGACGAGATTGAGCCGTGGATCGAGGTGCCCCTCCGACGCATTGCCGTGCAGAATCGCCGCTGGATGTGCTTCGCGAAAGACGTTGCAGGCGCCTGGAACATACTGTGCCCCATATGGGAACTGTCGATTCTGTTGCCCGCGGCAAGCCGTCACCCATTCGGTGGCAGTACACAAGCGCTTGCCGGCGCGCTCGCAGGCTTGCTGCGCCGTGTTGGCATCCAAGTACCCACTCGGCAAAGCGTGCGCCTTGGAGGCTGCCACGGGCTCAAGGTTTCCTGCGCGTTGAAACGCCGGCAGTTCGGGCAGACTCATACTTCGACCAAGGGCGATGTCGCTGCCTGCGCGTTGCTTTTCCCAATGCGAGAAGATGTTCTTCGCACGCCCCGGATCCGGTGGGTAGTGGGGCGAGAACACTTCGCCACTCACTTGGTCAAAGAGGTGTGCTTCGTAGCGATCGATACAGAAGGCGCCGGCAACGTCGACCATTTCGCTCGGGCAATGGCGACCTGCGACGTTCGGTGCAACTTCAGCGCTGCGGCTCGAAGGCGCTGTGCATTCGGAACCAATCGCCACGTCGCCGCCATCAGGAAGGTACAAAAACGCTATTGGCCGCTCGTCCACCTCGCCCGGTGACGAAGTGAAAGTACCCGCATCGAGCAACTGTATGGCGGATGCTTTCTTCCCCTTCGCAGCATCGCGCCGAGCATCGCAACCGAACAACGTCGTCGCCGCGATGCTACCAACCAAAAACAACCACTGCAGAGTGAGCCAGACCTGTCGCAATTGACATCGGCAAAGGCAAAAGTCCTGATACGACCTCGCCCAACCGCGCGACGAACAGCTCACTTACCGCGGTAAACGATAAGCCCGTGACTCAAGTCATAGGGCGAGACAGCGACGCGCACGCGATCCCCAGGGAGCACGCGAATGTGATGCCGACGCATTCGACCGCTGAGCTGGGCTCGGACAACGGCACCACCTTGGTCAACCTTGATGTTGTATTGTCCGCCGCCGAGAGCGTCTTGAATGACGCCTTCCATTTCGAGAAGATCACCTTTACTCATTGTGCGCGTGCATTCTCCTAATAGTGGGCGCCAACAAGTGGCAGGCCCCGAGCTCGGGTGCAATATGACACAGCATTCACGGCCCGTCTGCTGGCTCGTTGCACCACCTAGGCCCACCGGCCCACAATCCCCGCCGCGGTGACGCTGATGACGTTTTCTGCCTTTCTATTCGACTACAACGGCGTCCTCGTCGATGACGAACACGTCCATTGGACGGCCTTCCGCGAGGTCCTTCGGCCCATGGGCATCGAGATGACCCAGACCGATTACTGGGAGAAGTACCTCGGCTTCGATGACGTCGGCGCCTTCCGCGCGGTGCTGGCCGACCACGGTCGCAGCGTTGACGAGCAGCAGGTGCGCGACCTCGTCGAGCTGAAAAAGCCCGCGTACATGACACTCGCTCGCAAAAGCCTCGTGGGGTTCGATGGCGCCTCCGCCCTGCTGCGCCGATTGGCAAACGCCGGGGCCCCGATTGGCATCGTCTCGGGTGCGCTACGCGACGAGATCCTTCTGGGCCTCGACGTGCTTGACGCGATAGCCGCGGTGCGCTTCGTCGTCTCCGCAGAAGACACCAAAGCGTCGAAGCCCGATCCGGAAGGCTACAACATCGGTAAAGACAAGCTGCTGGCCAGCGGAGGCCCCGGTGTGTTGGCAAAGACCTTAGTCATCGAAGACTCATTGGCTGGCATCGAGTCCGCGGTTAGAGCCGGCTTGTGTTGTTTGGCTGTAGCCCACAGCTACGACGAGGCGCAACTGCGCGCGGCCGGCGCGGTCGACGTCGTGGCAAAGATCGCGGACATCAGTGACGCCTATCTTGCGACACTTTCGGCGAGGCTCGGAGCGTAGTCGATGGCGCGTTGGGCATGGTCCAATTGCGTTGCTGTTGGTGCCCTTGCGGTACTGGGTCAGAGCGCGACCGCAACGCCCGGCCCCGAGCCAAAGCCACCGAGCACTCCGGTTTCATTCCCCTACCCAGCCCATGAACACGCTTGGTTGCGCACGGCTCTTGGCGCGATCCGCGGGACAACGGTAGGCCCGATCGAAAACCAACTGCACCCGGATCGCGGTTACGGTTCTGCGGCCTGTGGCCGCACGATGCAAGAGATCCGTCGCATGGGCGGCAATTGGGTCAGCATTACGCCGTTTGGGCGCGTTTACGGGCTTGAGCCGAGCGGGATCTCGCTGCGCTTCGAGGTGGCCTTTGCCGAGAACAAGAAGGCCGTACAAAAGGCAATCGCCCAAGCCCACGCCGAAGGCCTACGCGTGCTGCTAGTTCCCCACCTCTGGGTCGAAACTGGCGATTGGCGTGGCCACATCGCACCGAAAACCGAAGCCGGCTGGAAGCGTTGGGCCAAGGCTTACAGCGAGTTTGCTACTACTTGGGCCCGAGTTGCCGAAGCGAACCAGGTCGAACTGCTCGCGGTCGGCGTCGAATTGCGCAGCTGGGTAACGACAGCGCATGCCCCGCTCTTCTTGCCTGTGATCGAGAAGATCCGCGAGGCGTATCACGGACCGCTCACCTATGCCGCGAATTGGGATGACGTCCATGACACCGTGATTTGGGACAAACTCGACGTCATCGGGCTCAATGCCTTCTTTCCCCTTGCCGACAAAGAGGGCGCGAGCGACGAGCAACTTTCGTCCGCTGCTGCGCGCATAGCCAAGGAAACTAAGCGCCTTGCCGAGCGTTGGGGTAAGCCCGTCTTGTTCACCGAGTTTGGCTACACTACCCGGCGCGATCCGGCGCTTCGCCCCTGGGAATGGCCCGAGCACCTAGCTAATGTCGTCATCGACGAGCGCGACCAGGCGCGCGCGTACCGCGCATTGCTCAGTGCCATGATCCCCGAGCCTTGGTTCATGGGCGTATTCGTGTGGCGGCTGTATGCCGATCCAAGCGACGTATCCCAGGAACCCGAATGGGGATTTTCACCCCGCGGCAAGCGCGCTGAACTCGAGTTAGTCGACGCGTTTCGCGCACACTGGGGCGCTGATGGCCCCGAGCGCGAAGGCTCCGCGCTCGGTCGGTTTGGCATTGAGAGAATTCGCGGATTTTAGTCGCAATAGCCGGACGCTATGCGCCAGCCGGTAACCGTCGGAACCGCGCGTGCTCAAGTGCGGACACCGAATCGTCATTGAACGCGACGAGCAAGACACTCAGCAGACACGGCTCGCGTGACAATGCCGACAATGCTTCGTCGAGGGCAATTTCAGCGGCCGCAGCCGTTGGATAGCGATAGACCCCGGTGCTGATGGCGGGAAACGCGATCGAACGCAGGCCCGCGGTGGCAGCCAGGTTAAAACTGTTCCGATACGCCGCACGAAGCAGCTCTGGCTCACCCTGATTGCCGCCATGCCACACCGGACCCACCGTGTGAATGACGTAGCGAGCCAACAACGCGAACCCGAGCGTGAGCCGCGCCTCGCCCGTGGGGCAACGCACATTGGGACGCACCTCGGGTAACTGACGACAGGCCTCGAGCAACCCGGGGCCCGCGGCACGATGAATCGCTCCGTCGACTCCACCGCCCCCGAGCAGAAGCTCGTTGGCAGCGTTGACGATGGCGTCGACAGCGAGAGTTGTAATGTCGCCGCGAATGATCTCGATTCGCCGAATGGGATTGGGCGCTGGCATAGTCCGACCCAAACCAATAGCAGATTTCTCGACCCGGCGGGCTCGAGGTGGTTGAGCTTTGCCGCCAAATTCTCAATGAAAACCTGTGTTCGAGAATTGCAGTTGAAATAGCGACCGCTGAGCAGGCATGCTCAGGCGAAGGTTTCGGAAACTGGAGGGACTGTCCATGAGTGGTCAAGACGTAAGCGGGCTCGGTGGGTTTGATCACGGAAAGGGTTTTACGCCCGGAGAGATCTCCGGCAGTCTCGGACTCGGCCCGCTTGAAACCGCTTACGAAGAACTATTCGCCGAAGCGCTTGCCGACGGCATAATTACCGCCGAGGAGCGCGCCCAATTGGAGAAGGCCGCTGACAACATGGGGCTCGATCCGAAGCGTCTGCTCCGGCTCGAACAAGCCATGCTGGCAGCCTACCAGTCCCACCACCGCGTCCAGATCATCGAAGAATACGAAGAGCCCGTAGCGTCACTCGTACCACTCAAGGTCGAGGCCGATGGCGATGCGGGCCGGGCACTGCTGCTCAGGCGCATCGAATACTTGGAAGCGCGAGTTCGCGAGCTAGAAGATGAACTCAGGCGCGCTCAATCGGCGATCAACGTCGAGGTCAACCTCAGTGACTTCGAAGACTCGGTCGCCGACGCGAGCGAGGACACCGAAGAAATCTGGCGCCGCGTGCGCCGCAACCCCACGAGCCCCGAGCCCCTGCAGCACCTCTACCGCGTGTACTCGGCGCGCGGCGAACTCGACAAGCGCTGGTGCACCGCCCAAGCCCTCGAAGTGTTGGGCGCTGCCAATGCCGAGCAGCATGCGTTGTTCGAGCAGTATCGCTCACACACGCTGGTGGCACCCCGCGGCAGCGTTTCGGCCACCGCCTGGCACGATCTGCTCTTTCACCCCGAAGAGGAACTGCTCACCGGACAGATATTTGGCTTGATCGCGCCAGCGGTGCTGGTCGGACGGGTAACGTCACTGCGCCGCGATGGCAAATTGCATGCTCCGGCTGCTTCGACCAGACAAGATCCAGCAACCGCAACCATCACGGCCGTTCGCGCCGTGCCCTGGGCCGCGGCCATCCTCGGGCTAGCTTGCCCGCCCATCTACGTCGAAAAGGATCGCGACCTCGGCTACACCCACATTCCGTCGATCCCGCCGTTTAGCGTGATCGGCAAGCGCGTGCTCACCGGTTTGTCGCAACTCGACCACGCGTTCCTCACCGGACGCCATGTCACGCTCTATCGTCAAGAGCATTACATCAAGGTGCTATTTGGCGCAGTGCCCGATCTCGAGGATCTATTCCTCGCGGCCTTGACGATTGGCAGCCCAGGCTTGCCGATTGCGGATGCGCTGAAGAACCGCGTCGCGCCGATTGCACAGGCGATTGAACCATTGCTCGAAGCGGCACAAGTCGACGCCTTGCGCGGTTGCTTCTTGCGCTTCGTCGAGGACGGCGGCCGGACCAACCTGCAACGCTGGAACCATGCGACCGACAAGACCGCATGCCGCGCCGGGCTATTGCTGTGCAATGATCTCTCGACGGCGCTCGGTCGACTTGAACCCGAAGAGGGCAAACTAGGCGAGCTGGGAAGCGATCTCGTGGCCTTCGTCGCGAGCGATCGGTACTTCAAGCTGCGCCGGCAGCTCGGGATTGCAATCGATCGTTGAATCACACACGTAACCCCCCGAGCTACTTCAACGCATACCCCGTCCCCGCTTGCGCCAATTGCGCTGAAGTCAACGTGACGGTTCCCATCGAGCCATCGCTGTAATGCACGGTGAAGCCGTACGTCGCGTTCGACTGAAGTACATCAACGGGTACCGTCCAATAGTTCTCGATGCTCGGTGCAGCGTACGCCAACGTGCCCTTCGTGACTGCGTCACCCTGCTTCGCCCAATCGATGGCCGTCACTGCTGCCATCGGGTTGCGCACTTGAACTACAGCCCAATAGGCGTTCGAGCCCTCTTTGACCAATAGGCTCGGGACGCCATCGAAGACCTCGGGATCCCCCGAGCAGGATTGACTGGAGTCGCCGAGTTGCAGGCGGTGGAACCGCACACAGTGGGCAACCCCGTAGGCACCACCGTGCCGCCGCTGACGACGCCTGTCGCTCCCCCAACTGCCGGTGCGCCGCCCACTTGCGCCCCTGGCTCGACCGTATTCCCCGACGTACAAGCCAAAACCAAAACCGCGCAGATCCCCGCGCAAAAAAGGCCGTAAGCGCTCAATCGTGGCATGACACCAGCGAAGCCTATCATGCCCACCAAGCGCAGTCTGCGATTGGTAACTCGCCAGGCATCCCGCCGATATGATAGATGTACGGGCAGTGTCGAATAGTCGCCTCAGCATCCGCGTTGCAAGCGATGGCCTATCGGCATTCTTGTCTGTGGCGGCGGGGCCGACGCTCAGCGCAGTAGAATTCGATGCTGAACTCGCGGGGGCAGGTGTAACCGCTGGCATCGTTGCAGAAGCCCATGCGCTCATCAGCGCAGCCATTGTCGAGCCCAGCTTCGAGTGCAACGACGAACTGATTGGTGTTGGTTACGACGCTGTACCAAGCACCGATGCGCGCTTGGAAGCGAATTTTTCCGAGGGGTTGCAGGCGTGGCACCGGCGCGACGACGGCAGTGTCGATTATCACGATCGCGAGCTGCTCAAGCCTGTACACCAAGGTGACGCGCTCGCTATCGTTCACTTGCCGATCGCGGGCACAGAAGGGCAACGCGTCGACGGAACGCGGATCCCTGTGACTGCCCCGCGCACGTTGGCCGTGAAACTGGGCAATGGTGCGGAACTTTACAGCGATCAGGTGATTCGAGCCACCCGCGACGGAGTCATCCTCTACAAAGCGGGTCAATCACTCGATGTGGTCGATCGCCACCACCATCAAGGTCCTGTCGATTTGCATTCGGGAAGCCTGAACATGCAGGGCAGCCTGGTGGTCGCCGGCGATGTCCTGCGCACTTTTTCGGTAACCGCCACTGGCGATGTCGAGATCCTCGGCAACGTCGATTGTGCAACGGTGCAGGCGGGCGGAAACCTGCGCGTCCGTGGCGGCGTCCGCGGCGGCGATGGCGGCGCCGCTTGCACGGATGGGGATCTTTGGGCACATCATGCTGAGTCGGCAGATCTTCACGCCGGTGGCGTCTTACGCCTCGCGGAAGCAGTCAATAGCCAGCTCGAGGCGAGCGAAATCCACGTGAGCGGTCGGGTTCGAAGCGGCATTGCTACGGCCGAGCAACATATCGTCGTCAAGGAAGCAGGTGCCCCAAACGGCGTCGAGACTCGACTCACCGCGGGTGAGCCACTGGAATCGCCGGTGGCGCAAGCGCAGCGGCTGATTGGCGCTGCCAAAGCCATGCGCCAGTCCGTTCGCGTGCGCGGACGCAGTAGCGAGCGGACCAAGAGCGGCAAGACAGGCCGCGCCAAAGCCGAACTTGACGCAGCCGAGGTGCAACGCCTGCGCGAACGGGCCAAGCGCCGCGAACAGCTGCTTGAGACCGCGTCGATTCAGCTCAGCCTCGCACACCCCGGGGTCAGTATTCACATCGGTGACCAACGGCTCACCCTCGACGAGCCCGTTCGCACCACACGCTACTCGCTTGACCGTGACTCAGCCACGCTGCGCGCTGAGAAGACTCCCCAATGAGCCACGCCTCAGCCAGGATCTGCCACGAAGGACCTTGCCCATGAGCCTCAAGCAACTATCAGCCGCTGATTTGATGACCCCCAATCCAATCATGATTGCGCCCAGCGCCACGCTGCGCGCGGCGGCGCTGATAATGAGTCAGCAGAAGCTGCATTGCCTGCTCGTACCGGGGGATCCGGGCCGCAGCGTCGGCGTCATAACATCCAAAGACATCGTGCAGGTCCTGTGCGAGAGCGAGCTCGAGCTTCTTGACCAGCTGCATGTTTCCGATGCAATGACCAACCCGGCCATCAGCGTGCAGGAGGGCCTGACGATCGTGGATTGCTTACGCCTCATGCGCATGTGCGGCGTGCGAAGTGTGCCAGTCATGCGAGGCCTCGTGCCGGTGGGGATTTTGAGCTTTACCGATGTCTTGCATGCGGCAGTCGACCGAGCGGTTGCAAAAGTGTCCTAGACATACTTATAGCGAAACGTTGCTGGCTCAACCACCAACACGAAAGGGGCCCCATGGACCCCTTTTGCTTGTTGCGCTGAAGTGAGCTTCCTATTCGGCGACCACTTCCTTGAGGCCCTTCTGCTCAAGCTCGGCTGTGATCTTCTGCATCCGCTTATCGCTAAGCGGGTAGATGAGCATGGCCCCGGCGCCAAGCACGCAAGTTATCATCGGGGCCCAACTCATCATGAAGCTCATGATGTCTTTGACCTTCTCGGTTTGTTCCTGATCGGGAACGTAGCCGGAAATGCCGAGCAAGATCCCCGTGATCGAACCACCTATCGCCCAGCCGATCTTCTGTGAGAAGGAACCGGCCGACATAACGAGCCCGTTCGAAACCGTCCCCGACTCATTGCGTAGGTGAGCCGCGATGTCGGTATACATCGCAAAGAGAATGGCGCCCGTTGGCGCCGTCATGAAGGAGAACCCAGCCTGAATCAGGATAATCGCGGTGACGTTCGTGTTCGGTACGTACTTGAAACCGAGCGACAAGAGGCCCGAGACGAGGATGAGCGCGACGTACATCGTCTTCTTCTCGATCTTCTTGGCAAAGGTGCCAAAGGCCACCACGCTGACCAGGGCGGCGATCTTATCGAGGGTGAAAAACGCGCTGATGGCGCCACCGGGGTAGAGATCCCAATCAGCAACCGCCTTCTGATCGGCGTAGTACTTGAAGTAGTAGGCAGCAACTCCGTACCGGAGGGTGAAGGCGGCAATGGTGAAGAAGGACACGAAGAAGAGCACCCACCATGGCCAGCACGACAGGATGTTCTTCAAGTCCTTCTTGCCTTCACCGGCAGGTTTGGGCTCGGGCACGACACGCTCCTGCGTCATCTTCCCGGCGAGCAGGAAGCAAACGACCGCCAACGCGGCAAATGCTCCCATGACCAGGAACCAGCCGCGCTGCTGGTTGCCACCACCCGCCTTGGCAACGAAGAACATGAGCCCAGTCGAGATAATGAGCCCGGCTGCCTGAGCGCCGACCATGCGGAAAAAACTAACGCTTTGGCGCTCACTCGGCTCCTTGGACATCACGCTCATCAGCGTCGAGTACGGAATATTGATGATCGTGTAGATCACGCCAAACGCTGTGTACGTGAACCACGCATAGGCGAGCTTTGCCCCTTCACCCACATTCGGTGTAAAAAACGCGCTCGCGCTGATGAAGCCAAAAGGCAGAGCAAACCAATACAGATACGGACGGTAGCGACCCAAGCCCTGGCGCGGCTTCGTGCGATCGGCGATCGCGCCCATGACCGGATCGATCACGGTGTCCCAAATCCGCGTCACCAATAACATCACACCGACCGAGGTGGCTGAGATGCCAAACACGTCCGTGTAGAAGAAGCTACCGAACAGGATGAATGGCATCCAAAACAGGTTCGAGGCGAAGTCGCCTAGGGCGTAACCAAACTTCTCCGAAAACGGGATGACTTGCGCTGGATCGACCTTGCGTATATCCGACATGCTTCCTCAATCCTCGACCCACCAAGGGTCGCTCGAACGAGTCCTCGTGACTTGGGCTTCGATACGGCCCCGAAACCGGCCGCGAAACTAGCATTGTGCCGTCGCCCTTCATAGCCCCCAGATCGTTCAAGGCCGTTGCAGATCCCAGCGGAGCGACGCAAATGGCGCAGTCTGGTCATCAAATGACAGCGCAGCATCACTAATCCGTCGCCGCGCCAGGTAACGTTCGCGGCATTTCCTTGGGCTTTTTGGCCGGTACGGCGTAGTTCCCGCAGCTATGCGGTCTCGTCTTGCGAGGTGTCCGGGGCGCGGACTCGCAGGCGCTGCGGTCGCGAGAGTGGGTCAACTCCGTCGCTGCGAGGCTATTGCTCGATTCGCGGCTCAGGGTGCATCCGACTTAGAACTGCCCTCGGTTGGCGGACTCACGTACTGGACGCGAAGTGCCGCGGGACCTGGGCCGTCCTCGGACTTACCGCTCGTGAAGGTAACTTGTTGCCGTGTTGGCCACTGCCAGCGGAACTCCAGTCGCAGCCCGCCAGCTTCCAGGCATTGTGCAAACTGTTCCTCCTGACGACACTTCTCCGGGAGTGGCTTGGTCGGCATTACAGCCGGTGTGCCGTATTCTTTGGCAAGCTTCTCTTTTACGCCGTTGAATGCCGTAAGCCAATGGGATTTCGGGCGATGTTCAACCGTGATGACGCAGCTCCGCTTGTTGCAGAAGTCGATGCGGACTGTGGCATCGAAGCCAAAGTTCGAGACTGGACCGGAACAGGTCCCTGACTCACTGTTAACGCTAGCCCAAGCCTTTCCACCGCCCTGACAGGCCTGCTTGACATCGTTCGGACTTGCCCCGAAGTCGAACCCAGCAGCCCCCATTGGAGGATGCTCATTGCCTGCCGATGCATCGCCTTCTGCAGACTTGCCCGCAAGCGAAGGGGAACAGGCAAATGCTGAAAATGTCAGAGCTAACCCTAGGGGCCAAATGCGCATAACCCGCACACTTTGCCCCTCGTGCGGAGCTTCTTGCAAGAGAAACCCAAGCCAGGCCGCGTGAAATTTGGCTACGCAGGTCAGCTGGCGGCGGGACGCAACCAGCGCGCTGAAGCTAAGGGACGAATCACGCTTGGTCCCTAACCGCACGGCCCAGCTCTCGCCGTCGGGATTGATGCCATTGCGGCGACGGATCAGTGGACTACGCTGCACTGGTATGGGTCACCGCGCCGCCAAAGACATCTATGACGAATTGTCGACCAAGCTCGACGGCTCTATGGTGCGCATGCCAGATCACCCAGCGCTCAGGCAACTATTACTGGAACTGTACAGCGCCGACGAGGCTGAGCTTGTTGCGCGCATGCCTTGGGGCTTGGCGCGTATCGATCGGGTTGCTCAGGTCACCAAGCGTGATACGGCACACTTGACCAGACAGCTTGGGGAACTGGCTCACAAGGGCCTCGTGCTCGATCTGACGAATGAGCGGACGGGCGAACGCTTCTACATGCCGTCACCGTTCGTGGTCGGGATCTACGAGTTTACGCTGATGCGTGCAGGGCCGACCGCGGAGCATGCCCACCGTGCCAAACTGTTCCATGAATACATCGAGGCCGGCGCGTTTTACCGTGCTAACTTTGGCGATGGTCAGCAGGTATTTATTGCACGGGCATTGCCACACCCAAACACCGTTGAAGAGTCCACACTGGTTCTGCATCCGGATCGGGTCGAAAGCATCATCGAGCAGCAGCAGCAATTCTCCGTTGGGATCTGTGCGTGCCGTCACGAGCAGGAACATGTGGGTCATCGCCGCTGCTCGACACCGCTTGGGACCTGTACCGCGATGGGCAGCTCGGCGGAGTATTTAGTCCGCCACGGGCTGGCGCGCGCGAGCTCACGCACGGAAATGCTTGAGATTGTGGCACGTTCGCGGGAAACCGGGCTCGTGTTGTGCGCCGACAATGTAACGCAAGGCGTGAGTTTCATCTGTCACTGCTGCCGCTGTTGCTGTCAGCTGCTGCGGGGAATGAACGACTTTGGGTACCCGAACGTCATCACGACGTCACCTTTTGCGCCCGCTGTCGAGACCGCCACCTGCAATAGTTGTGGCGCCTGCGTCAAGGCCTGCCCGGTTGGCGCGCTAACGAGCTCAAAAGAGTCGGTGCCGAAACTCGATGCGCAACGCTGCATTGGTTGCGGCGTTTGCGCAACTCGTTGTCGGCAGCGAGCCCTTCGGCTAAGAGCGGGTACCAGGCGCCGCATCCTGCCGGAGAACAGCTTCGAACGAGTCATCCTGCAATGCCTCGAGCGCGGTACCCTGCAAAACCTTGTCTTCGACAATCCGCGAAGTCGCACCCAGAAGGCCATGCGCGGGCTTCTGGGTGGGCTACTGCGCCTGCCACAGCTGAAGCGCCGCCTCGTCAGTGAAGCCTACCGTTCGACATTTCTGCGCGGACTCGCGCTCGTGTCGGGCTACGACGGCCCATAGCGTGCATAGTCCTTGGGACGACTCAGCGAGAAATGACACGCTGCAGCCGTATTCATATACTCGCGGGGGCTGGTCTCTCTGATTTTGCGACTCTGGCGACCGGTATCACCTCGCTCTGCTTCAAAGACGCGAATAGCGGTAAGTCGGCATGGACGAGGTGCCAGATGGCCACGCGGCGGACAATGAAATCACCCAAATCAAATGGATCCAGATCGCCGTCAATCAGGCCCTTTCGCAGTTCGTGAGCCTGAGCCAAAAGGCCCAGGTGCTGTTGTGCGTGTCGCTTGACATTGACGCATCCAAGGCTGTCGAGGATCCCCTCCTCGGTGGCAAAATGGGTACCTAAGTGTTCAAGCAGGGCGTCAAGGCGCGCCAGTGTCTGGTCCAAGTTGCTTGCCGGGTGAAGCAAGATGAGTTCATTCGCAAGCCGGAATATTTCGGCGTGATCGGTGTCTATGCGCTCGTTGCCGGTCATGAACTGCTCGCCCCAAACCAATATGAACGGCAGTGAGCGATCTTCTCGCTCGGCGGAACAACGGGAGCAGTTTCTTCCCTGCTGCTTGGCGTCGTAGAGAAGCCGATCCGCGCGCGCAATCCACTCGGCGGCAGTTTCTTCCAGCTGCAGCTGCGCAACGCCCAGGCTAATGGTGACCCGACCGGTGGTTGGAAATGGCTGTTCGGCGACAGCTCGTCGCAAGGATTCGGCAAGCACCTGCGCGCCTGAAATTGGCGTACAAGGGGTTACGATAGCGAACTCTTCGCCGCCCCAACGAAAGATGGAATCGGTGTCGCGCAGCCGCGCCGAAATTCGTCGAGCCAACCCAATGAGCACTTGGTCACCGATGCTGTGACCGTAGGCATCGTTGATGCGCTTGAAATGGTCGACGTCGAACATGATGACGGAGCAGGGCACACCGTACCGATTCACGATCGCGACTTCACGGTCGACGAATTGGTCGAAGGCACGTCGGTTGCCAAGTCCAGTAAGGCGATCAGTCAACACGAGGCGATCAAGCTCCAGTTGAGTCGCCTGCAGCGCCGACAGTTCGCCGTGAACGTGCTCGACCATGTTGTCAAACGACTTACCCACCGGCGACAACGGACCCCGGCTAAGATTCGCCCGCGCCAAGACATCGCCTCCGACAATCGCATCAGCCGCAACCCGCAGCTTGAATGCTTGACGTGCGACCCGTCGAAATCGCCACCAAACGAGCGCCGTAGCGACGATTGAAAGCATCAGTAGGGCAGGAACAGGAGAATGCAGCATGATCGAATTTCGTTGCTATGGACGACCAACGACACACCGCCTGTGCTTGGTAAGCATCGAGCGCAGCTCGTCTAGTTCCTATGTGATTACCAAAACTTACCAAGCGACCAGCCCATCGAGCGAGTCAACGCGTGGGCGCCCGCCGCAGCTCTGCAAAGTACTTCGCCAATGCACGCCCAGTGTGCGACGCCTTGACCTTGGCAACGGCCTCTGGCGAACCCTCAGCCACCAGTCGCCCTCCGTCGGCACCACCATCGGGCCCCAGATCGATCACGTGGTCGGCTGCAGCGATGACGTCGAGATCGTGCTCGATTAAGATCACGCTGTTGCCCGCGTCAACCAAGCGATGTAGCACGTGAAGTAGCTTTGCCACGTCGTCGAAATGCAGGCCCGTCGTGGGTTCGTCGAGGACGTAAAGCGTGCGCCCTGTGTCGCGGCGCGAAAGCTCGCGGCTCAACTTCACGCGCTGTGCCTCACCGCCCGAAAGCGTTGGCGCGGGTTGGCCGAGTTTGACGTACCCGAGGCCCACCTCGGTCAAGGTCGCAAGCGTAGCGCGAATCGGCGTGTGCGCCTCGAAGAGCTCAAGCGCGCGATCGATCGAACTGTCCAACACCTCGGCAATCGAAAGATTCCGGTACTTCACCGACAGCGTGGAGGCGTCGTAACGCTTGCCGTGACACACCTCGCAGGTAACATACACGTCGGGTAAGAAGTGCATCTCGACGCGGCGCAGGCCGTCGCCTTCGCAGGCCTCACAGCGGCCGCCCTTGACGTTGAAGCTGAAGCGACCGGGCGCGTAACCTAGAGCGCGGGCCTCGGGTGTCATCGAGAACACCTCGCGGATCGCGTCGAATACCTTGGTGTAAGTGGCGGGGTTGGAGCGTGGGGTGCGCCCGATCGGCGATTGATCGACGAGCACTACTTTGTCGATCGCTTCGACTCCGACGATTTCGTCGTGCTTGCCCGAGCGCGCCTTTGCCCCGTGTAAACGCGTCGACAATTCCGGCTGCAAAATGTCCGAAACGAGGGTGCTTTTGCCGGCACCGGACACGCCCGTGACCGCGACGAGCACACCCAAAGGAAACGCCACATCTATGTGCTGCAGGTTGTTCGCGCTTGCCCCACGAACCAGGATTTGCCCCTTGGGCTTGCGTCGAATACCTACGGCGCTCACGCGCTTTTTGCCGGATAGGTACTGGCCGGTGAGGGTTTTGGAACGCTTCAATTGCGCGGGCGTGCCTTCGAACACGACGTGTCCACCAAGGGTTCCGGCACCAGGACCAAAATCGATGACGTGGTCGGCTGCTTCGATCGTACCGCGCTCATGCTCCACGACAATTACGGTGTTCTCTGCGTCACGTAACTTGCGCAGGGTGGCCACCAAGCGGTCCATGTCGCGCGGGTGTAGCCCGATTGAGGGCTCGTCCAACACGTAGAGCACGCCCGAAAGCTCGCTGCCGAGTTGGGCCGCCAAACGAATGCGTTGGGATTCACCACCTGAAAGCGTGGTCGAAGAACGATCCAAAGTGAGGTAACCGAGGCCCACGGCGTTCATGAATTCGAGCCGCGCACCGATCTCTTTGACAATTTCCAGCGCAATCTCAGCGTCGGCACCCGCAAGCGAAAGTCCCTTAAAATAGGCCAAGGTGCGATGAACGGGCAACTTTAGGACGTCAACGATGGTGTGATCGCCAATTCGCACACTGCGACCCACAGGCGAGAGCCGCGACCCTTCGCATTCGCTGCAAGCGGCTTCGGACATGAACGCCGCGTAGTAACGCCGCATGTCGTCGCTTTTGGTCTCGCGGAAGCGCCGCATCATGCTGCGTACGATGCCTTCGAATTGCATCGGCCAGCTTACTTTGCCGTGGGAGCCCTCCCAGCTGACCTGAACTCTGCGATCGCCGGTGCCATACAACACGAGTTGCCGATGCTTCTCGGGCAGTTTCGACCAAGGCCGGTCCAAATCGATTCGAAACTCGCGTTCGAGCGCCTCGAAGATCCCAAAGTTGATCCCAGCACCCTTGGCCATCACATTGGCGAGCGGTACGATCGCGCCCGCACGAATGCTCTTGGTAAGATCCGGCACCAACAGCCGCGGATCGATTTCCCCCGACATGCCAAGCCCGTTACACGATGGGCACATCCCAAGCGGTGAATTGAAGGAAAACAGTTGGGGCGATAGCTCACCGAGCGCCATCCCACAACGGTTACAGGCACGGCTTTGGCCAAAGCGCAAGACCGTGTCGTTGGCTTCGAGAACCAACACAGTCCCCTTGCCTTCGGTCAATGCGGTCTCAAGCGAATCCGCGAGTCGCCCCGAAGATACGCGCTTTGGTTCTACGCGGTCGACGACGAGCTCGATCGAGTGCTTGCTTTTCTTGTTCAGGGCCGGCACTTGATCGAGCCGTAGGATTTGGCCATCGATGCGTACACGCGCGAACCCACGTTTGGTGAGCCCGTCGAACAGATCCTTATACTCACCCTTTCGATTCTCCGCGAGCGGCGAAAGCAGCGTCACCGTCCCTGCGAGTTTCGCCACACGGGCAATAATCTCGTCTTTCGACAGCGATTCGACGGGGATCTGGCAGGTGGGGCAATAGGGCGTGCCCACGCGCGCAAACAGCACGCGGAGGTGGTCGAGGATCTCGGTGGTCGTGCCAACGGTCGAACGCGGGTTGCTACTGGCAGCCTTCTGCTCGATAGCAATCGTGGGGCTCAGGCCCTTGATGTGATCGAATGCAGGCTTGTCGAGTTGCCCTAAGAATTGCCGGGCGTAGCTCGAGAGTGATTCCACGTAGCGGCGTTGCCCCTCAGCATAGAGTGTGTCGAAGGCCAATGATGATTTGCCGGAACCGCTCACGCCTGTAAAGACCACGAGCTTCTGTTTTGGTATCCGAAGCTGCTCGATAGCTAGATTATGCTCGCGAGCCCCTTTGATAACGATGGCGGACGGATCGCTCCCTGACATGGCAGCCGCAGCCTACATCCGATGCGCCATACTGCAAACTCACTGAAACGTTCGCACCAAAGATTCGGCCGTCCGCCAAACGTTGGAACCGAGGCCTATGCGGATCCCTACGCGCGCATAGGAAGCGGGCTGGTTGTCCAGAATGTCGTGCACGTGTAGCCACGAGCCATCCGTGCAAAAGGTCAGCGGTTCGAGCTGAGTGCAGACCGACAGGCGCGTCGACTCGACGTCGGCTTCGATGGCACTGCGCAAGAAACTGCCTTCGAACCAGGTAGCACGCATACCAGCCCGAGCGATGGCACCCATGAACAACGGTCCACTACTGCGATTGTTCCGGTCCAAAGTGATCGACGCCCAACCGAGTGATGGCCAGAGCAACAGTTCACCGAACCAGCGCACCTTGTGGAACGTGAACCCAAACGGCACGCCAACGTTGGCCAGCACAGCGCTCGCGCCAGGTTCGAGGAGTGCCGCCCCCGAACCCGAAATTCGAGCCACTGCACCACTGCCGCGCTTGTCGAGGGTCAACAGGGCACCGGTGGCCAATTCGCCAGCAAGCTCTGACTGCACGTTGCTCGTACTTCCACCCAAGGCAAATCTCAGACTCGCACGCGAACTCGTGCCCCACATGCCGATAACTGGCTCGTAGCTTTCGGCGGCCAGAGCGAGCTCGCCATCGAGACGCAAGTCATTGTCGAGGCGATGCGTCGACGGTGACTGCCAGCGATCCCGACCCATTGAAAAACCAATGAGGCCCGTTATTCGTTCGCGATCAATCCAGGGCCGCAACAATTCACCCGGCACGACGAGGGAGTCGTCGAATGGTTGGGCGCCAGCCAATCCGCGGCCTCTGGCCCAATCGAGAATAGTCTGCGCCTTTGCCTGCGACGAGTACGCCGCCAGCACGCACGCAGCAAAGGCAAGGCCGAGCTTCAAATTCACAGTAACCAGTAGACTAGCGTCCGCGGGCGGGTTCGGCTACTGCCATCGAGATTCGGCCCTAGTAAAGGCCTGCACGATCCTTTAATTCCTTTGGCAAGGTGAGTGAAAGTCCCTCGATATCGCACCCGAGACCGTTCAAGACTCGGTAGACGCGCAGGTTGGAAAGGACTCGTTCAACGTATTTTTGGGTCTCGGTGTAGGGGATCCGTGCGGCAAATAGCTCGATTGAGCCTGAGCCAGCACGGCCTTGCCACAGCGCCACCGCCTGCGGCCCCGCGTTGTAGCCAGCCACGGCCAGCACCAGATCCTGTGAAAATGTATCGAGCAATTTGCGCAGGTACGCGGCCCCAAGGCGCAGATTCGTCCGGGGTTCCCCAAGTTCGAGCGCGCCAGTCAGGCCCAATTCCTCGGCCAATCGGCTCGCAGTTTGCGGCATCAACTGCATGAGACCTTTGGCGCCGACCGGAGACACCACGTCAGGATCGAACCCGGATTCCTGGCGCATCACCGCGTGCAACAGGTGTTGCGGCAGGTGATACTCGGCTTCGAATTGCTCGACCATGGTCGCGTAGGGCCGCGGAAACCGGCAGTCCCACTGCCAACGCGACTCATCGGTTGGCGGACTACTGAGATCGATGGCTTCGCGGATCGCTTGCGAGAATACGAAACCGCGCGCGCTAAAACCAACCTTCGCCCAGTCGCGACAACCACAGGCAACGGCACGCGCGTCACTGCGCCCTGATGCGTGGGCACGGTCGTCAGCGTAGGCCTCCGCGGCTAGCTCCTCAATGCCAAAAGCCAGCAGTTGTTCTGTTCGGCGTGACAACATCGAGTTCTCGTTTTGACTCGAGGGCGCGCGCTCAAGCCGGAAGCTTTGCACCATTTCGCCCATTTCCTTGAGGCGCGCCGCGGCAAATGCGCCCGTCAAACCGAAGGGCGCCAGCTTCAGCGCGGTCTTGAGGCGCTCAAGCGCCCTGTCCTTCTGCCCCAGCTGCGCTGCGGCAACACCGGCCAATTGCAAAAAGGCGGGTCGGTCATCTTCGCTGGCAGCATCTCTCGCGAGCCGAGCCAAAATTGGTTCTGCGCGTTGGATGTCACCCTCCGCAAACCAGGCCAGCGCACGTTCTTGTTCGGCAATCCCACGCCAGCGACCCCGCGGGTAGCGCTCGATCAGCTGCGTGTAGCGCTCACTACCACGCCGCGGTTCGCCCAACAGGGCGGCTGCACGCGCGGCATAAAACTGTGCCTCTTCGCTACGGGCCCGATCGCGGGCGGCAACTGAATCGAAGAGCCGAAGCGCCTCGCCGAGCTCGCCCTCTCGGATATAAAGGCGTGCAGCGTCGAGCCGAAATTGGGAAGCTTGGTCAGCCTTTAGCTCGGCGGCGCGCTCGAGCAACCTTGCACCCTCGATTTGCTCGACACGTGCCACTTGCCGAACGTGACCGCGCAGGTACTCTCGCCCAGAAGACGGCAGCATGCGCAACGTTGCCCCTGATATTCTCGCCGATTCCAGATCGACGCGCTCGACCCAACCCGCATCCGCCAGACGCGTTAGCCGCTGCGCCTGCTGCTTCGGGTCGAGCAGAATCTTCGATTCGTCAAGCGCGCGAGCAACTTGCTTGCGCGTTGGCAAATGAGCTGGGACCTCCGTCGCCAACCAGATCAGATCAGCCGCGAGCTCGGCAGCGTCGCCGGCGTCTGCTCGGACTTCGAGACGGAGGCCACGCAGATCTGCGATAATCGCGGTTTCTTGCGCCTTTGAACGCGCCTTAACCCGAGCCAACCCGTAGTCGACGGCCTTCTGTGCCTCGACGCGTTTCCCGAGGCGATGCAAGTTACGACCAGCTTCGAGCCAGGTGTTCCGGCGCCCATGCTCCTCCAACCACGCCGCACCGACCAAAGCATCAGCCGTTTGAAGCTGTGCCTTGGCACGTAACCGCGCGATGTCCAACTCGAGCTCGACGAGCTTTTCCTCGAGCCCGGCGAGCGCAGACAATGCTTTTGGCCCGTTACCAGTGTGCACAGCAAGATACGCGCTGACGAACTGATACGCGGGTTGCACGGCCTTTTCCGCGGGCAAACCAGCGAGCATTCGACTCGCTTCGTCGAACTGCCGTCCGCGAATCAACGTGACGTAGGCGGTCTCGATCTCGATCGGCGGTGGGCCTGGCAATGCGGCAGCACTTGGTTGCCCAGACATTCGCGCAGGCACTGGTGTGCTCGATGGAGTCCGCGAGCATTTACACCCAAGCGCTAGGCTGCCAATCAGCCACACAAACACGTACGAAATGGCGCGACGACCGCGAGCCCTTAGTCGCGCGCCCGCCATGATCCGCTCACCAACCCCAACGGTGTTCGATCCGAAGCATCGAGGTCGTGTAGCGCAGCGCCACGGGCGTGCGATCTTCAGCGAACGGCAACATGTGCAAACCAAACGCCAACGACAGACCCCATTCACGTGACCAGGCATAGTCGAGCCCGAGCAGGGCAGCCACACCGGGTTCGAAGCTATTTCGCCCCTTACCGGACAACCCGTCGCCAAGATAATAACCGCCGACAGCCAAGCCGCCCCAGGGGATGAGTTGAATGACGTCGAGCTTGTATGTAATGCCCGCGAGTGCCGCCGCCAATGGAGCCGACGAGTGCCAAGAATTGATGAGCTCGAGCCGTGCGTCGAAGCTGTCGCTCAAGCCATAGGCACCGTGGACCCCAAAGGCAGGAGCAATGGAACTTGCCCGGTCGTAGTTGGCAAGGCCAGCGCCTACCCCGAGGTGCCACTGGTTCTCGAATGCCAATGAAGGTCGCGTTACAGCCGACACAACGACTGCAACGAGGCCAAATACTGCAGGGAAAGCGCGCACGAGGCATCCTTTTAGCATCATCGCAGGGAAAGGTCGAGAATCGCTGGCAACACCTTTCTACTTGCGGAGGCGACGCGACCAGGTTGACTTCACGACCTTGATCGCGTTCTGATGCCAGGCGTTACCCAATGAACGTACGGCCTTTCATCTTGGGGCTATTTTCCCTAGTCGCGGCATGCCAGAACCAGGCGTCGCCTGCGTCGGCGTCAGCCTCGGCGTCGGCATCTGCATCGGTAGCGCGGCCTGCAGCGCCGAATGTGCAGGCCATGGTACTGCCCGACAATTCCAACATACCAAAATCGTACCCAAACGATCTCAACCTTGGCGAGGTGAAGAAGAAACTCGACTGTCCGAAGGGGACGGCGAAAAATGCCTGCTCGGTCTTGAAGGAGTTCGAAAGCGCAGAGCGCTTCAAGGGTGTCACCCCGTCCGGAGAGAGCCGCTGGTTTGGCCGGGCATATATCGTCGAGAAGGGAACCGAGCGCATCGAGTACCTGCTACTCGTGTCTCGGGGCGTCCCAACCGCGAAGGTCGGACCAAACAGTTTGCCACTTGGGATCAGCATGGGGTCTTTCCCGCTCGAGGTTCAGGTCGAGGCGGCAGCACTCTGGCGAAAGCTTGGCCAGGGGCGCCACCGCGCCAACCAGCGGAATCTTGCCTTCAAGCACCTCGAAGCTTTCGTTCCCAAAGACGAACACGGCGCGATCAACACCACGGGCTCGTCAGTTCAGCTCACTGGCAAAATCGGCGACGACATCGGGTACCTTCGGCAGCCGGAGTTGAAGCGATTGCTCCTGGTGCGGCCATCGCTAGCCAACAACGCCAACCCTGGCGACGGAACTTACGCGGATCTGTGGCAAGCCACCTGGTGACCAGAATTTGGGAACTGAAGCCCGAGCCTACAACATACTCATCGGATCAACATCGACGATCAGGTGCACGCGCCGATCCAACGGCGCACGCAGCACCGCCAGCAGCGTTTGCCTCAAGGCCTTGCGCTGCTGGCTCTTGATCAGAAAGCGATAGCGGTAGCGATTACGCACCCGAGCAATTGGCGCCGCCGACGGCCCCACGACTTCGACTTCGGTCGAACGGTTTTGGCGCGCGACGCTGGCTAGTTGCTCAGCAGCCCGCTTGGTCAACTCTTCATTCAGCCCTTCGCAACGAACCAGCCCCAAGCGCGAGTAGGGCGGGTATTGTAGCTCTTCGCGCTCGAGCAACTCGTGCTCGATGAAACCCTCGACGTCGTGACTGAGTGCGTAGCTGATCGCTGCCGCTTCGGGTTGACGCGTCTGCACGAGCACGCGACCTCGTTTGTCCGCGCGCCCGGCGCGCCCCGCCACCTGCACTAGCAGGTGAAAAGTCCGCTCGGACGCACGAAAATCCGGCAGCGATAGCGCTGAGTCGGCATCGAGTACACCGACGAGTGTGACTGCCGGCAAATCGTGCCCCTTGGTAACCATTTGCGTGCCAACCAGGATATCGATCTCACCGCGCCGCATCCGGTCCAGGACTTTTGCACTCTTGGCACCAGCAGCAACGTCGCGATCCAGCCGTTCGACTTTTGCATTGGGAAAGAGGGCCCTAAGGACGTCCTCGATCCGTTCAGTACCCGAGCCCTCTTCACTCACACGCGAGCTTTTGCACGCGGGACATCGACCCTGCTGCGGCAGACTATGGCCACAGTAATGACAGACGAGGATCGGACGATGCGCGCGATGCACCGTCAGCGCCACTGAACAATCGGGGCATTGAGCAATGGCACCGCAGTCGTCGCAAATCAGACTGGGAGCGAAACCGCGCCGGTTCAAAAAGACGATGACTTGCTCTTTGGCCGCCAAGGTCTGCTCGATCGCGCGCCGAAGCGGCAATGTCACCAACCGATCCCCGGTTGGGCCAGGGCCCATGCGCCGCAGATCGACGATCTCGATCTCGGGCAGTACGGCCGTACTGTGCGCGCGCAACGGCAACTTGAGCCGCGTCAGTTGCCCCTGACGCACTAGGTGTTCAGTGGCAAGCGACGGCGTAGCCGAGCCGAGAACAGTGACCGCTCGAGCCCGATGTGCGCGCAGCAGCGCCATATCACGCGCGTGGTAACGAACCCCCTCTTCTTGCTTGTAGGACGGATCGTGTTCTTCGTCGACGCACAGCAGTCCCAATTGCTGAACCGGCGCAAATAGAGCCGAACGTGCGCCAATGGCTACACGCAACTCACCGCTGCGCAAGCGCCGCCACATGGCGTGGCGATCGGCATCGGTGAGCCCACTGTGCAAGACTGCAATCTTCTCGCCGAGCCGGGCGCGAAACCGGGCGACCAGCTGCGGTGTGAGCGCAATCTCGGGTACCAACACCAAGGCTCCGCGGCCCTGCTCGAGACAATGCCCAACCGCGTGGATGTAGACTTCTGTCTTGCCCGACGCGGTTACGCCATGCAGTAGGAACCCGGCTGGTGCCTCGGTATCGACAGCCGCGTTGAGGGCGGCAACAGCAGTAAGCTGATGCTCGTTGAGCTGGGGCGACTTGTCGCGTTCGACTTGCAACGAGAGAAACGGATCGGCGTGGCGCGTCGAGGTTTCGACGGCAATCAGGCCGAGCTTGCCGAGCTTCGTCAACACCCCGGCGGCATTCGACCAGCGCTTCGCGAGCTCAGAAACCGGGGTCGTCCCTTGCTCGGTCAAGTGCTGGTAGATCTCGCGCGCATTACCAGACAAGCCCTTCTCGGGCAGAGCCACGCTTGACATGGCTCGAGCCGCCTTGACGACACGCCCGATGAGTTTGGCGCCGGCGAGAGCCAATTGCTCCGATTCCTTGGCTTGACGCTCGACGGCGGGCAAAGCAAGCCGCATGACCTCACCCATCGGCGCCAGGTAGTAGCGACCGAGCTCGACCAAGAACGCAAGCAGTTCGGGCGGAAATACGGGCTCAGAATCGACCACTTTGCTCAGCGGTTTGAGCTTGTCGAGCTCGATCTCAGGTTCGCGATCCTGCACATCGAGCACCACGCCAAGTACCTGGCGCTGACGAAACCCACAAAGGACGCGAGCCCCAGCAACACATTCTGACTCTAGTGCTGCCGGCACCAGGTAAGTGAAGGACTGCCCAAGGGGCACTGGGATGGCAACGCGCGCTAGCAGCATGGATACCGAGCACGCCTGACTTACCGACAAGCAAGCACAGGGTCAAACGCCGAATCTTGCCTTGCCAGGCCGCCGGCCCAGTATGGGCAATTGGCCGACACGAAGAGCGCCAACGAGGCTCAGTCTTACGGCTTCGGCGCGGCGAAGAGGCCCGCCACGGCCAAGTCTACTGCTACGGGATCGGCGATTTCCGTTCTCGAATCAGAAACGCTCGCGGGGCCAATCGCTGCGCAACGCAAAGTCAAACGTCGTGTCGCCGAATAGATCGGGTTGAATTCGTCGTAGGCAATCCATCGGTTGGTGCGACGCTTGTGCGCAGTCAATGACCTTCTGCTCGAACGGCACCTCGAGACACGTCGCAACGAGTCGATCAAAAGTGGCCTTGGCGGCTCCTGCCTGAACAAGCTCTTCCAAGCCAACACCATACCGGAGCTCCGCGAAATGCACGCACTGCTCCGCAGAAGGCGCCCGGCGCGCGCAACCACCAATCGTGGCCAAGCTAACGCTCGTCATGAGCAAGGCGATTCGTCGGCGGTGCTTACGATTTTGAGCCACGATAGGTTCACCTCAGAGCACGAAGCCGATCCCGAACATAACGCGATAAGCCCCAGAGAACTTCGACATTCCGCCGAGGGTGAGGCGATGGCCCGAATCGGTGAACGCCTGAGTGGCTTCATTGGCCGAACCCGATTGGTTCGCCAACGCCACACCGACTATCGACAGATCGAGCACTACGCGATCCCGCCGCGGTTCGTAGGCGATACCAAGCGCGCCTTCGTAGCCGACGTGAACCGCCGTGCGATTCAAGCTGTGCAGGCGCGGCGCGGTCACGGTTTCTGGCGCAATGAAGCGGCCCCATGAGACACCGAATCCGAGGTACGCGGACATGGATTTGCTCAATTGCAGCGTCGGCTCGACGCGTATTCCCAATTGAGTAATTTGGAGCGTCGGCTGGTACGCATCGAAGCCGTTCACCAAGAGGCCATGTCCGATTTCCAGCCGTTGGTTGCCGCGCAATGCGTTCGCTCGCACGCCCAGCCAAGCGAATGGTTCAATCTTTACATCGAGCCCCCATACCGGGCTCGGCTTTGCCGTCCAACCATTCTGTTCAAAGCTGTGATTCCAAATGCCTACGACAGGCATGAGCACCACGTGGCGCTCGGGGCGCTCGGCGGGCAGTTGCGCCTGATTTTCAAGTTGACTGGCTTCAGCCTGGGTCAGGGCGCCACTTGACGCAGCCTCGGCAGTGGCAGCCGTCAGCGTGGCCATAGCGAAGGCGATACGGTGCATCATGCCCCCCGCAGGCCGATCCCGTAGCGCGACTTGACTGCAGCCACGACCGCCACTTGACGCGCGTCGACTTCGGCATCGGTCAACGTCTTGGCGGCGTCTGGATTCGTTCGTGCCTTAGGATCGCGGTAGACCAAACGGAAGGCGAGTGCGCGGTTTTCCTTGGGCAACGCGCCGCCCATAAACAGATCGAAGAGCTCGACCGACTCACAAAGCTCGCCAGCGGCCTGCCGAATCAGATCGGTGACCACCCCAGCTGGCAACGACTCCGGCAGCTCGAAAGACACATCCCGTACGATTGACGGCAATTTCGGGATCGGTCGATAGCGTGGCGTGACACGGCCCAGCTCCTCAATCACGGCCAGATCGAGCTCGACCACTTGAACCGTTTCACCAAGATCGAACGCGTCGACGACCTCGGGATGAAGCGGGCCAAAGCGACCAATCACGTTGGCTCCGACTCGGAGCGTTGCGGCGCCGCGCGGGTGCAAATGCCGCGTTTCGACCGCATCTGGGGTGTGCTCGACGGACACACTCTGCCCGAGCAGGCGCTCGCACAATTCGACAGCCAACCCCTTGGCATCGAACACATCGACGTCCTCGGGCTTTTTCAGGTAGCTTGGTCGGGGCCCCGCGAGCACGGCCGCAAAGCGTGGCGTCTCAACCGGCAGCGCGGCTACGTCGTCATTCAGACGTGGCCGCAGACGCTCGGCGATCGCGCTTCGCTCGGTCGCCGGTGGCAGAAACACGCTTCCGACGCCAAACAAGCGCACTTGAGGCTCGCCACGCCGGCGCGCGCGACCCACTGCATCGAGCAGGCCAGGCAATAGCGAAGTCCGAAGCACGCAGCGATCCTCACTCAGCGGATTCTCAAGCACGACCGAACTCTTGGGTGCAGACAGCTTCTCGAGGGCGGCGGGCGCGACGAACCCGTAGAGCAGTGCTTCGGAGAGGCCCAGATTCACGGCAGTAGCCACGACCAGACGCTCGAGCTGCCCGGATTGGCGTGGGATCTGGGGCAACATCGCGGGCAGCCGGGAGGGGATCTGACTCAACCCACGGATCCGCGCCACCTCTTCGATCAGATCGGCCTCGATTGACACATCGGGGCGATGTGAAGCGCCAGTAACCTGGAGTTCCCCAATGGCCGCCGCGGGTTCGACACCAAATCCGAGTCGGGTAAGGATTGCTTTTACCTCGTCGAAGGGCACCTTTATCCCAAGCAAAGCATCGAGGCGCGCCGAACGCAGACGCATCGTTGGCAACCTAAGTGGTGCGCTACCAACTACCCGCAGCTCGGGAACGACGTGGCCTTGCGCTAGGTTTGCCAGCATCGCCTGGCCGTAGCTCAGTACCGCAGGGAGCGCCGCCCAATCGACCCCGCGCTCGAAGCGATGACTCGATTCAGTATGCATCCCGTGGCGACGCGCCGTGCGGCGGATCCCCGTCGGCGCAAAGTAGGCACATTCGAGCAGAATGCGTCGGGTATCGGAGCGGATCTCACTGTCCGCGCCGCCCATGACGCCCCCCAATGCCGAGGGCCCCTGCCCGTCGGCAATCACGAGATCGTCCGCATTGAGCTTACGCTCAATCCCGTCGAGGGTCGTGAAGGGTTCACCAGCTTCGGCCAAGCGCACGATAATCTTTGAACCCCTCACGCGATCGAGATCGAAAGCATGCGTCGGGTGTCCAAATAGCAAAAGTAGCCAATTGGTAATGTCTACGACGTTCGAAATTGGCCTAATCCCGAGGCGCTGCAGGCGCCAAGCCATCCAATCGGGGGACGGTCCGACGACAACGTCAAGCACTGCCGCCGCAGCATAACGCGGACAACGCTCCTCGCTGCGGTTCTCGATCGAAACCAGTTGCTCGAGCGACGCCGCGGCCTGCTGTTGCTGCGCTGGAATACTCGCGGGAGCTGGAAGCGCGAACGACTGAGCGAGACGTGCCGCGAGGTCGCGCGCAACGCCAACGTGCCCCAAAGCATCGGGACGATTGGGCGTAATATCGAGTTCGAAGATCGCATCGTCGAGTTCCGGAAACACCTCAACGAGCGGCGTTCCTGGGCTGGCGATACCGCGGTCGAGGATGGTGATCCCCTCGGACGACTCGGCGACCCCGAGCTCAGCCGCGCTGCACAGCATGCCCTCACTCGGAACGCCCCCGATAGCGCGCCGCTCGAGGGCGAACCCAACGCCAGGCAAATTGGCACCAATGCCCGCCAGAATGACGAGCCCCGGGGCTTCGGGAACGTTGGGCGCGCCGCATACGACCGTCTGCGTCACGCCGTTGCCGCGGTTGACCGTCACCAGTCTGAGATTGCTGCGACTCGGGTGCGCTTCGATCTTTTGCACCTCGGCGGTGACGCAGCCATCGAAGCGACGCGAAAAGTCCTCGACGCCATCGACGGCCAAACCGATGTCGGTCAAGAGCTCAGCAACGACGGAAGCTTCTTTGGGCAGAGCGGGGAGTAGTTCACGTAACCAGCGCAGCGAGACTCGCATCGTGCGCTGGCTTTTAGCACGGATCTGCAGATGCGCCGAGGCCGCCTGACCAACGCAAGAATGCGTTAGAAAGACGGCCCCTTACGCCCTGCATTTCAGCTCAGTGCGGCGGCATTCCCTGCATGCCGGGTGGCATACCCATCCCGGGCATTCCCATTGCGGGTGGCGGTTCGCTATCGCCACCCTTCTTGTCCTTCTTATTCTTCTCGTCGGGCTTCTGGAACTTGTCGACCTTGGCCGTCACCCAGTCTGCTGTGTACTGGGCGATGGTGTAAAAGTCCGAGTTACCCTCAAGCTTGGCCCACCTGTCGCTGCTCGTTCCGGCATTGCCAAGGTGCACAACTTTATGGGCGCCGTCAGCCAGCACGAAGGTGACCGATGCTGCAGGCTTCTCAAGCCCCAGTTCAGCCGCGGTCTTGCCCTGAGCAAAGTCGAGTGCCGTCAGCGACTTGAAGGAGCGAACCATGTCGTCGACCTTGGCTGCGTCAAACCGCTCGATTGCAGCAAGCCCGCCGCCCTTGGCCTTCTTGAATTTGCCACTCCATTCGGCCTTGGTGGTCTCGCCCTCTTTCTTCTCGCCGGTCTTGGCGAACTCGAAAGCCCCGTTCTCGTTCTCGATGCTCACGCTCTTGACCGCGTTGTCCTCGAATTTGGTCAACGACAGATCGCGCCAGCCCTTGAGATCGCGCGCGTACAGGTAGCTCGAATAGCCCTTGGCCGAGTAAACCCCATCTTTACCAGCGACACGCAGCATCTGACCGCGCGAGCCACCCTGGCCGAAGTAGAGATCGACCACGACCTTGTCGCCCTGCTTGGCGACCACGTGCAGGGCTTTGTCGTCGCTGACGTCGTATTGCGCGTAGGCGTCCTTGCTCGGAGCAATCTGCTCGGAAACCTTGATGCTCGTCAGGTTCTCAAGCAGCGAGTCGAGGTTGCTCTTGTTTGCTTTGGCCTTAAGCGGCTCGGTGAGGGCCCAATCCTCGCCCTGCTTGGCCAGCATCACTTTCGTCGGTTTGCCTGCATCACCGGCAGGCTGCTCGATCGTAATTTGATCGATTCCCTTTTTCTGCTCGTCGGTAACTTCGACTTTCGGCAGGCTCGCACTGATGGCGGCATAGGAATAAGTGGCTTCTTCGGCCTTTTGTGCCCGCTTTTGCAGGAACAGGCCAACGCCGAGCGCAACCAGCACACCGGCCGCGATATAGAGCTTCTTGTCGGAGGTCATCGCCATGATTCTTCGATCCTTATGGGTGAAGGATCGGAGCGCATTGGCGCTCCGATCCTCTGGGCCTGAGTATTAGGCGGCCTTCTTGACCTTCAGGTTTTCGCGGTAGCGCCAACGCCCGAGCCCAATCAGGGCAAACAGCACGGGCACACCGAGGGTGAGTGACCATTGCACGCTTTGCTGCAAGCCTGCGCGCTTCTGCCGATACTCGTCGTCATGACGCTTGACGTCAGCTTCGGTATCCTTGGCGGAGAACGAGGGTCGCCCAAGCGACGCGTAGGTCAAGTTCGGCTCGGAGAGGATCTTTGCGCTCGACTCGACCAGGTCGGCATCGCCCGTCATCCAGTCGAGAATGTTCTTGACCGCGATAATGGTGTTGTTGAGGTAGCGCTGAGCGTAGGGGTTCGCGATTGCCTGTAGCGTTGGATCGCCACCGACCGAGCCCATCATCTGGAACTGACCGCCCATCTCCTGACCATTGCCGGCGTAGGCAAATGGGTTGGTCAAGAACAAGCTCGAGGAAATGACGAGTACGCGTGAAGGCGAAGCTGCCACCTCGGGAGCTGGGACGCTGTCATCCTTTTGCCCGGCAAAGGCACTCTTGAGCTTGCCCTTGACCGTTGCAGCAATCGCTCGCTGTGCCATGGGCGGCTTCGGTTCCCAATGCGCCTTGAGCTTCATGTCGATGCTTTCACCTTCGACCACCGAGGTCTCCGGGGTCGAACGCGCAACGACCTTGATCTCGACATCAGCCGGCTGCTTGTCTTTGAGTACCTCGAGGCTCGACGGGAACGGGAACGCCAATTCCTGCATCCGAAAGAAGCCGGCGAATTTGGTATCGAGCAGTTCCTGATCTTTGTCCATCCGCGAATCGGCGACAACGTGCGCGATCGCCGGGTGGCGAATTTGTTGGATCTGGCCAGTCTGCGTCGGCACGATGATGGCGAACTGGGCGCCAAAGTCGAGCACCGCGTCCTTCTTCATGTTGACGCCGTACCCAGCCAGCAACTTGTCGAGGTTGTGGGTCGACAGCTGCGCGTCCATCTGCGCATCCTGCGGCTTCAAGGTCACCGCCGACGCGATCACGACCAGGCTTTTGTTGCCCTTCATCATGAACTCGTCGATCCGACGCAGTTCCTTGTCGGTGTAATCCTTACGCGGCTGAGTGATGATGATGCCTTCGAAGTCGTCCTTGATCGCCTCGGCCCCATCCTTGAGATCAAGCTCTTCAAGGGTGTAGAACGGGAACGCCTGGGTCAGGATTTGCTGGATGCTCGGCGACCCCTGTTGCCCACGACGCGGGACCAGATTGTTGTCGCTGAGTTTGAGCTCGTCCTTGTTGGAGACGACGGCAACCTTGTGCTTGATGCTCTCGGCCTTATCGCGAATCTCACGGATCTGGTTGGTGATCCAGAATTCGAGACCCTCGGCGCGACCGGGATCGAGCTGCGGAATGACGTCCTTTTCACTCTTGTACTTGAAGACCAGACCCATGTAGCCCTGAGCGATCGTGGCTTGGTCGCTGCCGGTCGCGCTGGCCTCGCCAAAGGTCATCGGCTGCAGGCCCGCTTCCTTGGCTCGTTCTTTGAGCTCTTCGGTATTGGCCTCGATCAAGGTGAACTTGAACTTGCCGCCACCCTTGGTCTGATACTCCTTCATGAGGTCGGTCAGATCGCGCACGAAGGCGTCGAGCTGGGCCGTGCCGCGAGCAATGTACGCGTCGACCTGGATTGGCTCCTTCAACGAGTTGACCAAGCGGCCACTGCCGACACTGAGCGTGTAGCGCTCGGTGGCGGTCATGTCGATTCGCTTGCGCATGCCGATCGAGAACAAGTTCACGACTACGGCAATGGCGACGATGATGGCGAGGTACATCCCCGTCTGAGCTGCAACCTTTCGCTTATGTTCCTGGGTTGCCATGTTCAGCTCCACTTGCGGCGCTCAAGCGCGCGGAATGCGGTGACCAACGCGACAGCGGTCACCGACAGGAAGAAGATTACATCGCGAGAATCGATCAGGCCTCGGGTAAAGCCCTCGAGCCGCGACTGGAAGCAGATGAAGTTCAGGGTAGTGCCGAGGTCGCCACTGACGCGCGTGGCGGCAGCTTCAGCGAACCACAGCACCAAGAGCACGAAGAAGGTCACGAAGAACGCGACCGCCTGGCTTTCGGTGACGGTGCTCACGAGAAGACCGATGGCCACCGACGCGGCACTGAAAAGAACCAGACCGACGTACCCGGCCCAAATCGGACCAGAATCGAGGGGCCCGAGGTTCCAGGGGTACCAGAACATCGCGAGCGGGTAAAGCGCAGTCGCGACGACCAAGGTCAGTACCAAGCCAAGGGCGCCCAAGAATTTGCCCATGATCACGTCACTGTCGTTGACCGGCAGGGTGATCAGCATCTCGAGCGTGCCACTGCGGCGCTCTTCGGCGATGAGCCGCATGGTTACGACCGGTACGACCAGGATACTCAAGCCCACCGGGGTGAACTCGAACAACAGCCGCAGGCTTGCCCGGTCTATTTGCCAGAACCCGCCATAAAGGAAGATGGCGAGTCCCAACAGCAGGAACGTCAGGCACATGACCACGTAGGCCAGTGGGGAGTCGAAGTAGGAGCGAAACTCGCGCTTCGCAATCGTCATCATTGGTGACATTCGGCTTTACTCCTTGTCCTTGGACGCGTCGTTATCATCGTCGTCCTGGACAGGGCGACCGCGGTCAAGCCGCTCGTCGCCACGCGTCAGTTCGCGGAACACCGTATCGAGACTCTGCGCATCGCGCCGCAGCTCGAGCAGCGTCCAGCCCTTCTGAACCATCATGCGGAAAATCTCGGCGCGCAGATCTTTGCCCTCTGGCCCGGCGAGTTCGAACTTGTGAGCGTTCTCGTCGGTCGGATGCTCCTTGACCTTCATGGCGCCCGGCAGTGCGGCGAGTGCCGACGACAACTCGTTGGCCTTCGGCGCCGTGTGCCCCGATTCGGCGTTCTTCTCGTCGACGGTCACCATGTACCGAACATTGCCGGTCTTCGAGCGGATCTCGTCGAGGGCACCATCGGCCACGACGCGCCCCTTGCTGACGATAATGGCGCGAGCGCAGGCCTCTTCCACCTCGGCGAGGTTGTGGGTCGAGAGCAGAATCGTGCGATCCTTGCCGATTTCCTTGATGTACTTGAGCACCTCGGCCTTCTCGTTCGGATCGAGATCGCTCGTTGGCTCGTCAAGAATGAGGATCGGCGGATCGTGGATCAGCGCTTGACCGAGACCGACGCGCTGGCGATACCCATGCGACAAGTGCGAGATCTGCTTGTCGAGCGATTGAGCCAGACCGCAAACCTCGATGACGCGCGTTAGGCGTTTATTGAAATTGGCTTCATCGAGCCCACGAATTTCGGCGGCAAACGCCAAATACTCGCGAACACTCATGTCGCCGTAAAGCGGAGCGCGCTGGGGCAGGTAGCCGATGACTCGACGAACCCCGAGTGGGTCGTCGAACACGTCGTGCCCGTGAACCTGCGCCGATCCCGCCGAGGGCGAGATGAAGCAGGTCAGAATGCGCATCGTCGTCGACTTACCGGCCCCGTTGGGACCGAGGAAGCCAACAACCTCGCCGCGATTGACCTCGAAGGTTACTTTGTCCAGGGCTCGAACGGACCCAAATGTCTTGGTCAGTCCGCTCGCGCTAATCATGACGTCGGTTGACATCCGACCTCCATCCGGAGAAGGGAAATTTTGAGCCCCAAAGGAGCCCGCGAAACTACCGGTTGCCCGGGGGGCGGCATCCTAGCCAGGGTCCAACCCCTGTCAATAGGGATCGGGCCAGAGGGTAAAAGCGCCTGTCGAGCGCCGAGAAAACCAGCGAGAGCGGAAGCTATTCCCGGACGCCCCCAAATTTTGCCAATGCCCCCGGTGCCACTTTCCTTGTTTGTGCCTGGGTCGCGCGGCGACGGCCCGGTGCCGGACCCACAGCACGTCGCGGACAAAACGGCCAAAGGGCCACGAAGGGTCCTGAGCGCTTCGGCTTTCCCCAGACCGCAATTCCGATTGGACCCTCGAGCGCCGAGGCGACGATCCGTGCGGGCTCTCGGTGATGCGCCGGATCTCGAACAGGTATTCGAGCTCAAGGACAACCGCGGGGGAAATTTGGAGCCGATGCCGCGGCAAGTTCGTCGAACGAACTCGACTCAGCGCGTTCGATCTCGGCCGCGACATACCGCCTTCGATTCTCGTCGGTCACAGCGACACACCGTCCCGAGCGACTTCAGACGCTATCGAGCGTTCGCGACTGCGCAACTGCTCCATGGGTTCCAAAGCGACAGCAACTGGCGACACGATGACGACGTACTTGGTCAAGAGATCCCCAGCGAGCCAACCGAGCTCGCGCACCTCGACGCACAGTTCCGCCAACGCTTCACGCCCAACAGCCGTCACCATGCCGCACCGACCAAAACGGCCATGAAATGGCCAAATCGAGCAGGGATGCGCGCCAAATTGAGCCGGTCGTCGGCAATTTGGCCCTGGCGATTCGCGCGCACGCCGATTGCCTCGCCCGGCCAATCCCCGTATTCTGGCGCCTGGCACCCTCGGGGCTCGGCTCAATTGGGGTGCCAATTGGATTGGCCATGAGACGAATCATCCTCTGCTTATCATTCTTTAGCACAGCGGCGACAATCGGTTGCAGCGGCGACGACAAGCACGCCGGGAACATCCTCATCGAACCGTCAGGCGGTGCAACGGGCAGAGGCGGCAAAACAAGCATCGCTGGGGCGGCAGGTCGGGCTGGCTCCGCGGGGCGCGCGAGCACTGGCGGCAAGGCAGCAACGAGCGGCGGCAACAGCTCCGGTGGCGCGGGCGGCAAGGTCGATCCGACTTCGGCTGGCGAAGCTGGCCAAGCTGGCGCGGCAGGCAACGCCACTGCTGGCGCGTCAGGCGCTGTTAATCTCCCAAGTGCGCCCGTCGTCACGTTTATTCGCCCGCCAAGTGTGCTGGATCCAAACGCGATAGGCGTCATCCAGACTGAAAGTGTCACTGTGGCCTGCAAGGCCGTCGCCGCGTCAACCCCAGGCTCGACCGTAGATGCCGCCACGGCGAAGATCACGATGAGCCAATTCGGAGATCCGCTGACGGCAGGGCAAGCCTCCTCACTCATGGTCAATGGCGCGCGTGAAGTCGAGTTCGCCATCAGCGACCTTTCGGGCGTCAGATCGGGGATCGTCACCTTCGATTGCACCGCCGAAGACAATTCGAACCCAGCGCTGCTTGGAAAAGCCGAGAGTTTGAACCTCCTCGTCGATCGCGGCCCAATCATCGACATTAGTCAACCCAGTAAGCTACAGAACATTGCATTGGTGTCTGGCGTTGACGTTGCGTTTACCATCGGTACACTTCCGATCGCCGATGGCGATCTGAAGTACCCGCTCGACAAGGTCACGATAACCATCAATGGCAAGGCTGTGGCCGTCGCCGAATCTGCTCCCGGATCCGGCTTGTACTCAGGCCACGTTTCTCTGACGGATCCCACCGTATTCCCCCCCGGCGACAAACCCGATGGGCCGACGACGTTACAGGTGGTCACGTCGAATTTGCGCGGAACGACTGTGCAAAAGACCGTGACGTTCAACGTCGACAGCACGCCGCCGACCATTGCCATTCAGAGTCCGATCGCCAACAGCATCATTGGGAAGTCGACCACGGTCAAATTCACCGTCAAGGACGACGGCTCCGGTGTCGATGAAAGCACCGTCGGTGTCCGGATCAATATTGGCCAGATCTTCTACTACACACCGACCGACGCCGCCCGCTGGAGCCACGTTCCGGGTACCGCCGCCTACGAATTCACGTTTAGCGACAGTGACTTCCCTGGTTCCGAGACGCAAGCGACGCTGAGCCTATTTGCCGCAGACAAGGTCCATAATGCGGTCTCACCGGGTGCGACGACGACGCTGTTCGTCGATACATCACCTCCCTACATCAGCTTGGATCCGCCGACAGTCAGGGAGCTCAACATAGCGAGTGCCAATACGACTGGTGCCGCCTGTTCAACCGCGTTCGACCCGGTCGGCGATGCCATCAATGATTTGACCATCGACAACGGCGTTGACGTGTTCCGCGCGTTGGTCTGGGACTTTGCCGACCAGCCACGAGATCCGAACTTGCTTCGTTACTTCGCGGGTGTTGATCAAAAAAACGTCGCTATATATCTCCAAGAAAGCGTCGATCAGCCGCTATTGGTCGATTCCGACGGGGACGGCTTTTGCGACAACGTCGATATCGGCACGGGTGAGTCGCGCAAAGTTGCTTTGAAACTGGACCCCGTTCCTGTGTCGGGAAACGCTCCAAATGCCGGCACAGACGCCCTCACCTGGGCAGAAGCGGACGACACGAGGTACGGTGCCGCGCCAGCACTTGAACCAGTATGTCAGCGTGATGGTTTCGTTTGGCCTAACTGGGCATCCAGATGCGGAGGTGCCTCCGATATGGTTCGTACAATCAACCATTCCGTGGACACCAAATCTCCAATCCCTGCCGTTTACGCCATCGCACCCCAGGGTGACATGACCGCGGACGTCGGGTGTACCGGCACGTACTGGGAGTATTTCCACGACATGAAGCGAACGGTCACGGACGGTTGGTTGTGCTTTGTTGGCGTTGCCTACGACGCAGTGGGCAATCGAGGCGTATCGGCCCCCCTGCGCATCTGCTACGACGACCCGAACACACCCGCGGTACCAACTTGTGCCCAAACGAAATTGCCGCTCGACAAGACATGGCACACAATTTGGAACAGCTACATCGCGCATGGAGTGAATGACGCCAAATTCCGTGACAAGAGCGCGGAAACACCGCCGACGTGCGCAAAGAGTTGCAAACTGATTGCGCAAGAACCCATCCGGTACGTGGCGAATCAGAAGCACTAGTCGTGCCCGCGGTTAATCGCCGGGCCTGAGCCACATCACGTCGGGAAAAAGCGTGCCGGGTGAGCCAATTTGCTCCGAGCCGTCCGTGCCTCCCGTGCGCTCGCAGTGGCGCCTACCCCAATCGCTCTGCCGCCTCTTTCGTCCGTGCGGCCACATCCTTCGTCACGGTCGCACCGTGACCGGGGATCAAGCGTACCAAGCCATCTGTTGCCGCGATCCCCAACAAGTCGTTCTTCAACGCCTGCTTGTCTTTCATCATCATCCAACGGATCGCGCGCGGAATGCCGAGCGTTCCGGTGGGGCTCAGCGCGAGCCCCATCAATCCGCCCATTGGCGGAATATTCAGCAACGTGTCGCAGAATACTGCCGTGGTGCCGTCGTCGGATTGGATCAGCATCAGACCCTCTTTGCCGCCGATGCCTTCGATGTCGCGGATCTTAACGGAATCGTCCGCAGGCGCGTCGCGGTAGGCGCCGGCACAGGGAGTGGCCTTCGACGCGGCTTTTATCGCGCCGCTTGGCGCGTACACTTTCGCCATCGGGTAGCGCGTTTGCATGATGAAGGAATCCTGCCGATGAAAGGCGTTTGGAATGAGAATCGCCGCAACCTCGCCCCAGGCGTCGATTTTGGCCATGCTCGCGTCGTCGAGTGCGATGGCATTGTGCACGATGATGCGGCCATCTTTCAGGCGCGCTAGCAGCATGATGCGTCGATTGTTTTTGCCCAGCCGCCCTTCGACGCGCCACACATTGGGCGCCAAAATTTCGATCGGGTCATGGGGCAATACTATCCAGGATTGTGCGCAAACGGCCATGCGCGGAACTCTAGAGCTCGCACGGGCGCTCGTCTAGCGCGTCGAGCGGGGGGCGTTGCCCTGGGGCCGTTCCAGAGAAGCCGGTTGAACTTGCCCGTTGGCACGGGATCGAGCGGGGCCACCTCGTTCGCTCCGACTGAGGTTGGTGAGGAAATCTCCGCCTACTAAATGAAGGAGCATTCCACGCCGTCGTGCCGACTGACAGCAGAAACCGTGCAGTACTAGAACACATTACGCCACTCGTAGCTACGCTCAGGCCCAGTTATTCTCGATCGCCGCACAAGTTGCGTGAGAGTGAACGCTTCAAGTCGCGTGCCAACAACCAACACCGACGTCATCCCACCTGAAGTCGCTATCGATGTTGCCCCAACCGGATGTCGGATCCTCCCTACGGCCGACACGGTGGCGAAAGGGCCGCAGAATGGCAATTTCCGGGTGCAAGCGAGCGTGTTGCGCGCATATTCCTACCATGGTAGGAATTGGGATGCCGCAAACCGTCGCCAAGCTCTCAGTGAGCATACCGATGGACCTTGCCACTGCCGTGCGCCGCCGCGTCGGTTCCCGTGGCCTGTCGGGATTTGTTGCCCGGGCCATGGTGCACGAACTTGAACGCGAACAGCTGCAGACGTTCCTCAGTGAGCTCGATGAATTGCATGGTCGGGTACCTGCCTCCCAACTGGCCAAGGCTAGGCGCGCATGGCCGAAGCGCTGATCCTCGACTCTGAAGCCATCAACGCTCTTGCGCGTGCCACTGAGCGTGGCGTGCTTGCCGAACGCGCTAGGGCGATATTGGCTACCGCATGTGAGCGTCGCTCTCTGGTGCGAGTCCCATCACCAGTGCTGGCAGAGGTCTGCCGCGGTTCGCGCTTTGACGCGGCCGTCAACCGACTACTCCTTGGGCGGGGCATTTCTGTCTGCGATTTGACCCGCACGATTGCCCAACGGGCGGGTGAAATTCTTCACAAGAGCAGTCTCTCTTCCCAGCACGCGTTAGACGCGTTCGTTGTCGCAACGGCGCTCGAATTTGACACCGCCGTCATCGCCACCGGCGACGAGGACGACATGAAGCGTCTCGCTGCGCCGTACCGGAATCTGCGCATTTTCCGCATCTGACCACAAACGCGCGTTGAAACGCTGCGGTCCAACAGCGCATAGCTGACTGGTCATGCCTTCGCTTACGCTCCGTCCTGGCAAGCTGAATGCTAGCCGCTGACCAAAGGCCAAAGCGAAGGCCTGACGGTTTCACGGCTCGTCGAGCACCGTCAGAGTGCCGCCTGCTGCGTTCTGACAAACCTAGGTGTCGTTACTCTATTCGAACCCACTGGCATCGAGGTACTCTCGATCGGCTTCGGGGAGTTCGAACTGCCGCTCCATCACCCCTCCGTGTTCTCTAGCTTGAGGGTGACGAATCGCTCAACCCCTGGAGCGCGGAAGTCCACCGACTCATCGAGACCAACAGTCTTCATCTCCCCGCCATGGAGCTTCTGCTTCGATCGGTACTCTTCAGGCGGCAGCTTGCTGGCAAGACTCAGGATCGCGCGACCCGTCATATCCGGCTGGTCAACCCTAAATTGGGTCTTGTCTACCCGGATGATGTAGGTCTTCGTCTTAGGCTTACGGGCCTGGTTTCGACCTGCATAGTCCTCTACGTCCAGCTCGTCCATTTCAATTTCCTCGGATTCTTTCGGATTTTCCATCGCACTTGCCTTTTTGGCTTGCCGAGTGATTCGCTCAATTGCTAACTCTCGGTTGCTAGATAACTAAAATGAACATCTTGACGTATTCCGTGACTCGGACTAGTTTACTTTTCAGGAGGCCGCTATGGACCTGCAGATCCTGAGCGCGAATTTGCGACGGATCCGAGCCGCGAAAGGAAAGAGCCAAGCCGAAATCGCAGAAGCAGCCGAACTATCGAGGCCTGGCTATCGGAACATCGAAGCGGGTACCGCTGCACCACGCGTCGACTCGCTGATGCGCATTGCCAATGTGCTCGGCGTGCGATTGGAGGAGTTGCTCACGCCCATACGAGAGCTTGAGGCCGTTCGCTTCCGAGCAACCCGCAAGATGAACACGCGCAACGAGATTCTTGCCGATGTTGCGCGTTGGCTCGATGACTACAATGAGCTGGAGACGATTCTAGATTGCCGGCAAGACTTCGTCTTCGACGAGAAGACGTTGGGACTTGAACGGTCACTCGATGGCCTTGAGCGCGCGAAGCGGGCTGCCATGCTAGCCCGCGACGCTGCTCATCTAAATGACACCAGAGAGAACGCGATTCGTGACATCTGCGGCTTGCTTGAGGACAATGGCGTCAAGGTATTCACGCCAGCTCGAGCGTCCGAAGGATTTTTTGGCCTATCTGTTGCTGGCATTGATGGTGGGCCGGCCGTTGTTGTCAATACGTGGGATCGGTTGTCGGTAGAGCGTTGGATCTTTACCGCGGCCCACGAGCTTGGCCATTTGATACTCCACCTGAACTCCTACCATGTCAAAGAGACTGGAGAGGACAGAGCACAGGAGCGGGAAGCGGATACCTTCGCTAGCTACTTCTTGATGCCCGAAGCACTCTTCAAAAAGGAGTTCAACGAGGCACGCGGCCTTCCGCTCGTCAAGCTAGTCATGAAGCTGAAGCGGATATTCCGAGTCAGTTGCACCTCGGTGGTGTATCGCATCGCTTCTTGGGCTCCCGATCCCAGAGTTGTTTGGACCCGATTTAAGGCAGAGTATGAAGCGGTCATGGGGCGCGAGCTCGACATGACCACGGAGCCCGACGGGCTTGCTGCTGACGAGTTTCGCGATGGCCCTTTGGCAAAGCTTGCAGACGAACCTGACCACCTAGATTCAGCGGACTTCATGCAAGACCGATTGCATCGCTTGGTCAGGCAGGCGGTCGAGGGTCAACATATCTCCATGAGCCGCGCAGCAGAAATACTGCGCATCAGCCTCGAAGAAATGCGTGCACTGGCAAATTCCTGGATTGATCCGTGACAACTCTTCTACCGTTGCTGCTCGTAGACGCGTGTGTCCTTATCGACTACGTGAACACGAGCCGCGACGTGTTGGAGAAGGTTTCAAAGCACGCCGGACAAGTTCATGTTGTGAGCACGATATTTCGTGAAGTCACCCAAATCGGTCCAGAGGATGTATTGCATTTGGGTCTTCAGGTGATTGAGCCAAGCCTTGATGCGCTCGTGTGGGCAGGGGCCAAACGGGGAAGGTTGTCGTTTGCCGATCGCTTGGCGCTGGCGGTGTCCAAGGAGCACGGCTTCATCTGCGTTTCCAATGACAAGCAGTTGCGCGATCAATGTTTGCGCGAAGGCGTCTCAGTGATGTGGGGACTTGAACTGCTGCTCAAACTGGTTCACTCCCATGCCATCACTAAGAGCAAGGCCGAGCAGGTGGCAACAGCCATATGTCGGGACAATCGGTGGTTGGGCACGGCGGTCCTTGACCAGTTCTTGGCAAAGGTCGACAGCGGGTCGCTGCGCCGGCTTGATGCTCGTCTACTCGCATACCGGCTCAACTTCCTGAGCTATTCCCACTTGGCGGGGACACGCGGGGTGGGTTCAATTCCGCTTGGGAGTCTTGATCACATTCGAACTTGGTCACACATTCGCCGCTGTGTAAGGCTATTGTGGTGTCGCCAGCAAGAACCCATAGAGTCGTTGTGGCACGCGTCTTTCGCAGAATCAACGGTCCGGTGCATCCGTTGAGACGCACGATTGCCTTCTGCACACCTGTTCGACTTGCCGGTGCAGGTGCCAAGGTTCCGTTGCGAATGGCCGCTTCGCCAGAGACGACCTCGGAATCCGTGCCGGCGTCCACCGCGTTGGCGCAGCCCTGCTGAAGTATGGCCATCCGAAATACAAGTCCAACTATTGATCTGTGTTTCATTGCTTCCTCCATTCGATTGCGACCGGCCCAGAGTGCAGTAAAGCGTGCCAGGCGTCTTCTTTGTGTCAGGGCCCACCGAGTTGATGGAACTTGGTCCTCGAAGCAATCGAGGATGCTTTGCTGCTACCGTCGGCTTGGGTCACATTGAAGACACCTAGTCCGGAGCCAGGTCGCGTTAAAATCGACCGCGAGCCATGTCTACCTTCGCGCTTGGAAAGGCGCGGAACACGATTCAACTGCGGCCTCTTCATGCGACCTATGAGCAGCCTCGAACCCCAGCCAACGGCACGCAAATGGGAAGGGGCCGCTACCAGCTATTCCACGGGTTCGACCATCAGGTACCCGAGAAACGTGTAGGCATAGTCCCCGGTCGTTGCCGAACGTCCGCCTACGACCATCGAGAGCGAACCATCGGTGATGTCGAGTGTCACCGCACGCTCGATGACGGGGGCCGCATTGGTCGTGACTTCGTCGTCGACGACCCGTTGGCCCTCGATGGTCACGTTGTTGGGATCACTTGGATAGCCCTTAGCGGGCCGACCAACGCCCACGCGGACGCGGTAGCGCCCCGGGGCCAGATCGAACTCAAACAAGTTATCGCGCCCGAAGTCGTCGTAGAGGTAGCTCTGCTGCAAGACATTGTAACCGGCAACGTCGTCATAACCGTAGAGAGCGATCGCCGTATTGGCGATATTCTCGCCGCTCCAACCATAACCGAGCTTCGCGTCGTACGCGTTCCAGCCAATCTTCATGCAGGTCTTGCCGTCGACGGTCAGCGGTTCAGCCGTAGGCGCACCCGTTGGATCTTGGAAGTTGATGCAGTAGGTCCCCCGCGGGCGACTGCTCTCCACCTGTAAAGTCGGCAGCGTCGCGATCTCCTTGCCCAAGTAGCGCCCCAACTGAAAACGCAGAGCCATCAAGGCATCTGCGCTCTTGGTCCAACTCGTCATGCCCACAGCTACGCTCTTGACGGTCGCATCGACGACGCTCGCTGCGCCGACTGTAGGATGAGCTGAGCCATTGGCGAGCCACAGGTACTCGTAGTCTTCGAACCCTTCGCGTAACAGTTCGGCGCGTACGCGCGGGCGTGCGCCGTCGAAGAACCGTCCGCCATCGTAGTAGGCCCAACCGCGAATGCGCTGGCTGAACGCGGCCCACGGGATGATGCGTTCATGCATGCCCTGATTGGTCGATACGGCGGGGTTGAAGTACGGCGCGGGATCTTGGTCGAGGGTGTAGAACCACACCGTTTCACCATGCTCGCGCTGGCGTTGCCACGCGTATGCTTCTTGATACGCGCGCACGTGGGCGATCCAGATGTCGTAGCCGCAAGGCCCCGCTGGATCTTCGGCGATCTCAGGCTTGGGCTCTTCGCTAATCGCGATCCGCAAGTGCGGTGCAGCAGCCCTGGTGAGCCGACAGAGGTGCGCGGCTAGTTGGTAGTCGACCACGTTCTGTGGCTCATTCTGCACGTAGTAGTAGCCACGTTCAGCCAGCCCGCCTGCTACCAAGTAGCTGTCGAGTGCGCTCAACCACGCGGACCAGGCCTGATTGTAAGCCGCGGTCCCGAGGTGGTCGCCGCGCGCAATGCCACAAAAATTCGCCGGGCGCGGCGTCGAGTTATCGACGAACTGAAATAGCTCCGCGTCGTGGAACCCGACGCCATTCCAGCCTTCTCCGAGTAGGTATCGCCGGGCCAGGGCGCGAATCGAGTAGGCGTCGGCTTCGGTGGGCTCGTCCCAAAATGCCGTACAGCGGCTCGTTGACGCTGTATTGTCCCAGGTAATCGACCAATTGAACCCGCTCGGCCAAGTCGCACTGGTCGGGGTCATGCGGTGTTCGAACAGCATGGTCTTGGCGTCGTCGACGCTGCCGCCGCTTGGGACCAGTGCATTTACGCCAACGTTGAGCTGGGTCGAGAAATGCGCTTCTGCCGGCAGTGTGAAGTCGAAGACATGTAGGCGTAGCGGTACGGATATCGGGCTCTCGCCTGCCCGGGTGAGCTCAATTGTCGTTGTGTGGTCGCCCGCGGGAGCGTCCGGTGGCACGTAGACGGTGATCCAAAGCGCGGTCCCAGAATTCGGGCTCACCGCAACCTTACCGCCCGGAGCAATGGGCGCAAGCGTCTCTGCGACGCCATCGACAAACTCGGCTTGTGCGACGCTGATGCGCTGTGCGCTTCCCAGGTTCAGAAATGGCAGCACGCGCACCGCCACCTGCCCACTTGCCGGACCCAGCACTAACTGGGCAGGTTCGAATTCGCGTTTCGCGGCACTGAGCTCCAACCCCGAACCGGTGGCAGCCGGTGCACGATCCCCCGCTGTCAAGCGATGCGTCGCCGGTGTCGTGAACAGCGGCAGTGTGGCTGTGCCCTCGCTCAACGCATAGGTGTACGCCGAGGCATCAAGTTTCACAGGCTGGGTCGGTGTTGACGAGCGACCGCTGCCCGTCGACTTACTGTCACCACAGCCGCACGAGCCAGACACGAGTGCGAGGACCAAAACGCCACGAAGACAGTTACCGAGCATACGCAGCAGAATATCAGGATCGGCACTGCGGTGAACTAGGCAACCATATCCGCATTGTGCGCAGCAACGTATTGGTTCGCAACCGCCGCTGAAGGCGTCGCGACCACGCTCGCGGGTCGTTTGCGCGCCGCAACAAACCCATCATCATCCCGGAGGCGACAAGTGCACATTCGCGCACAGTCGACTGCAAGCACGTGCACTGTCAGACCGCGTCACTGGGCCAAGCCCGCCAAACGTGATGGAGTGGGCCAACCTGTGAGCACCCGAGGCTGAAACCTGGCTCAATCCGCTTCAACCGCCTGGCCCTGAATCTTCTTCTTGCATTTCCACGACTTTTGTCCAATTCTCCGCCGGGAAGCCAACCTCCCGATCCGCTCGAGGCCACTATGTTGCCAGTCCACGCGACGTGCCTCCCGGTGCGGGTACAGTTCGAAAGGGAAGAGCAGGGTCATGCACAGGCTATCTATTTCGATTAGCAGCGTTTGTCTTGCGTTGTCCCTGGCCGCTTGCAGCTCGGATCCATCCTCGGCCTCGCAACAAGCGGGATCCGGGGGCGGCAATCCAGGGTCGGGGGGGACTGTGGCGAGCAACACAGGCGGCAGTTCCGTCGGTGGCAGCGGTACTTCTTCCGTCAGCAATACGGGAGGGCGCACGGCAGCCAACAGCGGTGGGGCTTCGACTGGCAACATCGGAGGAACTGCTGCGGGTGGTATTGCCACCGGTGGGCAAACGACGGGAGGCTCAACTAGTAGGGGGGGCTCGGACAGCAGCGGCGGCGGCGCGAAGTCGACGGGTGGGTCGATTGCGACAGGTGGCGGAGGCCAAAGCAGTAATTCAGGTGGCCAAGCTGGCAAGTCCGGCGGCGCATCGAGCGGCGGTTCCAACACGGCAGCGGGCGGCGCGGCAACGGGTGGCATGGCAGCCGGTGGCGGTTCCACACTGCCAGAGTTGGTCACCTCGGCCCAAAATGCCTACTGGAACATAACGGGGGTGTTGACGAAGACGACGAGTGGAACCGCCGATTTGACCGTCGACACGAATACCAAGTACCAGCGGTGGGATGGGTTCGGTGGAACCTTCAACGAGATGGGCTGGGATGCCCTCTCCGTGGTCAGCTCCGAGATAGCGAACGCGCTCAAACTCCTCTTCGACGCGCGCGACGGTGCCAACTTCACCTATGGGCGGATCCCGCTTGGCGCCAGTGACTACTCCATGAGCTGGTACACGCTCGACGAGACGGCGGGCGACTTCTCGATGACAAGTTTCTCCATCGCTCGCGATCGCGAGAAACTGATCCCCTTCATCAAGGAAGCACTTAAGGTTAAGCCTGGCGTCCATCTCTGGGCGAGCCCATGGGTCGTTCCCTCCTGGATGATGAGTGGCTCGACCATGAAGAGCGACGCGCAGACGATGAAAGCCCATGCCCTCTACATGGCCAGATTTGCTGAGGAGTATGCCAAAGAGGGCCTCAATATCGAGGCAATCCACCCCCAAAACGAGCCCGGCTACGCTAGGGTCAAGTGGACGCAATCGCAGCTTATCGACTTCATGAAGACCTACTTGGGGCCAACGCTTGCCGAACGCAATCTCACCACCGAGGTCTGGTGCGGAACGATGTCGAAGGATCCGGACGACACCAACATCGCCAAGGCGACTGCGCTCGATGCTGACGCCATGAAGTACGTCAAGGGCTTTGGCGTGCAGTGGAACCTGCAAGCCGCTGTAGCCACCTTGGCGGCCAAGGCTCCCGTGATGCAGACGGAGCACAGGTGTGGCAACTACAACTTTACCGGCCCCTACTGGGACCAGACTCGGTACGACGCCAACAAGCCGCAGAATGACCATCTCTATGGCGAGGAAAGCTGGCAGCTTATCCGGGACTGGATCGTTTCTGGGGTGAACTCGTACAGCGCTTGGAACATGGTGCTCGACACCGTGGGCAAGAGCCTGGACGGCTGGCCCCAAAACGCGCTGTTGGTCGTGGACCGTTCCGCGAAGAAGCTCATCGTGACACCGGCCTACTACGTCTTCCGGCATTTCTCCCAGTACATCGATCCGGGGGCGACGCGGATTGGCATGACGGGCAGCACTGACGCCCTCGCCTTCAAGAACCCGGACGGCAGCATCATCACCCAGATCTACAACAAGGGTTCGGCGTCAAAAAAGACGACCGTCGCGGTAAGCGGTGCGTTCTATCAGTTCGACGTCCCTTCCCATGGCTGGGCTACCCTCCGCGTTGCGCCGTGAGGGTTTCGCTTGCGTCAAAATCGGTCTCCAATTTGTCAGGCCGTCTCAGCTTTCCCTGTGACCGCTGCGGACCGACTACAGTGCGCATTGGTGTATGCAGATGGGGCACTCCGGTTTTGAGCGGGAACATCGACGAAATTCAGCTGACTTGACAAACTCTGATAGCGATGAAAGATGTGATGCTCGTCATGCATCTGTTCGCAACCAACGCCGAACCCCAGCCCAGGATGTCGAGTCGCGATTGGGTGCGAATAGACGTGCTTGAGCGCGCTGACACGTACGTGGTGGCAGTATGGCGTCGGCTGATGCTCCTGGTGTGGTACGACAACGCGAACCAGCGTGGTATCGAACGCTCACGGTTGCTCTTTGACACGTGGTCAGCGGCCCATCCGGGTGATGCCGCGTTTCTCATTGTGCTTCCTGCTCACCGCACGAGGGTACCGGACAAAGACATGGTCCATGCGATGGCGCGGACGGCAAACTCTCCGGTTTCGCATTGCAAGGGCATGGCGACGCTCATCCAGTCCGAGGGATTCGTTGCCGCGTCGATTCGCGCCATCATGATGCGGATCCATTCGATCGCCGCACGTAATGATCCGCCCCTCGTCTTCGGAACATTAACCAAGGCTGCCAGTTGGGCGGCTGCCTTGTTGGACGATCCCGAGATTACTTCGACGTTGTTGGGTGAGGCTATCTCTGTCGCGCGCGAAGGCGAGTAGTCGCGACCGAGAGCTGGCGGACGCGAGAAGTCGCGCTTCTGTGTCGCGGGGTGCTTGGCCGCACTAGAGCAACGAACCGACGCTCAGTTGAGCGACCTAGAGCAACGGCCGTCGCACGTCGTACTTCTGCAGGGTTTGGAGCGCATTCGTCGCAATTTCAAATTGGCTTTCCCCACCCGAGGCCAAGGCGACAGCCATGTTGGCGCCAGCAACCGCCATCTTCAACAATGGGTTGTCCAAAACGATGATAACGCCCTTGCGCAGGTATCCCTTGGGACGACGCTCGATGCGCTGTAGCCAGCGGCGACGGGCCTCGCTGTCGTAGCTGCGAAAGCGCCGCCAATCGTGGATCCCAAGCAAACCACCGTAGTGGTTGATCTCCTCGTGATGACTTTCAAGAACTTGGTCCACCCAGTTGCTCAATACGTCCGCAGCATACGAGGTGGCATGCGTGGGCGTGGCTTGAGTGACCAAAGTCGCGGCGTGCGTGTACCAAGCAAATCCGACGTCTGGATCGCTAAATTGGAGTGGCCAAGCGTTGAAAGGCGCCAAGGGTTCGGCAGGGCTGGGTGACGGCGCAGATTGCTCGATGGGCATGGTAAGTATCGCGACAGAGAATTCTGAGTCCATTGCCAATACGACCGCCATCGCGGCTGCCTTCAGGGCAACCGCTACATACTTAAAACATAAGCATTTTCCGACAGTTACATCTGAGTCGACATTTCGGGTTAGTGCCGGCGTAAAAGCGACGTGGTTCTGTCGAAACGGGAACGCGACGTTCGCTACTGGGCCAGGTGCACTTAGCGAGAACCGGAACCCTTAGTGCAAGTACGGCTTGATCGCAGCGTACCAAACGCCAGCCATTCGTGTGTAGCCGGCCTGATTCGGATGCACGCCGTCGCCGAGCTCTGACGTGGGGAAGCCCGTGTACTGGTCAACGAGGATCACATGCTTACCGCTGTTGACTTGTTCTTGAACGATGGCCGGGATATCGGCATTGTAGGCTACGTCCGCAGCCGTTGAGCCCGACGAAGGGATGAGCTTTGCTACGACGAGCAGCGAATTGGGCAGAGCCGTGACGATCTGGCTCACCACCGACTTTAGCCGCGTGGAAGCGCCCGTAAGATTCTGGTTTACGTCGTTAGTCCCAAGGTGCAGCAAAACGATGTGAGGCGACACGTCTAGTGTCGGAGTGGGGATGATGTTGTCGACTTGTTGGATCGTCCAAGCGAAATGCCCTTCGTGGGCGGTGGGAAAACCAGTAATTCCCGTCGCAGGGTTCGTTGTGAGGCTGCCAACGAAGGTGATACTCTTCGTGTCAGTGACCGCGCTTCGGTACAGAATGCCACGGTAGCCGCCAGCATAACCAGTGCCCTCCGTAATTGAGTCACCAAGGGGCATGATCTTGCACGCGCCAGTGGTCGGGCAGGGCTGGAAGGTGCCCGTGTTGCTTCCGCCGGTTTGAGCGCTGCCGCCACTGCCAACACTTCCACCAACGCCGACCGTGACCCCACCGGTACCAACCGCACCACCCCGAGCGCCGCCACTGCCAAGGGTTGCTCCGCCGCTCGCGCTTCCCCCAGTAGCGCCGCCCGCCCCGGTAGCTCCGCCGGTGCTGATGGAACCGGCAACTGCTGGCAAGCCTCCCGTTGCGCGAGAGCCACCGCTCGAAGCGGAGCCGCCGGTCGCTTTGGTACTGGTGCCGCCAGTTGAGACAAGGCCTCCAGTGCCAACCGCGCCGCCTGCGGGTGCGGAGCCGCCGCTAGCGACTGAACCGCCCGTGTTCGTCGCACCACCATTGCCGGGAGTGCCTCCGGAGGAGGCAAAACTCCCTCCCAAACCCTGTGCTCCCCCAGTTACAGACGTCCCACCTTGGCCACTTCCACCGGATGAGCTCGCTTCGCTCGAACATCCTGCCAGAAGCAGCAGCGCCATCACGACGTAGCTATTGGTGCCAAGGCTCATGGGCTCGGACTTGAGGAGTGCATGTTGTGCTTTCATGACGAGATCTTCTCCGAGGGGGGATGCGCCAAAGACGAGGCTCTCAGCCTACCAGGCTCAGCTATTCAACTCAAGCCGCCGCGTTTCTTGGGTGTTTTGCGCGTAATTGTTTCAGCGCACGAGAATTCGCTGATCCCTCACCGTGAGCCCGCCTCGGTTGTCGCGAACCACGACCCACAGGTGTGCGTTCTGCGTCGCCTCTGGCGGCGGTACCCATGCGATGCAGTCAGAACGCTCCGTGGTCGTCGCATCCTTTGGCGTCAGCAACGCAAAGGTTGGGTCATCCGGTAGCCCGCCAGCATTGGTGAAGTAGTCGAGCCAAAGCGATTTTTCTGGCGTGGGCAGCTGCGAACCGTCGGGCCCAAAAATACCGAAGCTCGACTTGGCTAGTGCGAAGTCTAAGCAATGGACCTTGCAACCGCGTTGGTGAGTCTTCGAGCAGACTTCGACGACCGGCAGGCACTCGCCTGCCGTCGAGCAGTCGAAATTGGCGGGGCAATCCGCGGCTTCAATGCAGCTTTCTGGGATAGCCACCGAATCAAACTCGGGTGACAAGAGCTCGGGGTTTCGACTGGTGATTAGGTCGTAGCTGTAGATGGTAGTCACCCCAACAACAAAGCGACTCTGATCGAGCAATTGTTGCGAATGGCGATCACGGCAGCCAACGGGAAGTCGATCCTTGAGGCCCTTTAGCGTAACGAGCTGACCGGCGCAGACAGCGAAGAAGACGTACGAACTGCCAAAGTGCACCACATTGACACCGGCCTTGGCCGCATTGCTCAAGACGTTGTCGGGGGCGACAAACTCGAACTCGCGCCCAAAGCCGAACCCCTTCGGCAACCTGTCAACCTCAGTATCCGCTACGACCGGCTCTAGCTGGTCGGGCAGTGTCGCATAGCGTTCGAAACATTTCTTCGGATCGTTCTTCTCTGGGTTGTCACATCCCGCAAACCAAGCGACTTCAACGTCACAGCTCGGATCACTCGAACCACCGTGAATGCCGTCGGCACAGCTAACGGAAAGCCGAGTCGATTTGCCGGGCGCTAAAGTTGGGGGCTCGGCTCGTACGCCGAGCACGCGGAGCGATGCGATGTGGTTGCGGCTCGGCCATGACACCTTGTCGCAACCAAGGCTCAGCGATACGGTCGAGACACCGAGCGCGCACAGAATTCTCGCGATGGCCTTCATATTTCACCCCGGATCCCAAAGCTCGGCAATATCGGTAAGCTGAGCGACTGCGGCTTCATCTCGGAACGGTCGAATTTCATCGTCGCGAAGTCGGGGCTTGAGTGATTGTACGCATTCAGCAAGTCCAGGTAGCCTGAGATTCGAAATCGCGAAAACTCCCAAGTCTTCTCCACGCGCACATCGAGCTGATGATATGGCCCAAGGCGCGCTTGGTTCGGTGACCCGTAGCAGCTATAGCCCCCGGTGGCGTTGTCGAACAAGCCACCTTGGCACGCGCGGTAGAGCGGACCACTCATGTAGCGGAAACGTCCACCAAGTTCCCAACCACGCCCCAGCTTGTAGCTGGCGAGCACGTTGAGCACGTGCGTTTGGTCGTAGATAAAGAGCTGTTCGGGCTGATCGGGCGCGGTCTGCCTGGTGGACCGAGAAAGCGTGTAGGCAATCCAGCCGAAAAACCGCTCATCGGCTCGATAGCGCAGCAACAGATCCGTGCCAACCACGCGACCTTTTCCACTATTTTCGGTCGTGACGTTGCCGGCGCCGTCGGTGCGTGAAACGACGAGCTGGCGCATCTCCTTGTCGAAGGCCTCGACCGATAAAGTGACCTGCTTGGAAAGCGACTGCTCGAAACCGAGCATCGAATGAACAGCGCGGTTTGATTTGAGACCAGTCGTGCCTAGTTCAGGCAATGTCTGACCTGGCTCTGGCGGTTGGTAGAACAACCCGAACCCGCCCTTGAGCACGGTACTGGTGGCGCCGTCGACGAGAACGTAGCGCGCGGCGACTCGGGGAGCCACGTCGAATTTCGACGTGTCCTTGGTGTAGTCGAAGCGAGTGCCCGCGGTAATATTGATGCGTCGCGTTGGCGCCAGTTCATACTCGGCGTACACAGCGGGACGCAGGTACACCCCGTGAATGTCGTAACTGGTGAGACTGGGCGAATTGGTGCGGGTACTCGCAAGTTCTCCATTGCTGACGGATGAATCGGTCAGTGCCCTGACAGTGAACGGAGCGTAGAGCATGTCGGTCCCGAGACGCGCAATCCCGACACTGCCGGTCTTCAATGCGAGTTCAGAGCGGAATGTGCCCAGCGTGAACTTGGTCTGCAGCATGCGATCGTTCTCGCCAGGTTCAGTGCTCTGATTTCTACCTAGAGACCAGCTCGCTCTGAAATCCAGCAAGCTCGACAATGGCAGGCGCAATTGCGATTGAAGGTGTCCAAACGAGTCAGAGGGTGGCCGCCAATCCGTCGTGTTCTGGTCGATCGGCACGTACATATCGTGCGATCCAAAAACGCCAATGCGAAAGACACCATTGTTGGGTAAACGACGCTCCAAGTACGTCTGATAGTCGTAGTAGCGTGGCATTCCGGCAAGAGCGCTCCCGCTGCTGCGTAGTACCGGAACGAGCCAGCGGTCTACATAGCTCGTGCGCATGCCGCCCATAAAACTCCAGCCCTTCAATCCGGGTACCGGACCCTCAGCGTTTGCTCGCGCATTGATGAAGTCGACCTGAACCGAGCCATGGTACTTACCGTCGGGATTGGTCTGTCGGAGGCCGACCTCGACCACGCCACCCATGCCGCGACCATAGCGCGCGCTGAAGTTACTCGGATAGAACTCCAAACGCTCGACCATCTCGGTTGGAACTACGCTCGAGAGGCTTCCGTAGTGAAAGACCCGCGGCACCAGCGTTCCGTCCACAAACACCTGCGTGTCTCGGGGTGCGGAGCCACGTACGATGAGCGCGCCACTGAACGCCGGAGGGCGAGCGACACTTGGCATCGCTTCGACGGCGTGAATTGCATCCCCAAATGTGCCTGGGACCCGCATCATTTCCTTGCGTGACAGCTCGTAATGGGCAACCTCGCGGTGGATCGCGGTCCCGCGAACCGTCACTTCGATCGCGGTCTCCTCGCTCGACTCGAGGGCATAGGTTACCGCTGTGACCCGGTCTGCATCGACGCGCTCGCGCTGCGTGATACGTTGATAACCCGCGGCCGCGACTTCGACATTGTATTGACCGGGCGCAAGCGGCGCTGCCACCCAGGTGCCATCGGCAGCAGTTACCAATCTCACCGGCGCAAATCCCACGGCAGTCAGGCTCAAGCTGACCCCAGCCAAACCGGTCGGTGGCGAACCCGCGACGATCTTGCCTCGGAGCTGGCCTATCGCAGACGCTGCGGGTGAACTCGATTGCTGCACCGGCTTGGGCTCGAGTTTGAAGCCGTAGCGATATAGGATCTTTGCGGCGACCGGTTTTCCGTCGCGTGTGGCGGGCTCGAAGGTAAATTTCTCGGCGGCCCTCGCGGCAGCTTCGTCGAAGCCATGCCCAGCCGGATCGCGAACCTCGACGCGTACTACTTTGCCTTCATTGTCGATGCTGATCTGCAGAACTACCGAGGCGTCCAATTCGAGATTCTGAGCCTCAGGGGGATAGACTGCCTGCTCGAAATGCAGAAGTTTTGGCGGAAATAGCCCGGGGTGCAGCGCGGTTCGCGCGCTGTCGTCGTCAGCAGGCTTCAAGCTCGCGGTCGACGATGAGGCTGTTGACGCTCCGGATGCGTCGCCGGATTGGGAAACTTGTGGTTGGGCAAGCGCGGGCACCGACAAAAGCCCCGCCGTGCAAAACCCGAAAGCGGAAGTCAGGCGAGACGCCGATCGTTTTTTTCCACTAATTAGTAATTTGCACATTGGCTGACAAATCTTGAGGGTTCCCGCGTTCGGGCTGGACAATACGCGCACGACGGCCCCAGAGTCGAAGAAATTCGCCTTCTGCGAAAGCCATGCCAGCTTCGCATCGGGCGTTTTGCGCGTCGATGTTGTGTGTTTGCTCACTCCAACAACGGAACGTGGAGCCAGATGTTCACAGTGATATGTAACCCGACGATTACCCGGGCCACGCAAGGACTATTGGACGCTCTTGAGGCTCGGGGGCACGCGGGATTTGTCGCGTGAACGGGATCAGCACACGTTCGAAGACCGCAGGCTCTTACTTGCCGAGCTACCCCAAATTCCGTAGGACAATCGTCTCCCCCTCACCCACGTCGACCGTGACCTTCGTTCCAGCGGGGTGCTTGCCGGTAACCATCGCTTCAGCGAGTGGATCCTGAAGTTCGCGGGCAACGACGCGCCGCAGTGGGCGCGCGCCAAATGCCGGTTCATACGCGAGTTCGACTAGGCGCGTTTCGGCGGCTGGTGTGCATTCAATGCTGAGGCCGCGAGGGGCGATAAGTTTGCCCAAACTCTTGAGTTGGATCCCGAGGATCTTGCGTAACACGTCGCGTGTTAACGGGCGAAACACCACAACTTCGTCGATGCGGTTGAGCAGCTCGGGGCGAAAAAAGCCGCGCAGTTCTTCGAGCAGGCCGTCCTTGAGTGCGGCGCGACCCGCTTCGGTTTCGAATTGGGCAAGCTCGGTCGAAAGGATCCGCTGTGAGCCGATGTTGCTCGTCATCACCACGACAGTGTTCGAAAAGTCCGCAAGACGGCCGCGTCCGTCGGTGAGGCGGCCGTCGTCGAGCACCTGCAGAAGCAGGTTGAATACGTCAGCATGCGCTTTTTCGACCTCGTCGAAAAGCAGCACCGAGTACGGGCGGCGCCGCACGGCTTCGGTGAGAAAGCCGCCTTGCTCGCTGTCAGCATAGCCCGGAGGGGCACCGACCAGTCGTTGCGCCATGTGGCGCTCCATGAATTCACTCATGTCGAGACGCGTGAGCGACTGCTCGTCGTCGAAGAGAAACTCAGCCACAGCCTTGGCGAGTTCGGTTTTGCCCACTCCGCTTGGACCTAGAAACAGAAAGCTGCCAATCGGGCGTTTTGGATCGCGCAGCCCCACGCGACCGCGACGGACGGCGCGTGCAATCGCGCTCGTGGCCTCGGGTTGACCCACAACGCGT
>Ga0302321_100000095_pt1 | contig 80030 bp, 71 predicted proteins | sample Fen_T0_1_FD_202505 | JGI IMG/M metagenome (GOLD analysis project Ga0302321, IMG submission 202505) | Peat permafrost microbial communities from Stordalen Mire near Abisko, Sweden - Fen_T0_1 | ecosystem: Environmental > Terrestrial > Soil > Wetlands > Permafrost | place: Sweden: Abisko...
TATTTTTCTCAACTTATTATCGCTCTGTTCGTGTGTAAATTAAGAAACCGCCGTATACCGAACGGTACGTACGGTGGTGTGAGAGGACAGTGAGCGAATTAATCGCTCACTTCCTACTCGATTGTGCCTCATGTGCTACTTTTTTTGTAATTTTGACAGCTAAAGCTTTTCGTACCTTTTTGAAGTGTCTTTTTGAAAAGCGCACGCTTACAACTTTCTTGCCTGCAACTATGACTGAGAAACTGATTATTACACTTACCGAGCACGCTGTGTGGGGACCTATTCTCCAGCCTGTGTTGGTGCAGGCTGAAATATCGGGGTCGCTCATTATTCAGGAAATTGTGAGTAGCCGGTCGTCGTATCTGCCGCAGTTGACAGAGCCGGAAAAGCAAATTGTGATGATGGCTGAAAAGATTTCGGATAAAGTATTGATGAAGAACTATTCGAAAGAAAAAAATCTGAATGAGTTTTTTAAACGAATAACTCCAGAAGCTATTGAGCGATATATTCGACCGGCTATCGAGAATTATCATCGAGTAACCATCGCCATTCTTCAACAACAGCCTTCGTTGGAGCTTTATTTACGTGCCGGGGTTAAAACGCGTTCGCTGTATTTCTTGGATAAAGTGATTGTTCCGAATATTCACTCAGAGGTTGTTTTTAATTTCAAGAAGGACGAAGAGTCGGGGCTGCGTTATTTTATTAGCCTGAAATGTAAAGATGAGCAGTTTGATTTGCATTCCAAAACCTATTTTGCGTTGTGTGCAGATCCTGCAATATTAGTCATCAACCATAAGTTGCATACATTCAGCGATATTGACATTAAAAAGTTAGTCCCATTTTTTACCAAAAGATACATCGAAGTTCCAGTCTCGACAGAAAAAACCTATATAAAGACCTTCGTAAAAAGTTGTGTAGAAAAATACGAGGTGAATTCTGAAGGAATAGACATTCGTCAACTGACACCTGATAAAAAAGCGGTTCTCACACTAGAGGAAGACTTGAATGCGCAACCGGTTTTCACATTGAACTTTACATACGCAGATAAAAAATTTCCTGTTGATTCGTTCAATAAAAAAAATGTTCTGGTTTCCGAACGTGGTAGAAATATATCGCTTCAATGGTTTTATCCGGATAAAGAGTGGGAGCATGCGTTGATTGAGATGCTGCTGAACGAGGGTTTGGAACGGAAAGAAATAAATTATTTTACACTTAGAAAATCGGTTGATAATGCCATGTCTTATAGGGGAATTGCCTCCATTGTTGAATGGCTTCAATCGCATAGCGAACTTTTAAAACATTTCAATTTTAAACAAAACACACCCGATAGAGTTTATTATATCGGAGAGATATCCATCACAACCGACGTAGATACGAAACAGGATTGGTTTGATATTCGCGTGGTAGCCATTTTTGGTGAGTTTAAAATCCCTTTTGCTCGCTTCAGAAATCATATTCTCAACAATATACGTGAATATTTATTGCCCGATGGCACTATCGCTATCCTGCCCGAAGAATGGTTTACGCGGTATTATGAACTGATGCTTTTCAGCAAGAAAACGGATGAAAAAATCCGGTTGAAAAAACACCATTATGGCATTGTTGAAACGATTCAGGGCGAAAAACAATTCTCGTATGATTATGACGAGCAAAAATCTCAGGCTTTGCCTGTTGACGTTTGTGCAGAACTTCGGAATTATCAACAAAAAGGTTTTTCGTGGCTGGTAAATTTATACGAGAATAATTTCGGAGGCTGTCTGGCCGATGACATGGGATTAGGGAAAACATTGCAAACAATTGCTTTGCTTGCTCATATTACTTCGAAGTACAATATGGCAAATCCTATTCAGAGACCCGTTGTTTATGAGCCTGAAACTTTTATTGAGGGTGAGAAAGAAACAGTTCAATTATCCATTTTTGATGCTATAGTTGCAAATGAAACCACTGCTATTGCTCCAACACAAGTGAGTGCGAGGCCCACTTCGCTTATTGTGATGCCAACATCGTTGATACACAATTGGCACAACGAATTGAAAAGGTTTGCTCCGTCTCTCAAGGTGTACATTTATTCTGGAGCAAAACGGATAAAGAGTAAAAATATAAACCGTATTTTTGGGATGTATGATGTGGTTTTGAGCACTTACGGAACAGTCAGGAACGATGTTGAGCTATTGCAATCCTGTCAGTTTCATCATCTGATATTGGACGAAAGTCAATACGTAAAGAATCCCGATTCGTTAGCCTACAAAGCTGTAAAACAAATAAATGCACTTTATAAGCTGGCTTTGACGGGTACACCGATTGAGAATTCGCTTACCGACCTATGGGCGCAAATCAATATCGTAAATGAAGGTTTGCTGGGCAGTCAGACAACATTCAGAAATGCCTACATAACACCGATTGTAAAAAACAACAAGGCCAAAGAAGAAGCACTTCTAAAAATTATTCAGCCGTTTATTCTTCGTAGAACCAAGGACGAAGTAGCGCCTGAACTGCCGCCTTTATCGCAGGAAACAGTATACTGCGATATGAGTGACGAGCAGCAAATCAGTTACAATGAAGAAAAGAATAAACTACGTAGTAGTTTGTTGCTAAATGAGACTAACTTTGACACGCAAAAGATTGCTTTCATGACCCTGCAAGGGCTTACGCGTTTACGTTTGTTAGCCAATCATCCTGTGTTGTTAGACAACGAATATACCGGCGACTCGGGCAAATTTGAGCAAATTATCATGCGCTTTGAAACCTTGAAATCGGAAAATCACAAGGTGCTGATATTCTCGTCTTTTGTGAAACATTTGCGCTTATTGTCCGATTATTTTGATAAAGAGCAATGGAAATATGCATGGCTGTCGGGTTCAACAACTCCGGCGAACCGAGAGGCAGAGATTGAAAAATTCAAAACTGATCCGGAAGTAAATTGCTTTTTTATCTCGCTTAAAGCCGGTGGAGTAGGGCTGAATCTAACAGCGGCCGACTATGTTTTCATCATTGATCCATGGTGGAATCCGGCCTCGGAGATGCAGGCGCTGAGTCGTTCGCACCGTATCGGGCAGGATAAAAACGTGATGGTTTATCGTTTTATTTCTACTGAGACGATAGAAGAAAAAATACGAAACTTGCAGGAAAGTAAGTCGAAGTTGGCTGAAACCTTTGTGACTTCAAGCAATCCGCTGAAAGATTTGAATAGAGAAGAAATGGCTAAATTAATAGAATAGAAAAAATAGATTAATATGAAAAATAAAAGTGTTCAAACAGAAATAGATGCTTGCTATTTATACCGGGTGCTAGCCGCAAACGAAAAAGATGAAGCGGTAGCAAACGTATTCCGACAAATGAGCGAGATAGAGCAGAGTCATGCCGAAGCTTTTGCCCGACGTGAAAATATATCGACAGAAAATCTTATTCAACCATCCTGGAGAGCTAAATCGATGAATTTAATCGGACGACTTTTCGGGTACGATTATGTTCTGGGTGCATTGATGGACACCGAGAAAAGTTTGTCGAATGCTATTATTAAAACCAAAGAGAAGAACAAAATGGCAATCACTGGTTCTGAAACTAACCACGTGAAAATTCTATGGTCTATTATTGATAATGATAAAGACCTGAGTGGTGCTCAACATGCCAAATTTGAAACAAAACATCGCTCGGTGGGTGGAAATGCTATTCGTGCTTCGGTGCTGGGTGGCAACGACGGGTTGGTCTCCAACTTCAGTTTGGTAATGGGTGTAGCAGGAGCTACTACCGGGCAGCAAGGTGTTTTATTGGCCGGTATTGCCGGATTATTGGCCGGTGCATTGTCGATGGCATTGGGCGAATGGATTTCGGTAAAAAGCTCGCAGGAACTCTATGAAAACCAAATGGCGATAGAGATGGACGAGTTGGAAACCAATCCCGAAGGCGAAGAACGGGAGTTGGCATTGATTTATATGGCCAAAGGAATTCCCGAAGATCAGGCCCGTAAGATGTCATCCGAAATAATGAAGGACAAAACTCATGCACATGCAGTGTTGGTCAAAGAAGAGTTGGGTATTAATGCCGACGAGCTACAAGGTTCGGCTATTGAAGCTGCCTTGTATTCATTTTTCTTGTTTACCGTAGGAGCTATCATTCCATTGGCTCCATTTTTCTTTACCAATGGCTATGAGGCTATTTTGTTAAGTGTTTCATTCAGTGCTGTTGGATTATTCCTTATCGGTGCTGCTATCACATTGTTTACCGGTAAAAATGTTTGGTTCTCAGGTTTTCGTCAGGTATTGTTCGGACTGATAGCTGCTGCTATTACGTTTGGAATTGGTAAACTGATAGTCGTGGCGGTATCGTAATAATTTCTGATTCAGAACAATTTCCCCTTCGAAGTGTTTTTAAAGTCACTTACCAATTTTATTTCCTTTTATGAAGACCGCTTTTATTTTCATTGCTTTTAGTATTCTTATCTCCATTAATAGTTACGTTTGGGTACGTGGATGGCATGCCTTGCCGACCGGTTCTATTACTCGTCCCATTTATCTGACCACCATGATTGGTTGTTTTTTAGCTTTTTTGGGAGGACTGATTTTCGGGAACATGATGTCTTTACCGCTTGCACGAGCCGTAAGTTTTATAGGATTTACCTATCTCATTGTTTTTGTTTACCTGATGGTTTCCTTTTTGGTGGTGGATGTTGTTCGGTTGGCCAATTATTTTATCCACTTTTTTCCGGCAGGGATGGCAACATTTCGTCTTTGGACAATGTTGGGTACCTTAGCAGTTATAGCTGTAGCCTTAGGAATTGGAAATTATACTTTCAATCATCCAAAGGTTGTTCGGTTGAACTTAAGCGTTGACAAACCAACACAAAATAAAGAAGTAACCATAGTTGCTGCCAGCGATATTCATTTGGGCATTTCGATAGGGAAAAAGCAGTTGCAAAGCTATGTGAACCTCATGAATGAACAGCATCCTGACATTGTTTTACTGGCAGGTGATGTGTCTGATCGGTCGATGATTCCAGTAGTACTCCAAAATATGGATGAAGAACTACGCTCCATTAAATCAAAATATGGAACCTATGCCATCAATGGTAATCACGAGCACTATGCCGAGAAACCGGATGCAACCGCTGAGTATCTGAAGTCGGCCGGAGTTAAGTTTTTACGGGATGAAAGCATTTTAGTGGATAGTAGTTTCTATGTTATTGGACGTGATGATAGAACAAATCATAGTCGCAAAAGCCTTGCGGAAATAGTGACAGGGTTGGATAAGAAATATCCGCGAATACTGCTCGATCATCAACCCTATAAGCTTGAAGAGGCCGAAAAAAATGATATCGACCTGCAACTTTCGGGACATACGCATAACGGACAGTTTTTTCCCGGAAATTTGTTTGTAAAAAGTATGTATGAGTTGGGATATGGCTATTTGAAGAAAGGAAAGACCAACTATTATGTATCCTCCGGACTTGGAATTTGGGGTCCACAATATCGCATAGGAACGCAATCGGAAATTGTGGTGATAAAACTGAAGTACTAGGAGCTTCAGCTATCTTTGGAAAAATCATCTTTGCAGGGTGGAGAGAACAAAAGAAAAGGGGAATTTATCCCCTTTTCTTTTTAAAGAAATTCTTTACCAATTTGCTGCATTCTTCTTCTAAAACTCCCGATATGACTTCTGTTTTGGGATGAAGAGCGGCAGGAGCAAAGCGTTGAAAACCGCGTTTTTCGTCGGCAGCACCAAACACAATCCGACTTATCTGCGACCAGCCTAATGCTCCGGCACACATCACGCAAGGTTCCACGGTAACATAGAGCGTACAATCCGTTAAGTATTTTCCTCCCAAAAATCCGGCTGCGGCAGTTATGGCCTGTATCTCGGCGTGTGCAGTAACATCAATCAATGTTTCCGTAAGGTTGTGCCCACGGGCAATTATGCGCCCCTGACAGACTACCACAGCACCAATCGGTACTTCGTCCCTCTCACTGGCTTTGTGTGCTTCCTGAAGGGCTTGTTTCATAAAATAAGCGTCAGGGTTGACATCTTTCGAGTCGTTTTCGGAGTAGTAGGATATGGACATAAATGAATGTTTATTGGCGATTGGAATTGGTAATATGAAACGATACGTATCTTTTGAAAACTAAAGAAGGGCACAAAATTCTAGTTCAGTCTTCAATGCTTTAAATTCTGCATCCCAAAGGCTTCTCTCAATCAATTGTTTTTCTATTTCTATATAGTTCTCGTCAGATAAAATCGTCGTTGAGATTAATGCAGAGTAAACTTTTTTTCGATTTCCTTGACCAAGTAAACTTTTTAGTCGAGAAATATATCTGTTTCGCTTTCTATTATTGTCAATGCTATCAATATTTTCTTTGTAATCTTCCAGCAAGTCTATGATTTCATTTCCAATTCTAAAGCGAGGATTTACAAAATGGTCACGGTCATTCAGAGCCAGCACTTCTATTGTTCGTTTCGCTATTTCATTTTTTGGAGAATAACGATAATTTTTGAAGAGGAAAAAATCTTTCGGATTATCCACAAATGGATTTACAATTGGCTCAGCTATTGTATCGTGACAACCTTTGGTAGTGTTACATTTCTTTGAGGCTGGGAATAAATTACCCCATTGCATTACTTCGTCAGTGTATGGCACTTTGGGATGAAAATGCTCCACCTCCATATATTTACTTTCCTCGTTCAAACGAATTTCGGAATAACAGCATTTTCCGAAAGCCATATTGAAAACAGCCTCTTTCAACCAGTCGATATTCCATACCGAATTGCCAGTAGAAATAAACTCCTGTGTTTTAGCTGCCTGAAACTCCGGAGTGAGCCTGTCGGGTTTAACGGGTAACTCAAGCTTAATCATTCGGCAGGTGTAAGTTGAGTAAATTGAATATCCAACAATTTTCGCTCGGCACTTTGTGGATGCAAAATCTGCATGAGCTTATCGTAAGCTTCCTTGCCTTTGGCATAATCATCGTTGTCTAAAGCCTCGTCAAACTGCGCTATAAGTTCGTTATAACGGTCGGTGTGAATTTTTTCATCCAATCCCATTACTTCGCTCAAAATCTCTTCAATTTTCCAGCCTATGTATGATTTGTTTCCTAGATGTTTTACCTCCGTGTGGTCTCCCACCCGATTAAGCGTGTAGAGATTTACATTCTCCATCGATTGGATAATAAACGGACTGTGTGTAGTGACAATAAACTGAGTTTGTGGGAAAATGTCAGATAAAGACTTAATCAAACCACGTTGCCATTGAGGATGAAGATGTAAATCTATTTCATCGATAAGCAATACTGCAGGTTCTTTTAGCGGATTGGGACTGCTAGGATAACGGTCGAACATCTTCTTGCAAAAATCAGCCATCCACGATAATGTGGCTTGATAACCGTACCCAAGTTCCGACATTTTACGCCAACCATCTATAGTTTTAAACTCTATATAATTGTTTAGCTCTTCGTCAGAAATAAATCGAATGTCATTTATTTCAGGAAATATCTCACTTGTGAGAACTTTAATTAAAACATCTCTCCTTTGTTCAGCTTTTTCTTGACTATTCTTTGCTGCATAATCTAGTTGAAAAAGCCAATCTTCGAAGTTGACTAAATAGATGTTGTTGAATAAATTACTGGCATTCGGTTGGTTTTTGTTATTTTCTGAAATTCCTTTTTTTTCAATTTCTCTAATTACTCCATACCCATATATTAAAAGATTTTTTATTTTTTTATTCTGACAAATTCTAGCAATGCCACGTTGGTATGAGATTAAATTATCCTTTGTCAGGCTAGTAATTAGCTCGAAACGAGATTCTTCGCTAACTGAAAGTAAACCTCCTGGAAAATTAACAGGAATATAGGATTTTTTTTCTTTTGTGGATGCTGCTACATCCTTGGGTTCCAAACTTGCAATAGCTTTCAATAAATTTGTTTTGCCAGCATTATTATTTCCTAGAAAAATTGTCCAACGACACCATTCTTCATTTTCGTCGACAAAAGAAAAAAGGTGTTTCCCTCTGAATCCTTTAAAGTCAGCGATGGTAACTTCTTTAATGTAAACTGGAACTTGTTCTGACATAATTGTATGAATGATTGAATTTTAGTTTTACAAACTTACGATATTATTTTGAAATAATTATTATCTGAACCTAATCCCCTTCGGGATTCGTGTCAAATATTTATATTATTCGCTCAGTTTTGCTGGGAGTTATTGACTATTATATTGCTTTGAACTCTTTTATTTTCTTCCCCTTTAGGGGTTAGGGAGCCCTAGACGTCTTCTTCCACCACCAGATTATCAATAATGAAGTTCTGACGTTCGGGGGTGTTTTTACCCATGTAGAATGATAACAGATCAGAAACGGCATCTTCTTTTTTTAGCGAAACCTGATCAAGCCGCATATCTCTCCCAATAAAATGCTTGAACTCATCGGGCGAAATTTCACCCAGACCTTTAAATCGGGTAATTTCTGGGTTAGCCCCCAGCTTAGCCAACGCTGCCAGCCGTTCTTCTTCCGAATAGCAATACATCGTTTCTTTTTTATTTCGCACACGGAAAAGTGGAGTTTGAAGAATGTGAACGTGTCCTTTCTTGATTAAATCAGGGAAAAACTGCAAGAAGAAAGTAATCAATAGCAGTCGAATGTGCATGCCGTCGACATCGGCATCGGTAGCCACAATTACTTTGTTGTAGCGTAGGTTGTCGACGCCATCTTCAATATTTAATGCTGCCTGAAGGAGGTTGAATTCCTCGTTTTCGTATACCACCTTTTTGGTAAGGCCATAGCTGTTCAGAGGTTTTCCTTTCAAACTAAACACGGCCTGTGTATTCACATCACGACTTTTAGTGATAGATCCACTTGCTGAATCTCCCTCGGTAATAAAAATGCTCGTGTTTCCGATAGCGGCGTTTTTTGCCTCATCTTTGGTGAGCGAATCGTTGAAATGTACTCGGCAGTCACGCAATTTCTTGTTGTGCAGATTGACTTTTTTAGCCCGCTCACGCGCCAATTTGGTAACTCCGGCAATGGCTTTTCGCTCTTTTTCCGAATCTTGAATTTTTTGAAGTAAGATATTTGCCGATTCGGAGTTGCGGTGCAGGTAGTTGTCCAACTCTCTTTTCAGGAAGTCGGATATAAATTTATTCACCGATACGCCATCTTTGGCCATATCGCGCGAACCGAGTTTTGTTTTTGTCTGCGATTCGAAGATAGGTTCTTCCACGCTGATAGAAACCGCTGCTATCATTCCATTACGAATGTCGGCCAGTTCCATGTTTTTAGAATAAAATTCCTTGATAGTTCTTGCCACCGCTTCACGAAATGCACTTTGGTGCGTACCACCTTGTGTGGTGTGCTGTCCGTTTACAAAGGAGTAATACTCTTCTCCGTATTGGTCGCTATGCGTAAATGCAATTTCTATGTCTTCGCCTCTCAGGTGAATAATCGGATACAGCGGTTGCGCTGTCATGTTTTCGTTCAAAAGGTCAGTCAACCCGTTTTTCGAAAGTATCTTTTTTCCATTAAAATTGATGGTTAAACCCGTATTCAGATAGGCATAATTGCGCAACATAGTTTCGATATACTCAGCTTTGTAGATGTAGTTTTCGAACAAGGTATTGTCCGGCACAAAGTAAATATAGGTTCCCCGCTCAGAGTTATCGGCAAATACATCCGAGTCGCTTTGCAGTTTCCCTTTCCCAAATTCTGCTTTACGACTTTGTCCGTCGCGAAAACTCTGTACGATAAACGTCGACGAAAGTGCATTCACGGCTTTTGTACCCACACCATTCAACCCTACCGATTTTTTAAATGCTTTCGAATCGTATTTTCCACCGGTATTCATTATTGAAACGGCTTCCACCATTTTTCCTAGCGGAATACCTCGTCCATAGTCGCGCACTTCCACATGTCCGTCCTTTACGCGCACATCCACCGCTTTTCCGGCACCCATACGGTATTCGTCGATACAGTTGTCAAGTACTTCTTTTAGCAATACATAAATTCCATCGTCCACGTGGGTTCCATCTCCCAGTTTACCGATGTACATACCAGGTCGACGGCGAACATGTTCCAGTCCTTCGAGGGTGATAATGTTGCTATCGCCATAATCAACTAATTGATTTGCTGTAATTAATTCTTCCATAACATATGAATAAAATAACCCCCAGCCCCTAAAGGGGAGAAGATGTAGTATTTAAATTGTTGTATTATTTATGAAATTCGCCAACTCAATTCCCCTTTAGAGCCTGTCCGGCCTTTGACGGAGGTTAGGGGTCTATCGAGCTATCCAGTTTTCAGGGTTCTGTACGTTTTTGCCGTTATAAACCTGAAAGTAAAGTTCTGTTCGGTTGTCGTTTTCGCTATCTGTATAGATTTTACCAATACTTTGCTTGCTGCTGATATGTTCCCCCACGCGTACGTAAATTTGAGTAAGGTTAGCATATACAGTTCTATAATTTCCATGTTGTACAATAACCCCATTGTTGCCCTGAATATAGAACACCTGAGTCACGATACCATCAAAAACAGCGCGGGCACTACTTCCACTAGGAGTTTGGATATAGATTCCTTTATTGTTGGTTGTCACAAATTTCAAAACAGGGTGTGACTGAACTCCAAAATGTCCACGAATAAATCCATTAGTAGTAGGCCAAGGTAAACGCCCTTGATTACGTGCAAAATCGCCGGATAATAAGCTTTCTTCTTTGGTCAGTGTAGAAACTGATTGAGAAGGCGATGAATCTGCAACTGTAACCGGTTTGATGGTTGGCTTAGATTCAATTCTACTTACCGCTTTACTTGCTTTTTTTGTTTTGTTTTCGGCATCAATGCGTTTGTTCTGAACGGCTATTTGTCTGTTTTGCTCTGCAATTCGCTTGTTTTCGGCTGCAATCCGTCTGTTCTCTTCTGCAATTTTTTTCTTAGCAGCTGCAATTCGTTTGGCTTCGGCTTTGCGAATTTCTTCAGCAATAATACGTTCGATTTTATTGTTTAAATCGTTGGCCTTTTTCTGCTGAACTTTCATGTCAGCCCTTAATTTGCCTTCTTTTTTCTTTAAATCGGTAAGCAGTACTTTTTCTTTTTGTTCATCTTTCGATAAATTCTGAGCTTCAGCCTCTTTCTGTTTTACCACCACTACTTTGGTTGTTTTGTGTTGGTTGAGGGTATCATTTTTCATGACAATTTGTGTTTTTACCTTTTCTATCTCGCGGACCTGTTGCTTTCTGTAGTCGGTATATTCCTGTAAATAGCGTAGGCGGCGGAACGATTGATCGAACGATTTAGAAGAAAGTACAAACATTATTTTGGCGTACATGCTTCGTTTGATATGTGCTTCCTGAACTAACTTTACATAATCGGCTTTGAGTTTTGCTAACTTCCCTTCAAGTATCCGTTTTTCCTCAGCCAACTTGCCCATTTCAGTATCCAATTGTCCAATCTCACCGCTAATGCTTTGAATCAATACTTTCCGCTCTTTGATATTTTTGTTGATAATATTAAGCTTGGTCAATGAGCTGCGTTGCGATTTTTTTGTTTCGTTCAGCATTTTGTTAGTAGTGGCCAAATTCTGGAGCGTTTGCTTGCGTTGATTTTCAAGCTCTTTTACAGTTTGAGCTTGCATGGAAACAATGCATGTAGCCAGGGTAATTAGGAGGACAGATATTCGAAAGTTTAGTTGAAAGCGCATCGAAATATAATTTTAGTTCGGTTATTCAATAAAGGTTTATTTTTTCATCAATTGCTCAATGTCACCACGAGTATAATGATCGGTATTGGTAGCCGATAATGTTAGTTTGTTGTTAAAATCGACCCGCAAAATTGTAAAATTGCAAACGGCTTTGCTTTTTTCGCTCGAAGCAGTCATTGATATTTTATGCGGGATATTTATTGTGTTTTCTACAGCAAAGTCGGCATAAGTCGTTTGCAATTGATAGCCAGAGCTTTTAGCTTTTAAAAGTACTTGTTGTATCAGGTTCAATGAATTTATCTCGGTGCTTTGTTTCATCGTTTCCGATTCGAAATCTATTGAGTTGTTGCCCGTAGCCAAGGGATTTATTTTTAAATTTTTTGCCTGAATATTTTTTTGTCCGACACAGAAAAACTGATTAAAAATCAAGCCTTGCAAGCTGTAAAAATCCACGTCGACACCAAATCGTTGTTTGAAAAAATGATAATCCACCACGAAATAGCGGCGGTTCATCTTGTCAATCACTTTCATGCTATCGGGTGTTAGCTCTGCTTTGAATACCTCGATGCCGAAAAATGGTTGTACTGAAAGGTAAATCGCGGAGTCTTTTTTTATTTTACAGGTAGCAGAAACGTTGAAATTTCTGTCGTTTACATTCAGTTCCATGGACATTTTACTTACATTGGCCGTCTCAAATTTTGGTTCGGCACTTTGGACCTGTTTTACAAGTTGTTCCACTTGCGATGATTGTGGAAGTGCTGTTTGTTTAGTAGTCGTTCCGGTACGTGTAGTTTTGCACGATGCCAATATCACTACTGAAGCTATAATAATTCCGAATTTGTATTTCATAATTTTTGTTGGTTAGTCCGTTTTGTTACTCTCTTTTCCAGCCTTTATTCTCAATTTTAAGTTTTACTTCCTTGCTTTTATTCCCTGCGTCAAACGATTTTTGCCACATCAATAAAGCTTTCTCATCATTTTTTGTCATCCATAAAATATCGCCATAGTGATCTAATATTACGCCTGACTCCTCTCCCTTGGGCAAGTTGTCAACTGCTTTTTCGATATAAAATTTTGCCAATGAGTAATTTCCTTCCTGATATAAAATCCATGCATAGGTGTCTAAATAGGTACTGTTTTTTGGTTCTAATTGAACCGTTTTGGCACTCATTAGTTCCGCTTTTTTTAGTTCCGCCTTTTCTAGCGAAAGATAATAGGCGTAATTATTCATCACCGACATATTTTTCGGATTAGCTGCAAGTGCGTTCTCGTAATTCACAAAAGCTGAATCTTTTATTTCCAGTTTGAAATAGCTATCTGCAATTTGCGAATAGAAATCACTTTTCAATGCTGCCTGCTCGGCTGATATCAATGGTAAAGCCTTTTTGTAAGTGGCTAAAGCTCCGCGGTAGTCGGCCAATTGAAATTGAGTAATTCCACGGTAGAAATACCATGTCGGAATTTTAGGCAAATTTTTTATAGCTCTTCCCGTTTCAACCAGCAACTGATTGTAGTTTTTAGCTCCAATATGAAGCTGAATTAATCGCAACCACGATTGTTCGTTTTTAGGATTAATGTTCAGCATTGTTTCATATTCCGAAATTGCCTCGGTATTTCTGTTTCTGTATTGCAAAAATATCGCGTAGTAACTGTGCACTTGCTCTTCTAGCGGATAGCGATCCACCAATAGTTTAAAAAGCGATTCCGTTTCGGCAAATTTGGCAGTGTCTTGCACCAGCTTTTCTACATATTGTCCCAGTACCAGCATTTTTGTGTCCACATCCAATTGCTCGGTTTTCAAAGCGGTTTTAATCGATTCCAACGCTTTTTCAGGCTGATTCATCGCATTATAATACTGCGACAAAGAGATATAAACATTCGCATTTTCAGGATCGTCTATCAAGACTTTTTGATAAATGGCAAATGCCTGTTCGGGCATTTTTTGCTGCATAAGAATATTTCCTTTAGTCACCTGATAGCGGGAATCGGTAGGATATTTTGCAATCAACTTATCAATTTCGGGCATCACTTTTTTTGTCTTATTCGACAAGTAGTAGAGCTGTACTTTCTCCAATGATATTTGCTCGTTAATGCCCACCAGACTTTCTAGTCTTTCATTTGCTGCAATAGCTTTATCGTAATCTTTGGTTTCCTTGTACAGGGCAGCCAGAATATTGTAAACCTCTTCTTTATTTGGATATATTTTTTGTAATTGTTTTGTTATCTCAATTGATTTTGGATAAAGTTTTAATTCGGAGTAGAAGGATATTAGTCTGATATTGTACCACCAGTTCGTCGGGTCATATTTTACTGCTTTCTCCAGCGAATTCACTGCTTCGTTATTCATACCTATCAGTCCGTACAACAAACCCATTTCCGACTGAACGCCTGCGTCCAGTGAGTCGATAGCAATACACATCCCAAAGGTTTCCATTGCTTCGTCGTATTTTTCCAGATCTTTTAAGCGCAATCCTTCATAAAAATAATAGTCGAATTGGCGCTGTGATGCTTCGGATAGATGAGAACTTGTTATTTGTTTTTTTACTACGGTTTTAGCCGACGTAAAAGAACCAAACAAGAACACAAACAGTAAAAACAAATAAATTTTTTTAAACATATTGTAATAAATTCATTACTAACAATCAACGTTTTAATTCAGCCCCGCTTATTTTTTTCCGGTATGTCCAAATCCTCCTGCACCTCGTTCCGTATCGCCTAAAACTTCAACTTCCACCCACTTGGCTTGTACATGTTCGGCAATTACCATTTGGCAAATACGTTCTCCATCAACTATTTCGAAATCTTCAGACGATAAGTTGACCAGAATGATGCACACTTCACCACGGTAATCGGCATCGATAGTTCCCGGTGAGTTGAGCACAGTAATCCCTTTTTTAATAGCCAACCCACTGCGCGGACGAATTTGTGCTTCGTAGCCTGCAGGTAGTTCGATAAATAAACCGGTTGGTATCAATTTTCGTTCCAATGGTTTTAATACAATGGGATTGTCTATATTTGCGCGAATATCCATGCCTGCCGATAAGGCGGTGGCATATTCAGGTAGCGGGTGTTTTGAATGATTGACAATGCTTACTTTCATGCGTTTGCTCTTTTTGGTAAAAATGTATCTGTTAGTATTCCAGTAGATTAGTGATAATGATCTGTTGTTTTTTTGTTAAAGCAAAACGGTCGGTGCATGTTCAAGACAACAATACGGGTAACCTAAATTTTGCATTAGCTACAAAAATACGATAATTATCTATAAACCTCTTTATCTACTGCCGAAAAAAAAGCTTTTTTCAAAATTTGTGCCCCAAATGATAATAAATGAATGGTTTGTTTTTTATTTATTCTCAAATTTTCGTTCGATAATAGAGAAGTTTTGAACTCAATGAGCAATTTGATTGTTTAAAACTTCAAAATCAATTGTCTCTTCATGATTTCAAGTCATATATATTTTTACTGTGACTCGCTTTTCCTGAGTGAACAGTTTAATACGATAAATTCGATATATAATATGATAAAATATTTAAAAAGATGATGATAAACAAACCACTTACAATCAAAGGGATTACTTTCAAAAACAGAATAGGCCTTTCGCCCATGTGTCAATATTCGGCCGAAAATGGATTGGCTAATAATTGGCATTTAGTGCATTATGGCGGACGAGCAGTTGGTGGGGCAGGTCTGATCATCGTTGAAGCTACCGCTGTTTCGCCTGATGGACGAATTACACCTTACGATTTGGGTCTTTGGAATGACGAACAACAAGTAAAATTGAAAGAAATTGTAGATTTTATCGAAGAACAAGGCTCAGTACCCGCTATTCAGATCGGGCATGCGGGTCGTAAAGCTTCGCATGACAAACCCTCTACCGGAGGGCGACAGCTGCATCTTGACGAAGGTGGTTGGAATACAATTGGTCCTTCGCCGATTCCGTTTGCCGAAAATGAAAGAAGTCCACAGGAATTGGACAAAGCCGGAATAGGTCAGTTGATAGATGATTTTAAAAATACAACTATTCGTGCTAAAGAAGCGGGTTTCAAAGTGCTCGAAATTCACGGGGCACATGGATACCTGATACACCAGTTCATCTCCCCACTTAGTAATAGAAGAGCCGATGAATACGGTGGAAATTTTGAAAACAGGATTAGATTATTGGTGGAGATCACAGAAGCTATTCAACAAGTGTGGCCGAGTGATTATCCACTGTTTGTTCGACTTTCGGCTACAGATTGGGCAGACGGTGGTTGGGATTTGGAGCAAACAGTCCGGCTCAGTAAAATATTGCAACAAATGGGTGTCGATTTAATTGATTGTTCATCGGGTGGAAATATTGCAACTGCCCGTATTCCATTAAGTGAAGGCTATCAGGTCCATTTTTCCGAAGAAATTAGAAAAACTTCCGTTTTGACCGCTACAGTCGGCTTGATAACGACTACTGAAAAAATGGAAAAAATCCTGGAAACTGGACAAGCAGACCTGATACTTCTGGGTCGCGAATTACTTAGAAATCCATATCTTCCCCTCAAGATGGAAGAAACAGTCTGGCCTGAACCGTATTTGAGGGGGAGATGATTTTGTTACATCAGTCTTTTGAAATTTGATCTTTCTCCTAAACTGTTTCGTGCGACACTTTCTCCACTAACCATTCTTCCAAATCGACTGATTTGTCGAGGTTGAGTCGTTCTTTGATAGTGTTGCGGCGACGATACATGGTGTTTTTGTTAATGCCAAGTATAGAACATGTACTCGTTATATCCAGTTGAAGAGTGATAAGTGCAATCACTATCTTATCGGCAATGGTAATAGTAGGAAATTCGAGTGATAGTTTCTCGATAAAATTATTAAAAATCAGGTTTACTTCATCAATGTATGATTGCCATTCTACTTCGGTGAGCACGAATTGATTCAGCATTTCATCCATACAGCCCGATTTTAATCCGCTGTCCTTTGGAAGTCTGAGTTTAAGCTCTTCGAAGCGGATGGTCGATTCTATTCTGCTTTGCAGTTTTGCAAACAGCGAGAGTCTCCTTTTCTCAATCTCGGCTAGCAGTCGTTCCCGTTCCAATTGATGATTTATTTGTTCAGTCCTTCTCTTTTTCTGAATGGAAAGTAGGAAAACGATGGTAAGTAGCACCAATACAATCATTAATCCTACATAAATAATCATATTTCGGTAGGCTATTTTCAATTGTGCATTTTCAACATTCTTTTTAATAATATTGTATTGTTTATCAATTCGGTACAATTGTGCTTGCCTTGTTTTAGCAATGAACAGGTTTCTGCAATAATCATATTTCAGGCAATAATTCAAGGACTTAATGTAGTTTCCACTTGCTTTTTCGGCATATGCTCCAGCCAAAAATGTTTCCACTTTCTTTTCGAGTGTTGTTGTGTCTGCCAATGCTTTTTCGAGGAAGTAATGTGCTGAGTCGGGCATGTTGAGCTTGGAGTAAGTCATTGAGAGCATATTATAATAGTAGGGCGACTCATCGTAATACTTATAAGCGTGTAGCAAATAGTTTTTAGCAGTTTTGTACCGATCGGTTTTTGTGATAAGTGTATTGGCAAGCGCGGCAGTCACATCTAAATAATTAACGGTATCCTTGGCCTGTTCAGCTAATCTTTGAGCTTTTTTGTAGAAGTACATTACATAATTAATGTTTTGCCCCGTATTATCGATGCAAATGGCCATTTCCCGATAGGCGTAGGCCTCATTATTGTAGTTTTTTGCCCGATGAAAATATATTTGAGATAGCTTGAAGTTTTGTAAGGCTTTTTCAAGATATTCATCTTCTGAATATAAGAATCCGAAATGGTAATACACCAATGCCAAATGATTGTCTGCCTTTATTTTCAGAAATTCTGATTCTGCCTTTTTGAACTCAGTCATTGCTGCTTGGGTTTCGTGCCTGTTTTCATATATGCAGCCAAGTAAATAATGCGATATTCCTCTATAGCTGTATAGTGATGTGTCCTCGTAATAATTTATAGCAATTTGAATTAAACTATCCGATTTTATCGTAGAATCTTGTTTGTTTAGAGCTCGGATATATTGTAAACACCATGCCGCATAGTCGCTGGCTGGTAGTTCATCCGGGTTTGGAACTGTTAGGAGTAATTTCATTGCCTCTTTGGGTGAGGTGGACATGATGGTTTCGGCCCTTAAAATAGTTGGATGATTTGTGTATTTTGTATTACAAGACGTAATTAACACACAAAAAAGCAGCATATGCACTAAATATTTATTCATGATTTAGAAAGTATATAGATTCGGGGAAATTGGTTCGTTAAATATATAGGTTTATTCTTCTTTAAAAAGGTACTTGCAGAAACTATTTTTTTTATAATATGTATTCTGTTATATATCAGTGCTGTGTAGAACTCTAAAACCTATGGCTTACAACAGTTTTTTTTGCTTCTTTCAACTGAGTTTAATAACTTTGTATCGCAAAAGTAGTGAAAAATATGCTTTTAAAATCATTGATAAAATAACACCTAAAGATATTCTACAGCTTCGCAGCGGGAATAAGTTGGTAAAGTGATGTTCTTTTAACCTAGACCCTGTTTGACTTTGATCTGTTGCGGAGCAGTTAGAATTTTAGTATAGAGATAAAGTTTGTAAATCATACATTTGATTCCGTTTGTTTACGTTTTTTTTAATTGCCGAGGTTGTCTGTAGAGACAGCCTCTTTTTTTTGCAGTAAGGTTTTATATATGCCAATGTGGTTTCTTAATTAATCTTAAATTATGCAAACGCTTATTATTAATCAAAAATATTGTTATTACATTTGAATCGTATTTTAAGAACATATAATACGCCTAATTGTCTAATAATAAATCACAAAACTGAACGCTTATGGCAGATCTTATTTCAGCCACTTTTTCGCCGGAAGATGAAAAAGAAGTAATGGAGTTATTGGCAAAACTCAGAGCAAAGTTCCCGTTCGGCATTAAACTCACCGCCGATCAGAGGAAGCGTCTCCCCAAAATGGACGATGCACGTATTCCTTTTGTAGAAAAAGGATTGTTTTATGGCGAGCAACAGCCGCTTGTTGTACCTCCTTATACCAATCTGGGGGAGTGTAAGTTGGATTTAGAGTTCTTTAAAGCCACCCGCAGGGTAGGTGCCGAGTTGGCAAGCATTGCCGAAATGGTATCCGATACCCGCATGGCGGCAAGTATTGATGCTTTTCAAGTTGGGCTTTCTATCTACGGCTCAGCAAAAAGCGCTGCCAAACAAGGCGTACCCGGTACACAATCCATTGTGGACGACATGGGTAAACTGTTTGAAGGGCAAGGCAACAAAGCGCCTGAAGCTAAAGCCAAGTAAAACCCTGTTTAGCTCACGTGTAAACTAATTGACCTTAAAGGTAAACTGGTTTGGTAAATACCTAAACTAGTTTACCTTTTTTGTAAACCAGTTCACCTAAAACATAAACCGGTTTAGTTCCCGCATAAACTAGTTTACCTAAAACATGAATTAGTTTAGCTCCGAGGTAAATCGATTTAGCTAAAAGGTGAATTAGTTTATGTTTTAAGGGGGGAGGGGTACTTCGGAAGTACCCCCCTTCATCTTGCTGGCAGATTGCGATATATGATAAAAATTGAATGTTATGGTTCGCAGAACTGCGACAGCGATGGAGTTCCTTTGTTCGTTAGTAGTCCCTCAAAAGCTTGCAAAAAGCCCCAATAAAAATAACTGATTTCAAAACCCTGACAGCGGTCGAAGACCCTGTTAGCGGTTTATGAGTAAATCTAGTTACATAGGAGAAATTTTAAAATTAATCTTATTATGAAATCATTCTTTAAATTGAATTTTCTTTTAGGATGCTTGCTCTTACTTACTTTAACGGCTTGTCGAAAAACTCATGTATATGAAGGTAAAGCGGTTATAGTCTCTAGAGTCATTGATGCAACATTAAAGGATTCTGTATTGATTTATGGCACAATTTATTCTGCAGATAATGAAAATTTACCATTGGTAAATGCTGCTATTTGGATTGAGGGAACAAGTATAAGGACCACAAGCAATAATGTGGGCTATTTCAGTATTAAATTACTACCCAATACTTATACAATTAAGTACTTGGGGCAATACTATAGCACTGATATGACTGGAGAGTTGGCTAATGTCGTAGCCCTACCAAACGAGAAAATTGAAGTGAAATTTCTTCAAAAAGAAGTGATAGAATAATTGATTTACTAGCTTCGAATCAGTGAGTGGAACTAAAAATTCCACTTTTTTGTTTTTATGAGGTTTTAATTCAACTCCATAAAACTTTACATTTTTAAAACACTCGTGCAACGAATGAATAATGAATATCATCTAATAAACAGTAGAAAAACCAACTCGAAATGAAAACTCGATCAATTACTTTTTTATTGCTGATTATGATTTTTGCAGGATGCACAAACGACGCCGATAATATAACAGGTACTTACAGCTCGATGCATTTTGTGCGTCAGGGAGGAGGCGCTATAGATTTTAGATTATCGCCGACAAGCAATCCCAACCAACTGCAGGCTTTTGTTTCCAACTATAATTATCGAGATACGACTATTCGGATTGTTATTGATCGCAATGTCGATAGTGCACCCTATTTTATTGCGTTTAAAAAGGCGCTAAGTGGTGAGATTGGTATAACCGGCGACTTTCAACAACCAACTTTGCCAACCGGTACCTGGGCTTTTGTATATGTTAGTTGCAATGGAAAGGATACTGAAGTTACAAATGCAGAGCTTCGAAGCACGCTGTTGCAGTTTGAACAATTGGTAGTAAATAAGATACAGTAATTGAAAATCTGATAATGCCATGAAAACAAAAATAATTTTACTTGCAACAATCACTCTGCTTTTTATGACGTTTTGTTCTGGTTGCGAGGAGGATAACCAGTCTTATCAAGGAAAGATTATATCTTTAAATGTCGGTGCATGCTATAATATAATTCAGATTGAAAAATCTATTACCAAAGGATTACCCATCAACTCAACAATCACTTTTGATCCAAGTTTATACAAAGGACAATTGAAAGTAGGTGATGCTGTCTATTTTAAAATCACGAAATATGAGGAGTGGACAGGTATTGTACTCGCAATGTGTGTTGGTCCGCAGTATGAGGGGCAATTAGAATTCTATAATAAATAAAAGATGATTATGAAATCAAAGTTGTTTCTCTATGCTGTTTTCTTTCAACTACTTTTACTGTGTACTAGTTGTGATGATGACCCTAAATATGTGATAGCAGAAAATCATAACATCTCGGTTTGTGGAGTAGCTGATCCTCTAAAAAATATTGAATGGTTAGTTACGTTTTGTAAAGAGCACTCTAATGCAGAGCTGAATATATCCATTAGGATTTTTAGTAACAAGTCTACTGATGAGAATCATTATGTAATAAGTTTTGTAAATTCTACCCCGATTGAGTATAGCCGTGAGGAAATCTACGATTGCTCGGGTCAAAAGTTGTTCTTTAAAGGCATTGAAGGCCCTACACCTGCCGGTTGGGATGATTTTTTTCTGGAAAATGAATATGTTGCAACAATATGGGAATTACAACAGAAAAAATAAAATGTGCTTCAAATAAAAAGAAAATAAAGCTGCTTCAACCTCGAGTTGTAGCAGCTTTGTTTTTACATCTATTCAAGGCTTGTTAATCTGAATTATTCTCTGTATTTTTGGCATATGGAAACTGACGAAAAAAGATTGACTGTTCGTGAGTGGGCCGAAGACGACCGACCACGCGAAAAAATGCTGCGGAAAGGCACTCAAAGTCTTTCGGATGCAGAATTGCTGGCCATACTTATTGGCTCGGGAAGTAGGAACGAAACGGTGGTGGAACTCTCGCGCCGCATTTTGCACGACTCCCACGACAACCTCAATGAGTTGGCGCAGCTCAGCATTGCCGATTTGTGTAAACGTTTCAAAGGAATTGGCGAAGCAAAAGCCATTAGTATTTTAGCCGCCATGGAGCTTGGCAAGCGTAGGAAACTGTCGGAAACGTTGGAGCGCAAACAGATCACGTCAAGTGTTCATCTCTTTGAACTTTTCGAGCCCATTATGTGCGATTTGCCACATGAAGAATTTTGGGTAGCTTTGCTCAATGGCGCCAACAAGGTTATTGAAGTAAAACGATTGACACAAGGAGGCTCTCGTCAAACGGTGGTTGACATTCCAATGCTGCTGAAAATGGCGCTCGAAAAATCGGCACAAGCAGTGGCTGTGGCACACAATCACCCATCTGGACAAAATCGTCCAAGTCGCGAAGACGAAGAAATTACCCGACGGATAATGAAAGGCTGCGAAGCAATAAGTATCGTTTTCATCGATCATATTATCATCGCAAGGGGTAATTATTATAGCTTTGCTGACGAGGGGAAAATTTGATCGTCTGATTACTAACTTTTCCAAAGTTTTCAACTTTGGAAAAGTTGAATAAATAAAAATATGGCTTTATTAGAAGTAGAAAACGTAGTAAAACAGTATGCCGGGCATCGTGCTCTGGATGGAGTGAGTCTGGAAGTTCCGGAAAACACGGTTTATGGTCTGCTTGGACCCAACGGTGCCGGAAAAACCACTCTGATTCGTATCATCAATTGCATCACTGCTCCCGATAGTGGTGAAGTGCGCCTTAACGGCAAGCGCCTCACGCCAAAAGATGTTGAAAGTATCGGTTATTTGCCCGAAGAGCGCGGGCTCTATAAAAAGATGAAGATCGGCGAACAGGCTTTGTATCTGGCACAACTCAAAGGTATGACCAAAAGTGATGCCTTGAAAGCTCTAAAGTATTGGTTCGAAAAATTCGAGATAGAAAGTTGGTGGGATAAAAAGGTAGAAGAGTTGTCGAAAGGAATGGCGCAAAAAGTGCAATTTATTACTACCATTTTGCACAAACCAAGCTTGCTTATTTTCGATGAGCCGTTCAGTGGTTTCGATCCAGTGAATGCAGATTTGATGAAACGTGAAATTCTAAACCTGCGCGATAATGGTGCAACCATCATTTTCTCCACCCACAACATGGAAACTGTTGAAGATTTGTGTGAGAATATCTCGTTGGTAAATCAATCTAGAATTGTGCTGCAAGGGAATGTTGCCGAAATAAGAGCATCACATGCTACCAATACTTTTGTGGTTTGCTCGACCAATTCCTTCGATGAAAACGGATTTGAACTGCTTTCGCAAACTACGAAGAATAATATTGTGGAAAGTGTAATCAAAAAACAACATGCTGAAACCAACAGCTCTTTGTTGAGCTTACTTATTCAACAAACCGAGATTCTTTCTTTCGAAGAACTATTGCCAAGTATGAATGACATTTTTATAAAAACGGTGACAAAGAACCCCTAACCCCTGAAGGGGTATAAAAAAGAATCTCCGAATGCATATTAGCAGAGGATGATAAATTATAGCTAACAGTTATATATTAATAAACGATTCAAAAGTAACTTAGTTCCCCTTTAGGGGCTAGGGGTCATATCAATCATTAACCATTAATTTATGTCTAAGATTAGCCTAATCATAAAAAGAGAATACACCACCCGGGTGATGAAGAAATCATTCATTATTCTCACATTTCTTACTCCGATTGTGTTTGCAGGAATGATTATGATTCCGCTTTGGCTGTCGAGTATAAAAGACGGAACGAAGAAACACATTTACGTTATAGATCGGACGCACAGCTATACTTCGGTGCTTAAAAACAATGACAGTTATGTTTTCGATTTCGTTGACAAGCCAGCTGAAGAGATTCGGAAAAAGAACGATAAAAACGAGGATTTTGGTGCATTGTTAGTCATTTCAGGCGATTTGACAAAAAACCCGAAAGCGGTGACGCTTTACTCAAGTGAGCAAGTGAATATGGAGTTGAAAGACTATGTTTCCGGTTTGCTTAAGAACTATGTGGAGGAACAAAAACTTGCTTCACACAATATTCCAAACCTAAAAGAGATGGTAGAAGAGTCGCGCACCGATATAGATATTACCACGGTGAAATGGGGAGAAGATGGAAATGACAAAGTCGGTTCGGCTGAATTGGCACTGGGAATTGGTATGATTTCAGCCTTTATGATTTATATGTTTATTGTTATCTACGGTGCACAGGTGATGAGTGGAGTAGTGCAGGAAAAAACAAGTCGCATTGTGGAAGTGATTATTTCGTCCGTAAAACCATTTGAATTGATGATGGGTAAAATTATCGGTATTGCCATGGTTGGGCTTACTCAATTCTTTTTATGGGTTCTTCTAACAGTGGTTATTTCCACTGTCGCCGGTAGTTTTATAGGAGGCAAAGTAGACGTTAATGCTTTGCAACAAGCCAATTCTATGGGGATGCAAGCCGCGCCGACTGCCAGTCCAAGTCAGGTACAAGAACTAGTGGCGATGTTGAATGGATTTGATTTTGCTCAAATAGTTGTTTTGTTTGTCCTTTATTTTCTTGGTGGATATTTATTATATGCTTCGCTTTTTGCGGCAGTTGGTTCGGCAGTGGATAGCGAAACGGATACGCAGCAATTTTCACTGCCACTCACGCTTCCGATTATTTTTGCCATTTATGCGGCTATTTATAGCGCCCAAAATCCCGACGGGCCATTGGCACTTTGGTGTTCAATGATTCCGTTTACATCGCCTATCGTTATGATGGTTCGTTTGCCGTTTGGGGTTCCTACCTGGCAAATCATTCTCTCACTATTGATTTTAGTGTTGTCTTTTATTGGCACTACCTGGATGGCCGGTAAAATTTACAGAACCGGTATTCTGATGTATGGAAAAAAAGTAACCTGGAAGGAAATGTGGAAATGGGTGAAATATTGAATAAACTCGTGTAATTTTGTTGTGAATAAACAAGGCATCTATAATTAAATGAAATTTAAAAAATCGAAAGAAATCTATGACACCGCCATATCTAAAGCCCAACGATCAAATCCGCATAGTTTCTCCATCGGGAAATATTGAACCCAAATATATTGTTGGGGCAAAAAAGACGCTTAGCTTCTGGGGGCTGAATGTTACCGAAGGAAAATTTGCGCGTGCAAAGTATGGTCGTTTTGCCGGTACGGAGGCGCAACGCATTGCCGATTTGCAGGAAGCGTTGGACGATCCGTCGGTGAATGCGATTTTATGTAGTCGCGGTGGATACGGAGTGGCACAAATTATCGACAAGCTCGACTTTTCTACTTACGCGAAATCACCAAAATGGCTTATTGGTTTTAGTGATATCACTATTTTGCATAATGCTATAAGTAATTTGGGCATAGCTTCTATTCACGGCATAATGGCAAAACATCTCACTCAGTTTCCGGCCGATTCAATACATGTGCAAAAATGTCGCGAAATCCTTTTTGGGCAAATGCCTACCTATACTGTTCCGAAACACAAACTAAACAGAGTTGGTAATGCACAGGGAAAACTCATTGGGGGAAATCTTTCTGTGCTAATCGGGTTACGGGGTAGTCAATTTGATTTAGACTATAAAAATAATATTCTTTTTATCGAAGATATTGCTGAGCGACCTTACCATATCGACCGGATGATGCAAAATTTACGTTTTAGCGGAGCGTTGGCTCAACTGTCGGGTTTAGTAGTCGGTCAGTTTAGCGATTGTGATGAGGATCCGTTGATGAAGAAAAGTGTTGCTCGAATAATTGCCGATGCCGTTAGCGAGTACGAATATCCTGTTTGTTTCAACTTTCCTGCAGGGCATGTGGATAATAATTTTCCATTGAAATTGGGTGAAACTGTTCAGTTTGAGGTTACAAAAAAAGGTGGAATATTGAAGTTTTAAGATTTGCACTCACATTTTAATAAATTCTAAAAGTTTCTGTTTTTCATTAAAAAGCAAGGGATGACTGTTCATTAATGCCCAAAAATCTTATCTTTGCAAGACGTTATTTATCTGAACAGTTCATTTATGCAGTTTTTGAAATCAATTTTACTCCTTTTTTCACTCTTTTTTTTACTCTCTTTCTCCGGTGCTGTAGAGCGCAAGGAGTCTGTTGCTATAACCGATACGCTGCATACAAATTACCTGTCACCTGCTAAAGTTCCAATGGGTGACTCAATCATCAACTTTGGAAAATTATTTCTAAATACTCCTTATCGTTTCGGTTCGCCGGGAACTTCTTCTTTCGATTGTTCAGGATTTACATCATATGTTTACCGAAATTTTGGGTATAACCTTAAGCGGTCGTCGGCAGAGCAAGCCGAGCAATTTGATGCAGTGCAACCCGAAGAGCTTAAAACGGGTGACTTGGTTTATTTTTCCGGGCGATCTCATAGTAGACGCGTGGGTCATGTAGGAATAGTTGTTAGTAAGAATGATAATGGAACTTTTGATTTTATTCACGCTGCGGTACACAAAGGTGTAACCATTTCAAACTCTGACGAGGCATATTATTCCCGACGCTTTGTAAAAGCTAACCGTGTTGTGGGGTTTGATCCTTTCTCGATAGTTCGGTCGGCTGCAACAGATAATATATCCAGCAACTTGAATGAAGAGCCCATCGCGCCTATCGTAAATAATTCCAATGTTCAACGCATTCGAAAAAGTGTTCCTGCCGAATACCATCGTGTAAAAAGAGGGGAGACGCTTTCGTCTATTGCTGAGAAATATGGAATGAGTATTGCCGAATTGAAAGAAAAAAACCGTATCAAAGGGAGCAAACTTAGTCTTAAACAACAATTGAAGGTGAAAGACGAAGAAAATCTGATGGTTATTGAGCCGGGCAGAACTATTGCTGAAAACACCAAACCGGAATTACAAGCAGCTAAAAAGCAACAATCTGTTGAAAATACAAACTCACTGCATACCGTAAAAAGTGGTGAAACGTTGTTTAGTATTGCCAAGGCGAATAATACTACTGTTGCAGAACTTCAAAAATTGAATGATTTGTCGAACGGAAAAATTCGCTTGGGTCAAGAGTTGAGAGTAAATCAGGCTGATGTTGCTGTATCAAATAATACTGCTAATAAAGCAGAAGTTCTTGCTACTCCAATTTCGTACAAAGTAAAGAGGGGTGAAACACTTTCGAGTATTTCAAAAAAATACAACGTAACTGAAGACGAACTTAAAGCTTCGAATAATCTCAAATCGAATGCTCTTCGTTTAGGTCAAAACCTGCAAATAGCACAGGCTGCTGTGCCGACTTCAAATAGTAAATCTAATAAAGAAGAAATTGCAGCAACTCCAATTTCGTACAAAGTAAAGAAGGGTGAAACCCTTTCGAGTATTTCGAAAAAATATAATGTAACAGAAGACGAACTTAAAGCTTCGAATAATCTCAAATCGAATGCTCTTCGTTTAGGACAAAACCTGCAAATAGCTCAAGCTGCTACACAGACTTCAAAAAGTGCAGCTAATAAAGAAGAAGCTGCTGCTACTTCAATTTCGTACAAAGTAAAGAGGGGTGAAACTCTTTCAAGCATTTCAAAGAAATACAACGTAACAGAAGACGAACTTAAGACAATGAATAATCTTAAGTCGAGTGCTATTCGTTTTGGTCAGGAGCTGAAAGTGAATCAACCATCGGAAATGGCAACTGTGACCAATGGTACTAAAACCACGAAAGCTGAATCTGCAGTTGCTACTTACAAGGTGAAGAAAGGCGAAACACTTTCGGACATTGCAGAAAAGAATAATGTATCGGTGGCAGAACTAAAATCAATAAACAACCTACACGCTTCCAATCTCAGAGCTGGGCAACAATTGCAATTGGCTGGTAAAAATGCTCAACCCGAAAAAGAAGCTGTAGCGAAAGCTGAAAAAACAATTGTGCATAAAGTAGAGTCAGGTGAGTCGCTTTATGTAATTGCAAAAAAATATAATGTTGCAATAGATGAATTGAAGAGATTAAACAATCTCGAAGGTGGAAAAATAAAACCGGGACAATCACTCAGTGTAAATGTGGTGGCAGATAATAGTACCGTTGAAAAAATAGTAGTAAAGCCTAAAATCACTCACAAAGTAAAATCAGGTGACTCTTTTTATTCGTTAGCCAAGAAATATGGTTGTAGCGTGCACGATATTAAAGACTGGAATGGTATACCCGGAGACAGACTCAATCCAGGTGAAAAGCTAATTATCTATTCAAAGAATATCTAAAGTTCATCTATTCTATATGATGAATTGAATTTCGGGTGCCTGAATACTCTCCGTGCATACATTACTTCTTCCTTCCTTTTTGTTGTCTGCGAAACCCATTACAAAACTAGTCGTGTTTGAAAAGTGTTCTATGACTACTTTATGGAATCTGGATCTGTTTCCGTAAAAATCCCAAGTTCTACCAATAATATAAGCATCTATCTTCCTTTAATCAAATAATGATTGCAGCACTGCGAGTGAATGTAAGCCATTAAAGTCAGGTATGTGTAAGCGATAGTACTCAATCATACTTTCGAGCAGTTTAAGACGCTTCTGGCGCGAAAAGACCAATTGGTACATGTTCGAGTAGTCAGCCTGAAGCAATGCTTTGAAATCAGTTGTGGCGTCCTGCAACAGATAATGTATATGATGTGGTTTATTCATTGTGAAAATCCCGTTCATTAAATCGAAGTAGATTGCACTTCCCTCATCCTCGTTGGGTTCAAATCCCAAATAGCGACTCAGTTTAAGTAGAAACACCAAATGAAAGTTTGCTAACCCTGTTTCGCAACAGTCGAGTTGTTGAATCGAATTATCCAGAAACAAAAACAGGCTTTCGTCGGGTTCAGTTTGTCGCAGGGTGCGAAAAAGAACTTCGGAAAGAAATAGGGCCAGTGAATTTTTTATCGGATCAAAAGGAACTCCTGTAAAGGGGTAAGCTATTCTTACATCTTTTACACGTTGTAAATCTTTGCCCGGAAGATGAACCACATCTAATTCTACAATGGAGAGCGGTTGAAGAAAAGCAGAGCGAAAAACCGATTTCTTTTTATTTACACCATGAACCATGTACGAAACGCGTCCAAATTGACTCGTATATACGGTAACAATTGTTGCCGAATCGGAGTATTTTATCGAATGGAGTACAATTCCGCTTGTTTTTTCCTGCATAAATGGGCTGTTGAGGCAACAAAAGTAGCAAAAATATTGGCTTTTGATATGAAAATAGAAACAAAATCCTTCTATCGCGAAATTTATAGTAACTGATAAATAGCAAATTACAAATTAATTGAAATATTTTCCAGAAAAGGTTTGGTCAATTCAAAAAACACCCGTATATTTGCACCCGCAATTGAGAACAACAATACTCAATACCAGAAAGCAATACAACGCTTAATGGTCCATTCGTCTATCGGTTAGGACGCCAGGTTTTCATCCTGGAAAGAGGGGTTCGACTCCCCTATGGACTACAAAAGAAAAGAAAATTTATTAGCATTAAAAATAAGATTGCAATGGCAAATCATAAATCATCTATCAAAAGAATTCGTCAAGCCGACAAGAAGAAATTGCACAACCGTTATTATGCTAAAACAGCACGTAACGCGGTTCGCAAATTACGTACAACTGCTGAAAAAACTGTAGCAACAGAAATGTTACCAAAAATCAGCGCTATGTTGGACAAATTGGCTAAACGTAATATTATCCATAAAAACAAAGCTAGCAACTTGAAATCTAAGTTAGCTATCTATGTAAACAAATTGGCATAATCGCTTCTTAATATATACAGAAGCCCTTTTCCTAACGGAGAAGGGCTTTTTTGTCATCGGATAATACGAGTTTTGGATCAATCTAAATGATGAATGGGATCAATGTAAATTTCAGGTGGAGTAGTAAAGCGTAATTCAACTATTTTTTAGCCGAAATACGATTACTTTTATGTGACTTGTAGACTAGCGTGCGTGTAATCTGTGTAATTCATCGTTTATTTGATATAAGAATCAAACTACGAATTACGCCAATTACACGAATTTAATCTCTTTCCTATTCGTCGAATCTGTGTAATTCGTTGTCTAAAACTTATTACTAAATAATCTCTGTGTATTTCTGCCAGCATCTTTTTTTACTCCACCTACTTTTTACATTGACCCGATGAATGTAAATATCGGGTTTACTCAGAATGGGTTGCAGTAAAATAATACCTGTGAGCAACGATTGCTCAATATCTTTTAGATGTCTCTATGTGGCTGTTTGCATGGGCTGTATTGAGTTTTCTGTTGTTTGGTTGAGCCTTTGCTGGTGAGATGCAAAAAGAGCTTTTCCTGCGAAGGAAAAGCTCTTTTTGGGTTCAATAATTTATTAGTGATTGTATGTTGTATTCTTAGCTAAATCTATCAATTGAGTAGGGTTGTTGTATGCAGTTTGATCTGCCTTGTTCAAGGCTATTTTGCAAACAATATGGAAATCCAGATCTATCCATTCGCTCACCTTTATTAAACCCATCATTTCGACCGGAGGAACCAGACCGAAATCACGGATGCTTATGTTTTTACGACCATTCAGGAAGTAGTTCTCACCGTCGCTATCTGATGAAATCGGAAAACAGTATTGTTTAGTAATGCCTGTAATAGTTATGTTGGCGTAAGCATTTCCTTTTATCAACTTTGATTTGTCGATATTCTGCTTTAAGTCAATATAATTTAGTTGAACGTGAATGGACGGATAGGTTTTGTACTTGATAAGTTTCAAAAAATCCCTCAGAGCCATTTTATTCCCTGAAGTAAAATCTTTTACTGCTATTGACAGTTGTGTTTGGCTTAAAAGTATTCTGTTTTGACTTTGCGTGGCGGTTATGACAAAGTTTTTCTTGGGAAGTAAATCTCCCGGGAAGAGTAGCTTGAACGAGACAATATTTGTTGAGCCGGTAATCGTTACCGAACTACTTTTTTGTAAATCTACTGTCACAATGGATTGAGCCAGCATTGGTTGACTTAAAAGAAGGATAATCCCAACTATACCAATAAGCCTTTTCATACAATCGTTTAATTTAAAAAAGGAAGATAAGCCAGCCGGGAGTATCCCCGGCTGGCTTAAAGAAATTCAATTCAGATTTTTAGAAAGAGATTACAGCTTCAGCGCTTAATCCGTGGAACTCATAACCATTCAAGATATAGTTTACGTTCGGAACGTTGCTATATTTTTGGTTAGCATACTCAACTTTCGCCATAATGTTTTTGGTTACATACCATCCGCCACTGATTGCTAGGCGGTTAATGTCGATTTTGTAAGCAGGTACTGCGTCAAGACCAATTGTATAAGCGGTACTACCACTGTTTGCTGTGTTTAAAGCTGTCGCTGTTTTTGCTCCTGCTGCTGCAACATCTGCTGACACGGTGTTGTAGCGTGCTCCTACGAAAAAGTTTTCGGCTTTCCCAAAACGGAACACAAGATCTGTTGCAAATTGATTTGCTTTGCGCTCTGTTGCTTCATTTGTTGTACGACCCTTTGCTGATTCTACAGTTGTGAATGATTCTACAGAAAGTACATCTAGTAAGTTATATTTCAAGAACAAGTTGCCCATAAATGTAGTCAGCTTGTCGGTTAGGCCCGGATTAAATCGTCCGCCAAATGCAGTACCTGTACCAGGAGCTAAATTGTACATAATTGCTGAGTAGTTAGAACCGGTACGGTCGCCGCCAAACAAAGTGTTTGAGAATGCTCCGGCTGTTGTATAAACCGAACCTGTTAACCGAGCACGGAACTTATCTGTGATTTGTTTGTCGTAACCCAGTTTTAGAATGAAAGACGGATTATGAAGACCATTCGAATAAACATTTTTATTAGTTGCTTTAGTCGTATCAATCTCGGCTAAACTTGGATTTAAGTTACCGTTAGTAATAGAAGCAGTACCAATAATTCCTTTGTAGTTTACATTTGCTTCCGCGCCAATTTCAGTTGCAAATTCATCCATGATGTAGTTTTCCATAAATGGGTTGTAGATTGCATTTCCACCATCCGAACGACGGAAGTGTGCATCGCCATAGTTCACGTCCATTTGTCCAACTTTGATAGAAGTGTATTTCATGATATTATCCAATATATCCATTTTGATAAACGGAATCTTATCGAATTGAACATAACCACCTTTTACCCATGTTTCATTGTGGTGTTTTGACGCCAAATACATTGTCACTTGTAAAGTTATACCGTCAGCCAAGTAACTGTTAATGTATAAATTTGCCATTGAAAGAGCAAAGTTCGGAGAGTTTTTAAATAACGCTTGCGAATTCTTACTAGGATCTTGATTAATTGCACTTTGACTTGAAGCAGCATTGGTGTTTTTCAATGCAATATAAGGCATTGCAATTGAAGCGCCGAATTCTACTTTTGGGCCTGTAAACTGAGTATCAGTTTTAGGAGTTTCGAATACGTTTATGCCGGTCTGATCCGTAGCTCTTAATTGAGCAAACATTGTACTGCTAACTAATAGAGCAGTTGCTACTGTGAAGATTGTCTTTTTCATTTTTCTTGTTTTTAATTGTTGGTAAAGTGATGTTCTCTTATGTATTGTTCTTTTTCTTATTTTGTTAGCAACGCATTTATTTCAGAATCACCTACCAATACAATGCTAAATTTCAAGGTAATAGCATCGCCTACTTTCATCATTCCGAGCATGGCGGTTGGTGGTTTCATTTTAAAATCAGTCATTTTGAGTGCTACGCTTCCGGTAAATTGGAAAGTACCAGCTTTTAGCGCCTTGCCGGTAGTATTAAAGGATACTTTTTTAGTAACTCCGGCCATTGTCAGATTTCCTGTTACAGCCACAACAATATCTTCAGCAGTCGCTTTTTGGATTACTGCATCGATTAGTTGAAAGGTGATGGTTGGATTTTTGTCTGCATTAAAAGCTTCGTAGGTTTTTGTGTCCATCAACTTTTCGTTGCTTTTAATCGATTTCACAGGTACATCCACTTTCAATGATTGAACTTTTTTGCCGCTGATCACCAGATCACCGCTAATTTGGGTTACTTTGCTTTGAAAATTATGCACGTTGGTAGTTCCCAAAATAGTCATAGTAGAGCTCTGAGAATTTATTTTCAGTGTTTGAGCATTTACTGCGCTGGTAGAACCGACTAATATGATGCTAACCATTAGCAACATATAATAATTTGTTAGTTTCATTTTTGACATGGGTTTGATTGTTGTTTTAATTAAGTTGTATATCCTATAGCAATGGTAGCACGATACTTTAAAATTTTTTGTTTGAAACTCTTTTATCAGCCTTTTTATTCTGTTTGATTTTTTTTATTTGCTACAGCAATGCTATAACATAAGTAGCATTAATTAAGAAAAAATAATTGACGAGTTTAAAACAAGTCAAATTATAATTTAGTTTAATGTTTCGGTAATTATGCCTCTACATTCATAATGAGTTTCTTCAATTATTTGCTCAAGATTTTTTCGTTGTAGCATTTCAGCAAATTCATTTTTAAACTCGTTCCAATAATTCCGACCTTTACAATCGTGCATTGATCTATCACAATAGCCGAGGTTATTTATACATTCAACAACCACTATTTGCTCGAATGCCGTGTAGATGTCTAGCATGGTGATATCTTTGGGCTCACGTGTTAATTTGTAGCCGCTGCCTCTTCCTCTACTGTTGGCAATCAAACCCTTTAGTTTTAGTGATGAAATTATAGGGTCAAGGTATTTCAATGATATATTTTGATTTTTAGCGATGTCTTTTTGTAACATACCATTGGCATCGGTTGAGCCGGCTATTTCTATCATTGTTCGTAAACCATACCGTATTTTTGTATTAATTCTCATCTTGCTTTAGGTTTATGATGCAAATTTATATTATATTTTCGAATGCTATCACTTTGATAGCATGAATTAATGTATATTATATAAATTTAATTTATATTAAAAGTATTTGGTGCTATTGATGCCAAAAAACAGTGAATTAACATAACAAAGGTTCTTCTGGTACTAAAAGAACCTTTGTTATGTTAGTCTATTTAGACTCTTTATTCTTTATCACCTCAACAGATGCTGCAATAGATTTACTCATTTCAGGTATGTATTTTTGCATCATTATATTCATTAAATCGGCCTGAATAGCTGGTGTCATTTTAGTGAACTTCTGACCCGAGCCTGATTTATAGAAACGAATGTAATCATCAATCTCTGCTTGAGAAAAATACTTGTCATAAATAACAACCATATCTTCATTTATCATTTTAGTACAAATATCTTTAGCAATTTTCATTACTCCTGCCATCATTTTATCTCTTGTTGCAACAGAAGCCGAGTCTTTCGGGATGTTCGGCATTTGAGCCAATATACTAGGAACGATAGAAGAAAATGTTTTTTCAATAATGGAGTCGGTTTGCATAACGTGAAACAATTCTTTGATAGAAGCTTGTTTGGTTTGAGCATGGCTGTTTACATGGATGAAAAGACAGAAAATGGAAGCTAGAATTACTTTTTTCATGATACTTTAAATTAGGGTTTTATACTTTAAATTGTGTGTGAATTTAAGAGCGTAAATTTACATATTTTTTATTGGTTAACCAATAGTGAAGGCGTATTACTTTGATAGTTGAGAGCACAAAAAAGCCCCTATGATTTTGAATTGAAAATCATAGGGGCTTAACGAATTGATTTGCGGATAATTAAGAAACGGAATGGTGTCTTATTTTTTAGGGCAATCCACTTGTGATTGCGTACAGCAATGTTCATGTTCGCAAAGGCGATGACCACGGTTGAATTGATCGGAGCCCAATGTGAGCCATAAAGTTCCGAATGTGATAGCTGCTATGGCCAACGCTACTAAAAATCTTGATTTTCTATGCATGATAATTGTTTTTTTAAGGTTCTTTACTTGGTTGTTTCTTTGTCTTTCGAAGTACATTTGCCTTTGTCGTGCGATTTGCAACCGCAGTGTCGGTGATGATGATAGCCCGAATTGCATCGACCACCTACCATTTGTGTTTTGAACTCAGCGTATTCTTCGTCGCTCATAGCGCGGATGTTGTCAGCCATGTGAAAACGTCCTCTGCTGTGGTGTCGGTGACAGCAACAATGAAACATGCGCATTACAGCGCAAAAAATAAAAATTCCAAGTAACATCTTTGGTACGAAGAAGGCCGTCGCGCCCACTACTATACCGACGATTACGGTACATAAAATTGATTTTGTCATTTTGTATAAAGTTTTTAATAAATGTCTTATAGTATTGAAGACGTATGTGCTGTTGTTTTACTTTATAAATGCTGACTTACTTTCAAAAAAAATATCCATCGATCTCGATGGACATTTTTAAAATTGATTTCATGATTTTGAAGGTTTGCAAAAGCGATTTTTCCATTGATTTCGGAATTGTAGTTTTTCTTCATCGCTCATTTCCATAAACCGTTCGTGCTGGTCGGTATGGCATTTACGCATGGAATGAAATCCTCTGTGGTGCCTGCGAAAGCGAAAACCACCAAACAAAATTTTGCACAGGATAAATAATCCCATTGCTTGCCAATACGTCAGGGGTGATAGATTACTTACTTCAGGAATAATCCAATTCCAAAGCAACATAACTACAGCACTGATAGCAAACAGTCCTATGATACGTAATGGCATAAAGAAACATCTGCGGTTTCTACATAATTTATTATTTGAAGTGTCCATTTTTTGAGTTTTATATGTTCAACTGTTTAATTCTTCGTACAAATAGTTTAGCTTGTTTCGCAAGTGCTTTACTGCATAGCCTTTTCGGCTGATAATGGTTTTCAGGTTTTCGCCTTTCTGGTCCGCTATTTCCTGCAATGTCATGTCCTCCATTTCGTTGAGCAGATAGACCTCTTTTTGATTTGGAGGTAACTCTTCGATGGCCTGTTGAAATTCTTTCCAGAACATCTCTTTGAAAAGTCCCAGCTCGGGGTTATTGCTGTCGTCGAGGAGCAGTATCTCTTTAAAATTAAAGTCTCCCTCGTCGTTTTCGTATCTGTAATCTTCCAGTGCCAGATTTGTTTTCTTGCGCGATTTGTCGGTAATTTTATTCCGGGCTACTTCATACAGCCACGCACTTACGTTTTCCAGTTCTGCAATATTATTAAGTTTGCTCAGCTGATACCAAACGTCCTGCACTATATCTTCTGCATCTTCGGTGGTATTCACACGTCCACGCACGAACCCGAGCAAGTTTTTTCCAAACTGCTGTATTGCTTTCGTGATGGAAATTGCTTTTTGCTCACTCATCGAAGGGTTGATTGTCGTCTCCATAGTGAGGGAGACGAATAAGTTGGATATTTACTTTATGCGTTGGCGAAATATTTTTTTTTGTTGTAAAAATAACGAATTATAATGATATAAGTATTTGTAAAGAAATAATGTTCTATAATTATCGCACTAAATAAAACTGTGCGCTCACTATTTTTTGTTTAAACCCCATTTTTTAGTTACTTTTGAATGTCCAATTTCAGGAAATAAAATTATATACAGCATTATGAATATCAATCAATTCAACAACATATTCTTTATCGGAGTAGCGGGGTCGGGGATGAGTGCTATTGCGCAGTACCTACGGGGCATTGGTAAAAACGTAAGTGGCAGCGATCGCTATTTCTTGCCAGGCACGCCAAATGAAACCCGCGAAAAACTCGAAGCGGAGGGCATTCTGTGCTTTTTGCAGGATGGAAGTGGCATTACCGACAAAACCGATTTGGTGGTAGCTTCTACCGCCATCGAGGATACGGTTTTCGAAGTACAAAAGGCCAGAGAACTAAACATTCCTATTCTGCGACGCTCGGAAGTGCTGGCGTTGATATCCGAAAGTAAAAAAACAATTGCGGTGGGAGGTACTTCGGGTAAAAGCACTACGTCGGCTATGATTTTTGATATCATGCAACATGCCGGACTGGAACCGAGTATTATCAGTGGCGCCGGGCTGACCAGCATTATCCGTGAAGGAAAAATTGGAAATGCAAAGGTGGGTAAAGGCGAATGGTTGGTGATTGAAGCCGACGAGAGCGATGGGTCTATTGTGCAATATCATCCTGAAATAGGTTTGCTGCTGAACGTAGAGAAAGATCATCAGGAAATTGATGAGCTGATGGAGATCTTCGGTACGTTTCGCGACAATACCAAAGAGACCTTTATCACTAATCGGTCCAATAAACTGGCGGCAAAGCTGTCGGTAAAGGCGGCGAATGATTTTGCAACTGCGGCAAGCGAAGGAGCCGGTTATACCGGTGGAGATTTTGCACAGAATGGTCTTCATATTCAGTTTACGGTAAATGGTTCCGTAGTAAAGATGAATACCGTAGGCAAACATAATATGGAGAATGCGCTGGCTGCCATTGCAGTGGTAAATAGGGTAGGAGTAAGCTACGAAACAGCAGCCGAAGCGTTGGCACAATACGAAGGAATTTATCGTCGCCACCAGATTATTGGCGAAAAAGATAATGTGTTGGTGATTGACGACTACGCCCACAATCCCGCAAAATGTGCGGCCTCGATAGCTGCCTGTCAGCCGGTGGCGCCAAAACTTATTGCATGGTTTCAACCGCACGGTTATAAACCTACCCGTTTTCTGCGAGATGACTTTGTACACGATATAGCGGCGGTACTTCGACCACAAGACGAGATATGGATGAGCGAAATTTTTTATGCCGGAGGCTCGGCGGTGAAAGATATTTCGGCCAACGACCTGATAGAAGATTTGAAGAAGCTGGGCAAGAATGCGTATTTTGTGGAAGACAGAAACCAACTGGTGGAAGCCGTGAAACCTCATTTCGACGGGCAAACCGTATTGCTGCTAATGGGTGCGCGCGATCCAAGTCTGGAAGTATTTGCAAAAGAAGTTTTTGAGAAATTGTAGGACGAGACTTTCTTTCTACCTATTCGAATAAACAGACAAAGGCACAAGAAATTGTGCCTTTGTTGGTGATAGACTTTTGATTTCAATGATTGCGACAGACTAGAGTTCACATAGAACGAATGGCTCGGTGCGCTGCACCTTTTGGTGTTGGATGGTCTTGAATACTACAAATAGTACGGTGCGCTGCACCTTCAACTTAGGTGCAGCGCACCGTACTATTTGTAGCTTATTATCAAAGAAAGTTACAAAGGTGCAGCGCACCGACCCCAAGGTTAATGCAAGTGCCCTCTCCAATTGCTCTAAACCTATTACTCTCCAATTATTATCTCTAACTAATATTTACCATTTGAACCCCACTGTTCAATCCATTACTCAAAAACTGGATATCCATTATTTACACCCGCGGTTGCTTTCCATTTCTTTAAACCGATGTTATTAAATGTTGGATTGGCCGAAACATAAGCATTGAGCAGATCAACAGGTTGAGCGGTTAAATCGGAACCATTATCTCTCGTATTTCTAAAAGTGCTTATTACAGTTGTACCCTGTTTTACAATTATAGATGTTGAAGCATAGTTATTGCTCGCTTTTGTGTCACCCCAAAAAATTCCTATACGACCAATGGCAGCATTTGTAGTGCTTGTTAGACTGCTATTCAGAGCAATACAATTTGTTACAGTGGCAGTATCAATAAATGCCACGATTCCACAAGCATTGCCCCAATTAGCTGTTATATTACCCGCAGAATAACAATTTATGATTGAGGATGAACCTTCCGCTGATCCACTGATTCCACCAATTAAGTAACCATAAACATCGCCAGTAGAATAGCAATTAATTATTGTTGAACTTGTGACTTTTCCACCAATTCCTCCTCCAAACCAACCAGTTCTATACATGTTGCCTGTAGAATAGCAGTTTGATATTGTTGAACCTATGATTTCTCCACCAATTCCACCTGTAGGATCTCCGTCAGAAATATTTCCAGTGGAATAGCAATTCGATATTGTTGAGTTTAATATTTGTCCTCCGACTCCCCCTGAATATTTGCTTGAAAGCACATTTATAGCACCCCACTGTATACCCAAATTTTTTATATTCGAGTTTGATACACATCCAAACAATCCAATATAATTAATTGAAAATGATGAAGTCTTCATATGAATGTTTTTTATAGATTTATCGTTCCCATCAAAACAACCTTTAAATGTAGTAGAAGATGAATTTCCTATAGGAATCCAGCTAGCAGTATCTTTCGAGAAATCCAAATCGGCCATTAGCTTATAGGCTTTGTTGCCATAAACATCATTTTTTGTATTTATGCTGTCTCTTATCGCTTTTAAATCGGCAACCGTGTAAATAAGATAAGGATTTGAGGTAGAGCCGTCGCCTTTGTAGGTTACGGTTAGCTTGCATTGAGCGCTTATTACTAAACTACTGACATTTGTTTTGACTGTAGCAGTTGTGATGGTTGCCATTCCTCTCCCCATGGTTTTTATCTTTCCTTTGTTATCCACGCGGGCAACAGTTGTATCAGAGGAAGTCCAGGTGCAGGTAGGTGCAGGTAAGTCGGCGGGTGTATAAGATAAGATTAGACTCAAACTATCGCCTTGTGCTAATTGTGCCTGAGTTTGAGATAAAGATAGTTGTGTTATCACTTTCTTTTCAGTGATTTCGGTGTCATTACTTTTACAAGAACTAATCAGCAGCAGGCTGATAAAGCAAAACAGGATAATTTTTTTCATTCGAGATTTGTTTTTTTGATTTTATGGGTTATTTGATCAATAATTTAGGCCATTTTTTACATGATTTTCCACTACCGAAGCGTGAACACTTCGCTCACTATTCTGAACCAGCTGTTTCTCTTCGACGAACAAGGTTATAATGTCACAAAGAAAAAATACATAAAGCAGTCGCAGAACCGTAGTACTGCGACTGCAATGAGAAATACTTAAGTAGATTCAAGTTATTTACAATTTACATCCAACCAGTCGGTCATTTTTTTAGCATCTTTTATATCCTCTATATTTTTAGCTTCAATTTTTTGCTTCAAAGCGGGACAAGCTTCAATAAATGGTATCGCTACTTTTTTCCCTTTCAGCACTTCTTCAGTGTAATATGATAGTTCATCGGTATTCTTCTTAATGATGAATTCTTTCGAAGCGGGGCGTTGGTATAGCGTAAAATTATTGGCAGTGTAATATTTTATGTAGAAAGTTGTAGGACCCGTGTTACCTGTCAATTTTCCAAGCATGCCTAGTACAGCACCTTCTTTCACATTCAAATGTTCGTATCGCAAGTCGTTTACTATAAAATAGGAAACATCTTTAGACATGTATTTTGTCTTATTTTCAACTCCGTTGACTGTGTTTCCTACATCAACTGAGGAAAAACGATCCAAATCAATTATTCCTGAATTGGAAGACGTTTCTACAAAAAGCATATGAATTTTACCTTCTACTTTCTTTCCACTGTTAAGGACTATATATCCCGGTTTACCATTAATATTGGGACTTTTAGCTTCTTCTTCCGCTTTTGCTATTGAGTCGTTTTGTAATTTCGCTTTGTCAGCAACAATGTCAGCTTGTACTTTATCTCGGTAAGCTATCACAGGAACATTCATATTCACTGACACACTTGTTGCCTGTTTAATAGAATAATACGGAGCATATATATTATAAAGCTTATTGTAGTTTTCTTCGAAAGTTTGTTCTCCAAACAATGTGTTTCTCATATATTTCGTATAATATGCCGAAAACGCTGAATTTGATTCAGGAATATCACCCAGCATAAGCGAAGCAATTGCCTCGTGATACAAACATAGTTTTACTATGTCAGCAGGTAATTTGTCTTTTTGTGCCAACTGTTCTTTGTAAAAAGTATTGCATTCCTGCAATGTGTTTATTGCATTTTCTTTTTTTGTATCATCAGTCAAGTCTTTTAAGGCTATAGAGAACTTGTCTGACATGGAAGCAACAGCGGGATAGTTTCCAAGTTCATCCTTAGTGATTTGATAGATAGCCATATTAAAAGATGACACTTTATTTAAATCATAGGCTGCTGCAATTGCTTTCGAAATAGCTGGATAAAACTTGAGAACCTGGTTTCTTTCCAGTCGCTTTTCAATAGCGACTTTATTAGGTGTGGCAGCCTTCAACAATTGCTCGACTGTCATAAAAGGCACTATATCTCTTTCTCCAATCCTTTTTGAGCCATCTTCCGTCAGCATGTCGGCATGAAAAACTCCTTGAAGCACTTCTTTGTCGTCAGTAAGTACGAGTTCTTTCTCAATTTCATTGGCGGCATTACGCATCACCAATTTGATAGGGAAAGTATAGTTTACTTTCCGTACCCATCCTTTTCTCGAAGGATCTGTTGATAATGGAACTTGTACATCTTCATACGTTCCCAGAGGCACCAATCCCTTTGTTACTACCTCAATGGTTTTGTATGACTGTTCGGTAGGTTTTACTTTTTTTGCTGTCATCGACATATAATAGGTATCCCAACGGTAGGTGTTTTCAATTTCCTTATGGTAGTTCAGCTCAGTAGGAAATACAATTTTATATGTTTGTTCCTTTGTCAAAGCTTCGATGGCTCCACCCATTTTATATTTGACAATTATATAACTGCTTTTGATATGAGTATTTTCTACCTGAGCAAATACTAGAAGAGAAAAGGCCATTGTGACCACGATTGAAAGTAACTTTTTTTTGTACATGTTTTTATATTGTTTTTTTTACAGTAGTATCAACGAATACTACCAATGCGTTTGAATTAGTATCTGGTAATACAAACTTTAGATGTGAATAATTATCACTGAATTTTCGGACACAAGCCATTGAAGCAGTTATTTACAAAATTTTCCCCTGCCACTTTTAATCGTAGCAGGGGAAAATATATTTTCTTAGTACTTATGCAGTTGGCGTATCACCTTTATCTTTGCCGGGCGACTGTAGGCCATGATACCTTTTGCGAAGCATGTCCATTTTTATAAACAAGTCCAAAATGGCCTGATTTGGAGTAAAGTTAGCCGCTTGTTCGATAATGCTGCAAAAGCGATTGTAACTATCGGTGGCAGCGGGGCGAAGGTCTGAACCCGATGGTGCTTGTTTTCCCTCTTCCAGTTCGCGGGCTTTAAATGTAGTGCTCAACGCTGCATTATTGGCTTCCAGTTCGTCCATAAATATATCCACCCCTATAGTTTGAGCAGCGGTTACCAACAAAGGGTTGGCGCGGTATAACGATACGATTTTCACCGTCTGATCAATTTGATCGCCGATAGGGCCTTTAGCAATATCCCAGTTGGGTTTGAGGAAGAACTCCAGATCGTTGGCTGCCTTTTTTCTGATTCCAACACGCGATGAAGATTCGTATACCACCGTTTTTTTGATTTCGGCGTACCCATCAGCGCATACTTTTCGTTCCAGATTCACCTGGTCGGTAAGCTGACTTTTCTTCGACCGATTGGTTTGAGCTCTGAATGCCCTGCCCGTTTGTTCCATTTCGGTTAGAGCAGCACTTCCCATTTCGCCAATTTCGTCTTTCACCGGTAGAGCGTCGTCTACTGTGAGATTAATCAAAGCCGCTGCGTCTTCATTTGTCAAGCGAGCAAGAGAAACACTTGAGAATTTTTGTTTTTCTTTCATTTTTTCATTTTTTTATAGTTAGTATTAAAAAGTTTTTCAAGGTTATTATCTATAAAATGAACCATCCTCTTTACAAAAGAGCAAAATCGGTTGTTTTGCTTCTACTTGCAGCGCAGGAATCATAAAAACAGTCGTCGGCAACATTCTTGCAGCGCAGGAATCATAAAATCGGTCATCGGGAACATTCTTGCAGCGCAGGAAACGCCAAAACAGTCGTCGGGGACATTCTTGCGGCGCAGGAATTATAAAATCGACCGTCGGGAACATTCTTGCAGCGCAGGAAACACCAAAACGGCCGTCGGGGACATTCTTGCAGCGCAGGAAACCTCCCGAAAAACATATTGAGTAAAATCGGTGCTTAAAAGAGCGTAATAAACAGACAGACAAAAGAAATGGAAAAAAAACAATGTATTTCTTTGCCTTCCGATTGCAAATATAAATAACTTAATTTAATTGGAAAAGCATTTTTGAAACTTTTTTCGTTGTGTGAAGAAAAAAATTCATACAGTGAAATACTCAACTTGCTGAAATGCCCCGACAGTAAAGGCTTTTGCGATATTAACCGAAAACAGCATTTTTCGACTCCCCTCCTCTCTCCAACCGCAACATCTACATCACTCCACAATTAATTTAAAATACATGCTGTTAATTTAAAATAATGTGATTATCTTTGGGGTGGAAAATTGATAAAAAAAGAATAAATACATCGCCTAAAGTGGAAATATGTGTAGTTACAGTTCGAATATATACATGTTACTGGCAATAAAAAAAATAGTACTTATGAATAAGATTTTACTATTGATATTTTGTTTGTTATTAGTTTCTTCTTGCTTTGAGAAAAGTGATAAAGAAAAGATTGCTTTAGCTCAGCTGGAATGTTCTAAAAAGACAAGAATAGATGAACTTTATATTAAGTTTTTTGGATATTTTCCAAAGGAAGCCCATTTAATTAATATTAAAATAAAACGAGGTAAATATATTATTGAAAATTTCAACGATATAATTCCCGATACAGTTGTTGATTCTTTGAGACATCAAAGAGATTATTGTCTTAAAAAAGAAATACTACTTTCAGATACAGTAATTTTTAAAATAAAAAATGAACCTGAAAAAAAAGCATATGACTTTAAATATCGTGTCAGAGCTCATTATAATATGTTTTCTAGTGGATTTGGTTGCGATTATTATGAAGTCACCGTAAACGGTGAAAAGATAGAAGGAGGAGGTATCGATTTTATGAAAAAAGGATTTGATATATTAAAAATAAAAAAAGAAGATTTTAAAGAATATTACAAACATTAATCATTTCAGCTCCTGCCTCGGCCTCAGCTCCTGCACGATTGTATCGCGTTGGAATACTAAGAAAGATGGTTTTGGGCGGTTAGTTGTTGGTTTGCCACACGATGAAAGCGGGAGGCAGCGGAGGTCCTTCGATCCTTAGTGAAAATACTATAAGATATAATTGGTAAACTCTGATTTCCAGAAGATAAAAATGACACGTGTAAAAAAGTCTTTTATAGTTGTACTTACACTACTTCATGTTCTAAGCTCATATGGTGACGGAATACGTTCTACAAGAAGAAGTAATCCTAATTATAAAAACTTAAAAATGAAAGTTGTGGAATTTGAGCAAATTGGTAGTAGCAAATTCTATTCGATAAAGATTGAAATTGTGAATACTGGAAATAGCATTGTGTCTTTTTGGGAAGTGGTAAATGATTTTGGTCCAACAATGTCTATTTCAGCAGCTGGTATTCGCTTTGTAAATATAAATGAACGAATAGGCATTGAAAAAGAAATTGATTATCCACCGCAAAGATTAGTTCTCAGGAAAAAATACATTTTAGTTCATGAAAAGTATATTATAAAAACGATGGCTTATTTATATAGTAGAGAAAGATTTTTAAAAACTAATGAAAATCCAGTGGTGATATTTAAATACAATGATGCTAATTTAGAATTTCGTGAAGATCAACATTGCCCCTATATTATTAGTAAAAATACAATAAAGTGTGATTTGTAAGACCATAGTTCGGTAAGCTGTGCGTAGTTTCCCGAATGTCTGACCCCACATATTCCAACAAAGAAAGCGAGCTTCATCTCACCGATGAAGCTCGCTTTTTAGTTCTTGCTTTCTTACCTTCTTACTCCTTGCCTCCGCCTAGAACGATTGCATATCGCAGAGTTTTTTGTAATATCCATCCATGGCTACAAGGTCGTCGTGTTTACCACGTTCCACTATTTTGCCTTCGTGCATAACGCATATCTCGTCGGCACGTTTGATGGTGGACAAGCGGTGCGCCACTACCAGCGTGGTGCGGTTGAGCATTAAGTTTTCAAGTGCATCCTGTACCAGTTTTTCCGATTCGGTATCGAGGGCTGAGGTAGCTTCGTCGAGAATTAAAATCGGAGGGTTTTTAAGGATGGCACGCGCAATACTTACCCGTTGGCGTTGTCCGCCCGAAAGTTTGCTGCCACGGTCGCCAATAGACGTTTCGTAGCCGTTCTCGGTGGCAGAGATAAAGTCGTGCGCATTGGCAATCTTAGCTGCTTCTATCACTTGCTCCAAAGTGGCACTTTCCACGCCAAAAGCAATATTGTTGAAGAAGGTATCGTTGAACAAAATGGCTTCCTGGTTTACGTTGCCCATTTGCGAACGGATATCATGTACTTTGTAATTCTTTATATTCACACCGTCCATCAATATCTCGCCTTCTACGGCATCATAATAGCGGGGTAGCAAATCTACCAGTGTGGATTTACCGGAACCCGACTGCCCAACAAGTGCTACTGTTTTTCCTTTCGGAACGATAAGATTGATGTTTCTCAGCACCCAGTCGGTTTCGTATTTAAAGCCCAGGTTGCGGAATTCTATTTTGTCCGAAAAAGTGTGGATGATTTGTGGTTCTTCGGGATCTTTAATCGTGTTTTCGCTCATCAATATCATGTCCACACGTTCCAGCGAAGCCATTCCTTTCTGAATGCTGTACGACGCTTTCGATAAATCTTTGGAAGGTGCAATGATGCTGTAAAAGATGACGATATAATAGATAAATTGTGCCGCATCAATCGAACTTCGGTGCCCCAAAATCAATACGCCCCCAAACCATAGCAAGATGGCAATAACAATTGTTCCCAACAATTCGCTTACCGGATGAGCCAGGTTATAACGACGGTTCAGACGGGTAAATGTCTTGCGGGTCTTTTCATTCAACAAGCTAAAACGAGCTTCCAGTTTATGTTCGGCATTAAATGCTTTTACCACGCGTAAGCCGCCCAAAGTTTCCTCAATTTGCGAAAGCAGCTCTCCGGTTTGCTCTTGTCCTTCGGTGGAACGACGTTTCAGCGACTTCCCGATTTTACCAATCAGATAACCACTAAAAGGCAACAATACCAGCACAAAAAGCGTCAACTCCCAACTCATAACAAACATTACTCCCAGATAAATGAGAATCATAATGGGGTTTTTGAACACCATTTCCAATGAACTCATAATGGAAGCTTCCACTTCGTTCACATCGCCCGTCATGCGCGACATGATATCACCTTTGCGTTCGGCGGTGAAAAATCCAATCGGCAGACTGATAATCTTTTTGTACAATTGGTTGCGCAAATCGCGCAATACTCCTGTACGGATAGGAATTAAAAAGTGTGCTCCCAAATAAGCGGTACCCACTTTCAATGCTGTCATTACCACCAGAAATAACCCGATGTAAAGCAACGCTGCACTTGGTCCAACGTTCTCGATGAATCTCTGAATAGAAAAGCTTACATTATTTTGTATTCCATCAACAATCACTTTAAACTTATCATCCCATGTCCAGGTTTGATAGGTTTTTACAGCTTGTGTAGTTTTAAAAAGCATGTTCAACAGCGGAATAATAGCCGCAAATGAGAACAAGCTAAAAAACGTAGTCAGCAAGTTGAACAACAAGCTCAGGAATACATATTTTTTGTACGGCGGAATAAACCGCTTGAGAAGTGTTATGAATTTGAACATTCTTTTTTATGTCTATGGTCTAATGTCAAAAGTCTTATGTCTATTGCCGAGCAGCGGTTTCAAACAGCTTGCCGGATGAAGATTTGGGTTTTAAAGCGTCTGGCGGACTAGAGCCGCCGGACGCTGTTGCTTACCGCTTACTGCTTCTTATTCAGACTCCAGTATAATTTCTTGGTGTAATGCGGCGCAATTCTTCTTTTACCGATTGGCTGACATCCAGCGTTTCAACAAAGTCTCGAATTGATTTCTCGTTGATGCCTTCGTTGGTACGGGTCAATGCTTTCAACGCTTCGTAAGGCGACGGATAGGCTTCGCGACGCAAAATGGTTTGAATACCTTCGGCCACTACTGCCCAGGTATTGTCCAAATCGCGATAAATAGCTGTTTCGTTTAAAAGCAGTTTACTCAATCCTTTCAATATACTTTGAGTAGCAATCATGGTGTGTGCGAATGGCACTCCTACGTTACGAAGTACGGTGCTGTCGGTCAAATCGCGTTGCAAACGTGAAATAGGCAATTTCCCTGACATAAACTCAAGCGAAGCGTTAGCGATGGCCAGATTTCCTTCGGCATTCTCAAAATCGATAGGGTTTACTTTGTGTGGCATAGCCGATGAACCAACTTCGCCCGCTTTGATGCGTTGTTTGAAGTATTCCATCGAAACATAAGCCCAGATATCACGACAAAGGTCGATCAAAATTGTATTGATACGTTTCATCGCATCAAACTGAGAAGCCATGTTATCGTAGTTCGAAATTTGTGTTGTCCATTGTTCCCGTTCCAGGCCCAGTTTGTAGCTTACGAAATTATTTCCGAACAGTTTCCAGTCGATAGCCGGATAAGCCACCGCGTGTGCATTGAAGTTACCGGTAGCTCCACCAAATTTGGCAGAATTAGCTATTTGTTTTAATGCTGCAATTTGTTGGTTCAATCTGTTTACAAATACCATCATTTCTTTTCCTAAACGGGTTGGAGAAGCTGGTTGTCCGTGCGTTTTGGCCAACATGGATACATCGCGCCATTCGTCGACCAGACGGGTTAGTTCCTGAACCAGTTTACCCATTTCAGGATAATAAAGATCAGCCAACGCTTCTTTTATTGATAATGGAACAGAGGTATTGTTGATGTCTTGCGACGTAAGTCCGAAGTGGATAAATTCTTTGAAAGCTTCTAATCCAAGGACATCGAATTGTTCTTTTACAAAATACTCAATCGCTTTTACGTCGTGGTTGGTAACAGCTTCAATTTCCTTTACTTTCTGTGCATCAGCTTCGGTAAAATTGGCGTATATCTCGCGCAATTTTGGAAAAACAGAGGCCGGTACTTGCTCCAGTTGTTTCAACGGTATTTCGCAAAGAGCAATGAAGTATTCTATTTCTACCTGTACGCGGTAGCGGATAAGAGCGTATTCTGAGAAATAGTTGGCGTAAGCTTCTGTTTTCGTGCGATAACGACCATCCACAGGTGAGATGGCAGTAAGTAAAGATAAGTTCATAAAATGCTAAATTTATTGTGTGTTTTGATTATTCGTTTTTATGTGTAAAGCGTTCGAAATAAACCGCAAAGTTACGCAAATCTATCGGATTAGAAAAGTTTGTTAGCTCACTTGCATCACTGATTCTTTTTCTCTACCTTTGTTTCACAAATAAAACAATAAGATGGGTGTAAAACAATTATTATTTATACATCCTCAATAGAACTGAAACACACTAAAATACGCATGAGATACATCAAAATTCACAAAGAAGGACGCTTAATTATTGGATCATTGGTTCTGATTTTGTTGCTCCTAAACTTATTTATCTATACCAGAGTTGAGTCATGGGCATTTATTGCTAACATCGTTATTTCTGCATTTTTATTATTCTTTTTTGCCTATTTCTTCCGTAATCCACCGCGCAAAGTAAAAATTGACGATCCAAGTCTGGTGGTAGCTCCGGCCGATGGAACCATTGTAGTAGTGGAACCTGTGGACGAGTTGGAATATTTTGGAGAGAAAAGAATTCAGGTTTCCATCTTTATGAGCGTGTTTAATGTGCATGCCAATTGGTATCCGGTACGTGGTAAAGTCCTTAAATCGGTTCACCACAGTGGGCGACACATGGCTGCCTTTTTGCCAAAGTCGAGCACCGAAAACGAACGTTCTACTGTAGTTATCGAAACTCCTTCCAAAACTCAAATTCTTGTACGCCAAATTGCAGGTGCGTTGGCACGTCGTATTGTAACTTACGCGCACGCCGGTAAAGAATGTCATCTGAACGAGCATCTTGGATTTATCAAATTCGGATCACGCGTGGATCTTTATTTCCCAATGGATACAGAAATTTTTGTACAAGTGGGCGATTCAACTACCGGTAATGAAACCATTATTGCCCGTCTAAACGAAGAATGAAAAAATGACCATCGAAGAAGCCCAAGCTCAGGTAGACCAATGGATTAAAACCTATGGTATACGCTATTTTGCTGAAATGACCAATATGGCCATTCTGACAGAAGAAGTGGGTGAACTGGCCCGGGTGATGGTGCGAACTTACGGCGAACAGTCGTTCAAAAAATCAGACCTACAGGCCAACCTGGCCGACGAAATGGCCGACGTGCTGTGGGTACTTATTTGCCTTGCCAACCAAACCGGCGTGAACCTCACCGAAGCATTTGAAAAAAACATGCTGAAGAAAACCCAACGAGACAGCACCCGTCATCTTGAAAACGATAAACTGAATCAATAGTCGATCGTTTATAGTTGCACAACCATTCCTCAATAAATATAATCAACCAATTCCCCCAATAGCCATGAGCAAATTTAAAGAACTTTTCGATCTTTACGATTGTAACTTAAACGACGAAAACATCAAACAAGATGTTGACAAAATACTAGCTGCGCATTACGATGAAAACAATACCACAGAGGTTTACAAACAATGTCTGAGTCAGATTGACCTTACTTCGTTGAATGGAACCGATACAGACGGTGAAATCATCGCAATGGTAAACAAAGTAAACCATTTCAAAGCCAATTATCCTGCTTTGCCAAATGTAGGTGCTATTTGTGTATATCCGGCCTTAGTGCCTGTGGTAAAAGAACATTTGAGTGCCGGTGTAGGCATTGCAGCTGTTTCGGCAGGATTTCCAGCTTCGCAAACATTTATCGAGGTAAAAGTAGCCGAAACGGCTATGTGTGTGATGGAAGGTGCTACCGAAATTGATGTGGTTATTTCTATCGGCAAATTTCTGGAAGAAAAATATCAGGAAGTCTACGAAGAACTAACCGAAATTAAAGCCGCCTGTCGTGAAGCGCATTTGAAAGTAATTCTCGAAACCGGTGCCTTAAAATCGGCTTCGAATATCAAGAAAGCATCGCTTCTGTCCATGTCATCGGGCGCGGATTTTATCAAAACATCTACTGGAAAAATCCCCGTAGCTGCCACATTGGAAGCCACCTACATCATGTGCCAGGCCATTAAAGAATGGCACGAAAAAACGAGTATTAAAGTGAGTTATAAACCGGCCGGAGGAATTGTAACGACCGAAGATGCCGTGAAACATTACACTTTGGTGAAAGAAATTCTGGGTGCTGAATGGTTGAACAATACCATGTTCCGTTTTGGTGCGAGCCGTTTGGCAAACAACCTGCTAAGTTCAATTGAAGGAAAAGAAGTGAAGTATTTCTAAGCTAAATCAGTTGCTTCTCGAAGCCGCAAATTCAGCGCAAAGTATAAGCGATTTTTTTACGTCGCCATCAGCAAAGCCATTGAGTTCCTCGATGGCTTTGTTTTTGTATAATTCCATCTGATCTTCAGCATAAGCTACTCCGCCGTTTTCGTGGACAAAGCTGGTGATATTGTGAATGTTTTCGGGAGAAAAGTTTTTTTGATCGATGTATTTTAATATCGTTTCCTTCGTGTTTCCTACCGAGTTTCGAAGGGCGAAAATCAAGGGTAGGGTTACTTTTCCGTCGCGAATATCATTACCGGTTGGTTTTCCAATCTGCACACTGTCGGAGTAATCGAAGATATCATCTTTTATCTGAAAACAAATACCCAGGTACTCACCGAAGTTGCGCAAATGTGCTAACTGTTCTTCAGTTGCATTTACCGAGAGTCCACCCACTTCGGTACAGGTTGAAAATAACAGAGCCGTTTTTTTGCGAATCACTGTAAAATAATTCTCTTCCGAAATTTTTGAAGCTTGTGCGCTTGCCAGTTGCAGTAATTCACCATCCGAAAGCTGCATACCAATATTGGCAACCGATTTCAGGATCTGAAGACTATCTGTTTTGGTAACGCATCCCAGGGCTTTCGACAAGATATAATCGCCTGATAGAATTGCTATTTTGTTGGTCCAACGAGCATTTATTGAGGGTTTACCGCGTCGTTCATCCGAGTCGTCCACTACATCGTCGTGTATCAAACTGGCAGTATGCAGCAGCTCCAGCGAAAGAGCGCCGTAAATAGTGGTTTCGTTCACTTCACCACACAGTTTTGCCGACAAAAGCGCCATCATAGGTCGCAGTTGCTTTCCACTCTTTTGAAGTACATATTCGTTTACACTCAAAAGCATCGGATTATCCGTGCTAAGAGATTCTGCAAATGTTTTAGCAAACAATTGCATTTCGTTCTGTATCGGTTTTCGAATGTTGTCGATATAGTTCATGTAACGGTTAATTCGTTGTAAATGCAAAAGTAAACATTTTTGCGTGTAGTTTGGTTCATTATAATAAATTCTGTACAAAATTTAATTACTTTTACAGTCAAAACAAGCAAGTCATCGCTCAACAGTAGAAAGTGAGCCGGCTTTATTTGTTTTTTGTTGTCAAAAGCCGGTATTTGTTTATGGCAATTTTGATTTTTTACTCACAAGTTAGATCAGATTGTTTGAGACAGTTGATAAACAACAGCTGACTTTAAACCATTGAAATTATGAAAAAACTATTTCTTATTGATGCATATGCCATCATTTATCGTGCATACTATGCCTTTATACGCAATCCTCGGTTTAACTCCAAAGGGCTAAATACTTCTGCTATTTTCGGATTTGTAAACACGCTCGAAGATGTGCTGAAACGCGAAAAACCTACACACATTGCAGTAGCTTTCGATCCCAAAGGAAAAACCTTTCGTCATGAAGCCTACGATCTTTACAAAGCGCAACGCGAGGCCACTCCCGAAGATATTCGTTTGGCAGTTCCCATCATCAAGGACTTAATCAAAGCGTACAATATTCCGGCACTTGAGGTACCGGGTTACGAAGCCGATGATGTGATTGGCACAATGGCCAAACTGGCAGAAAAGGAAGGTTTTGATGTATTTATGCTTACGCCCGATAAAGATTACGGGCAATTGGTGTCGGAACATATTTCGATGTATCGCCCCAAACATACAGGTGGTTTCGAAGTAATGGGGCCTAAAGAGATTCGCGAAAAATATGATTTGACCAGCCATGAGCAGGTGATCGATTTGCTTGGATTAATGGGCGATGCGTCCGATAATATTCCCGGCTGTCCCGGTGTGGGAGAGAAAACAGCGGTGAAATTGTTGCAGCAATTTGGCAGTATCGATGATCTGCTGACGCGTACCGACGAGCTAAAAGGTGCTTTGAAAACAAAGATTGAAGAAAACAGAGAGCAAATTGTTTTCTCACGCTTCTTAGCCACTATCAAAATTGATGTGCCTGTTGAGTTTAACGAGAAAGAACTGGAAGTTGAACCTATCAACGAACCTGCTTTGCGTGCTCTTTTCGAAGAATTGGAATTCAGAACCATGACCACTGCTAAGTTTGGCAATGGGTTTACTTCTTTTCCTCCCGATCAGCCATTGCCTCGTGTTGGGTTTGCTAAACCAAAACCGACTGGGCAAATGTCTTTGTTCGACGAGCCTGCAGCGGAAGAAAAACCAAAGGAGAAACCTGCATCACAACCAACTATTGATTTTACAGTTCCGCAAGAATCTGTTTCCGGTTTACAAAATCTCACCACCACTTCGCATAAATATGTGCTGGTGGACACAAAAGTAAAACGTTCGGATTTGATTTCGAAGCTCTTTATGCAAAAGTCGGTTTGTTTCGATACCGAAACTACCGGTCTTGATGTATTTAACGATGATTTGGTAGGTCTTTCATTTTGCTTTACCGAAGGGGAGGCCTACTATGTTTCGTTGCCCGAAAATAAAGAAGAAGCGCGACAAGTATTGCTCGAGTTCCGTGTTATTTTCGAGAGCGAGCAAATAGAAAAGATAGGGCAAAACATCAAATTTGATTTACTGATGCTGGCGCAATACGGCGTGGAACTGAACGGCAAATTGTTCGATACTATGATTGCGCATTATCTTATTCAGCCCGAATTGCGTCACGGAATGGATTATCTGGCCGAGATTTATTTGAAATATCGCACGATTCATTTCGAAGATATTGTGGGATCGAAAGGAAAAAATCAGATAAATATTCGTACTGTTGAGTTAGACAAGCTGTGCGACTATGCCGCTGAGGATGCGGATATTACTTTCCGATTGAAAAAGATACTGGAAAAAGAACTGGAAGCAAATTCACTTTCATCGCTGTTCTATGATATTGAAATGCCGCTTATGAAAGTGCTTTCCATTATCGAAAGAAACGGTGTGCGACTGGATATTCCGGCGCTGGCCGAGAGTTCTACCATTCTGACAGCCGAGATGGGCGTATTGGAAAAAGAGATTCACGAATTGGCAGGCGGAGAGTTTAATGTCAGCTCGCCAATGCAGGTGGGAGAGGTGCTTTTCGACCGCTTACAACTAGACGCTAAAGCTAAGAAAACAAAGACGGGTCAGTATTCTACGTCCGAAGATATTCTGGAAAAACTACAGTCAAAACATCCTATTATAAGCAAAATCCTCGATTATCGCGGATTGAAAAAACTGCTGAGTACCTATATCGATTCGTTGCCGCAATTGGTCAATCCGAAGACGGGAAAAGTTCATACCTCCTTCAATCAAACAGTAACTGCAACCGGACGGTTAAGTTCTACCAATCCGAATTTACAGAATATTCCGATTCGTGATGCACAGGGTAAGGAAATTCGTAAAGCATTTATCCCTGATACCGATAGTGTTTTTCTAAGTGTCGATTATTCTCAAATTGAGCTTCGCATCATGGCGCACCTGAGCGGTGACACCAATATGCTTGAGGCGTTCAACAGCGGTCATGATATTCACACCGCTACTGCCGCCAAGATTTATAAAATTCCATTGGAAGAAGTGACCTCGGATATGCGCCGCAAGGCTAAAACGGCCAACTTCGGTATTATCTATGGTATTTCCATTTTCGGATTGTCCGACAGACTAAGTATACCTCGCGGAGAAGCCAAAGAACTTATCGACGGCTATTTTGCTACTTATCCATCGGTGAAGAAATACATGGATGCCAGCATTCAACGTGCTAAAGAAATGGGTTATGTGGAAACGTTGCTCGGCCGCAAGCGTTTTTTGCCGGATATCAATTCGCAGAATAGCATTGTGCGTGGTTTCGCGGAGCGTAATGCCATCAACGCGCCTATTCAGGGAACGGCAGCTGATATCATCAAGATAGCCATGGTGCGTATTCAAAAGCGACTGGAAGAAGAAAGCCTGCAAGCCAAAATGACAATGCAGGTTCATGATGAGTTGAACTTTACGGTACCAAACTCCGAAATAGAGGTGGTAAAAAAAGTGGTGGTCGACGAAATGGAAAACGCCATCAAACTTCAGGTGCCGCTTATTGCCGATTGTGGCGTGGGAGCCAACTGGTTGGAAGCGCATTGAGCATTATTTGTCGATCCGTATGTATGAGTTTGTAAATACGGTTCGACGAGTTCATGCATCCGTATGTATGCGCGCCTAAATACGGTTCGACGAAAGGCTGGATGTATGCCTAGCAAAACAACTCATAATCAACAATTCAAATCGCTTATCTTTTGTTCGAAAATCCTTTGCTGCTGGCATTGGATTTTCCGGCAGAACCCCCTCGTCCACTTTTAGCTCCGCTGTATCTTTTATCAGCCGGCGCAGCACTACTTTGTCCACGCAATGCTTTCGATTTTGGATTCGGGTTAGTAGCTCTGTCCATTTGCTTGGCTGCCGAGCTTCGTTGAGCTGGTCTGGCAGCTGCACTTCCCTGATTTTTAGGCTTTGCGTCTTTAGTCTTGGTTCTAGGCTCTTGGTTCTTACCGGATGGCTCAGCAGTTGACGATGAATTGGCAATCGCATCCATGATTTCGGTCATTTCGTGTGGCGTGAGTGGTCGCCATTCGCCGGTAGGAATGCCTTTGAGGTTGATGTTCATAATTCTGACACGCTCCAGCTTCGTCACTTCGTATTCGAAATACTCACACATTCGGCGAATTTGACGGTTCAGCCCTTGCACCAATACGATTCGGAAGGTGTAAACCGATTCTTTTGTTACCTTACACTTTTTGGTAGTTTCGCCCAGCATGGGAACGCCATTGCCCATTCGGGTAATAAAATCGTCGGTGATGGGTTTGTTGACGGTTACCAGATATTCCTTTTCGTGGTTGTTTCCGGCACGTAAAATTTTGTTGACGATGTCGCCATTATTCGTCATAAAAATCAAGCCCTGCGATTCTTTGTCGAGTCTGCCGATAGGGAAAATACGCTCGTGGTAGCCAATATAATCGATAATAGAATCTTTTACCCCAACTTCGGTGGTGCTGATCACCCCAACCGGTTTATTGAAGGCCAAAAACACAAATTCATCACCCACCTTAGCTTCTATGCGCTGTCCGTTGAGCATTACTTTATCTTTGGCCGAAACCAGTTCGCCCACCACAGCGCGATGTCCGTTAACCAGCACTTTGCCGGTTTCTATAAACTTGTCGGCCTCCCGACGGGAGCAAACACCGCTGTCGCTAATGAATTTATTTAATCGTATTTTCTCGGCCATTTTAGTTCGTTCGGTTGGGTTTGGGAGGTCGGAGTTCCAACCCCGACTGTTATTTAGTTTTATTGTTTTAATATATCCAGTAGTTCGCTGATTACCATAGCACTTGCACCCCATATCTCGGCATTACTTACATCGAAATACGATGCATTTGAAGCTGCTTTTATTGAATTGACATAGAAGTCTTTCTGTTTAATCACATCGGGTTTGAAAAATTCAGTGACCGGAATCTCAATCACCTCATCTACTTCACGTTCTTGCATTTTGTACGTAGGTTTTACTTCTAAATAACCTACAAAAACACTTATCAGAAAGTTGCTTGGTGGTACATAAATATCCGAAAGACGACCGATAATCTCTATATCTTCTCGCAATATCCCGATTTCTTCTTCTATTTCCCGAAGGGCAGTGGTTTGCACATCAATATCTTCTGTTTCAAATCTTCCGCCCGGAAATGCAATTTGACCTGAATGGATACCTACATAGCTACTTCGTCGAATCACTATCATTTTCAGCTCATTAGATTCCTGAAAAAAAAGGATTAGCACTGCACTTTTTTGTGCATTTCGAGCATCGTCGTTTTTATTGATAAGATCCTGAACGCGGTGTTTAGGTGCCATCTTCAGATGCGACGCTAAGCCCGGCAAAGGTAGTTGAAATTTCTGTTTTAATTCGTCTTTGCTAAATTGCATATACTTATAAACTAAATTTCCCGCAGGTTCCGCTGATTTTTCGCTGAAATACATCTGCGTTATTAGCGTAACCTACGGGAAATAATCTTTATTCTTTTCGTCTTTGATCTTTTGTCTCCTATTGACAAATCACACAACCTTCGCATTTGGATAATTCACCACGAAGTCGTTTTTCTACCAGCAACTTAATACGATCCTGCAATGCAGGTATGCGTATGTTTTCAATCACGTCATTGGTAAAAGCAAACATCAGCAGCAAGCGAGCTTCCTCACCCGAAATTCCACGTGCCTGCATGTAGAATTTTGCAGATTCGTCGAGCTGACCAATAGTGGCACCGTGCGAACATTTTACATCGTCGGCATAAATTTCCAGTTGTGGTTTTGTGCGCATTTTGGCTGTTTTGCTCAGTAAAATATTGCGGTTGGTCTGGAAAGCAGCCGTTTTCTGAGCATCTTTTGCCACATAAAGTTTGCCAGTAAAACCACCTTTTGCCATGTCGTCCAGCACGTATTTAAACAGTTCCCGACTATGACAATTCGGTTTATTATGAATAATAGACGTGAAGTTGTCCACTTGTTGGTTTTTGTCGCCAATTACCATTCCGCAAAGCAATGTCTCGCAATGTTCACCGTCCAGATCAATCTCAACCGTATTGCGTGTTTGTCCATTGTGCAATGTAATCACGTTTGCCAGCACGTTTGACGAAGCCTGTTGGTCGATAAGCAGCGTGGCAAGATTGGTAGTTTTTACGTGCATGTTTTCCAACTTGTAATGCTCGTAAGTAGCATTCTCACTCACGAAAACCTCAGTTACACGATTAGAAAGAAAACGTACATCGTCCACCGTGTGGTCGCATACCAGCAACTGCGCCTTAGCACCTTCTTCGAGAATAATCAAATTATGACTGTTGGCCATAAAATCCACATCCGAACGCATGATATTTACCAATTGTACTGGCTTGTCGAGCACCACATTTTTGGGTACGTACATGAAAAAACCATCCTGAGCAAAAGCACCATTGAAAGCAATTAATCCGTCTTCTTTTTTAGAACTTAGTTTTCCAAAGTATTGCTTTACCAATTCAGGATGCGTTTCGGCCACTTGATTTACGCTACCGATAATCACGCCTTCGGGCAAACTGTTATTGCGGATATCTTTTACCGGGTAAAATGCATCATTTACCACAAAGTAAAGGTAAGAATGAATACCCGGTACATCGCAGGTAAAGACCTCGTAAGGATTCACCGGAATAGGAATACGGTTAATATTCACTCCATAATCGATTGAAAGACCGGCTTTCAAATCGGAATATTTGTAATTCTCCAACGCCGTGGTGGGGAAATGCAATTTTTCGAACAACGCAAATGCGTCATCGCGAAGATCGTTCATCACCCCTGTCGAATGCTTTTTAATGCTTTCGTGATGTTGTTTATATAAATCGATATATTGTTGTTCCATAATTATATTACCACTAAGGCACTTAGAAAACTAAGTAATACAGAGTTAATTAAATTGTATTATTCTATTGGTAGATTTGCAAATTTCTCAGTCACTAATGAAATTAAACCATTCTTTGTTATGTTTACACAATTAAAATTAATGAGTAAACCCTTCGGAATGCCAGTCAATTTTAAATATGAAAGTAATTGAGCTTTATAAATTGGGTGTATTTCTTCAACTGCCTTCAGTTCAACTATAATACAATCATTTATAAGTAAGTCCAGTTTCAATTCAGATTTCAAAACTCTTCCTTTGTAGACAAGAGGTATTTTTTCTTGTGAAACGACTCTCAATCCTTCTAGTCTAAGTTCTTCAATAAAACACTCTTCATAAATAGCCTCTAACAATCCAGGCCCAAGGTGTTTATGTACTTCAATAGCACATCCAACAATTTTATAACCTAAATTAGTCAATTCTTTCTGAGTCATATTAAGCGCGTTTCTTAGTGAGACTTTGTGTTCTAAGTGACTTAGTGGTGAAATTTATTTACCATCTACTTCTTGCTTAATCCAGTCGTACCCACGTTCTTCAAGTTCGAGTGCAAGTTCTTTGCCACCCGATTTTACAATGCGTCCATCGTACAATACATGCACAAAGTCAGGTACGATATAGTCCAACAAACGTTGGTAGTGAGTAATCACAATGCTTGCATTATCAGCAGTTTTGAGTTTATTTACTCCGTTGGCCACGATACGTAAGGCGTCAATATCCAGACCAGAATCCGTTTCGTCAAGAATAGACAAGCGCGGATCAAGCATAGCCATTTGGAAAATTTCGTTACGCTTTTTTTCTCCACCGGAGAAACCTTCGTTTACTGAGCGGTTTGCCAGTTTATTGTCCATTTCTACTAATTCCTTCTTTTCACGCATGGTGCGCAAGAAGTCGGTTGCAGAAAGTGGTTCGAGGTTTTTATATTTGCGGTGTTCGTTCAGTGCTGTGCGCATAAAATTCACCATGCTTACACCCGGAATTTCTACCGGATACTGGAAGCTTAGAAAAATTCCTTCGCGCGAACGATCTTCCGGCGATAATTCCAATAAATTCTTACCATAGAAAGTCACGTCACCTTTTGTTACTTCAAAGGCTTGGTTGCCTGTGAGAACAGAAGCTAAAGTTGATTTACCGGCACCGTTTGGCCCCATGATAGCATGTATCTCGCCCGGACGAACCACCAGATTCAATCCTTTTAATATTTCCTTGCCATTTATATTGGCGTGTAAATTCTTTATTTCTAACATAATAAATAACCCCTAGTCCGTCAGTTGACGGAAACCTAAATTAGTATTGTTTTATTAATTTTTTTTATTTTGAAAACCTAAATTCATTTTGTAGGCTTAAAGTTGATAAGTTGCTCTCCGCAAAAGCCCCACATTTAGAGGGTTGGGGGTCGTTTTATTTATCCAACCGAACCTTCCAACGTTATTTGCAGTAGTTTTTGTGCTTCTACAGCAAATTCCATGGGCAGTTGATTCAGAACTTCTTTGGCATATCCGTTTACGATCAAACCGACAGCATCTTCGGTAGAAATACCACGTTGATTACAGTAAAATATTTGATCTTCGTTGATTTTCGAAGTAGTTGCTTCGTGTTCCACAATGGCGGTGTCGTTATCAACTTCCATATATGGGAAAGTGTGCGCACCACATTTATCGCCAAGCAGTAAACTATCGCATTGAGAATAGTTACGAGCATTTTCGGCTTTCGGGTTAATTTTTACCAATCCACGGTAACTGTTTTGGCTTTTACCTGCCGAGATTCCCTTTGATAAAATATGACTACTGGTATTTTTACCAATATGAAGCATTTTTGTTCCTGTGTCGGCTTGTTGGTGATGATTGGTAACGGCTACCGAGTAAAACTCAGCCGATGAATTATCGCCCAGCAAAATACAACTTGGATATTTCCAGGTTACTGCCGATCCGGTTTCTACTTGTGTCCATGAAATTTTGGAGCTATCACCTTTGCAAATACCACGCTTGGTTACAAAATTATAAATTCCACCGACACCATTTTTATCGCCCGGATACCAGTTTTGAACTGTTGAGTATTTGACTTCTGCATTTTTCATGGCAATAATTTCCACAATGGCAGCATGTAATTGGTTTTCGTCGCGCATTGGTGCTGTACAGCCTTCGAGATACGAAACGTAGCTATCCTCATCGGCAATAATCAATGTCCGTTCAAACTGTCCGGTATTAATGGCGTTGATACGGAAATAGGTAGAAAGCTCCATGGGGCAACGAACCCCTTTGGGAATATATACGAAAGAACCGTCGCTAAAAACGGCGCAGTTAAGCGTTGCAAAAAAGTTGTCGGCATAAGGTACCACCGAGCCCATGTATTTTTGAACCAAATCGGGGTGATGTTCTACCGCCTCGCTGAACGAACAAAAAATAATTCCCTTTTCGGCAAGACTTTCTTTGAAAGTTGTCTTTACCGAAATACTGTCCATAACCACGTCCACTGCCATTCCCGAAAGCATTTTTTGCTCTTCCATGGAGATGCCTAATTTGTTGAATGTTTTCAGCAATTCAGGATCCACTTCATCCAAGCTCTGCGGCGCATTTTTACGTGGGGCAGCATAATACGCAATACTTTGAAAGTCTATTTTTGGGATTTCCAGATGCGCCCATGAGGGCATCTCCATTGTAAGCCAATGACGATAGGCTTTCAAGCGAAATTCGAGCATCCATTCAGGTTCATTTTTTTTAGCCGAAATAAGTCGCACCACATCCTCGCTGAGTCCAATGGGAATAATATCGGTTTCAATATCGGTGGTAAAGCCGTACTTGTAATCTGATTGGGTAAGTTGGTCTAATATATCTTCTGACATAATGATTTCAATTTGTTATTCAAACAATGTATATTGAATGAAATTTTAAAACGCAAAGGTACAAAAAATGTGTTTTACAGCATAATTCTTTGACCTAAAAGAGTAACGACATAACGTATTTATACGAGTTATTGTTCTGAATTTGGTGGATATTGACAATTATTGAGGGAAATTCATGCTTAAATGTAAAGAATAGAGGGAAAACTGAATAATCAATTTTCCCTCTATTCCTCAATATAAATATCATTTTATTTCTTTTCTAGTTGCTTTTGAATCTTTTTGATAGCCGATTCGATTGATTTCTCAGGTTCAATCACATTGTATTCGCCCCAGAATGATGGATCAGAAAAACCAACAGCTTCATCACTTATCACGATGGAAGGTTTGATTCGTTCTTTTGGGTTTACCAATTTAGCATCAGTATCAAGTTCCCAATCGGTAACTGCCATTTCTATCGTCGAATTATAAGTGGTTTTAAACAATCTCTTCTTCCAGTTTATTTTTAACCCCAGTTGAATCCGACTATAACTGTAGTACCACTTCCCATCCTTTTCGGTATAATCAATCCTGTAGGATGCTTCAACCGGATATACGTCGGCATTGAATGGTTTTTTTAAAACAAACATTTTGCTCGCTAAGTCTCTGTTCTGTAGATTCAAATTAAAAACGGCGCTTTTCATGGCGTAATTCTTGGCATCAATATACAGCTTGCCATAATATAAAGGATCTACAACACCAGCACGTTGCTTGAAGTCAATTACAAAAATAAGACGTTTGTCCATATAGGTTGACCGATCGAATGTAAATTCATAATTGGCCATCATTTCGTCCGTAAAAATCATATCTGGATATCTCATAATGTCCAGATATAGAGAGTTGAATGGACCACCCTGAAGCTTAAATGATACGGTGTCCAGCTTACTGTAGTCTGCTTTCTTGCGGGCTTTATACAATGTTACAATATCGTTTTTATACGAATTGTAGGGTTGTTTGTAAATTTCCGCTACCGCTTCCGACAATGACACATACGATCTTCCTTTTTTGATTGTTTCGCGATAAAAAGCCGTCATACGATTTAAATCGCTCGAATAATTTTTATCTTTTCTATCCAGCACTTCGCGTATCAACGCTTCTGCATTTTTCGAAACCACGCTTATTTCCGGTAATTCTACCGAAGTGGGTTCCAATTCTACTTTTGCTTTTTCTTGATTTAGCTCTGCAAGTGTCACCGTTTTTGATTTGTAGCCAATGTGACTGATGACAAGTTTTGCATCCAGCAGATCCTTTCCTATTTTAAGTGAAAACTCACCCTCGGAGTTGGTTACGGTTGAAACGTTAGACCCAACCACTGAGACATTGGCATAGATTAATATTTCTCCATTTTTCTTGTCAACAACTTTTGCTCTGTATTCATTAAAGCTTTCCTGGCCTGTATGGTGAATGGTGGGTAAAGTATTAGAAGCCATTACTGAAAATGGAAAGAGAGCAAGTACAATTAGCCAATTTGCAACTAAGCTATTGAGCAAAATGCATTTTTGTGTTTTCATAATAAATCATATTAAAATTGTTTGTAGTAGAAGAGAATCACTTTCAAAACAAAAATATTAATCAATAATAACTTCTGAAAATTCTTTACAAAAGTATGGATATTTTTTTGAATAAAGAAACAAATTGTCACCTACTTAAATAGAACTGAATCAAGCTGATATTTTGTTTGCGGATTGGTTTGCTATTTGCGCAGATGGCAACTTGTTCTAATGCAAAAACAGCGATTAATTGATAAACGGATGTATCAATTAATCGCTGTTTTTATATTGTTGGATTAGAACGCTTGTTCGTTCAATGCTAAAAATTACATTGAAGAAATCCAGTTCTGATTATTTCCAATAAAGAACCAATAGAAGTAGAAGTGTAACTGCTATATAGCTAGTTACAAGTAAGGTGATCGTTTTTACCGTGAAGCGAGAAGTGAATGCTTTCATAATGATTACGGTTATTTGTGATTAATAAATTTATAATGACAAAACTGAAAGGATTACAAATATATAAATAATATCTATTTTATTGTAATACAGAATATTATAGTAATAATTGCGTTGTTGCTAGTATTTATGATAGTTCAAGTTGATACAAAAAGCTACAATTTAAATAATGGTTAACTTAAATTATGCAATATCATGAAAACGTAGTTTGGGTATAATTTATTGTGTATATGGTAACTGTGAATGCTATTTCACAGTTTTTCTGTATTACATTTGTTGTAATTTCCTGTATTATTTATTACATTTATCTCCTTTGATAACCTAATGGTTCTTGTGGATACTGATGAATAATTACAATTTTAGATTATATGCCATAATAAATTTATTCATTATGTTGCTTTTTTGCCGATAAACTTTAACTTTAAGGACAAATAAAATAACAGTTTGAGTTGAATCAATGGTCTGTAAATACAAATATTACTGCTTGATTTCTAGATATATTACTACTATTGTAATGTTTAATATGGCAATAAAGCTTAAATTTCGATGCCGTTAAAACTAAATGGTGGTTAAATAAAAAAAGAAAACCTCCTGTTGAGGGATCAACAGAAGGTTTATTTAAGTACAACAGAAAAGATTATTTCTTTTCTTTCAGTAAATCGCGAATTTCTGAAAGCAGAATTTCTTCTTTACTTGGTGCAGCCGGAGCTTCAGGAACCGCATCTTCTTTCTTTTTCAAGTTGTTTATGGCTTTAATCGTCATAAATATGACGAACGCCACAATAAGGAAATCTAGCGTTACCTGCAAGAAATTACCGTAATTCATTGTAACAGCAGCCTTTTGAACACCATCGACGACTTCAGGGGCTTTCATTACCCATTTCAAGTCTGTAAAGTTGACACCACCTACCAGTAAGCCTATTGGAGGCATTACTACATCGGCGACAAATGAAGCCACAATTTTTCCAAATGCTCCACCAATAATAACACCGACTGCCAAGTCGATTACATTGCCACGTACTGCAAAATCTTTAAATTCTTTCAGTAAACCCATAGTAAATAATTTTTGTTGTTTAGAAAATCATCTTTTGTGATTGCAAAGATATAGAATTCAACGAAATGACCAAGTTTTGAGACAGTAAAATGTGTAATCATTGTAATTATTTTTGTTTGGCTAAAAAATGCTCTTAAAAACATCATAAAAATTGATAAATTTTGAAACGGTATTCTACAATAAAAGTGGAGACAACTTCTATTTCAGAGATTATCGTGGTGTATTTGTTTCATATTTCACAAAAAAGCACTACTTTTGCGCTCAAATTATCAAACTATAAAATTCGAAGAAAATGGTAAATTACAAAGAACTTGGATTGGTGAACACCAATGACTTATTCAAAAAAGCTATCGAAGGCAAATATGCTATTCCGGCTTTCAATTTCAACAATATGGAACAAATGCAAGCAATTATTGCTGCATGTGTTGAAACAAAATCGCCTGTAATCTTACAAGTATCGAGCGGTGCGCGCAAATACGCTAACCAAACCTTGCTTCGTTACATGGCTCAGGGAGCCGTTGAGTACGCGAAAGAACTTGGACAAAACATTCCGGTTGTTTTACACCTTGACCATGGTGATACTTTTGAATTGTGTAAAAGTTGTATCGATTCAGGATTCTCATCTGTAATGATTGATGGTTCACACCACTCTTACGAAGATAATATTGCATTGACTAAAAAAGTAGTCGAATACGCACATGCTCATGGTGTTAGCGTTGAAGGTGAACTAGGTGTCTTGGCTGGTGTTGAAGATGATGTTGTTGCAGAACACCACACTTATACTCAACCTGAAGAAGTTGTTGATTTCGTAACCCGTACCGGTGTTGACTCGTTGGCTATTTCTATCGGAACTTCACACGGTGCTAATAAATTTACTCCTGCTCAATGTACAAAAGACGAAAATGGTGTGTTAATCCCACCACCATTGCGTTTCGACATTTTAGAAGAAATTGAAAAACAAATTCCAGGTTTTCCAATCGTATTGCACGGTGCTTCTTCTGTTCCACAAGAATACGTTGCAACAATCAACAAATATGGTGGTGCGTTGAAAGATTCAATCGGTATTCCTGAAGAACAATTGCGCAAAGCAGCTGCTTCAGCGGTATGTAAAATCAATATCGATTCTGATGGACGTTTGGCAATGACTGCAGCTATTCGCGAGGTTATGGCTACTGTGCCGGGAGAGTTTGACCCACGTAAATATATCGGTCCTGCGCGCGATGAATTGAAAAGATTATATGCTCACAAAACTGTAAATGTTTTGGGAAGTGCAGGAAAAGCTTGATCCAATTAGAATTATAAATACAAAGGTCGTTTCTTCATTGAAACGACCTTTTTTATTGCTCAAAAATAAGCGGGTTTGACTATTGCCCCAACTCTTCAGATAAGAAATGTTCCAGTTGTTCTGCCTTCACATTTATTGTTAACTGTCCGTTTACAGCCCACGAGATATGACCGGTTTCTTCTGAAACAACAATGGCTATTGCGTCCGATTTCTCAGTTATTCCCAATGCAGCTCTGTGTCGCAATCCCATGCGTTTTGGAATAGATTGATTTTTCGAAACCGGCAGAATGCAACTTGCGGCTTTCATCTTCCGTTCCGAAATAATCAGGGCACCATCGTGGAGTGGACTGTTCTTAAAAAAGATATTCTCGATTAATCGGGAATTAATTGTGGCATTAATTTGTTCGCCGGATTGCAAATAAAAATCTAAATCATTCAATTTTGTAATTATAATTAAACCACCGGTGGAGGTTTTGGACAAGTTTCTGCATGCGAGTACAATCTGTACCAAATCGTAATTTGATTTTTCTTCCTCGTTATGGTTATTTCCGAAAAAACGTTTGATGGAGTTTAAAGATTTCCATTTGCTTGTTGATCCCACCTTAGAAAAGAACCTGCGAATTTCTTCTTGAAAAATAACAATCAATGCAAATGCTCCAACACTCACAATGCGATCGAAGATACCACCGAGTAGTTCCATTTTAAATACATATGAAACTAAAAACCAGCAAATTATAAATGCCAGGATGCCCAGAAAGATATTTGCAGCTCCCGAGCGTTTAAGTAGCTTGAACATTTGGTAAAGCAAAATGGCTACCAAAAATATATCAACCATGTCTTTAATGCCAATCTGAAATCCCATAATTTTTCTTTTTACAGTGTTGGTATTAATCTGTTATTTGCAATATGCTTTATAAATTTCAATTGTTTGAAAAGCCTCTTTCACATCGTGCACCCTGAGTATAGACGCACCACCCAAAAGTGCCAACATGTTTGCAGCTGTTGTGCCATTAAGTGCACCTTCAGCATCGGTGTCGAGCAAAGTGTAAATCATCGACTTGCGTGACAATCCAGCTAAAACCGGTACGTTTAGCTCCTTGAAATACGAGAGTTTTTTCAATAGTTCAAAGTTTTGATCACCCGTTTTGGCAAATCCAAATCCGGGATCAATAATTATATCGTTGACGCCAAACAACCTTAGTTGAGCAATTCTTTTCTCCAAGAACCGAAAAACATCAGCCACCAGGTCATCATACTCTGTTTTAGACTGCATCGTTTGAGGTGTTCCGCGTGTGTGCATCAGCACGTAAGCTACCTTCAGATCAGCGATGGTTTCAAACATCAGTGGATCCAGTGTCCCGCCGCCAATGTCGTTAATCATAGCCACTTTATAATTTTTCACAACTTCTCTCACCACGGTGGAGCGGAAAGTGTCGACAGAGATGTAAACATCTGGGAATTTCTTCAGAATAATTTCAAGTGCCTCCGACACCCGGCGAATTTCTTCTTCGTCCGTAACCACCTCGGCCTGTGGTCGGGTAGAATATCCTCCTATGTCAATAAGAGTTCCGCCTTCTGCAACAATTTTCTCAACACATTTTAAGATGCCTTTGTCCGACACAAATCTGTTCCCCTTAAAAAACGAATCGGGAGTGGTATTTAGTATCCCCATAACAATTGGAGTAGATAAATCGATTAACTTATCATTAAGGTTTATTTGTAAGGCGTTTGAATTCATTAGAAAAAGAAATTTTAAATATGCACGAGTGAAAATCTATCCTGCAAAAGTAAGAAAATATAGCGAGGCATCGTACTCGTCATTTAATTCTGAAATTTTTTAATGGTAAATATACGATTTTGTGTCATATTTAGTTATTAATATGGCGTTTTTTTATTTGAAAATGTAAAAACAATTACATTCATTGACTCATTACGCAAAAAAAATACTATTTTTGCAGTGCTGTTTATACAAATAATTATTAATAATTCATATCACCTATTTATGAACTTTAAAACCATAGCTAAATTAGCAACAATATCTTTGGCAATAACTTTAGCTGGTTGTGCAAACAAAACCAGCGATAAAGGAGTTTCTAGCGTAACCGGTTGGAAATACAATGATAAAGAAGGCACTGAGTTTTTGGTAAAGAACAATTTCAAAACTAAAGTTCCTCCGGGAATGGTAGCGATTGAGGGTGGCTCATTTACCGTTGGTGAAAGAGGTGAATTTATAACAGCGCCACGTGATAACACTCGTCGACGCATCACTGTAAGTTCATTTTACATGGATCAATATGAAATCAGAAACATCGATTGGCGCGAATATACCAACTGGATGCAAAGAGTATTTGGAAAAACGGCTCCTAAGCTAGTTGCCAAAGCGCAACCAAACGGAAAAATATGGCGTGAAGAGTTGGCTTACAACGAACCATACCTTGAAAATTATTTTACACATCCTTCGTTCGATCAATATCCGATTGTAGGGGTGACGTGGGAGCAAGCTATGGACTACTGCGCTTGGCGTACGGACCGCGTAAATGAAAAAGCACTTATTGATGCAGGCATAATTGAAGCTCCAGATTTTGGTTCTTTGGCTAAAAAAGAGGACTTCGATTCAATAGCGACTAACTTTGTGTTTAATACTCAAAAATACTTATTGCAATCAAGTTATAAACCGGCTGAAGGACGCAGACCAAAAGAAGATGCTTCAGGTCAAGTACGAAAAGTGGATATGTCTGATGGAATTTTGTTTTCTGACTTCCGTTTACCAACCGAAGCCGAATGGGAATTTGCAGCTTATGCTACCAGATCAGAAAAAGATGGTCTTGTAAAAGAAAGCAAGATGTATCCTTGGTCAGGAGCTCAGGTACGTGTGCCTGCAAAAAAAGCGCTTGGTCAAATGCAAGCCAACTTTGTTCGTGGACGAGGCGATATGATGGGTACATCAGGTAGCCTGAATGATAAAGCAACTATTACTGCAGAAGTAAATAAATATACTCCAAATAATTTTGGGTTGTATAACATGGCTGGTAATGTAAATGAATGGGTGCTGGATGTTTATCGTCCAACTTCTTTTGAGGAATTATCAGAGTACAACTCTTTCAGGGGAAACGTTTATTTGACACCGGTTGTTGAAAGCACTGATGAAATTGGAAACAAAGTTTACAAGATCGATTCACTTGGTAGAGTTCAGACAAAAGTGGATAAAAATGACGATGTTCGTAACTTCAAGGATGGTGATGCAACTTCACAATACAATTTCTCATTGGCATTGGTTGATCCAAAAGGACTTGAAAATTTGAAAAACAACCAAAAAATTGATCCTACAGATGTTCTGTGTGCTAAGATAACTGACAAAACGCGTGTATACAAGGGTGGTTCGTGGAAAGATCGTGTATATTGGTTGTCGCCGTCTACACGTAGATTCCTTGATCAGGATAAATCTGCTAACGATATTGGTTTTCGTTGTGCTATGAGCATGATTGGAAGTATTGATGATCAAACAAAAAAATAATCAAATTTTTACAGATATACAAAAAGCACCGGTTCGCGTAGGACATGGTGCTTTTTGTTTTTATCAGCGCACTTTTTCCAATGGAAATTAGTACTTTTGTACTTTTAAAGCAAATTACGAACTATATACTTTATTGATTACAAATAACATGAGCAGAACTATTATTGTTGATGCATTAAAACGAATTGATTTTGGTGCCGAGGTAAACATCAAAGGCTGGGTGAGAACTCGCCGTGGTAATAAAAATGTTAGCTTTATAGCGTTGAATGATGGATCGACGATTCATAATATACAAGTTGTAGTAGATAATGAAAAATTTGGCGACGAATATCTAAAACCAATAACTACCGGTGCATGTATCAGCGTAGTCGGAATTTTGGTTGAATCGATGGGGCAGGGACAAAAAGTGGAAATTCAAGCCACTCAGATTGAAATCTACGGTATCGCCGACCCAGAAACATATCCTTTACAAAAGAAAGGACATACGCTTGAATTCTTGCGCGAAATAGCCCATTTACGACCACGGACTAATACTTTCGGTGCTATTTTCCGTATACGTCACCACATGGCGATGGCTATTCATACATTTTTTCATGATCGTGGATTTTTCTATTTTCATACACCGATAATTACAGCTTCCGACTGCGAAGGTGCAGGACAAATGTTTCAGGTTACAACCATGAACTTGTATGACCTGAAGAAAGATGAAGCCGGTCAGATTGATTATAGTAACGATTTCTTTGGTAAACAAGCCAGTCTTACCGTTTCAGGACAACTGGAGGGTGAATTGGCAGCCATGTCGATGGGAGCCATTTATACATTTGGACCAACATTTCGTGCAGAGAACTCAAATACGCCACGTCACTTGTCAGAATTTTGGATGATCGAACCAGAAGTTGCTTTCAACGAAATTGAAGAGAACATGCAATTGGCTCAGGATTTTATTCAATACTGTATTCGTTGGGCATTGGATAAATGTAAAGACGACTTAGAGTTCCTTTCTACTATGTACGACAAAGAATTGATTGAGCGCCTTAATTCAGTGGTAAACGACGATTTTATTCGTTTACCATATACACAAGGTGTTGAGATTCTTGAAGCAGCTGTTGCCAAAGGTCACAAATTCGAATTTCCAGTTGGTTGGGGTACAGACTTGCAATCCGAGCATGAGCGCTATTTGGTAGAACAACATTTCAAAAAACCGGTTATCCTAACCGATTATCCAAAAGAGATTAAATCGTTTTATATGAAGCAAAACGATGATGGCAAGACTGTTCGTGCCATGGACGTATTGTTCCCAAAAATCGGAGAAATAATCGGAGGATCACAACGTGAAGAAGACTACGAAAAACTAAAAAATCGCGCAGAAGAAATGGGCGTGCCTACGAAAGATATCTGGTGGTATCTTGACACCCGTCGTTTCGGAACTGCTCCTCACTCGGGATTTGGGCTTGGATTTGAGCGTTTGTTACTTTTTGTAACTGGCATGTCGAATATCCGCGACGTAATTCCTTTCCCACGTACTCCGAACAATGCAGAGTTCTAATTTGTTACTTTCAAAGCATTTTTGAATATAAATGTAATTTTGAAAGCATTTATCAGTATATTTAATCACTTTCGCTTAGAATTGGGTTAATTATATTGCATAAATGCTCGTTAATACTTACATTTGCACAAAAGAAAGCTTTTTTATTGAATGTTAGCATAAATATACGATTTATTAAATATGGACAAAACGAAAACAACCGAATTGGATAATGTAGTCGTTCGTTTCTCTGGTGACTCGGGAGACGGAATGCAACTAACAGGTACTCTATTTTCCAATCTTTCGGCAATATTAGGCAACGAAATTTCAACTTTCCCCGATTTCCCTTCAGAAATACGTGCCCCACTTGGTACAATTGGTGGTGTATCCGGTTTTCAGGTACATCTTGGTTCAAGCAAAATATATACTCCCGGTGATGATGCCGACGTATTGGTAGCCATGAATCCTGCAGCACTTAAAGTAAATGCATCTAGTGTAAAAAAAGGGGGTATTATTATTTTTGATACTGACTCGTTCGAAAAATCTGATTTAGACAAAGCAGGTTTCAAAACTGATAATCCATTTATGGAACTCGGAATTTCTGATGCAACACAACTTATACCGGCAGCACTCTCTTCGCTTACTCAAAATAGTTTGGATGGATTTGGGCTAGATAATAAAACGGTGTTGCGTAGCAAAAATATGTTTTCGTTAGGTTTAATTTGTTGGTTGTTTAATCGACCAATTGATCAAGCTATCCATTTCTTAGAAAATAAATTCGGGAAAAAACCCGACTTATTGCATGCGAACGTAAAGGTACTGACTGACGGTTACAATTATGGAAATAATTTGCACCTTACAATTTCAACCTTCATCGTTGAAAAATCGCACGAAACACCTAAAGGAACATATACCAGCATTAGCGGAAACAAGGCCACTGCCTGGGGATTAATTGCAGCTTCGCAAAAATCGGGCTTGCAACTTTTCTTAGGAAGTTATCCTATTACTCCGGCTACAGATATCATGCACGAATTGGCTTTGCGAAAAGACATGGGCGTGAAAGTGGTTCAGGCCGAAGACGAAATAGCGGGTATTACTTCTGCTATTGGAGCTTCTTTTGCCGGCAGTCTGGCGGCTACGAATACTTCAGGTCCCGGACTGGCTTTGAAATCGGAAGCAATCGGGTTGGCTGTAATGGCCGAATTACCGCTTGTCATTATCGATGTTATGCGTGGTGGACCATCTACAGGCTTGCCAACCAAAACCGAGCAAACCGACCTTCTGCAAGCCCTTTATGGACGTAATGGCGAAAGTCCTGCAGTGGTAATGGCTGCAAGTACGCCTGCCGACTGTTTTCACTTTGCATTTATGGCAAGTAAAATTGCTTTGGAACATATGACTCCGGTTATTTTGTTGACAGATGCTTTTATCGGAAATGGAACTTCACTTTGGAAACTTCCAACCCTGGCTGAGTTACCGGGCATTTACCCAAACTATACAAAAAAAGGCATGGAGGATGTAAAAGTTACTTCGCGCGATGAAGAAACCAAAGTTCGTTATTGGAGCATTCCGGGAACCGAAGGTTTTGGACATAGAAACGGTGGCCTTGAAAAAGACTATTATACAGGAGCTATCTCTACCGATCCGGAGAATCACCAAAAAATGGTAGATACTCGTGCTGAAAAAATAAAAAATATCAGTCAGTTCCTTCCTGATTTAGTTATTGAAGGTTCTGATGAAGCTGATTTACTTGTAATTGGTTGGGGTGGTACACATGGTCATTTGATGAGTGCTGTGCAATCGATGAACAAAAAAGGAAACAAAATTGCACTGGCGCATTTCAATTATATCAATCCACTTCCAAAAAATACCATTGAAGTAATTCAACGCTATAAAAAGGTAGTGGTTTGCGAATTGAATAGCGGACAATTTGCTACTTATTTGCGTTCAAATGTTCCTGCAGTAGAATTTCTGCAGCACAATAAAGTACAGGGTCAACCATTTACTGTTGCCGAATTGGAAGAATGTTTCGAGAATTTATTGAAATAATAAATCGGGATTTTTCCAGTAACAATTTAATATTTTCAACTTATGGAAACTAAAGAAACAACAATACAATATACTGCCAAAGACTTTAAGAGCGACCAGTACGTGCGTTGGTGCCCGGGCTGTGGTGACTATGCAGTGCTGAACTCACTACAGAAAGTAATGGCTGACTTAGGAGTAGCTCCGCATGATACGGCGGTTATTTCGGGTATCGGATGTTCGTCTCGTTTGCCTTATTATACAAGTAGTTATGGCTTTCATACCATTCATGGTCGTGGAGCAGCAGTGGCAACAGGTGTAAAAGTGGCAAATCCAAAACTGTCGGTATGGCAAATTACCGGTGATGGCGACTGTTTGGCGATTGGTGGAAATCATTTTATTCATAGTGTTCGTCGCAATGTGGATATAAATGTATTGCTTTTCAATAATCAGATTTACGGACTTACAAAAGGACAATATTCACCTACTACCAAAAAAGGATATGTAACAAAGTCATCTCCCTTTGGTACTGTTGAACGTCCATTTCGTCCTGCTGAACTTACTTTTGGAGCGCGTGGTACTTTCTTCGCACGTCTGCTTGACGTTGACTTGAAAAATTCGCAAACTGCTATTTTGGCTGCTGCTCGTCACAAAGGGACATCAGTAGTCGAATGTTTAGTAAACTGTGTTATTTTCAATGATGGAGCTCATGGTTGGTTGGCCGAAAAAGAAACCCGCAGTGATCGATTAATTTTGCTTGAACATGGCAAACCAATGATTTTTGGAAAAGAAGCTAACAAAGGTCTTGTGCTTGATGGCTTTAATCTGAAAGTGGTGACTATTGGACAAAATGGAATTACTGAAGCAGATATTTTGGTACATGACGCAGCTTGTCAGGACACAACATTACAAATGAAACTGGCTTTGATGGAAGGGCCGGAATTTCCAATAGCAGTGGGTGTTATTCGCGATGTAGAAGAAGAAACCTATGATGCGGCTGTGGAAACACAGATTGCAGAAGTACAAGCGAAATCGAAAGTAAAAACATTTGATGACTTAATTGCTACCTGCGAAAAGTGGGAAATGTAGACTCGTCAATTTACAATATTCATAAAAAAATGACCAAGTTCAGCATGCTGAGCTTGGTCATTTTTTTATTCAATTTCTTGTGGTAGATCCCTGATCGTGCTTACTCTATCGGAAGTTCGGTGAAGCTTTTCAAGAAATGTATTTATCTTGTCCTGATAATCAATCAGGTAGTCGGGGTGTAGTTTTTTTGTAACAATTGAGATGAGTTTTTTGAGCAATAATCCAACTTTATAGTCGTAGCCCGAAACCCGTGCGCCAAACACTTTTCCTGGCTGCTTGAATTGCATCTCCAGCACGTGAAGAATCAAATCAGCCTCCAGTTTTTTGCTCTTGGTCTCGACAGTAAATTCAGTGATTCGTTTGGTGCATGCGTTCAACCTCTTTACCATTTGGTGCTGAATAGTTCGCCCTTTGAATTCTTTTTGGTTCAGATTATCAATGGCTTCTTTCGCTTCTTCAAATAAGGTTTGCTCGCCACCGTCTTTATCTAAAAAATTCACCAACAGAAATTCGTAATTATACCTTTTAGCTGCCAGTTTTAGCACCATATCGGCCAGGTCTTTTTTCGAAAGTTCAGCTAGTTGTTCTTTTAAAAGGGTTTTGTTTAGGGGCATAACGAAATAGAATTAGCTCATCTGTTTTTTGGTTCACAAATATACTCCAAATTTAATTATTTGTCCGTATCTTTGCACTCCAATTTTAAAGAGCTAAGGGGCAAGAAAGTAAGGTGGTAAGCAATTGCAATCTACTAACTTGTAACTTCTGACTTATAACTCGCAACAAAAAATATGACAAATTTTAAACGTACTACCGTAACTTCCGCTTTGCCCTATGCCAATGGGCCGGTGCACATTGGTCATTTGGCCGGTGTATATATTCCTGCCGATATTTACGTACGCTATCTCCGCCTGAAGGGCGAAGAAGTGCTGTTCATCGGCGGATCGGACGAACATGGTGTGCCGATTACCATTAAAGCTAAGAAAGAAGGTGTAACGCCGCAAGACATTGTGGATAGGTATCACGGTATTATCAAAAAGTCGTTCGAAGATTTTGGAATTACATTTGATATTTATTCTCGTACCACCTCGCCGACGCACAAAGCATTGGCTTCAGAAATTTTCAAAACGATAGAAGCTAAAGGTGGTTTTGTAGAAAAAACCAGCGAACAATATTTTGACGAGTCGGCACAACAGTTTCTTGCTGACCGCTATATAACCGGTAAATGCCCGCATTGCGGCAATGAAAATGCGTATGGCGATCAATGCGAAGCCTGTGGAACTTCGCTTAGTCCTACCGATTTAATCGACCCAAAATCTGCCATCAGTGGTGCGGTGCCTGTTATGCGTGAAACGAAGCACTGGTACCTTCCACTTGATCAACACGAAGCGTGGTTGCGCAAATGGATATTGGAGGATCATAAAGAATGGAAACCGAATGTATACGGACAATGTAAAAGTTGGCTGGACATGGGCTTGCAACCGCGTGCTGTAAGTAGAGATTTGGATTGGGGAATTCCAGTGCCTGTTGCAGGTGCTGAAGGAAAGGTACTTTATGTTTGGTTCGATGCCCCTATTGGATATATTTCGAACACCAAAGAATTGCTTCCCGATAGTTGGGAAAAATGGTGGAAAGATCCCGAAACACGCTTGTTGCATTTTATTGGTAAAGACAATATCGTTTTCCATTGTATCGTTTTCCCTGCCATGTTGAAAGCCGAAGGTTCTTATATTCTCCCTGATAATGTTCCGGCAAATGAGTTTCTGAACTTAGAAGGTGATAAAATTTCTACCTCGCGCAATTGGGCGGTATGGTTGCACGAATACCTGGAAGAATTTCCGGGAAAACAAGATGTGTTGCGTTATGTATTGACCGCTAATGCACCTGAAACAAAAGATAATGACTTTACCTGGAAGGATTTCCAGGCACGCAATAACAACGAGTTGGTAGCCATTTTTGGTAACTTTATCAATCGTGCATTGGTGTTGACTCAAAAATACTACGATGGCAAGGTACCTGCGTTGGGCGAATTGACAGACTACGATAAACAAACACTCGAAGAATTTGTAAACGTAAAAGCCGAAGTAGAAAAGCTGCTTAATAATTTCCGTTTCCGTGACGCTCAAAAAGAAGCTATGACCCTGGCACGTATTGGAAATAAATATCTGGCGGATACAGAGCCCTGGAAAGTGGCTAAAACCGATATGGATCGTGTGGCAACTATCATGCACCTGAGTTTGCAGATTGCAGCTAATCTGGCCATTGCTTTCGAACCATTTTTGCCATTTACGTCCAAGAAACTTCGAGATATGTTGAACCTATCAACGTTTGACTGGAAAGAGTTGGGGCGTATCGATTTATTGAAAGCCGGCGACCAGTTAGGAGTTCCGGAACTTCTTTTCGAGAAAATTGAAGATGAAACCATCGAAGCACAGGTTCAAAAACTGCTGGATACAAAAAAGGAAAACGAAACAGCTAATTATAAAGCTGCTCCAATAAGAGAGAATGTTGCTTTTGAAGACTTTATGAAAATGGATATTCGCGTAGGAACAGTGCTTGATTGCCAAAAAGTGCCGAAGGCCGATAAACTATTGCAATTCCGTATAGCCGATGGTTTAGAAGATCGCACCATCCTTTCAGGCATTGCACAATCCTATCCCAATCCTGAAGAGTTGATTGGAACACAGGTATGTTTTATAGCCAACTTTGAACCTCGTAAATTGCGTGGCGTGATGAGCGAAGGCATGATTCTTTCGGCCGAAAATGCGGATGGAAAGCTGGTTCTTATCCAACCCAAGACGGGGGTAAGCAACGGGGCAGAAGTAAAATAGATAGATATGTAATCCTGTAAGGGATTTAAAAGAGCGTCAATCGGATATATATTCCGTTTGATGCTTTTTTTGTATATTTGTGCGAATAAAGATTCAAGTAAGCCAAACTCTTTTATACGAATATCATGACCAAGTTTACCAAAGTAAGTTCTTCGCGTCTTCTTTCACTCGATGTGCTACGCGGCATAACCATTGCAGGAATGATTTTAGTCAACAACCCGGGAAGCTGGGGTAGCATTTATGCACCGCTCCGCCATGCACAATGGAGCGGGTTGACTCCGACTGATCTTGTATTTCCATTTTTTATGTTTATCATGGGAGTTTCCATGTTTCTCTCGTACAAAAAGTTCGATTTCAAATTCACCGCCCAAACATTTACAAAATTACTTCGTCGTTCGGTTTTGCTTTTTCTTATTGGGGTAGCGTTGAACTGGTTTGGACTTTTCAGTGGAACGTTAAGGGGGGTGTGGGCTAATGACATTACTTTCTTTGATAAAATAGGACAAGCAGCTAATAATTTCGAGTCGCTCCGAATATTAGGTGTATTGCAAAGGTTAGCACTTGTGTCATTTTTTGGTTCGCTGGCTGTTTTGATCTTTAAGCCCAAACGCGCGCTGTGGATAAGTACAATTCTATTAGCCTTTTATTGGATATTGATTGCTGCATCAAACAGTTTTGAGCAAAACAGCAGCAGTTTAGTGGCCATTATCGACCGTGCTGTTTTGGGTATTCGCCACATGTATACCGATCATTTGCCCGATGGTTCGGCAGTTATATTCGACCCCGAAGGTGTATTGAGTACCCTTCCTTGCATAGCACATGTTTTAATTGGAGTTTGGGTCGGAAAACTTATTTCCGAAGCGAAAGAGAATGGAGTGCGGATTCAAAAGTTGTTTATTTTCGGAACGATTATCCTGTTTTTAGGATTTTTACTTCAGTACGGTTTCCCCATCAATAAAAAAATATGGAGTTCGAGTTTTGTGCTGGCCACTTGTGGATTGGCTTCGCTTTTACTGGCATTGCTTATTTGGATGATTGATATAAAAGCTAAAAAGAATTGGAGCGTCTTCTTCGAATCATTTGGTGTAAACCCTATGTTTATCTATGTCGTAGCAGCCGTGCTGAGCGTTTTATTGGGCAATATCGGTTTCACGGTTTACGGCGAATGGGTATCTATTCATGCTTACGTTTACAATCAATGGCTATCTACTCTTTTTGGTGAACTTATGGGATCATTAGTGTTCGCATTGTTGTTTGTAACCCTCAATTGGTTTATCGGCAATATTCTTTACAAAAAGAAAATCTTTATCAAATTATAAATAAACATTTCCAACTAATGTTGCGCTAATTATGTGACTCATCAGTTTATAAAACGCCTTACTTCGGAATGTTTTCCGAAGTAAGGCGTTTTATTTTACCAAAATAAAGCTACAAATCAGCCATATACGAAGTTTATAGAAAATATTTTCAATAAACATATAATTTTATTTTGTAAATAAATATTTTCTTCGTTACTTTGTGGCATAGTAACATAGACCACTAAATACATATGCCATGATTGAAATTAAAAACCTATTGTTTTATTACCAAAAGAAATCGCCGCTGTTCAGTGATTTTTCGTTGGAACTGGAAAGAGGACGAATAGTTGGACTACTCGGTAAAAATGGTGCAGGTAAATCCACTCTATTGAATTTGATTGCGGGTTTAAATGAACCTAAACAGGGACAAATAAATGTGAATTGTTTTACGCCTTTCAAGCGTAATCCCAACTATTTGGCTGACATTTACATGGTTCCCGAAGAATTTTCATTTCCACAGGTCACCATTGATTGCTACGTTAAAGCCTTCAGTCCGCTTTATCCGGCTTTCGACAAAAGGAAGCTAGCGGATATCTTCGAAGAATTTGAATTGGACAAGTCATCAAATCTTAACCGTCTCTCGCACGGGCAAAGGAAGAAATTTCTGATTGCTTTTGCGTTAGCGAGTAACTGTAAAGTGCTCGTTCTTGATGAGCCTACAAATGGATTAGATATTCCATCTAAAAGCCAGTTTCGTAAGATTTTGGTGAGTTCCGTTTCCGATGAACAACTGGTACTTATCTCCACCCATCAGGTTAAGGACATCGACACCATCATCGACAAAGTAGTAGTGATTGAAAATGGAAAAATTATTTATCAGGAAAATACAGATGAAATTACTCAAAAATTATATTTCGATACTGTGACAAGCTATTCCGAAGCCGAAAATGCACTCTACCACGAAAGATGTCCAATGGGATATCGGGTGATTTTACCTGCGGCAGATACAAGTGAATCGAGCATCGATTTGGAACTTTTGTTCAATGCCATTATTAATAAAAATATTTAAACAGCAAAAATATGAATTCAAATACGTTTTTCAGTTTCAGCAGATTCTATTTGCTATTACGTAATGACCTCTTGATAAACCTCAAAAAATATTTATTCGTACTATTTGCAGCGTTTATTGTTTTGTATATCGCTTTATTATTTTTTATGTCCGAGATGAATTATAATATCGAAGAAAGGTTCTATTTACCCTTTTTCATGATGGGACTTGCAGGGGTAGGTTGCTTTATCGGTACCGGATTTCCGGAGCTAACAAGTAAAATAAAAACAAGTAATTACATTCTTTTTCCTTGCTCTGTTTTTGAGAAATATTTAGTTCAGTTTCTAATTCGATTTGTAGTTTGTATCTCTGCTTTTTTAATCATCTTTTGGATAGATGCACATTTAGCCAGATTATCAGCACTTCGCCTTAATAGTCTAAAAGAGCAAGGAGTGGAAATTGCAAGTTTTCAATATTCTATATTGTTTCATGATTTTAAAACCTTGATTGAAAAACTCTCTTTTGTTTTTGCTATCTTCTCTTACGGCACATTCCTTTTTGCAGCACGGTTATTTTTCAAGAAACTGGCATTGGTAAAAACGTTGATAACTACTGGTACTTTAGCCTATCTGTTTATTTGCTGCATGGTAGTGTTTTCACATATTTTTTTCCCCGAGACAAAAGGATTTGATATCCAACTTCATGATTATAAAATAGACGACAATCTTACAAACACTGAAATTTATATGTTTAGCATAACCTGCTTCTCATGGCTATTTTTTCTTCCTATTGGCTACTTCAAACTTAAAGAAAAACAAGTATGAGTATAGATTTTAAATCAACTAAAGGTATTTTTCAGCAAATTGCGGACAATCTATGTCATCAGATACTGGAAGGCAAGCTGATCCCGGGCGAAAGGGTACCATCTGTGCGCGAACTTGCCACCGACTTTGAGGTGAACCGAAATACACTACTGCGTACTTATTCGATATTAGAAGTTGCTGGCATTATTGTAAACAAGAGAGGTATCGGGTTCTTCGTATCGGAGAACGCAATCGATTTAATTCGTGCAACGGAAAAAGCAGAGTTTTTCAGTAATGAGCTACCTGTGTTTATACAAAAAGTGAGGTTGCTCGGTCTACAGGAAAAAGATTTAGCAGAATTATTAATCATTATCAAAAACAACGAAAAAGATGAAAACAAGTAAAATTATCATTATAGCTTTTTTCTCGCTAATTATTGCTGGAATGCTTGCTCTATTCATTAATACAAAAAATCACAATGAGAATTTTAAAAAGAACTATTTCAATAAAGAATTTAGACTCCCATCATTTTCGGTAATTGTGGCTGAGCAAGGAGCTGATATTAATGTCAATAAATCTGATAGTAATAGTATATCCATAGAATATATTAAAAATGAAAAGGCTCCAGCCAAATTGTATTCTATTCAAAATGATACGCTCCATATTTATAACGGACTTAGAATGTTTATTAAGGGTAATAAAATAAATACTGTCATTGGCCAAAATGCACGTTGGGTAGAAATAGTCCCCTTCACAACAGATTCATTGATCTTAAAATCAAAAGGAGGGAGACTCTACCTTAGAAATGCCACTTTAAATGAAACTAAAGGCCGAATAAAAATATCATGTATAGGCATCACTGCAACTGATAGCGCAGAAGTAGGCATCAGTGAAGTTGATTTAAAAAACATAACAGTTTACTCTAGTAATTCTGAAGTAAAACTCAATTGTAGAATAAACTCAATGAAGTCAATAATTGAGCATAAAACAAGGTTCACTAGCTATTATACTCCTGAAGTTATTGATGTAAAAAGAGACTCAACAAGTACTGTAGATATTTTTGGTAGAAGATAGTTTTTCTTAATAAACGCTTGATATAAGATCACTAAATTTAAAATGTACCAATGATAGAGTGTCTTAATTTTACTTTGAATTAATCAAGGGGAGATAGGTTGGCTAACTGGAAACATTATCGTTAATTAACCTATCAAATAATTAAAATTTCTAAATAAACACCAAGGGTTAACCGAATAATACTTTAATTTGCACTTTGTTAATCTCAAATAAATAATTGAACTATGAAACTTAAATTTTCATTTCTATTTTTCTTGTTTGTTGCTATCCACCTTAGTGCAGAAACTAAACCTGCTGTTTATCAAATTATAGGTCAGGCTATTGAAACCGTATCAGGTAAAAGCATCCCTTATACTACTGTGACTGTTCAAAACGACAGCGCAAAGACGATAAAAAAAATCAGCAGTGATGTTTCGGGAAAATTCTCGGTTGTAGTAAATGAAAAGCGAAAATACTCGCTTATCTTTTCGGCTTTGGGTTATGCAGAGACGCATCAAAAAGTGGATATCACAGAAATAAAAACCGATCT
>Ga0302321_100000098_pt1 | contig 78836 bp, 59 predicted proteins | sample Fen_T0_1_FD_202505 | JGI IMG/M metagenome (GOLD analysis project Ga0302321, IMG submission 202505) | Peat permafrost microbial communities from Stordalen Mire near Abisko, Sweden - Fen_T0_1 | ecosystem: Environmental > Terrestrial > Soil > Wetlands > Permafrost | place: Sweden: Abisko...
GACAACAACGATCCAACCCATATTAACTAGAGGATCCTGATGAGAGACCAGGCTATACATATAGGAATCGATCTGTCCAGACACCCCGCCAAGTCTGGTATTGACATATGCCTCCAGAGCCAGACTCACTATTCCGGTACCAATAAGGAGTATCCAAAATGGTTTCTTGCGAAGCCGCCAAACGTACCGGGGTTTATGCTTTTCTTGCGCAGACCGTCCAACCACTACGCGGTAAATCGCAAGTCCGAAGCAATTGAGTATAGCTGCCACTCCGAGCCATGGCCGCCAATCATCCGGAGGCGTCACATACAACATCCAGTATCCGGTCATGACATGCAACAAAGGCGTAAGGAAGAAGAAGTATAGGCTAAATGTTCCAACCACACCGATCGGATCCAGAAGATCTCGCCTACCGAGCAACCAATCGAACGCGTCCCTTGAAACCAAAAAGCCACAGATGAGCACTGGTATCACAAACCAGTGTCTGCATGCTGGATCGGCGGCCATGAATGCCAACAACACCGCTGTGCAAAATCCCATTCCAATGAACATGGGAGACCATGCTGTTGATGGATGCGAAAGAGTTGAGCTTGCAAACATGCTGCGCTGGAAAGGCATCAAATTCCTTAAAGTCGAACATGGAAGTCTGCAACCGCCAAAACGCTAGCGAAAGATGAAATTGTCATTTCAATTCCAGTGAATTCATACTTCCAAACTCGCTTCGATACTCTCAAATTATTGATGGTTATCTAATGTGAGTTTTGAATGTCTATATGAAGCGTCCTACTTTGGTCCATCTGCAAGCCGAATCATGGTAACTTATCAAGCTATCAAGACCGTTTCGACTTGTTCAATGTTGCCAACTCTTATTGGCTTACTGAACAGGAGGATGACTATGATAGCTGTCATTTGCACGAGACTCGCAACCGTCAAAGCCTTCGCTGCGCCGACCGATCCATTCATTTGCACCAGGAAATAGCACAGAGCGAGAGTCAAGACTGTGATGATGCTGAAGAGCGGTACTTGAACTTTGAAATGGCGAGCTGCTGTCAGGCCATAACCGCTGAACGACGATAAGTAGCCAAAGGCCGCAGCGACCATCAGCCAAGGCAGCAATTCGTGGCTTTGCGCGTATTCCTGCCCATAGATCAACGAGATAATCTGCCGGCCTGCGACCAGGGCGACTAGAAGTCCGCAAGCTCCCAAGGCAACTCCGATGAGGAGCAATCGATAGAGTAGTTGGCTGAACTCCCGGGCTTTTCCCTGGGCGGCATAGACGGCGAGGCGCGGAGTCGCGGATTGTCCCAACGCGTTTACGATCATCGTCCCACCCAAAAGAATGTAACTAAGCGCCGAGAAGATGCCCAGTTCCCTTTCGCCGCGAAAATGGCTGATCATGTAGCGCGGCACATTGGAATTGAACGAAATGAGCATTGTGACGATGCCGAGGGGCAGAGAGATTCGAAACAACTGCTTCATCCGGATGGCCGAGAAGCGCGGCATGATGGATTGCCGCATCTGGCGAGCGATTCCAATCCCATGCGGAAGATCAAAGAAGACGAAGACCACCGCCCACGCCGCCGACATGAAGCAGACTACACCCCAGATTGTGTGAAAGATGGCGAAGGAGACGGCCACGGCAGTTAATCCGAGCCCCCCTCGAAGCATGAGGGACTTGGCGATTAGATCCATTCTCTCCCGCTGCTGCCACTGCCCATAGAAAACGTCACTGAAGGACTCGATGCCTTTCGATAGCGCAAATGCAGCGATCGTCGCGGCTGTGGCGCCGCGATAGAGAGCGCCGCTGATGATGCAAATTACGAGGGCCGCAAGAGCCGTCATGATGATTCTCAGTCCAGCATAATCTCCGAAGTGGAACTGAAGCTTGGCGTCTGTGGCCTGCACAGCACGAAGTTGCAGACTGGCAAGAAGCATGACCGGAGCAGTGACTGCCAGTCCGAGACTGAACTGTCCAACGGCTTCAGGATTGCCCAATCTAGCTAATAACACCAGGATTCCCCATTGCGTTCCGACGTACACGGTATTCCCCATCATGGTCCAGCTAAAGTTGGTCTTGAGGGATTTTCCTGGTGTTGCAGCCAGACACTCGATGTATTCTCCGCTTTCATCCGTCGGGATTTGATTGGAAATTATCTTCATTGATGACTTGGAGAGCGTCGTTGAGCCGACTTGCCGCACCGGTTCTCACTCAGGCTTTCTGTCCTGCCCATAGCCGTAATAACCGTAGTAGGAGTAACCGTCCGCGGAGGTGTTTTGACTTACCTGGTTCAGAACCACGCCAATGATATTGGCGCGGAGGCGATTCAGCACAGAGATCACTTCTGCAACCGCTTTTCGCCTGGTATCTCCGGCTAGGCTGATGATCAGCACACCATCGGCGGCAGTAGCCATCTGAAGACACTCTGCAAATCCCAGCAGGGGCGGCGAATCCAGGATCACCAGATCAAATTCCTTTGCGAACTCGTCCAGCAGTGTGGAAAGCCGGGGACCGATCAGATCAGCTGCCCGATGCGAACCGAGTCCTGCTGGGAGGATCGTCAGGTTCGGCTTGCCTTCCACCGAGAGTGTTGCGTCCCGCCAATCCATCTCCCCGGTGAGAACGTTGGATAAGCCGATCTGGGGATTCAGGCCAAATTTTGCATGAACACTTGGGCGCCGCAAATCGCCATCCACCAGCAGCGTCTTTTTGCCTCGGTCGGCATTGGCAATGGCAAGATGCGCTGCAATGGTTGTCTTTCCCTCGCCGGGCGTGGCGCTGGTGAGCACGATTGAGCGGAGTCGCCCTTCGAAGTCGGACAAGAGAATCGTATTGCGTATGGTTCTCACAGCCTCTTCAAAATCTGAAGTGGATCTGTAGTAGCCTTTGCGGTTTCCCTTCGGATCGGCCTTGGGCACGATAGCAGCTGTGGGAACAGGCCCAACTCCTCGCGGAAGCTGCGCAGACAGGCGATCGACAGGCATTGTTCCAATAACATCGGTGCCGAGAAAACGGCTAGCCTCCTTGGGATCACGGAGCGTCGTATCAAGCGAGTCTTGCAGCAGCGCAGCTCCCACGGCCAGCAGAGTGGAAAAGAGCAGCGCCAGAAGCAGATTTAGCTTCACGTTCGGGAATACTGGGTGCTGCGATGGCCTGGCCGCATCGGCGATTCGGATGTTGTTGTTCTGGAAACCAGCATTGATATCCGACTCTCTGATCTTGCGGACTAGTTCGTTGTAAAGGGCTTTGTTGGCATCGGCTTCCTGCTTCAACTGCTGATACTCAAACGATTTGGAGTTAATTAGATCCCATTCAGCCTTGGTACCTGCTACGGTCTTCTTGAGCATCTGTTCTCGGTTCAGCGCTTCATGATACTGAACCTCGATCCTTGCGGCGATGTTGCTGCGTGTGCTCTCGAACTGCCTCTCTACTTCCGCTAATTCAGAAGCGGCCTTGTGATATTCCGGATGCGTGGAGCCGTAGGTGGATTTGACAAGCGCGAATCGCTGACGAGCTTGGTTGAGAGTCTGATTGAGCTGCGCGAGTTCGGCTCCCTGCGAAGAGACCTGTGCGGCTTCAAGCGAACCGGACTTCATCGCATTCCAGGCTGCTTCCTTGCTTACACGCTCTGCCTGGGCGGTCGTATACTCCGTATTCAACTGCAGCAACCGCGCCGAGAGAATGTTCGTCTTCTCCTCTGGATTGATGACATCAAGATCCTTCTCAAACTGGGCAAGGGCAAGGCTGGACGACTCCATCTTTGCCTTCAACTCATCCAACTGCTTTTCCATGAAGGACGATAAGCTGGCCGACGAACGAATGCGAATGTTATAGGTGTGGTTCAGATAGGAATCGGCAATTCCATTCGCTGCGCTCGCGGCAAGCACTGGATCTGTAGAACGGTAGCTGATGAGCAGCAGATACGTGTTTGGCGGTCGAGTTACTTTGAGTCGCTTCAGCACAACCGGCGCTCTGGCTGTGTCTTGAGCTTTTTCAGGACTCATCCTCTTCAACTGCCCCTCGCGATCTAGAAGATGGAATTGCTCGGCCACGGGGCGAAGCACAGAATCGGACTGGATCAGCTTGACCTGCGTTGCCAGGAACTGATCCGCATCATTGGGCGCCGCAGCGGAACGCGATGAGTCCTGGCCAACAACCTCAGAGGGAGCCTGCCGATCGATGTCCACCGTAGCCGTCGATTCATAGATAGGCTGGAGCCGCGCAGAGACAACGGCAGTCACCAACACACAGGTGGCAACGAAGGCGGCGATCTTCCAGAGCTGACGCCGCAGAATCCAGAGATAATGCGACAGCGGAACCGCGGGGGTCTCCGGTTCAAACTCCTGCAGCGGCGGAAGAGGCGGATAGTAAGCCGTCGCCGGCAGATTGCTGGACTGTCCGAGTGGAGTTAGCTCCGCCAGTCGCGATTGTTCAGGCATAATTCCTCTTCGTGACCGCTAAAAGTGCGAGGTGTAGATCAAGGCGGAGCCAAGGCCAACAGCCATCCCCAGGGAGGTCTCCAGAACCTTCAAACTGGCCCGCGTGCCGCTCGCATCCGGAACATAGAGTATGTCGTTTGACAGCAGCGGCACGTCGGGCGTTTTTCGATCCATGATCTTTTTCAACTCGATGGGAATCTCGCTTCTGCCGCCGTTGCCCGCTTCCTGCCTGTAGATATAGGCCTTATGGGCAGAGAAAGTATTTAGCCCTTCAGAGAGAGCTAGTGCCTTCATGACGCTGCTCTCCGATCCGTCCGTGATATAGAACGCGCCGGGATGCTTTACATTACCGACAACAAAGACCCGTCCGGCCTCGGGCACGCGGATCTCTTCTCCGCCTTCCAGATGCAGATTCAGCGCGGGATTTTCTCCAGCAAGCAGGCCGCGCACCGGAATTCTCTGAATAAGACTGACCGACTTGTGGCTTTCGACGGATGGCTGCCCACTGACCAGAATCTCCGATCCGGCGTTTTCAGAGAGACCTCCAGCCCTTGATACCGCATCAAGAAGCGTTACGGTACCTGTGGCTTGAAAGGTCAGCGGAGCCTTCACAGCTCCGACCACCGTGATTGGCCGGCTGCGATACTCCACCACCGACACGGTCACAATGGGATCGACCAGGACGTTCTCATCGGTCAAAGCCTTGATGAGGGCATCTTCAAGCTCGACAGGATAGAGGCCATCGGCATGAATGTGCCTGTGCAGCATCGGCAATCGAATATTACCGTCTGATCCGACACGGACCGTGCGGGTCAACTCGGGCGCGTCGTAGACAGAGATGCCAATCAGATCGTCCCGCCCGATCTTTTCCACGGGAAGGTTGGATCCTTCTGCAAAGGTGGTCGCCCCGGCGCCGACGCGATCGGGAATCGGGCGCTGTTGCGCCCCAACTTGAGCGGCCACAGCGAGTGTCAAAAGCGAAATGGTCAAGCATTTCATAAACGACCCCCGAATACCGATCATTGAATTTGAACGAGCCAGGTGGGTAGTAGGCGACTTCATTCGCGGGTGCTGCCATTTTTGGAAATTGCAATCTCCGCAGCCAGTTGCTCGATCTTCTTGTTCAAGCTCCTGATTTCGGAGCGAAACTCGTCAAGGTGGGTACCGAAGACATCCTCTCGATTCGCACCGTTGAGCAATACGCGCATCGAGTCCCGTGTGAGGTCCGAAACGCTTCGCGCGCCGGTCATGGAACAAAGCCGTCTGAGCGTCGAGTACTCCTCTTCCGAGAGGCGGACGCTAATCATGCGCGTGCGCGGTTTCAGTACTGTCATGCTCACTCCGGATGCCTTCCGAAAAGTGCCGGATGGCCATTGTGATCAATTGCAATTTTTTGAATTTTGGGAGGAAGCGAATGGGCGAGGATGTGACTTCAATGCGGGCTTTGGGCAGGCTTCGCCCCTGTCTGTCCCTAACGTCTGAGAGGACAGAAAAAGAACCGCGCATTACGACCGATCAAGAATCAAGACCGCTTCGTATTTGCGCCGAGAAACTGGAAGGCCGATCGAGCTTCATTCAACCGATGCACCCTTCCATAGACTCGAACCCTACCACGCTAAGGTCAGGAATGCAAGAAAACCGTGCGACGAATGCCTGACAATATGACATCCTACCACGATGCGAGATTCTCGCAATAATGCAATCTTTTTCTGTAATTCGTCTCTTTTTGGACAGTTTTTGATGAGGAATTATGCCGGACAAGTGATGCCATCCGTATGACAATGCGCCGAATGAATACATCACTTGAACAGCGCTTCCTAAACTACAATTCATGAATCGGTTTGTCCTATCATTGCATTATGACGATCGGCACGCGCTCCACTCTTCTTTTCACCTTTCTCTTCGGATTTTTCCTGATCCTGCCAGCGAACGGCCTTGAATCCAGTCCTTCCCGCCCGATTCCCGTCAAGGTGGTCGTGGTGGCAATGTTCGAGGTCGGCGCGGACACGGGCGACGCTCCCGGCGAGCTGCAACTCTGGGTCGAGCGCGACCACTTGGACCGCGTCTTTCCGCTTCCAGCCGCCTATCACTCTATACGCATGAACGATCAAGGCGAGATGGCTGTGCTAACCGGTCAGGGTACCGCGCACGCCGCCGCCACCATCATGGCGCTGGGCCTCGATCCGCGCTTTGACCTGAGCCACGCTTACTGGATCGTTGCCGGAATTGCGGGAGCGAATCCCGAACGGGCGTCACTTGCCTCGGCAGCCTGGGCCCGCTGGGTCGTCGACGGCAACCTCGCCTACGAGATCGATGCACGGGAGATTCCCGCCGACTGGCCGACCGGCTTTGTTCCGCTGCGCAAGAGCAGCCCCTATCAGGCCCCCGCCGCGCCTGCCAGCGGGCAGACCTTCGCCCTCAATCCTGATCTCGCCGGCTGGGCCTTCCAACTCACGCGTGCTACGCCGCTCGCAGATTCAGAGCACTTGAAGAGTGTCCGCGCTAACTTTGACGGCGCGGCTGCACAGCGGCCTCCCTTTGTGCTCCTTGGCGACGAGGTGTCTTCTTCCACTTACTGGCACGGCAGGCTCTTCGACACCTGGGCAAACCGCTGGCTCTCTTATTACACACAGGATCAAGGCCAGTTCACGACCACCGCCATGGAAGACACGGGAACCCTGCTCTCGCTGCAACAACTGGCGCAAGCAGGCCGCGTGGACTTGCGCCGCGTGCTCGTGCTGCGCACCGTGAGCAACTACGACCGTCAGCCCCGCAACCTCAGCGCCGCTGAGAGCCTTGCCGCACAGCACGCGGGAACCTTCGGAGCCTTCGCGCCCGCGATCGAGAACGCTTATACAGTCGGCCATGTAGTGGTGAACGAACTGCTAAGCCACTGGACGCAATACGAGCGGACCACCCCGGCGACTGACCAAAAGCCGATCAAGCCCTGATTTGGCTGGTCGCATGTTGCAAATAAGAAATGGGCCAACCCATGGGGCTGGACATTGCGCTAGTTGCGAATCCCTGCCAACAGCCCGTCAATCTCCGTCTTTTCGGCGGCCGTAACAGCCAGCAGCGGCGCTCGGCCACGGCCTCCGTAGTAGCCATTGAAATCGCAAGCATATTTCACTCCCGCGATGCCTAACTGGCCCACGATGCGACGGCTCGCGGCGTCAATGCGCTGCTGCTTCACTGCGGCGAGCTTCGGGTCGTGGTCCTTCAAGGCGAGATAGACCTCCTGGCAAGCCTGCGGAGCGAAGGCAGCGAGAGCAAGGATAGCACCCGATGCGCCGGCTTCAAGAGACTCAAGCAGCGTTCCCGATGAGCCGACAAGCACCTGGAAACCAACATCCTTATTTCTGGTCTTGATGGGAGCTTTTGGAGGAGCAGCCGCGAGAGCAGCGCCCGCTGCAAGATCGCCAGCCGAGACGAATGTGCCGGAGGTCGCGGTTGCGGCTTCCAACATACGATCAGTGACTGCCTCAAAGATGGGCGTCACGGTCACAGTTCGCCGGGGCGTGGCGCTGGTTGCCGCAACAAGCGCGCGAACCGGCTCTACGCTTCCGCTGGAGTCTTTGATGGCGATGATGTTGGGATGCTGCGCCAGTTCAACGATCACTTCAACGGGAATGGTATAGGGCACAAACTGCGGAATATTGTAGAGGATCACCGGCAGCGGCGAGCGATCGGCCACGCTACGAAAGTAGTGAAGCACGGCCGCCGGCGACATCTGGTTGGCAAAGTAAGTGGGTGTGCGGAGCAAAACAGCATCATAGCGAAATGCGTCCGCAGCCTCCGCCAGTGCAACTGTGGCCTTGACACTCTCGCGCGCAACTCCGGCGATCAACACCTTCTCCGGTGATGTGGCTTCAGCCGCCACGCGGAGCACGTCGCGGCTCTCGCCATCGTCCAGCATCGCGGCCTCGCCCGTCGAGCCGAGGACAAGCATCCCCGACAGCAAACTGCGCGAGTAGTGGGCCATGTTGGCTTCGAGCTTGCGGAAGTAGACCCGTTCGTCCGGGTAGAACGGCGTAGTTACGGCGGCGAAGATGCCTTCAAGCAACATGAGGCTATTGTAAAGCTTGAGCGCATGACCAAAACTTTGCCGCGTACTCTGGTGCTGCTCACGCGGCAAAGTTTTCTGAAGCGATCTCAGGCGCAGGTCACGGCGTGCAGTTGCTGCAAGTCGTAGACGGTGATGTTGTGGCGCTGCATGGCGGCGATGCCCTCGACAGCAGCCTGCGCGGCGGCGATGGTTGTGATGGTGGGGATGCGAGCCAGCACCGCGGCGCGGCGAATAGCCTTCTCATCGAAGAAGGTGTCTTGCCCACGCGGAGTGTTGATGATGAGCTGGATGCGGTCGCCCTTGATCAGGTCGACGACATTGGGTCGGCCTTCCTTGACCTTGAAGACCCGCTCCACTGCCAAGCCAGACTTCTCCAGAACATTCGCAGTGCCCTCGGTGGCAATGATCTTGAATCCCAGATCGACGTAGCGACGTACGAGTTCGACGGCTGCCTGTTTGTCGGGGTCATTGACGCTGACGAAGACCGTGCCGCCGGTTGGCAGAATCTGGCCGGCCGAAAGCTGCGCCTTGGCGAAGGCTTCACCAAAGGTCGCGGCCACGCCCATCACTTCACCAGTCGAGCGCATCTCTGGTCCGAGAACCGTATCGACGCCGGCAAATTTATTCCAGGGAAAGACCGGCGACTTCACGTAATAGTGCGTTCCGGTTTCGAGATCCTTGCCCGATGCAAGCTGATCCGGCAGCAACTCGCGCAGCTTGCGGCCGGTCATCAACCGCGCAGCGACTTTGGCCAGCGCAATTCCGGTTGCCTTCGAAACATATGGCACAGTGCGGGAGGCGCGCGGATTCACTTCGATCACGTAAACGTGATCCTGCCCCTCGGCGTCTTTCTGTATTGCGAATTGCAGATTGACCAGGCCGATTACATGGAGCGCCAGAGCGAGCTTGCGTGTGTAAGTGCGCAGCACATCAAGCGTCTCAGCGCGAATGCCTACAGCGGGCAACACACAGGAGGAGTCACCAGAGTGGATGCCGGCCTCTTCAATGTGCTGCATAATGCCAGCGATGATCACGTCTTCCGAATCGCAAAGCGCATCGACGTCGACCTCGATGGCGTTCTCTAGGAAGTGATCGACAAGCACCGGCCGCTCTTGCGAATATTCGACGGCCTGCTTCATATATTGCGCGACAGCTTCAGCGTCATAAGCAATGACCATTGCGCGACCACCAAGCACATAGCTTGGCCTGACCAGCACCGGATAACCAATGCGTGCACCGACGGCCAGAGCTTCCTCGACGCTGGTGGCCGTGCCGCCCGCAGGCTGAGGAATCTTCAATTCGTCAAGCAGTTTGCCGAAGCGCTTGCGGTCTTCTGCCAGATCAATCGACTCAGGCGAAGTGCCGATAATCGGCACGCCGGCCGAGCGCAGACGTTGCGAGAGATTCAGCGGCGTCTGGCCGCCGAACTGCACAATCATGCCGATCTGGGCGCCCGATTGCGCTTCATGGTTATAGATGGCCAGCACGTCTTCAAGCACCAGCGGTTCAAAGTAAAGCCGGTCGCTGGTATCGTAATCCGTCGAGACAGTCTCAGGGTTGCAGTTGACCATGATCGTCTCATAGCCGTCTTCCTTCAGCGCAAAAGCCGCGTGGCAGCAGCAGTAATCGAACTCGATGCCCTGCCCAATGCGATTCGGCCCCGAGCCAAGGATGATGACCTTCTTGGTCTGCGTTGGAGGCGCCTCGTCTTCCTCGTCATACGTCGAATAGAGATAGGGCGTCATCGACTCAAACTCGGCCGCGCAGGTGTCGACTAACTTGAAGACTGGCTTGATGCCCTTGCTCTCCCTCAGTTCCCTCACCTGTTGCGTTCCGGCGTGGCCTTCGAGATTCCATTCCGTGGCGATGCGTTCATCGCTCAGGCCAAGGCGCTTGAGTTGGCGCAACTCGTCCGTCCCAATGGTCTCCGGCGTAGTCTCTGAAATTGCACTTTGCGCCAATGTGATCTCGCGGATCTGGTGCAAGAACCATGGGTCCATGGTGGTGAGCCGTGCTACTTCGCGCACGCTCATGCCGCGTTCGAATGCGTAACGGATATAGTTGAGCCGCTCGGGCTGCGGAGTGACCAGCCTTTGCGTGAGCCGCCGCGGGTCCATCACTTCCGCGCCTGTCTTCTTGCCCGTTTCGAGAGCTCTCCAGGCCTTCATCAGCGACTCTTTGAAGGTGCGGCCAATGCACATCACCTCGCCGACGGACTTCATCTGCGGGCCCAGCGTTTCGTCGGAGCCGGGAAACTTTTCAAACTGCCACTTTGGAATTTTAGTAACGACATAATCGATCGTCGGCTCGAAGCAGGCCGGTGTCTTGCGCGTGATGTCGTTGGGAATCTCGTCGAGTGTGTAACCGACGGCCAGCTTGGCCGCAATCTTCGCGATGGGAAAACCCGTAGCCTTTGAAGCCAGTGCCGAGGAGCGCGATACGCGCGGATTCATCTCGATCACCGTCATGCGGCCGTCGACGGGATTGACGGCAAACTGAACATTCGATCCGCCGGTCTCGACGCCAATTTCACGCATCACCGCAATCGCCGCGTCGCGCATCTTCTGGTATTCGCGATCCGTGAGGGTCTGCGCCGGAGCGACAGTAATCGAGTCGCCGGTGTGCACGCCCATCGGATCGAAATTTTCAATGGAACAGATGATGATGACGTTGTCGGCGAGGTCACGCATAACCTCGAGCTCGTACTCTTTCCAGCCGAGAACGCTCTCTTCAATGAGGCACTCATGCACCGGCGAAAGATCAAGCCCACGCGCCAGAATCTCCATCAGCTCTTCGCGGTTGTAGGCGATGCCGCCGCCTGTTCCGCCGAGCGTAAAGCTGGGGCGAATCAGAACTGGGAAGCCGAGCTTCGAAGCAAACTCCAAGCCGTCGCGCAGATTGTTCACAAGCGCCGACTTCGAAACATCAAGGCCAATGCGCAACATCGCATCCTTGAAAAGCAGCCGGTCCTCGGCCTTCTTGATCGCCTCAAGACGCGCGCCGATCATCTCAACGTTGTACTTGTCGAGGATGCCCGCGTCGGCCAGATCGACGGCGAGATTAAGTGCCGTCTGCCCGCCAACCGTCGGCAGCAAAGCGAACTTGCCAGGAGCTTTGCCGTCCTTGCTTTGGACAAGCATCCCTGCCTCGATGCGGATGATCTCTTCCACATATTCGATGGTCAGCGGCTCGATATAAGTACGGTCGGCGAGATCCGGGTCGGTCATGATGGTGGCCGGGTTGGAGTTCACCAGCACCACCTCGTAGCCCTCCTGCTTGAGAGCCTTGCAGGCCTGCGTGCCAGAGTAGTCGAACTCCGCCGACTGCCCAATCACAATCGGCCCCGAGCCGATCACCAGTATCTTCTGAATGTCATTTCTGCGTGGCATATTTCACTATTTCCCTAGTCGTCGTGTCCGGTATTCCGCCAAATTGCATTGAAGAGCTGTTTTTTGCTTGCGTAAACCCGAATCGAGCAATCCATGCAAGATCCCTCGGTCCGTACCATGATGTAAAGCGTTTTGTGGCAAAATAGCGTGAGCAGATTCGTCCCGACAGCTACTTCGCGCCCTGCCTCGGTTGCACCAGCCCAAGCACCAAGAACATACCGACCACGCGCCCCGTCAATTCGAAACCAACCGGTTTGATCTGCTTTCGTCTTGCTTACAGGCCTTCCATCTCGAAGAAGCTCAACCCTAGCCCCGGCAACAGCCTTTCCGGTCTCGTTTGTCACGTAGCCCTGAACGTGGCGAATATGCAGCGGCTTTAGAACCTCTATCTGCGCCCGCGCAGGAATACCGACGAAAGCACCCATCAGGCAAACCGAGATAACAGCACCCAAAAAGCAGCGGAGCCTGGGCCCCGCTGCTGTTGTAGAAATAACGTCTCGAAAAAGACTCCGGTTCTTCATCCCTTCCACTCCTCCATCAGCCGCCGGAAGTCGCGGAAGAGGTAGTTCGAGTCGTGCGGGCCGGGAGCGGCTTCGGGGTGATACTGCACGCTGAACAGCGGCAGAGTCTTGTGGCGCAGGCCTTCGAGTGTCTGGTCGTTCAGGTCAACGTGCGTCAACTCAACTTCGTTGGCGTTGATCGAGTCGGGATCGACGGCAAAGTTGTGGTTGTGCGCCGTGATCTCCACCTTGCCGGTGAGGTTATTCTTGACCGGGTGGTTGCCGCCATGATGGCCAAACTTCAACTTGTAGGTCTTGCCGCCCAGAGCGATTCCGGTCAGCTGATGCCCAAGGCAGATGCCAAAAACCGGCACGCGACCCAAAAATTTGCGAATCGCGCGAACAGCGTAGTCGACCGGCTCGGGATCGCCTGGACCGTTCGATAGAAAGACGCCGTCTGGCTTCAAGTCGAAGACATCTTCGGCGCTGGTCTCGGCCGGAACCACCGTCACCCGGCAACCCTCCCGCACCAGCATCCGCAAAATATTGAGCTTGATGCCAAAGTCGTAAGCCACAACGTGGAGGCGCTTCCGCGCTTCGTCATTTTGGTCGAGACCGACAGCCAGCAAAGGGTCGCCCGTCTGGTTGCGGCTATCTGTGGAATCGAAAGTGTAGACCGACTTGGTCGAAACGACGCGCGCCAGATCCGTCCCGTCCATCTTGCGAATGCTGCGAGCCTTGGCAACCAGAACGTCGGTATTGCTCTCGACCGTCGAGATCACGCCTCGCATGACGCCGTAGGTCCGCAGATGGCGAACCAGCGCGCGCGTGTCGATCTCGGCCAGCACCGGAACCGAATAGCGCTCCATGTACTCGTCTGTGACCTGTTCAGAGCGCCAATTGGAGCCGATAGGCGAGAACTCGCGCACGATCAAACCCTCGATATAGGGCCTGGCCGACTCGTTGTCCGCCTGGTTGGTTCCGTAGTTGCCGATCTGTGGGTTGGTGAGAACAACGATTTGTCCGGCATAGGAGGGATCGGTGGCGATTTCCTGATATCCGGTGAGGGAAGTATTGAAAACAACTTCGCCCTGACATTCGCCAGGGTGGCCATAGCCGAGGCCGCGGAAGATGCGCCCGTCTTCGAGCGCTAGAATCGATTGCATTGCCTCTCCGAGGAGTGGATTCTATCGATTTTAACAGCTTTGGCGAGACTGTGCCGGTGGATTTCCAGGCAGTAATTCAGCGCCTCTACCGCACGACGCCCGCATCCCGCGCAGGCCAGTAAACAAAGGCGGCTTTTCCGTAGATCAGCGAACGCGCAACAGGACCGAACTCGCGGCTGTCGGATGAGATCGACCGGTGGTCGCCCATCATGAAGTACGTGTCCTCGGGGACCACAAACTCGGGATAGGAGCGGCTGTCGCGATATTCCTCAGGAACGTAGCTCTCAATCTGCCGCTTGTGGTTGACCCAAACCGTACCTCGGTCGATCTCCAGCCGATCACCCGGCACGGCAATCACCCGCTTGATGTAGCTCTTCTCCGGGTCGCGCGGGTAGTGAAAGACCACCACGTCGCCACGCTCGATCGACGTGAAGTGGTAAACGAACTTGTTGATGAAGAGCCGGTCCTGATCCTCCAGCCACGGCAGCATGCTGGTTCCTTCCACGCGCACCGGCTGGTAGAGGAAAGTGATAATGAAGATCGAGGCCGCGGCGGAGACCAGCAGGTCACGTACCCACAACCCGAACCCGCCGCCTCTTGAAGAGTGCTCCGGCGTCGGCGCCGCGGGCGTCCGATTCAGGTCTTGCCCCGGCACGGCTGTCACGCCGGGATTCGAGTGGTTGGGCGGAGAGGCTTCCATCAGCTCCTGCTTGTTTAAAATCATCTACTTGCGAATTGCGTTCAGCGATACCCGGGCAAGAACACCCTCCGAAGGTCGTGGCGTCCCGTACATTCACTTAAGACGCACTAGCCTGCAAAAAGGGATGCAACAGATCCCCGCCACCTCAAGTGTAATCCGATTCTCAAATCCAAGGCCAGTGACTCCGGAATGTGCATAACGCGGGCGAATCTTTCGTGATCTCATTCCTTTGCCTGCCGGGCTACCCTGCCTCGGTCCCGCCGCGATACTCTTAAAGCCAACATGCCTATCGACAACAACCAACCCGCGACAACTACGCCGCCCTCCCCTTTAGACAAGGAACTCGGTGAACTGACGCCCTTTATGCGCCAGTGGACGGCGGCCAAGCGCGAAAATCCCGATGCGCTGCTTTTCTTTCGCATGGGCGATTTTTACGAACTCTTCTACGACGACGCGGTCACTGTTAGCCGAGAGTTGCAACTGACACTGACGGCGCGGGACCGCGAGCGTTCGCAGCCCATGTGCGGCGTTCCGTATCACGCCGTCGAGAGCTATCTCACGCGCCTGCTCCGCATGGGTTACCGCATCGCTCTGTGCGACCAGATGGAAGACCCCAAGCTCACCAAGAAGATCGTCCGTCGGGAGGTCACGCGTGTCCTCTCGCCAGGAACGGCACTCGATGCGGCGCTGGGCCAGGAGCAGAATAATTTTCTTGCGGCATACTTCGAGGTACAAGGCACGCACGGAACAAAATCAAAATCCGATGCGGTTTGCGCCGTTGCCCTGCTCGACGTTTCCACCGGGGAGTTTCGCACGGCGGAGTTCTTGGGCGCTGCCGCACAACAGCAGGCCATAGACGAAATCCTCAAGGCAGGGTCGAGCGAAGTGATTCTGCCTGCAAGTGCGGAGTTGCCGGCACAGCTTGAGCGCATCCCGGCGCGCACGCGGATCGAAGACTGGGTTTGGACGCGCGACTTTGCTGTGCCACTGGTCGAACGCCAACTGAATGTGCACTCGCTCGAAGGCTTCGGGCTGACCGGGCATCCAGCTGCTGCCATTGCGGCGGGTGCGGTGCTGCACTATGTGCGAACGACGCAAAAGAATGAAGCTCTACACGTCGACAGCCTCAGATTTGAAGAGCACTCAACAGCCCTCGAACTCGACCAGGTTACAGTTAGAAATTTAGAGTTGGTCGAGCCGTTGTTCGCCAGCCAGGCCGCTTCTGGTCAAGATAACCGCGTAACGCTCTTCTACACTCTGGACGCGTGCCAAACGCCAATGGGCAAGCGGCTGTTGCGAGCAACAATTCTGCGGCCCTTGGTCGATGCCGTGGCGATCGAAGCGCGTTATGAGGCGGTCGGCGAAGCGCACAGCGACCTGGTCAAGCGCGAGGAGATTCGCCGCGCCTTTTCTGGGCTTCTTGACTTGGAACGGCTGCTGGCGAGGCTCTCTCTCGACTCAGCCGGACCGCGCGATCTGCGCGCGCTGGCGGCGAGTCTGGCACGTCTGCCGGGACTCAAAGCCGCGCTGGATGTCATGCTTGCGACCCGCTGGAGACAGCTTTCCGGCAGCCTTGACACGCTCGAAGATGTGACGGTGCGAATTGCCACGACGCTGGTCGAAGAGCCTCCGCTGACACTCACCGATGGCGGCGCAATTGCAGCAGGCGTCGATGGCGAGTTGGACGAGTTACGAACCATTTCGACCACAGGTAGGCAGAAGATTGCGGCAATTGAAGAGCGGGAACGGGAGCGCACCGGGATTGGTTCGCTGAAAGTTCGCTATAACTCGGTCTTCGGTTATTACATCGAAATCACCAAGGCGAACATCGCCTTAGCCCCGGCCGATTACGAGCGCAAGCAGACTCTGGTCAATGCCGAACGATTTACTACGCCGGAACTGAAAGAATACGAGCGCAAGATTCTCACGGCGCACGAGCGGTCCATCGAAATCGAAAAGCGAATCTTTGTCGAGTTGCGCCGCGTAGTGCTGGAGGCCGCCGGACGCATCAAGCGTGCCTCGGCTTCAGTCGCGGAGACGGATCTGCTGTCCAACTTCGCGCATCTTGCCGCAAGCCGCCGCTATGTACGGCCAAAGCTCGTAGACGAGCCCGTCATCGAGGCCGTCGCAGGCCGACATCCGGTCATCGAGCAGTGGATGGAGGACATCCGCGAGGGACGATTCATTCCCAATGACACCTACCTAAACTCGGCAGGCGATGGACCTAGCTTGTTATTAATAACAGGCCCTAACATGGGCGGCAAGAGCACTTACCTGCGTCAGGCGGCAATGCTTGTGCTGATGGCCCAGATGGGCAGTTTCGTCCCCGCTGAGAGTCTTCGTTTTGGTCTTGTCGATCGGATCTATACGCGCATCGGAGCAAGCGACAACGTGGCGCGAGGCCGCTCCACCTTTATGGTGGAGATGACCGAGACAGCGACGATCCTGAACACGGCCACCAGCAAATCGCTTATCTTGCTTGACGAGATGGGCCGTGGCACTGCAACCTTCGATGGGCTCTCGCTGGCCTGGGCGACGGTCGAGTTTCTTCATGCGGAAACAGGCGCGCGAACGCTCTTTGCCACGCACTATCATGAGTTGACGATGCTGGCCGAGAAGCTACCGAGAGTTAGAAATCTGCGCGTGGGTGTAAAAGAGGGTGCTAGCGGAATTACATTCTTGCATAACATTGAACCGGGAGCGGCAAGCAAGAGTTATGGCATCGAGGTAGCTCGTCTGGCTGGATTGCCTGCGGCCGTCATCGAGCGCGCCAAGCATGTGCTCCGCCAGCATGAGAAGCAGGAGCGCCAGAGCGTGCAGGTCGAGACCGCGCCCGAGCCGGTGCAGATGACGATCTTCACGCCGCTCTCGCAGCGCATCGTGGACCGCATTGAGTCAACGGACGTGAACGCACTGACACCGTTGCAGGCGCTGAATCTGCTCGAAGAGTTGCAGCAGGAGTTGAAGGAGAACAGATGAAGACGACTCTGCGCCAAGCCGCGGGGAGCCTGCTCGTTGTCGGCCTCGGCGGCACTGAGTTGACCGGCCTGGAGCGCGCATGGCTCAAGCTCGTGCGGCCAGCAGGGATCATTCTCTTCCGGCGCAATATAGCCGAACCCCGGCAGGCACGGGCTCTGCTGGCCGACGCCACTGCCTTGTGCGCGCCAAACAGCCTTCGCTGCGTCGATGTGGAAGGCGGAACCGTCGACCGTCTGCGTGAAGCGCTCGCCGCCATGCCTTCCGCGCAGGCCGTCGCAAATGCAGCACGGCAAACAGGCAAACTCGCCCTGATTCGCGAACAAGGCGAGTTGATTGCGCGTGGCGCGAAGACATTCGGATTCAACACAACGCTCGCGCCCGTACTGGATTTGGCGCTGCCGGAGTCGGCCGAAGTGATGGGCACGCGCACAGCCGCCGCCGACCCGTCGGGTGTCGTCGAGTATGCACGCGGCTTTCTGTCAGGTCTTGCAGCCCATGGCGTCGTAGGCTGCGGCAAGCACTTCCCCGGCCTCGGCAGCGGCGCGCTCGATTCGCATCTTGAAACTCCCGCGATTGATCGCAACATGCGCAAGTTATGGCACAATGACTTGCTTCCCTATCGCGAGCTGCACGATGAGTTGCCGATGATCATGGTCAATCACGCCGCCTATCCCAGCACGCCAAGCAAAAATTGTCCGGCGAGTGTATCGCCTTTTTGGATTTCAACGGTGTTGCGCAAGCGGATCGGCTACAACGGCATCATCTTCTCCGACGATCTGGAGATGGGCGGAATTCTGAAGTTCATGCCGATCGAAGAGGCCTCCATCGCGGCCATCCGTGCTGGGATGGACCTGCTTGAAATCTGCCACAGCCCGGAGCTGATTTTGCGAGCCTACTATGCTCTGATTGCCGAAGCAGAGCAGTCGCCAGCATTTGAGAAATTGCTCATCGCTCGCGCAAAGCAGACAGAACGGAAGCGCGCAAGGCTCTTTACCGGCGGAACTTCGGCGGCGCTGACTCCCAAGCAATTTGACGCGCTACGGGAGCGGATCCTGCGTTTCAGCGAAAGTATCCTCAAGGCCCAGGGGGGAAATCCGGCATGAGAGCAAAGACCCTGACAGTGGCTGGCATCATGAGCGGCACCTCGGCCGATGGAGTCGACGTTGCCGTAGTGCGGATTGCGCCTGGCAGGCTACGACCCAATCTCACACTGCTTGCGCACGAGGGCTTCGCGTTTCCTGCGCCGCTCCGTCGCGCGGTTTTGGCGGCAATGAATGCTGCATCGATTTCAACCGCAGAGTTGGCGCGCCTCAATTGGCGTCTGGGATTGGCCTACGCGGAAGCGATCCGAGGCACCGTTGAGCGCCACAATGTAAAACTCGACCTGATCGGCTGTCACGGCCAGACGATCTATCATCAACCGCGTGCCGTGAGTTATGCCGGACGCAGCTTCACTTGCACCTGGCAACTAGGCGAGGCCGCTGTTATTGCGGCATCAAGTGGCGTTGCCGTCGTCTCGAACTTCCGGCCCGCGGACATGCTCGCCGGCGGCCAGGGTGCGCCGCTGGTTCCGCTGCTGGACTATGTCATGTTCGCCGATCAGAAGCGCGGCCGAGTGCTGCAAAATATCGGCGGCATCGCCAACCTGACAGCCATTCCCGCCGGAGCCACGGCGGATGCAGTAATCGCCTTCGACAGTGGACCGGGGAACATGGTGATCGATTGGCTGGCGCAGCAACTATTCAGCAAACAATTCGACAGCAATGGAAGCATCGCCGCCCGTGGAACCGTGCTGTCGCCGGTGCTGACCCACTCGCTGCGCAACCCTTACTTCAAATTGACTCCGCCGCGCACCGCCGGACGCGAACAGTTTGGACGCGAATATGCCGCGCAGTTTCTCGCAACCTGCCAGCAGCGAAGCAGCAAACCAGAGGACGCGCTGGCGACGGCAACCGCACTGACCGCCGAGACGATTGCACGTGGCTACAAAGACTTTGCACGTCGCGCAATGAAGAGCCATCCTGTGGATTACGTCGTCTCCGGCGGCGGAGCGCGCAACGCGACGCTGATGGCGATGCTAGCGCAGCGTCTCACGCCACTCGGTTGCCATCTTGCTGCGAGCGAGCAGTTTGGCTTGCCCGCTGAGGCCAAAGAGGCCGCGGCATTTGCGCTGCTGGCCTGGCAAACATGGCATCACCTGCCGGGAAATGTGCCCAAAGCAACCGGCGCCACGCGGCCAGCGATCCTCGGGCAGGTGACCTATGCGTAGGCTGCTCGCGCTCATCGCGATCGCTGCTCTCGCGGGCTGCCACGCAACGCAACGCGATCCTCGAACCGTTGTGTTCCTGATTGAAAGCAGCCCAGCAAATCTCGATCCGCGCATCGGAACCGATGGGCAATCGGAACACATCGACGAGCTGATCTTCGACGGGCTTGTTGCGCGCGATGCGAGCTTCCATTTCACACCGGCGTTGGCCGAGAGCTGGCAGCAGCCTGACCCGCTGACGTTGGTCTTTCATCTGCGCGAAGGCGTACGCTTCCACGATGGCCGCTTGCTGACCGCGCGCGACGTAGTGTGGTCCGTGAACTCGATTCGTACAGGCCAGGTCATCTCCCCTAAGGCCGCCGCCTATGCATCGGTTGACTCAGTCGAGGCCCCAGATGCTCGGACCGTCGTCATTCACCTGAAGCATGCGGATAATTTTCTGCTGACAAATTTATCGACCGGCGCCTTCGGCATTGTTCCCGAGGGCAGCGGGCGCGAGTTCTGGCGGCATCCAGTCGGCACTGGACCCTTCCGTTTTGTGAGCCAGCAGATCGATCAAAACGTCGTGATCGAGCGCAACCCGCTAAGCTGGTCGGTAGTCCCCAAGATCGAGCGGGTGCGCTTTAGCGTTGTGCCAGATGCGACCACAGAATCGCTCGAACTCGAAAAAGGGTCGGGCGATGTAGCCGTCAATTCCCTTCCCCTTGATGCGTTGGCGCCACTTGCCGCCAAGCAAGACCTGGCCATCGAAGACGTACCTGGAACGCAGATTCAGTACCTCAACTTCAACCTGCGAGATTCTCAACTCAAAGATGTACGGGTGCGTCAAGCCATTGCCTGCGCCATCGACCGCAAGCTGATTATCGAGACGCTGCTGCGAGGCCACGCGCAGCCAGCCGAGAGTCTTCTGCCCGCCAGCCACTGGGCTTGGACGGGCGACGTTGCGCGCTACGAATACGATCCGGATCGAGCCGCTCGCCTGCTCGACGAGGCCGGTTACAAAGTCGGCGCGAATGGAGTGCGCTTCCATCTGACGATGAAGATCTCCACCGACGAGGGCACGCGTTTGTTGGCCGCGGTCTTGCAGCAACAGATGGCCAAGGTGGGGATTGCTCTCGATCTGCGCAGCTATGAATTTGCCACGTTTTATTCTGATGTAACGCGAGGGGCGTTTCAGATCTACTCGCTGCGCTGGATCGGCGGCAACGAGCAGCCGGACATTTTTACGTATGCATTCTCGACTATGAGTTTCTCTCCCAAGGGCGCCAACCGCAGCCACTACTCGAATTTGCGGCTCGATGCGCTGCTTGCCGATGCCTCCCAGAGCACAGACGCTGCCCGGCAACGCACAGACTATATTGAGGCGCAACAGATCCTCGCGCGCGATCTCCCGGCCATCAATCTCTGGTACCGTGACACCGTCGTAGTGCACAATAGGCGGCTGACTCACGTGCTCCCAACGCCCTCGGGAAGCTTCACTTTTCTAGAGACTGCCGAGTTGGCAAAATGAATGGCATCTGATTTCAATTTTCCTTATCATTCAATTTGCACACTGCTTAAAATCAATCGCTTTTGCGCCAAATTCGGCCATTTCCGTGCAATTCTGCACATTGCGGAAGACTTCTCTCAACCTTTTGCCTGCTTTGATCGTCTACCAAAGCAGTGGTCGTTTTTTACGCCGGGTGGTATTGACCGGTGGAGATTGAATTGATGAAGAGCAAGAGAATGAATCGCGTTTCTGTCGCTTCGATATTGATGATCGGATTCTTGGCAGCCGGAAGCATGATCTGCGCGCAAACAGCTTCCCGGTTTGTTGGCACCATCACTGCCATCAGCGGCGACACGCTTACAGTAAAAACCGATGGCGATGGCGAGCGCCAGGTGAAGGTTCCAGCGACAGCTGCGCTCAAGCGCATCGCACCCGGCCAGAAAGATCTGAGCACTGCGGCGACGATCCAGTTTAGCGACCTGGCCGTAGGCGACCGCGCCCTCGTGAAGCTCGACCCCGACGCGCCCGCAGGCACTTCTGAAGCATTGCAGGTTGTCGCCATCAAACAGGCAGACGTGGCGCAGAAACAGCAGAAGGATCGCGAAGACTGGCAGAGGCGCGGCGTTGGCGGACTGGTGAAGAGCATCGATGCCGCTACAGGAGTGATTCTTCTCAACAGCGGCGCGGGCGCAACAGCCAGGACAATCACCGTGCGAATCGCCAAGACGACGATACTCAAGCGCTATGCGCCGGCCTCGGAGCGCTTTGATGCGGCACTGCCGGCTCCAATCGATGCAATTCACTCCGGCGATCAGTTGCGCGCACGCGGCACAAAGAACGGCGACGGCACGGACCTTGACGCCGAAGAGGTCATTTCAGGAAGCTTCCGCAACATCGCCGGCACGGTCCTGTCGCTCGATGCGGCGGCCTCAACGCTGACGGTCAAGGATCTGGCGACAAAGAAGCCGGTCACCATTCACATCACGGCAGAGGCGCAGATGCGGCGGCTGCCTGAACGCATGGCTGCGATGCTTGCGATGCGGCTGAAAGGCGTTCCGAGCGGCGCCCCAGGCATGCCTGGCGGCCAGTGGCCCGGTCCGAATGGCGGCCCGGGAGGCGGCGATCCGCAGCAGATGCTGAATCGCGCACCAGCTATTCAGCTTGCAGATTTGCAGAAGGGCGAGGCGGTCATGCTCGTCTCCACCGAGGGAGATTCCGAAGTCACAGCCATCACGCTGCTGGCAGGCGTCGAGCCTCTGCTTCAGGCCCCCGCGGCAAGCCAGAGCCTGCTTTCAAATTGGAGTATGAACGCTCCTGAAGTAGCCCAGTAGATCTACAACAGACTGGCGAAAACAAGCGAGGAAGACGTGTATTCAAAATTGCATTGCATCACTCATCTTTTGATTGCCCTTGCGTTGGGTTTGGCGAGCGCATCCGCCGCGCAGGCGCAGACTCCTTCCGCGCCTCCAGCGGCCGTGGCCACGCAAGCGGGCCCCCCTGCCGCCACAGCTAGTTTGCACGGGCATATCGCCGACCCCACCGGCGCACTGATTCCTGGCGCACAAGTCTCCGTCACCACATCTGCCGGCAAGACCGTCGCCACTGCGACGGCGGACGCAAGCGGCACGTATCAGGTGAGCGGCCTCGCACCCGGCAGCTACGTTGTGCAAGCCACGTTTGAGGGCTTTGCTCCATTCGTTATGCCAGCCATTCAACTCGCAGCCGGACAGATCAAGCGCGTCGATATTTCCATGGCCATGCAGGTCGAGCAGCAGAGCGTCACGGTCACCGATGAGACGGCGGCCGTGAACGTAGAAGCGAGTGGAAACGCAAATTCCATCGTTCTCAAGGGCAAGGATCTGGATGCACTGTCGGATGATCCCGATGAGTTATCGAATGAGTTAACAGCGCTTGCCGGCCCCTCTGCCGGACCGAACGGCGGCCAGATCTACATCGACGGCTTCAGCGGCGGACAGCTTCCACCCAAGTCGGCAATCCGCGAGATTCGCATCAACCAGAACCCCTACTCCGCCGAGTTTGACCGTCTGGGCTACGGCCGCATCGAGATTCTCACCAAACCTGGCACAGACAAGTTGCACGGTCAGTTCTTCATTCAAGGCAACGACAAGCCGTTCAACACCGGCAACCCGTTCACCTCGACGATCCCCGATTACTACAGCTACCAGTTCAACGGTACCGTAAGCGGAGCGATCTCCAAGACCGCATCATTCTTTGTGAGCGCCGAGCAGCGCAACACAGAAAACGCCGACGCATGGTCAATTCCCGACGCGGTGCTCGAAAACGCCTCCGGGCTTCCATCGAACTGCGTAGGCTCTGGCGCATTTGTGGATTGCCCGAACTATGGCGTAAGCCACTTGAATCGCCGCATCCGCGACAATATCTCCGCACGAGTCGATTGGCAACTTGGAGCCAAAAACACATTCACCGCGCGCTACGGTTTCTGGTTGGAATCTGAACACGGCAATTTGAACAACCAATCGCTCCCCACTGCCTCCACGCATGAGTCGAACACAGAACACAACGTGCAACTGAGCGACGCGATCATCGTCAACGACCACACGGTCAACGAGAGCCGCTTCCAATACGAGCGGCAAAATGAGAACCACTATCCCGACTCAGCCCTCCGCACGATCAGTGTCAGCGGCGATTTTACCGGCGGAGGCTACTCCGGCCAGAAGAGCCTTGATCACACCACGCGGCTGGAATTTCAGAATCTGACGACCATGAGCCACGGCGCACATGCCATTAAATTCGGCACGCGCATGAGAGACACACGCGATGCGAATCTAACTAGTGCGAACTTCAACGGCTCCTTCTCCTTTGATTCAGCCGACAAGTATCTGAACATGGCCAACGGCCTCGCGAGTTTGACTGAACCCAAAACCTTCGCCGAGCAGGTCACCGCGGGCTATGGCCCAACATCCGCCAGCATTACCGGTTGCGCCAGCGGCGGCAGCAGTTGCCAATCCGTGCTTGCCAACGTCTTCGACCTCGCGCTCTTTGTGCAGGACGACTGGAAGTTCAATCAGCGGCTCACGCTCTCTGGCGGGCTTCGCTGGGAGACGCAGAATCACGTCTCCGATCACAACGACTGGGCTCCGCGCGTCGCAATCGCATACGCCCTCGATGGCAACGGTAAAGACAAGAAGGCCAAGACCGTCGTGCGCGGCGGATATGGATTCTTTTATGACCGCTTCGGCTCCGGCAACCTGCTCACCATCAACCGCGCAAATGTTCAGAGCAAGTACGTCTTCAACTTCCCAACATGCACGGTTTCGTCCACTTCTTTAAACACAATCGAATTGGACAAAAACAACTGCCAGAGCACAGGCGCCTCTTCGAGCAACTCGTCGGCACAGGTCAAGTACGAGGTCGCGCCGCACTATCATTCGCCGTATACCGGACAGACCGGCGCAAGTCTCGAGAGGCAACTCTTCCCCGGAACCAGCCTGACCCTCACCTACCTGCACTCATTCGGCGTGCACCAGATGGCCACCCGCAACGCCAACCAGTCTGTTGGCGGAACTCCGCAGGACAACTCCGGCAATTATCTTTACGAGTTCACTCCCGAGGCGGTCTTCAAACAGAATCAGCTCATCACCAGCGTCAACGCCACTATCAATAAGAAGCTGAGCGTTATGGGCTTTTACACGCTCGCCTGGGCCAACTCCAACACCGGCAGCGCAACAGACGCTTACGATCTGCAAAAGGACTACGGGCGCGCCGGCTTTGTCTCGCGCAACATGCTCTTCGCAATGGCAAACTACACCGGCCCTTGGGGCATTCGCTTCAATCCGTTTTTGATTGCGCAGTCGGGACGACCCTTCAACATCACGCTGCCGACCGACACCCTAAACAACTTAGGCAATCAAAGACCTGCCTTTGCGACCTCCAGCACCGCCGCAAGCAATCGCGTTCACACCAGCTACGGCGACTTTGATGTCAATCCCTGCCAATCCGCCAGTCCATGCGTCTACACGCCGATTCCTGTCAACATGGGCAATGGTCCGGCGGCCGTAGCCGTGAATCTGCGCATCAGCCGCGGGTTCGGCATCGGCCCCAAGCTCGTTTCGGCGAATAGCCCCGCCGATGGCGGACCCGGTGGTCCGCCTCCGGGTGGACCGCCCCCAGGCGGCGGTGGCGGCGGGCGAGGCGGCGGACCTCCGGGCGGCGGCATGGGCCCCGGCGGCTTTGGCGGTGGTGGACACGGCGGACCGGGTGGCCCAGGTGGAATGGGCGGCGGCACCGGACACAAGTATTCGCTGAACTTCAGCGTCCAAGCCTTGAACCTGTTCAACAACATCGACTACGGAACGCCGAACGGAACCATCCTTCCCACGCTCGATACCACGACGGGGGAATATGGTCCGGGCAGTCAATTCAATAAATCAACGAGTCTGGCCGGCGGAATCTTCTCGCAAGGCTCGGCTGCGCGGCGCATCTTCGCACAGGTCTCATTCTCGTTGTGATCCTTCACCGTCAAAGCAAAAGGCCGGAGCATTGCGCTCCGGCCTTTTTTGCCTTTTGTCTATCTTGACGCGCCGATCGTAGCTCCCTGCCGATCACCAGCAAAGGCATCGGTGAGCGAGATCGCCTTCAACTGCGCCTTCAACGCATCGAGCGAAGCCGCGCTCGTAGCTGTTATCTCCGCCGTCTCGCCCGGCAGCAGATCGAAGTAGTTATCGGAGACCTGCACGTCGAGATTGCCAAACGAGAGACAGACGCTACGCGCAAGAACGGAAGAAGTGACGCGAACCTTATAATTGCCATTCGCGCCGGCCGCTTCAACCTTCAACTGAGCCGGCTTCAGATGAACCTCCTTGACCGGAGCAAGATACGCCAGATTGCGCGAGATCACAGCACCGCCGTCGGTCAGCTCGGCCATAACAAGAACTCGTGATGTATTGGCAGCCCCCGCGTCAGTAAGCTTCTTCAGCGGCCAGTCGAGATAGACCCTGCTCGCCAGCGCATCCACATTCACCGCACGAGTCTCCTCCAGCAGCACCTTGCCGTCAAAGTCCATCAGCCGCACATGCAACGATGCCGGCTTGACTTCAGTCTTGTCGCTGACGATGTAAACCTTCAGCGCACCATCCTCAACATGCGGCGAGACCAGGATTGGCGCATAGAAGCGCCGCGCATAGTATTGCAGCGCCTTCCACCGCCCGTAGTAGTCAATCGAAGACCACGAGGCCACCGGCCAGCAATCGTTCAACTGCCAGAAGATCGTCCCCATTGTCTCTGGACGCTTGCGGCGCCAGTTCTCCGCGCCGATCTTGATTCCCTCGGCCTGCAACACCTGGCTCACGTAGAGAAAGCTAGCAAAGTCCTTCGGCTCCGAGTAGTCCTTGAGCAGATAGTCGTGAATGATCGAGTTGCCTTCATTGTTTTTCTGATGCGCCAGCATCACCGGCGTGAAGATGTCTTTGCGATCTTCCGGCTGCGTGAAGGCTTCTATCGTTTTCATCTCCGGGAACGATTGAAATCCAAACTCGGTAACAAAGCGCGAGGGATCTGATTCATAGGTAGAAAACGGCACGCGCCCATGCCACACATCCCAGACATGATTGTCGCCGCTCAGATAGACCGGAGAAACAGCCTCATAATCGGAGCTTGGCGAGCTGGGCCAGTAGGGTGTCTCCGCATTGAGCCGCGCCACCACTCTGGGCAGAATGCCGCTGAACTCGGTCAGGTAGTCCTGCCACATATAGAACTTCACATCCGGCGGCAGAGTGCCGCGCGGACTCCAGTTATAAGAAAGTTCGGTCTCATTGTTGCCGCACCAGATGACGATGCTTGGATGATTGCGCAGCCGCCTCACCTGATCCTCGGCCTCTGCTTCAATGTTCAGCTTGAAGGCATATGTGCCCGGTTGCCAGTCGTTGCCAAACATGAAATCCTGCCAGACCATGATCCCAAGTTCATCGCAGATCGCGTAGAACTCCTCGCTCTCGTAGTAGCCGCCACCCCAGTGGCGAATCATGTTCATGTTGGCATCGCGCGCCGACTCGAGGATGCGGCGATAGTTGGCTGTCGTCACGCGATTGGGAAAGCTGTCGAAGGGAATCACGTCCGCGCCCTTGGCGAAGACCGGAATGCCATTGACGATCAACTGAAAGCTGCGCCCCCACTTGTCCAGATGGCGGTCGAGCACGATCGAGCGCAAGCCGGCTTTCGTCTTGCGCGTTTCGCTCGTCAGCCCGCCTGTCCCCACCCGCGCAGTGAACTGATAAAGGGGCTGCTCGCCATAGCCTGCCGGGAACCACAACTTGGGTTGCCGAATCTCGATAGGCAGATCGATCACGTTGCGTCCTGCGTGCACACTGACAGTGCTGGCAACGCTCGCCGGCTTGCCGTTGTCAGAGTACTGCACGCTGACTCTCGCCACTCCGGCGCTCGCAGCCTCAACCTCGACCTCGGCATCGAGATGCGCTACTTCCTTGCTCACATCGCGCTGGCGAATGGCGAAGTCCGCGATGCGCACCTTGTCCCACGCCTCGACGCGCACTGGCCTCCAGATACCGCTGGTCACAAAACGCGGCCCCCAATCCCAGCCGTACTCGTAAGCCGCTTTGCGAATGTAGGTCTTCTCCTCGGTCTTTGAATGAGTACGGAAGAGGTCGCTCGCTGCTGCCTCAGCGGCTGCCTTGATCGGCGATGGAAAGACGACGCGCAGTTGATTTTTCCCGGCGTGCAGATGGCTCTTGGCCGCCACTCGCCAGATGCGGAAGCTATTGTCGGCCGAGAGCACCTTGTCGCCATTCAAATAAACCGTGGCAGCCGCATCAAGGCCGTCAAAGACAAGGTCCACATGAGAACGCGCAAGCATCGCCGGCGTGGCATCGAAGCTCAGCCGGTACTCCCAGCTCTCTTTTTCGATCCACTGCAGCTTGCTTTCGTTATCGCGGACGAACGGATCGGCAATCTTCTTGTTGGCCAGCAAGTCGAGATGCACGTCGCCGGGAACCGTCGCCGGGAGCCAGCCGTTCTCCTCTTGTGCGCCGGCCGTTACCTGCCTGAACTGCCAGCCATGATCGAGCGTCAACACCGCATTCTGCGCCTTTGCCTGCGCCTGCGCCATCACGCCTCCCATGCCAACCGCCACGCCCAGCAGAGCGCAGCACATCACGTGTCCGGCAATCGTTGCCCGCATGAACCCTCTCCTTAAACCCTCGGCTGGACCGCCTCAGCGGCCCGGTCATGCAACTGATTTCATCGCTGATAGGCTAACATCTTGCATCGTCTGAACAAGCATTCTCCGCTAACATTCTCCTGTACAGCGCCTCCCACTCGTCCACCTTGGCGTCCATGCCGAATTGACCCACGATCCGTCCCCGCGCCGTCCGTCCCTGCGAGCCGCGAGCCTCCGGCGTCCTACGCATCAGATCAAGCATCGCCTCCGCCAGAGCACTCGGAAAGCACGCAGGAACGATCAATCCACAATCTCCAGCCAGTTCTCGCACGCCGCCAACATCCGTAGCCGCAACCGGCTTCTCCATGGCCATCGCTTCGCCTACAACCAGCGGCATCCCCTCCCACGCCGAGGCCAGCACGAAGCCGTCCGCGGCGTCGAAGAGATCCGGCATATCGCGCCGCAACCCCAGCAACCGAACCGCAGCCTCGATGCCCAGTTTGGCAGCCATCGCTTGAACGGCTCCTGTCTTCCTCCCTGCCGGCTCTCCGGCAATCCAAAGCCGCGCACGCAGATCGCTCTCCCTCAAACACGCAAAGGCGTGCAGCAGATTCGGATAGTCCTTGGCCGGCGCGATGCGGCCTGCAGCCAGCCAGACAAACCCGTCCCCGGCGCCCATCTCTGCTCTCATGCGAGCCCGGCGCTCGGCACTCGGCGCAAACTCCGCCGTGTCAATTCCATTGGTAATGACCGAGCACTTGCGAGCCGGAACAGCCTTGAGGCGCACATAGCGGTCAGCCGCAGCCTGGCTCACGGCAGTGTTGTGGCTGCTCAGCGGATCGGTGAGCCGGTAGGCCGCCATGCGCCACCACGGGCCTTCATAGACGTTGTGAACGGTCGAGATCAGCCTCGGCCCAGTCGCGGAAAGTCGCAGTAGACGTGCCGTCATATTGGCCGGAAAAACATGGCTGTGGATCAAGTCGGGCTTGAAACTGCACAGGAATCGCCTGCCTCGCACAAGTGCGCCCAAAACGCCAGCCGGAGTCTTGCGCATATCAAGGTAAACGCAATCGACGGTCGTAGGCCACTCTTCGGCCTGCCGTGGCCGCAGCACCAGCAGCCTGATCGTATGGCCGCGCGCAGCCATGCGCTCCGCAAGCGCCACCACCTGCCGTTCCGCTCCACCCATGCCGAGCGAAGGAAGCACGTACGCAATCCGCATTCCAGCCATACCTTGTCGCTATCTGGTGCGACGATCATAACGCTCGCGGTCGGGCTTTGGCACCGTCCCAAATTGAATTTTCTGTCTTTCTCATCCCATTCCGTTCACAGGATGGAACGCGGCCCGCGCAGGGCCTCATCCGGCGTTTGGCAATCTGATAGACTTGAAAAGTCTTTTAAGGAAGGCGAGGAGGGCTTCGATGAGCGTAGGCGAGTGGGTGAAATCCAATGTCGATTATGGCCGGCGGCTTGCCGAGTCCGGAATCGAAGGCGTCCGTTCCGGCCAGGAAGAGTTCTTCGACGGAAAGCCTGTGACGCCCTTTCTTGAAGAGGTCGCCAAAGGCGCCATCGTGCCCGCAGCCATCGGAGCGGCCCTGGGCGTTATGATCAGCTATCCGCTCTGCCGCCAGAAGTCCAAGACCGCCATCTTCGCCTACGGCCTGCTCGGCTGCGCCATTGGCCTCGGCGCCGGCCTTGCCTGGGAGAGCCGTGAGTTGGGCGCTAGCGTCGCAGGAAATGCCATGAAGAAGATGGGCAAAGTGCGCGACGAGCAGTGGCTCAGCAAGCACCCCATCGACTACGCCTAAAGCAGGCTGAATACATCCGTCTTAAAACGGCACGGATTCATCCTTGCCGCATAAGAAGAAAAAGGCCTCCGGCAGAACCGGAGGCCTAATCGTTGTTAGCCCTGCGCTGAAAATCCCGCCTACTCCACGTCGCTCACCCTGCCATCGATGAAGATCACCTTCATGCCGTCATAGTAGTAGATGACCTTGGGCCCCAGATTCGCCACGCGCGACGGCATGCCAAAGGTCGTCTGCACCTGGTCGATCGTCTGTCCAATTTCAACCGATGCGGGCGCCTGCTGTGCGGACACCGGCTCGGCGGTCACATCATTCTCAGCCTGCTCACTCTGCCTGTCCTGCTGTTGAAGTTCGGCGCTGAGATTCGCCTCTGGCGGTGGCGCTGCCGAGGCATACATTGCCTCGATCGGTGCCCCCTGCGCGGTTTGCGGAGCCGCAGGCAATCCACCGGAGCCCTGCTTGTCCTGCAACTCCTTCAGGCCCTGGTCGATGGTTTCCCGCATGTGGTTCTGCATCTCCTGCAAGTCGCTCAACTGCACCTGAACCGTCAGTGAGATCTGGCACTCCGGCCTGCCCTTGCTCGACAGCACAACCAGATTGGCCGAAGTCGCGTCCGCAGGAGGCGCTTCCCGAAGTTGCAACGTATCGCCGTCGCTCACCACACACTCCTGCCCGTTCATATCAGTCACATCCAGATTGCCTCCGGCCACGAATACATGCGGCCGACCGTCGCTCAGCAGGCGAGCAATTCCGCTCGATGCCGGGTCCGGGTCCAGTTGCTGCGCGTTCTGCTGCGCCTCCTGGTTCTCCAGCGCCAACTGGTTGTTCACCTCGTCGGCGATCAACTGCTTCACCTCGGGGGTCAGCACCGGCTGGCCGCTGGCCTGCGCCGGAGCGTAACCGTAGTCCTCGCCGGCTTCCTGATGCGCCGCATAGGCCGCCTGCAGATCCTGCGCGATCATGTAGTCCGTCAGCCAGAACGCCGCCGAAGAGTAAACCGGGGAAGGCTGGAAGTAGTAGCCATAGTGCCCATACCAGGGATTCCCTCCCCATCCCCAGTGGAACGAGATCGACGTCCCCCACGGGTGGTAAGCCCATCCGTAAAACGCCGGGCGGTAATAGTAGCCGGGCGCATAGACATTCAGATGCAGCCCGCGAAAGCCATAGTCGCGATAGTAGCGGTGATACTCATGGCCCTGATAGAAGTAGGAACGTCGGCCAAAATCGTGGTCGCGGAAGCGATAGCCGCGCTCCACAAATCCCGGCCGTCCCCGCTCCACAAACACGCGGCTGTGATCGGGACGGTCGACGATTACTCTCCGGCCGCCACCCATATTGTGATGGATGTCGATTCCCCTGCGGGCATCGTGAATGTCGCTCACGCGGCCACCCGGCCTCATGCGCACCGCATCGCCGGACCGTGTGATGTGCTCATTGCTTCCCCTCGGCGCGGGACGGTCGAAGACCGGATGGTTGGCGCCGTTGGGGCCATGGTTGAACTGCCCCCTGTCGGGCCCGTGGTTGAATCTGTCTCCGCCAGGTTGATGGTTGAATGGGTCCCCACCCGGCCTGTTCGCCGCCGGTCCGTGATTCACGTCGCCATCATTTGCACCAAATCGACGGCCATCCGGTCCATTCGTTGCAGGTCCATGGTTAACGCCCCCGTCATTCGGGCCAAATCGACGGCCATCCGGCCCATTCGTCGTCGGTCCATGGTTAACACCGCCGTCATTGGAGCCGAAGCGACGATTATCAGGCCCATTCGTCGCAGGCCCATGGTTAACGCCACCGTCATTCGCACCAAATCTCCGCCCACCAGATTCATTCCCCGCCGGTCCATGCGATCCGGAGCCGCCCGCATTGGGTCCGCGCGATGCATCACCACTCGGGCCATGCGATGCCCCTCCACCCGCAGGCCCATTCGATGCTCCTCCGCCGCTCGGACCATGAGGCGCTCCTCCACCCGGAGCGTTATGGTTCGGAGGAGTTCTCTCCGGGGGCTTCTTGTCTTCCGCGGCCGCGCCGCTCAGGCCTGCGATACCCAACAGTGCGGCAACAATGGCTGCCGCGAAGAGATTCCTCGTCGCTCTGCGAAGAAGTTGCTTATTCATCGGTTCCTCGTTCCTTCTCGTGCCTCGCGCTCCACCCGGAACGCGCTTTCTATGCAACAATCACTTCCGGATCGGCTTCGCGCAATCGCCTGTCAAAGCAAACACTCTCTCAAGCAAATTGTTTCGCATCTCCCATGAAATAATCTTGGAGCGTGTTGCGAAGAATCCGCTAAGCCTCTTCAGACCCCGTACACAGCGCCCCATCCCAGTGAACGCCTATTCAAAGCTGCTCACCTTGCCGTTCAAGAAAGTAACCTTCAAATCCTTGTAATAGAAGATCTCTTTTGCCCCGATCTTGGTCGACTTCACCGGCTGGCCAAAAGTGGCAATCACCTGGGCCTTACTCTGGCCGGCGGAGATTGAAGGCGGCAGCGGCGGCGCAGCGGCATCCCATAGCCAGGCATGTCCGTCTCCGGCCACCAGTTTTGCTCCCCCGATCTTCAGATTGATCGAGCTTCCAGTCATGGTGCAATTGATCGTCAGCGCATCTCCGCTGACACTGTATTTGCCCGCGCTCTGCGAGCCTCCGGGACCAACCATGATGCACGCGCCGCTGGGAGCAAAGCGGAGTTGCGAGTCCCCTTCATCGAAGATGTACCTCCCCGATACATTCACCGAAGGGGTCTTTGCCGCGGCACTCACAACAGGAGGCGCTGGAGCCTGCGCCACAGGCTTCTCCACCGGAACCTCCCCCGGAGCCACCGTCAGCACTTCGGCGATCAACTGCAACACAACATCTTTCTGCGGCATCTCCTTTTTTTTCGGAAAGGCGATCATCAGTTCGGCGTAATAGCGAGTCTCTTCATAGCGGTCGCTGTAAAGCTGAAAAAGCACTCCATCCCTTTGGATCTGAACCTCTGTAACCCAGCACTTTTCCCCCAGTGCAAACGGTCGATGGAGATAATCGGCGGAGGTCCCTCCCGGCGTCTTGAGAGAGATCTTGAAATCCTTGCCAAAGCCCGTCAAACCGCGCCCGATCTTGCCATTCTTATAGGTGTACAAAGGCGGCATCGGCGAGGCCACATCATACATCGTCAGTCCAGGCTTCTGAATCGCAACCCGCGTTCCAGGCGTAACAACATCCAAGCGGTCGGCAGAGATCCTCGTCGGAATGAACTCCGCATTGAGCTTTTGCTCTATCGATTCCGTATCCACTGCCTGAGCGACGAGAAGACCGCAAAGCATCAATGCGATCGCAGCCAATCCAAATGCCCTGTACCAATACGCCTGAACCATCTTTCAATTGCCTTTCGTCGATTTCCCAAGACCAAACACATCAGCGAATGAATTCAAAGAAAAAGACCTTGAAGCTGTCCATGAACCCAGATAAACATCTTACGCCACTCATTGCCGAAAGAATTCAAAGCTATCTCATCGCCCAAGGCAATCGCATGAACGGATTCCATTGTCACAACGAGTCTCTTTCCACCGGCAAGCAGGTCAAATGCTCCTATCGTCCTGGAGGGACGCATCGAGAATAGCCCAGGATGGAGCGAAGCGGAATCCTGGGAAGACGCGTTTGTTGAATTCGTACGCCCCGGAGGGGCGGCACGAACCAGCTTCATGACTTCAATAGCGCTCATGCGATAGCGCTGTTTCATCGCCTGGCTTTCAATGAAAAAGCCACTTCAGTCATGCCCAAAGGGACAGTTATTTCATCATTCGCATAAGCGGCATAACTTCACCTGCAGCGGAAAAATCAAAACGGAGGGAGACGGGGGATTCATCCCCCGTGAATAGCGAATGGGATCGACGGCGGCTTTAGCCGCGGAGACAAAGCCCGAAAACAGACAAGTTACTTCTCTCCTCCATCCGACGCTGAGCCGGCACCATCGTTCGTGGCCTTCGGCAGCGACTCCTTGTCCAGTTCATGCTCGTGGCGATAGTGCTCGACCGGCATCTTGCCGTCCCACCATGCCCAGTTCATCGGATAGACATCCGGGTCGAAAAACACTTGATAGAAGTGCCAGACCACAATCGCCAGCGTCGCCAGAATCGCCTCATAGTAGTGAACGGCGGTCGCCGCATCCACCCACCAGCGCGCCAGTAGATTCCCGACCCAGACCTTGGCCCACATCATAATCCCAGTCCCGGCCATCAGCGCCGTTCCCCACACCAGCGCCCAGTATTCAGCCTTCTCCGCATAACTGAAGCGCCCGAACTTTGGTTTCGTTTTACTAACTCCGAGGTAGTAACTCATCGTGCCCCAGGCGTCAAAAACATCCTTCGGCCGAGGAGCAAAGTCGTATATCAGCCGCCGCCCTTCCCTGGCCGCTACGAGATAGCAGACATGATAGATTCCCGCGCCGATCAGGACCACTCCCGCCACACGGTGTGTGATGCTTCTAAGTCTCTCACTCATCGCCAACGCTTCGGCAAGCCACGAGCTGGGGAACTTGAGCGCAAATCCAGTGATCACCAGAATGATGAAACTCGTCAGCAGGATCAAGTGCTGCCAGCGCTGATTCGTGCTCATGCGCTCCATCATGGGATTCATCAACGCGCGCCGGGCAACGGCTTTGCTGCGCCAGATAATCGCGTTGTGCAGGAACATCGCTCCAATTACGGCAAAGATCAGCACAAGATAAATTGCCCTGATCCACCGCACCGCAACCGAGCCAACATCTTTCGAGTGACTGCCGTCCAGATGAACTTTGGTCAGCGTAAACTTCTGCGTAACTCCCTGGTGGCATTTTCCGCAGGTAACTTCTAAATTTGCATGATTGATGGTCGAGCGTGGATCGCTCGAAGGCAGAATGTTATGCACGCCGTGGCAACTGGCGCAGTTAGCCACCACCGACGAGCCGCCTTGCGAAGCCAATCCGTGATAACTGTCCAGATAAGTCGCCACGCGTCCACCGGCCACGCCAAACTCCTGCGAAAGCCTCACGCCTTCATGGCAGCGCGCACATGTTGTCCGCGCAACATTTTGCTCCGAGACCGATGAGTTCGGATCGATGTGCGCCTTGATCGAGTGGATTCCGTGGCAGTCCGTGCAGACCGGAGCCTGTCCATTTCCACGCGTGATCGCCTGCCCGTGAATGCTCTCCATGAATGTCTTTGAGACCGCCGCGTGGCACTTGCCACAGGTCGCCGGCACATTGAATTTGTAGATCGGCGACTTGGCGTCGTTGGCGGCGAGAATCTCGTGCGCGCCGTGGCAATCCGTGCAGACCGCGGCCTTCATTGATCCGTTCGCAGTAGCATGCCCATGCACGCTCGTCTGATAGGAGAGAAACGGCTGTACGCTCTCACCATTCGACGCCATGAGAAATTCCTGCCCATGGCATCGGCCGCAGGTGAAAGGGATGTTGGCATGATGTACCGGCGACTTTGTATCTGCGGCTGCCAGAATCTCGTGCGCGCCTCCATGGCAATCCTGGCAGTTGGCTCCTGCTGCTCCTGCCCTGTACGACCTGGCATGAAGGCTGTGCGCGTAGGCCTCCTGTGAATCGGCGTGGCACTCGGCACAGCGAACCTTCTTCGGCGTCGTCTCGTGAACCGGCCCCTTCACGTCCTTGTGGCAATCCACGCAGGCAAACATGTCGCCATGAATCGAATGCTTCAGCTTTCCCTCATCCACAAACAAGCTAACCTGCTTGCCGCTCACCTCAGTGGTCAACGTCGAGTCGCCATGGCAGGCAAGGCACTCTTTATCCTTGGGCTTTTGCTCGGCATAAGCCGCACAAGCCCACGCAAGCAGGGATAAGACAACCGCTTGAATTAGATATCTATTTTTGTCTTTCTCAAATAACTCGCATAACAACATTCTTTTCCTTATTACTCTCTCAGATAGGCACTCAAGGTTAACACAAGAAGCACCAAGCCAATCGCAATGGCCGTAAAGCCAACCACCTTCGAGAAATTGATCTGCCAGATCCCCGGCGCATCTCCGATTCGCGCCTCCAGTTTTCCCTGAGCTTTCAGCCCTTCATATTCCAGCGGCCGCTTGTGCTTGAACTCCTCTTCGCTCTCCACGCCGGTAAAGATCACCATATCCATGGGAAAGCTATCCGGCCGCAGATGCGTATTCACAAAATGAATCGAGAAGATAAACAGGATGGCAAGCAATCCCTCTTCACTGTGAATCACCAGCACTGCATTCAACGCCCAGCCCGGCAGGAACCGAGCAAAGAATGGAGCGAACCACATCGCGTAGCCCGAAAAGCCGATGACGATCATCCCCCAGAAGACCGCCCAGTAATCGAACTTCTCCCAATAGGCATAGCGTTCAAACTGCGGCTTTGGACCTAGCCCGACAAACCAGCGAAGATGCCCGACGAGATCCTTCACATCCTTCCAGTTGGCTACCATCGAGGTCTTTCCCCAGAAGATTCCCTTTTCACGATGCACAAATGCGCGCGTAAAGAGATCTTTGACGTGAATCAGAAAGGCCGCCGTCAGAACGAGTGCGCAGAACTTGTGAAAGAAGAGAATCGCTCCGAAGCCGCCGACACCCTTGGCCAGCCCGCGCGCCCAAATGCTCTCGCTGAAGCGTAGCGGCAACCCCGTCGCCGCCAGTCCAAGAAAGCTCGTGAACAGCGCCGCGTGAAGGTATCTCTGCCCTGGCGTGAAGCGCATGAAATGCCGCTCGCTCGCATGGCTCTTCTCCCGGCTTTGCTCGGCCGCGTGCTCAAGATCAGACATGGTTCCCTCCTTCAGCGGCCTTCTTCTTGATCTGGTCATAGCGCGAGCGGATCAGCCATAAGATGGTGTGAATCACAAAGAACGTAAGCGTGCCAGCCAGCAGCAGATTCATGAACAGCCGTACAAAGTAAAGCGCCGGATTCAGCTTGCGATTGCGCGCGTTGGCGTGTGGTTGATAGTTCACGAAGCTGGCGTTGGCACCCGCATGGCACTTGCCACAGGTCGTCACAAGATTTGCCTTGGCAATTGGAGACCGGGGGTCCGAGGCCGGCAGCACATCATGCGCCCCGTGGCAGTCCCAGCAGCGTGCCGTCTCCACATAACCGCCCAGCGAGCCTAACTGCGAGTGGAAGGTATCGTGGTAAGTGGATAGCTTCTCTTTGTGGCACGATCCGCAGATCGGCGTCGATTGCATGCGGAATGCGGCTTCAGTCGGCTGCAGAATCGCGTGCGCCGTATGGCAGTCGGTGCAAACCGGCGCCTTAAGATTGCCGCGCGCCACCGCCTTGCCATGCACTCCGCCCATATAGTTCGCGCTAATACCCGCATGGCATGTGCCGCAGGTCTTCGGAATATTTGCTTTGTAGGTCGGGCTCTGCGGGTCTTTGTGGCTCAGAATGTGATGCGATCCGTGGCAACTCTGGCAGTTGGCCGCCACCAACAGCCCCTCCTTGCCGAGGGCAAAGCCGTGAATCGAGTCCATGTAGAGCGGGTAGACATTCGGCAGGCCATGTTTTTTGGCCATCGCATCGTTGCCGTGGCAGGCGCCGCAGGTGCGCGGAACGTTAAGCGCATACACCGCGGACCTCGGATCGTTCTTCGGAAAAATAGAATGCGCATCGCCGTGGCAGCTCGTGCAGGGATGCTCGGCCTTCACCGAATGCACGCTGCCGGCAAGTCCCTCCGCCTGATCGGCGTGGCAACTCTCGCATTTGACCGCAGTAATCTGTTCCGGGTGCGGATATTCCTTGATCGAGGTGTGGCAGTCAACGCACTTCAAGCTGCCGTGCAAACTGGCCCCAAACTTGTGACCATCCACGCTGATGCTGTGCCCCGAGCCGTCTTGCATGCTCGCATCCGCGTGGCAGGCCAGGCAGTCGCTGTTCGCCTGGGCCATGCCCCGCCCTGGGCCAAACACAAGCGCAAGCGCGGCAAAGGCCAGTGCGATAGAGGATACAGTCTTCATCTCAGCTCCGGTGGATTCTGCCCACAACCCCGCGCGGGAACGGGTTATGGCCTTGCTCTCCCCGTTTGCATCATTCGCCCAAGGCTTGCCTTTGAGCGCTCTTACTTCTGCAGTGTGCGAACGAACGCGGTTACAGCTTTGATCTGCGCTTCGGTCAGTTTGTCCTTGTAAGCGGGCATCCTGTCTTTGCCGTCCTTTGTAGAGGCGATGAACTGGGCATCAGTCGCCTTCAGCTTCTCTGGAGCCTTGAATGAGATCACCTTGAGGTTCTTTGCCGCCGGCGTCGTGGCTAGCCCGTCAGGGCCGTGACACATCGCGCATTTCGCCTTGTAGATGTCTGCACCGGAGGTCTGCGCCAAGGCAGGCCCGGCCATGAATGCTGTCAGCAGTACTGCAGCCGCCGCTCGATTTCTGAAGGTCATGGTGTCTCTCCTTTACCGGTCGAGAGTAGCTACCCTGTTAGGTAACTGTCTACGGGTTTCGTTGTACCATAGTAAGTGACATATATCACGCACTAAATTGACCTTTCTCCGGCTGCAAGCTAACAATCCACAAATTGTCAGAAAACGATCCCCCGATTCTCCCTTCTTGGCCGTGGGAAGCCACCGACGCGCCTAACCGATCCAGGCTCGCCAAAAATATGTGCCAAAAGGGCACACAACCTCTCTTGTTTGAGAGACCAATCGGTCGCAACCAGCGCCGCAAGAATCAGAGCAATCGCAGAAACAGCCTTCTTGAAGACTCCGATCCTTGCCTACGCCTCCACAGCATCGTCCCTGCAATCCTACTTCTGCAGCGTGCGAATATACGCGACCACATCCTTGATCTGCGCGTCCGTCAGCTTGTCCAGGTAGCCAGGCATCTTGCCCTCGCCGTTCCTGGTGGTAAAGATAAACCGCGCGTCTGAGGCCTTCAGCATCGCCGGATCTTTGAAGGAAAGCACCTTCATGCTTTTGCCCAATGCATTGGCAGCCAGCCCGTCGGCGCCGTGGCAAGACGCGCACTTGGCCTTGTAGGTGTCGGCTCCCGGCGACTGCGCAAAAACAGGCGCCGCAATCGATGCGGCCAGCAGGAAGATGGCCGCCACTCTGATCCCTGTCATCATGGGTTCGCTCCTTGACCGGGGGTCTCAAAAATCTCCCCGTCAACTCCCTGTCATAAGAGCGTCCATATCGTCTTCGCAAGCCAAATCCGTCGCCGCCGGCGAAATCTTTCCCGCGGAATGTAAAATCGTCTCTGACAGTCCTGAAATGATTCGCCGGCAATGGGGCTACTTTTCCATCATGTCGAGCCGCGTCAAGGTGATTCAGGTCACATCTTACCCTATTCCCGGTCGTTCACAATATGACCGCTGCTTGAGGAACCTATTTGATGGCCACACTCGCCGTATCCAATAAAAAAGAGATGCTCACCCTGCCCGGAGACGCGGTCCGCCAGATTCAATGGCGCTTTGCCGACCGTTTTGACCTGCAAATGCTCGTCCAGTCTTCCCGCGGCGTCGCCCGCGGAACCGTTGCCCAGTTGGTCGCCGCCGGCGAACGCAACAGCCATGAATGGACCCCCGGCAAGAACGGCATGATGGAGGCCTTTGACCGCGCCGGCATCACCGCCGCCTTCATGGAGCCGGAAGAGGGCGGATTCATCTCCGGCCCCAAAAATCTGGCGCTCTCTTTGGCCGCCTTCGAGCTGGCCTGGGTGGACGGCGGCGCGGCCACGGCCTCGCTGGCTGGCTTCCTGGCCCTCGCGCCCATCCACGAACGCGGTACTGCCGAGCAGATCACCCGCTACAAAAGCCTCTCCGCCCCGCCCCAGCCCGGCGAAGACCGCAAGCCCTGGCGCGGCGCCTTTGTCCTCACCGAACCCATCCCCTACGTCGGCGTCGATACCGGCATGTTGAGCGGCAAAGTACGCGTGGCTGAGTGGGCCGACGGCGAAGAGCCCTGGCTCCAGGTCGACAAGCGCGGCCGCTTCATCACCAACATCGCCTTCGCCAACTTCGTCACCGCCGCCGTCGGCTCCGACGATCCGCGCATCAAGGGCAGTTGCATGGTGATCCTCGAAGAAACCGACGAAGGCACCTTCGACCACGGCACCCCGACCAAGAAGCTCGTTCACCAGCTCTCCTCGACCGGCGACCCGATCTTCAGCATGAAGGTCCCCGCCAGCCGCATCATCGGCGGCTACACCGTCAAAGACGGCGTCATCGTTCCCAACTGCAACCACGGCGACGTTCTCGAAGCCGTCTTCAAGCGGACTCGAGTAGCCGTCGGTCTCATGTCCTCCGCCAAGCTACTCTCGGCCGTCGAACCGATCATTCGCTATCAGCGTCAGCGCTTCCGCGGAGCCGAAGGCGCAAAGCCCGGTTCCGTGCGCTACGAGCAAGGCATCCAGCAGCGCGAAGACGCCCTGCACAGGCTGGTCGATATCTGGGCCACCGGCGAAGCGGCCACCTCGCTTGGCTTTGCCACCGCCCGCCTCTTCGACGTCCTCGAACCCGTCGAAAAGCAGAAGTCTGCCATTCTGGCCGAACGCGGCATCAGCGGCGGACGTGCCGAGATGAAGGCCCTCAAGGAAAGCGCCGAGCGCGCCATCGAGCTGTTGTCTTTGAAAGCAGACGATCCGAGACGCGCCGAACTCGAAGCCGACCCCCTCGTCCAATATGTGCTGATGGACGCCGAGACCAACGTCATCTGCCCGGCCACCAAGCTCTGGAACACCGGCCACGGCGCCAACATGCTCCGCGAGGCCGTCAGTCTCATGGGCGGATACGGCATCACCGAAGACTGCCCCGGCTTCCTCGGCAACAAATGGATGGACGCGCAGCTCGAAGCCACCTACGAAGGCCCCGAGGCCGTCCAGCGCCGCCAGTTGACCGTCACCATGACCTCAGAGGTCTTCCTCGCCGAGTTCCGCGCCTGGACCGCCGAGATGCGTCACATCGCCTCTTCCCGCCCCGGCACCGGAGCCTGCACCCTCGCCTCGGCCATGCAGATGTGGCTCTGGACCCTCAACCACCTGCAAAAGGCCACCGACCCCACCGGGGGCAAGCTCTATCACGGCCAGCGCCAGGGCGTAACCTTTGCCCTCGCAGACGCCCTCTGCTGGCTCCTCGCCTCCCGCTATCAGATCCTCGATGTGCTTGAACTCGAAGCCCGCGGCCCAAGCGATCCAGTCGCTTCTGAAGGCCTCGAAGGCACCGTCCAGTTCCTCTCCGACCTTTGCCACGCACAGGCAGCCGCGGCGGCCGGTGAGGTCTCCCGCATCTGCGCCGAACTGGTCTTCGGCTACAACTGCCACCCCTCCTGGGACGAGGAAGAGCATCGCAGTTGCTTCCTGGCCGGCGAACTCGATCTGCTTGAAGAAACTATGCCCGGCATTTCGGCCTTTGCCGTCGATGTCCTGGCCTCCGACGGCAGCCATCCGCAGAAGGCCGGTCCCTGCGCCGGTTGCGCCGGCAACACCGACTTCCTGCGCCTGCAAAACAAGCTGACCGCCTGCCTGAGCGGATCAAGGCTCGCCAAAGACCGCGCCGCCGAGACCCTCAGCAAAGTCATGATCCCCGAAGCGCTGGACTATCCAGCGTAATCGGCGCATAAACCCTGGGAATACCAAGAACCCCTGGGTGCCCCAGGTCCCCCGCTTTTGGGGACCTGGGATACCACGAACCCGAACTGGAACTAGTTTGAAGAACGGTGCCCCATCCATTCGCCTTCTTTCCGGCGAATGGGTGGGATACCACGAACCCCGAGCGGCGACAACAAGGAAACCCTGGGTGTCCCAGGTCCCTCGCTTTTTGAGGACCTGGGAAACCACGAACCCCGATCAGCGAACACAGGAAAGCAAGCATGAGCACAAGCCCAACCGCACAAGAGCAGGCCGCGCCCGACATCGAGCGGCAATCGATGGACGTCGACATCGCCTGCGCCGGCTTTGGTCCGGCGATGGGCGGCTTCCTCTCCACGCTCGCGAACGCCTGGAACGAAAACCCCGCCGATCCAGCCTTCGAGAGCAAGATCGCGCCGGGAATGCCCCTGCAAATCCTCTGCTATGAACGCTCCGACGACATCAGCGCCGGCGTTAGCGGCGTCGTCACCCGCGGCCAGAGCATCCGCACCAGCTTTCCCGCGCTCAATCCCGCCGAGATCCCCATGGCCGTCGAGGTCAAGCGCGAACGCGTCATGTACCTGCTCGACCCCATCGGCGCCAGCCGCCGCTCCTTCACCTTGCGCGCCGCCGACACCGTCCTCGGCATTCTCGGTCGCCTCGCCGGAGTCAAAGACCACGCCTTCACGCTTCCCTGGACCCCGGCCTTCCTCAATAAGCACCCCGGCCTGGTCATGTCCATCGGCCAATTCAATCAGTGGGTCGGATCGCAACTGATGGCCACCGGCCTGGTGCAGATCTGGCCCGGTACCCCAGTCGCCGGCCCAATTTTTTCCGACAAAAAGGTCGAAGGCCTGCGCCTCGCCGATCAAGGTGTCGATCACTGCGGCAATCCCTCTGACGGCTTCATGGCCGGCATGGATGTCCGCGCCCGGCTCACCGTCGTTGGCGACGGCCCGGTCGGCGCAGTCGGTCAGGCACTCGACGCGAAACTCGGCCTCCCCGAGGGTCACGCCCACCGTGAGTGGGCCCTGGGCATGAAGTTCGTCATCGAACTTCCCGAAGATACCAAGCTCGAGCCCGGCACCGTCTGGCACAGCTTCGGCTACCCCGAGCCCGAGATCTTCGGCTTCCTTTACGTGCATCCCGAACGGCTTGTTTCGGTTGGAATCTTCGTCCCCTCCTGGATGAGCGACCCCAGCCGCACCGCCTACCGCTACCTCCAGCACTACATCCAGCACCCCGCCCTCTGGAAGGTCCTCAAAGACGGCACCCTGCGCTCCTGGGGCGCAAAATCGCTCGAAGAATCAGGCCGTCACGGCGAGCCCTATCTGGTCGGCGACGGCTTCGCCCGCATCGGCGAAGGCTCCGGTTCAACGAATATGCTCACCGGCTCCGGTGTCGATGAGGCCTGGGCCACGGGCACGCAACTGGGTGAAGCAGTCGTCGAACTGCTCCGCGCCGGCAAGCCCTTCACCCAGGAAAACCTCGCGACAACCTACGAGACCCGCCGCCGCCAAAGCTGGGTCGAGCGCGGCGCGCGCGAAGCGCAGAACGCCCGCAATGGCTTCCAGGATGGCCTCGTCAAAGGCATGATCGGCATGGCCCTCGCCGGCCTCACCGGCGGCCGCCTTGCGCTCAAGGGCAAGATCCCCCCAGCCCATCAACAGATCAAGCCCTTTCCTCCAAGATCCTTCGACGGCCTCAAACTGAAGGATGCCGTCAAGCTGTCTCTTGAAGACGGCCGCTCGCTCCACGATGCACTGCTTACTGCGCGCGGCTGGCCCGAGATTCCACTCGACGGTCGCCTGCTGCTTTCGCATCAAGATGCGCTGCTGCTCGGCGGCAAGGTTCAGGCCATGCCCGGCTTCGCCGATCACGTTGTCTTCCGTGACGTGGGCCTCTGCATCGGTTGCGAAGAGAAGACCTGCATCGCCATGTGCTCCGGCCAGGCCATCACCCTCGGCGAAGACGGCGCACCCGCCTTCGAACGCGAAAAGTGCGCCCACTGCGGCGCATGCCTCTGGAACTGCGGCCAATCCCCCGACGGCGTCCACTCCAACGTAGACTTCCGCGCCGGCGCCGGCGGCCTCCACTCAGCCGAAAACTGAGTCTTCCCCTCGATTTATACTGTTCGTTGCGGCTTTGAAAAGGCTCGACGGGGGTGCCGTGATTTCTCAATCGATGAAAGAACTTGACGGTAGCTGCGTCTTGTACCAGTCGTCCACCGGTAAAGCGGCCCACGGAGGATGAAACAGCCTACGATCCTTCTCCCGGAGGGAGAATCGATAATAGCCCAGGACAAGCGTAGCGCAGTCCTGGGTTAGCGTTGAATAAAATGCCTCCGTCCCGTAGGGACGGAACGAAATCCGCCGTAAAGTGGTTTTCTTGTGTAATCAACAACCCACTCTCTGCACGGAAAGTGGGTTGTGCCGCAAATGCTGCAAAACATGCCCGGGCTTTAGCCCCTGTGGGAGTGTGAAATGAAGAAGATCGTTGCTGTGTTATTCCTGCTGCTCAGCACCACGTCTTTGCAGGCGAAGGGTAAGCCCAACCCAGCCGACTACCCCGTCAAAGTGCATATTTCCGCAACGCACTTTCGAAACATATTTGCGCAGACCCCAGACCAATGCGATCTTCTGGATGCAGATGTAATTGTGAATGGAGTTAAGCTTGAGCTGGCCGGTCCAGCTTTAGTGATTGAAAAGAGATTTTCGATCATCCGTCCTGGAGATTATCTCGCAAAACTCACAAAAGAGGTTCATAACCAGGACGGATCGGCATTCGTTCAGGATTATGAAATTCTTCTGCCAGACGGCACTATTTGGAAATGCTATACCTTCGGGATCTCAGAATAACCTCTACTAAAGGAAATCTTTCATGGCTAATGTTCTCCACATCGTCGTTTGCGCCGGCATCGTACCCGATCCGCTGCAAACTCTGGAGCCGGTCACCGGCCCAACCGGCCCCGGCCTCAAAAACGAGATGGTTCTGCCCGCGGTCCTCGACCCCTGGGCCGCCAGCGCGCTCTACGAAGCGGCCGCCCTCGCCCAGAAGAACCCCGGCAGCAAGCTCTGGCTCGTTTCGCTCGGCCCCAAGGCCAAGCTCCAACAGGTCATGATGACCGTCGCCCAGAAAGCCGCCTTCGAACTGGTTCCCATTGACGGCCCCATCGGCGGCTTCCCTGACGCGCACTCGACTGCGGCCGTACTTGCTGAGACCATCGCAGCAATTCCCGGCCTGGACCGCACGAAGCTCCTGCTCTTCGGAGGCTGGGAGTCGGCCACACGCGGAGCGGGCGTGACCCTTCAACTCGTCGGCGAACGCCTCGGCATCACTGACCAGTTCCAGGGCGTCGACCAGGTCGACCTCCACGACGACGGCAGCTTTGAAGTGCTGGAACGCGTCGAAGCCGGCAAGCATCAGGCATCGGTCTGCGCCGGAGCGCCTGCTGTTCTCGGCTGGGCCACCGGCAATCTCGCCGAGCCCCGCAACAATCCCCAGATCGGCATGGGCAACATGCGCACCATCATGCCCGCACTGCAAAAAGCCAAAGCCGCAAAGCTCGAAGCCAACGGCCTGAGCTACGTCTCGGTCAGCCTGCCCAAACAGCAGCGGACAACCCGCGTGGTCAAAGACCTTACGCCTGACGAAATCGCCGCCGAGCTGGTCGCGTGGATTGGAGCCGAATAATGACCCCGAAAAATGACAAAATACTTGTACTTATACACGGAGATGAATCGGCTTCTTTTACACGCGCTTCTCTAGAAGCCGTAACCGCCGGAATCGAACTGGCCGCGCGCCTCTCCGCCCCGCTCACCATCGGCATTGTCGCTGCGGACTCAACCACGGCGGCAGGCTCACTTGCTTCGACTGGCGCAAGATTACTCGCCGTCTCCGGCGAAGCCTTCGCCCAGCCACGCTACGCCTCCGACGCCGCCGCCGTTGAAGCCCTCTGCCGCGCCGCCGAGGCCACCATAATCCTGGTCCCCGGCACATCGCGTTTCACCCGCGTCGCGGCAGGCGTTGCGCACCGTCTAGGCGGCTTCATTGACACGCACATCACCGCCCTCGGCGGCACAGAGACCATCGAAGCCACCCGCTGGTTCTATCGCCAGCGTATCGAGGCCGTTCTCACCCGCGAAGTCCGCCCCTGGTTCCTCGTCCTCGATGCAGGCACGCACGCTGCCTTCGCCGGTGAATCCGGATCTGCCAAAGTCGAAGAAATCTCCGTTCAGCTCCCGGAGATTCGCACCACCGTCAGGGGCCTGCGCGCACCGGCAACCGATGCGCAAACCATCCGCCCCGATGCCAAGATGCTCCTCGTCGCCGGCGCCGGCTGGACCAAGAAGCAGCCCGACGGCCAGATTCACGCCGCCGAGGCAGGCGAGCTGATTCTCGGCTTCCTGCACGCGACCAGCGCATCACTCGGCAGCAGCAAATCTCTCGTCGATCAGGGCGGCGAAGGCGAGCCCGTGCTTCCCTTCCTCACCCACATGAACCAGATCGGCCAGACCGGCTCGACGCCGCGCCACGCCAAGGGCCTGTCAACCTGCTGCCACGGCGAAGAGCCGCACGTCGTCGGCTGGCGATTCATCGCCGACCGCCGCGCCATTTCGCTCGATCCCAACTGCGGCTGGAGCCGCGGCAAAGCCGACGTAGTCTACGTCGCCGACGCCTTCCCGGTCATGGCTAAGGTCAACGCCCTGTTAGAGTCCGCCAAGAAGTAAATAGGTGTCCCATTCAGGCCGCATTCTTTGTTTTTGCGGCCTGAATAGGACGCATTGAGGCATTCGCCCCATTAAACAAACGTCAATTCAGCTGTGATAGCGTAAGGCTTGGGAGTTCGAAGAAATCACTATGCCAACAATTACCTCGTTTATCAAGCACCATTATCGTCATTTCAATGCGGCAGCTCTGGTCGATGCCGCTGAAGCCTACAACAAGCTGCTAGCCTCCGGCGGCAAGATGTTCGTCACCATCGGCGGAGCCATGAGTACCGCCGAGCTCGGCCTCTCTCTCGCCGAAATGATCCGCCAGGACAAGATCCACGGCATCTGTTGCACGGGCGCAAATCTCGAAGAAGACGTCTTCAATCTCGTTGCGCATGATTTTTATGAACGTGTTCCCGGCTACCGCGATCTGACCCCCGCCGACGAGGCCAAACTGCTCGCCCGCCACATGAATCGCGTGACAGATACCTGCATCCCTGAGATGGAGGCCATGCGGCGCATCGAAAATGAAGTCTTGAAAGAGTGGGTCCGCGCCGACCAGGCCGGTGAGCGTTTCTTTCCTCACCAGTTCATGTACAAGATTCTGCTTTCCGGCGACTTGAAGGCCTCATATCAGATCGATCCCAAGAACAGTTGGCTATTGGCCGCTGCAGAGAAAAATCTTCCCATCTTCGTTCCCGGCTGGGAAGACTCAACTCTAGGAAACATGTACGCCGGCCACTGCATCACCGGCGACGTGAAAAGCGTCCACACTGTCCGCACCGGCATCGAGTACATGATGGAGCTGGCTGAGTGGTACACGAAGACAACGGCTGAAGCTCCGCTCGGCTTCTTCCAGATTGCCGGCGGCATCTCCGGCGATTTCCCCATCTGCGTGGTACCCATGCTGCATCAGGATTTGCAGCGTCCGCACGTTCCTCTGTGGGCCTACTTCTGCCAGATCTCTGACTCGACCACCAGTTACGGCTCCTACTCAGGCGCCGTGCCCAACGAGAAGATCACCTGGGGCAAGCTGGCTGAGACGACGCCGAAGTTCATCATCGAGTCGGATGCTTCGATCGTCGCCCCACTGCTGTTTGCTTATGTTCTAGGTTGGTAGAGGTGATCGGGGGCTGCATAGCTGCCCCCCAACCTTCTGTCACTTTCTGCGCATCCAGCGAATCGCGTGGTCACCGAAAGCATAGTTGGATTTGTCGTATGTGACTGCCCTACCCTCCAGAGTTTGTCCGTCATTGGAGAGTGAGAGCGTAACGGCAATCTGCGAAAAAGCAAATGCAGGATCTTTGCCCAGAAGCCTGAAGCTGACTTGCCTGGGTTGGATATCGACATTGTCGATCGTCCTCGCCGATGGAGTACACGTGCTCTTGACCTCCCACCGCTTGCCGTTTTGCCGGATGACGTAGTCGCATTCCGAGTTCGACTCGCCACCGACGAAGTAGCCGTTCGGAGCAGAGACCGGGTACCACCTGCCCTCGACGGTATAGCTCATGGATTCAGTGGCTGCAAGCTCTTTTTGCTGCTTTTCCTGCACGAGCTTGCGACGCTGTTCTGTCGTTTGCTTCTTTGCCTGGTCGTCGGCTGCCGCCTTCGCAAGCGCCTTGAACCTGTAGATCTCGTCCTGTGCGTTGCGCGCGTCGGTAGGCTGGATGGCCTGATAGAAGATCAGGTTGGTAATGGCGTCGTCATACTTGCCCGCTAGCGCCTGTGCGCTAGCCAGCTTCCTGTACGCGTCTCCCCACCAGGGAGCAATCAGCAAGGCGGCCTTATACTCCGTGATTGCGCGTTCGTAGTCGGCGCCATCGCTCGCCGAGTTCCCAAAGACCACGGCCATCACATAATGCCCACGGGCTTCCTCGGGAACCTCGGGTAGAGTGCCCATGGCCAGGGCCAGTTGAATGATATGCAGCCGAGCTGCATCGGTGGGATTGGCACTAAATTGCTGCACCGCCTGCTGAAACTGCACTGCTTGCTTGCGGTCCAGATTGCGCCGCAACAGCTCTGCGCTCTGGGTGTCGATGCCGGGGCGCACAGCCGCCATATAAAGCGCCAGATTGCGTCTTGCAGCGTCGTACTCGTTCGCCCTCGAGTAGGCCGTAGCGGCATTCAGGTAGGCCTCGGCATACCAGGGAGCCTGCACGGCGATCTGCTCAAAGAGCTGTGCCGCAGTTTCGAAATTATCTGGAGTGGAGGCGGCCGCCATCTGTGCGGAGGCCTTGGCAAAATCCTCCTGCGCGAGTGGAGGAATCGCAGGGGCTGGATTCAAGCTCTTCGCCATCGCGATAATCTTGCTGCGTAGAGCAGTGTCTTGAGGATTGGCCTGGAAATCTGCCAGTTCGGTGGCGAGCTCATTTCGGGAAGCCATGTCGGCAGGCTGCTGCTTTTGCGAGGCAGCATGCTTGGAACTCTGCGCCGGTGGCGCTGCGGCCATTGCGCAGGTCAACGGAAGAATCATGAGACCGGAGAAAATACTTCTTGCGTTCATGGTTTCTCGCTTTCTCTGTGGTACGCGGCGAACCGAGAAGAAGGATATGCGAATTATAGCCCTGAGGCGGGAGAGTTCATCTTCGCCTCGGTCGCACTAAGTCAAGGAGCATTCGATAAGTAACGGATTCCGCATCGTGTTAGCCCAGTCTCTCCTACGCCTGGATCAGAATACTAGTGCTGCTGGGCGGTGTTCAAGCCGCAGGCGTGTCTACAACACCCGCGCCAGCCATTTTCCGGTGTGCGAGAGCAAATTGGCAGCGATCTCCTCCGGGGAGCCATCGGCCACGATCTTTCCGCCAGCCTCGCCGCCCTCGGGGCCCAGGTCGATCACCCAGTCGGCAGACTTGATCACATCGAGATTGTGCTCGATGACCACCAGCGAACCGCCGCCGTCGATCAGCTTGCGGAAGGCCGTCAGCAGCTTCGACACATCGTCGAAGTGCAGGCCGGTCGTTGGTTCGTCGAGGATATAGAGGACACGGCTGGCCTGCGAGGGTCTGGCAACGGCGTTGGCTGCACGGACCTGCGCCAGATGCGCGGCAAGCTTGACACGCTGGGCTTCGCCGCCGGAGAGTGTCGTCGCAGACTGGCCGAGCCTTAGATAACCTAGGCCGATCTCGTCGAGGACCGTCAGCTTTTCGAGCAGTCGAACCTGCCCGGCAAAGAAGCGTAGCGCTTCCTTCACTGTCATCTGAAGTACATCGTGAATATTCTTGCCTTTGTACTCGACGTTGAGAATTTTCGTTTGATAGCGCGTGCCGTTGCAGTCTTCGCAGGGCAGCTCGACGTCGGCCAGGAATTGCATCTCGACAGTGACGGTGCCGTCGCCCTCGCAGGTATTGCAACGACCGCCCGGCACATTAAAGGAAAAATGCCCCGGCGTAAGCGAGAGCCGCTTGGCCTCCGGCTGCGAGGCAAAAAGCTCGCGAATCAGATCGAAGCCCTTGATGTAAGTGATGGGATTCGAACGCGGTGTGCGCCCGATGGGCGTCTGATCCACCAGCACAACATCGTTCAGCCGTTCAACGCCGGTGAGCGACTTGAAGACGCCCGATGGGTCGGCTCCGTCGCTCTGCCCCAGTGCGCGCGCGACGGCCCGGTAGAGAATCTGATGCACCAGCGTAGATTTACCCGAGCCGGAGACGCCGGTAATGGCTACGAGCATTCCGAGAGGAATCTCAACGTCGAGCGAGTGGATGTTGTTCGCCGAAGCTCCGCGCAGCACGAGCCGTTCCCTTCCGGGCAGGCGGCGTTTTGTAGGCACGGGAATCGAGAGCTTTCCAGAAAGATAGCGGCCGGTGAGCGAGTTCGGATTGGCCTCAATCTCGGCAAGCACACCTTCGGCCAGCAGATGGCCACCGAGTTCACCGGCGCCGGGGCCGAGATCGAGCAGATGATCGGCGGCGCGCAGAATGTCGGCATCGTGCTCGACGACAAGGATCGTGTTGCCCAGGTCGCGCAGCTCTTCGAGGATATGAATCAGGCGTGCTGTATCGCGAGTATGCAGGCCAATCGAAGGCTCGTCGAGCACATAGAGCGCACCCACAAGCCGCGACCCAAGCGAGGTGGCGAGCTGAATGCGCTGCGCCTCTCCGCCCGAGAGCGTCGATGCAAGCCGGTCAAGCGTGAGGTATTCAAGTCCAACGGCGTCAAGAAAGCTGAGGCGCTGGCGAACTTCTTCGAGGATCGGCCCAGCGATCTCGTCCTGCATCGGCGAGAGATGAATCGCGCCGAAAAACTGCTTGGCCTGAGCGATGGTCAGCGCCGTGGCCTGGCAGATATTCAGGCCATTGAGCCGCACGCTGCGAGCCTCAGCTCTCAGGCGCTGACCGCGGCAGTCGGGACACTCGGCATAGCCGCGATATTTGCTGAGCATCACGCGCACATGCAGCTTGTACCTCTTGCGCTCCATCTGCTCAAAAAATCCGTAAATGCCGGCAAAGCTGCCCTTGCCGCGCAGCACCGTCTCGCGCGCAGCCTCAGGCAGATCGCGCCAAGGCACATCGAGCGGCACGCCCAGCTCCCCCGCATGTTTTTTCAAGTCGGTGAACCACGGCCTGCACTTGGGCCGATTCCACGGGTCGATTGCGCCTTCGTTGAGGCTCAACCCCTTATCTGGAATGACCAGCTTCAGATCGAAGTCCACCGTGTTGCCGAAGCCCTGGCAGCGCGGGCAGGCGCCAAAAGGATTGTTGAAGCTGAACAGCCGCGGCTCCGGCTCGCGGCCCGGCCGATGGCAGCTCTTGCATTCGTACGATCCGGAAAAGCGATGGCGAGGACGATCGGCAGCTTCATCGCGCGGAAGTTCTTCAAAAGTAACTTCGCCAGCCTCGCGGTAGGCAATCTCCGCTGCATCGACGATGCGCGCACGATTCTCGACGCTGACAACGATGCGATCCAAAAGAACAAATACCGGCAGAGTAAAGTCGAGATCGAGCAGCGACTCAGGAGTGGAGAACTCGAAGATCTGGCCGCGCTGATAGAGTCGGTTGAAGCCTGAGGCCCGCAGTTCGACCAGGCGTGCCTTCAGCGCTTCCGTCAGCGGTGACTCGGCGGCTGTCTTGGCCGGAACCTTCGTAGCGGACTTCAAGACGCGCTTGGTCGGCTTGGCTTCGGCCGTCGGCGCTGGTTCGGTGTGGCGCACCGGAAAGAGCGCGTTGAGCCGCGTACCCTCTCCCAGCGCCAAGATCGCCTCAGCAATCTCGTCGATCGAGTCCCGCTTGACTAAGCCGTCACAGTGGATGCAATGCACCGTGCCGCATCGCGCATAAAGCAGGCGCAGGTAGTCGTAGACTTCAGTGGCCGTAGCGACGGTCGAGCGCGGATTGCGCGTCGAATTCTTCTGCTTGATGGCAATGGCCGGGGCCAAACCGTCAATCAGGTCCACGTCTGGCTTCTCAATGCGTTCGAGAAACTGCCGCGCGTAGGCCGAAAGCGATTCGACGTAACGCCGCTGTCCCTCGGCATAGATCGTGTCGAAGGCCAGCGAACTCTTCCCCGATCCCGACACGCCGCTGACCACAGTCAGCTTTCCGTGCGGAATCTCGCAGGAGATGTTCTTCAGATTGTGAGTCCGCGCACCGCGGATAATGATGGCGTCATTCAAAGGGAAGCACCGAGCGAGAAGTTGGCCTGATGCTTCCCTGACTCCTCAGTGAGGCTCAGGGTGCAGACGGCCATTCTTTATTATAGAGTCCCAGGCACTCAGGCAGCAGGTGCCTCGGCGCTCAAGCCCTTTGAGGTTGCATTGCTATGCCGCAATTGCAGTGCGAAAGGCCAGAACAGGCCGATGCACCTCTCCTTGGGCCGCTTCCCGGTCCAGAACACGGGCAAGGGCCATCAGGACCCCTGAAGCGCAGGCTGGGCACTGCATTGCTGAGTTCCCAACGCAGCTACAGTCCTGACAGAGATACGCCGAGGCAAGGGGGATATGCTGCATCGATGCAAGTGGCATAGTTTGACCTCCGAATGTCGTGGTGCTGGCATACGGTACGTAGCATCGTTCCACCGTTTGCGTCTTTCATATAGGGTAGATGCGTCCCGTTTCGTTACAGATGATCTTTTTAGGCCGCTGGCTAGCATCTCGCACGTAGCCTGCCCTGGGCCAGGCCGTGATTCCAGCGCCCAAATCAACGCGCGAAATCGTTGAAACAGAAAGACATCCCTTCAAATGAATTCGGTAAGTGCTTGAGCCTGATCGTTGTGTGCACGTTGCCTGTTCGATGACGATGTCCTAAGCCCGTCTCCCGCGTCAAACGTCCAATGCATCCAATGGCTGACACCCGGTAAACTGAGGGTTGAGGTATTTCGTGTTTCGTAAAGCTCTGATTTTCCTGCTCGTGATTTCGTTTTCGGCTTCGATCTGTGCGTCTGCTCAGAGTGCCGCGCAAGCTCCGGGAGAACAACCCCCGGAGGCAACCGGCGCTAATGCCGGCACGCCCGAAACTCTCTCTGAAGAGGTGGCCGCTGCCGAGGCGGCGATTACCAAATCCGACTGGAAGGCAGCTGAGCTGAAACTGGAACCATGGCTGGCCGCTCATCCCACAGACGCGCGAGCGCTCTTTGATGCCGGCTACGTTGCCGACGCACAGAATCGTCTAGAAGATGCGACTGGGTTCTATCGCCGGGCGGTTGAGGCTAATCCGCAATCGTTTGAAGCACATGTGGAGCTGGGAATGCTCCTCGCCCGGCAAAACAAACTCACCGAGGCACAGGCAGAACTAGCCACGGCCACGGGACTTGACCCCGGCGTAGCTGGAACCGGCGTCAAAGCGCGGGCCTGGCGGGCGCTGGCCAGGATCGACCGCACATCCGAACCGGCCAAGGCCTCTGACGATTTGATGGAGGCACTCAAGCTTTCGCCCGAGACTCCCGAAGACACATTGCTGGCTGCCAGCCTCGCCGACCAGTCTGGACAGTACGAGGCAGCCGAAAAAGCCTACCGCCGCGTACTGACCGCGAATCCGAAGTCGGCTCCAGCCAACGCCGGCCTGGCTCACCTGCTCATCGCGCGGAAGCAGTACCCCGAGGCGGAGACATTTCTTCGCTCGGCGCTTGAGCTATCCCCTGAAGACACGGCGCTGACAGCGCAATTGGCCACGGTGCTGGCCGCGCAGGACAAGGCCGAGGCGCTGCCCTTGTTCCAGAAACTGCACACCAGCCACCCCAAAGACGCCGCCATCACACGCATGTTGGCACAAGTGCTGGCCGACGCTGGAGACGCCGCCGGATCGGATCACCTCTACGCTGGCCTGCTCGCGGCCAGCCCCGATGATCCCGCGCTGCTGATTGCGCACGGGCAGAATCTGACTCGCCAGCTCAAGTACGCCGAGGCCTTTGCGGCCTTCGACAAGGCAACCCGCCTTGACCCGGCCGATGCCGACGGATGGAGCGGACTGGCCTTTGCCGCATCGAAGACAGCACAGCCCTCGGTCACGCTCCACGCGCTGACCATGCGTTCCAAGTATCTTCCCGAGGTGCCGTCCACCTACTTTCTTTGGGCGACCACCTACGATGCGCTTCACGATAAGGCTGCAGCCGTGACCTACTACCATCACTTCCTGGATTCGGCGGCTGGAAAGTACCCAAACCAGGAATGGCAGGCGCGTCAGCGTCTCATATTGCTCGAAGGCAAAAAGTAAACCGTGCAATAATGCGATATTGAAGAGCGGTGTTCCCCCTGAAAGACGCCGCGCATTCGATCTGGAGAGAACGCCAAGTTTCCCCTTGCGTATTCTCCTCGAATGCACTTATAGTCACGGCCTGGGGTAAATCCGCAGCAGAGGAGGTTCCTCATGCGGTTCGCGATTCCGGCAGTTCTCGTCTGCCTCTCGGTGACCACGGTACCAGTCTGCGCATACGGCCTCGACGACAAGATCCCCGACCAGCAAAGCATCAACGCCCTTGAATTCAAGGCCAACCATTCGCAGCCGCGCGAGCAGATGTTTATCTATGCCGAGCTGGTGCATCAGATGACCGAGCTCAGCGTGCGCCAATACGCCGCTGGCGATGTCGACAAGGCTGCTGAACTGCTCCGCCAGGTGCAGGGATTGACCCGCAAGATTCACCTCGCGGTGGCGGAAGACAATAAGCGAGTGCGCAATACTGAGATCCTGCTGCGCCGCACCGCCTATCGGCTGACTGAGATGCTCCACTCGAGCAGCTTTGAAGACCGATCGCTGGTTGCCGAGACGCTGGCAGGGGTCAATCAGGTGCAGAGTGAAGCGATGATGCAGGTCTTTCGCAAATGAATGGACGTTCGATACGCTGTCTAGCCGCGATTCTGGCCGGCCTGCTGCTGGCCGCCCCGGCTCATTCACAAAAAACAAAACGCGATCCGCTCACCGCCGCCCAGGTCGAGGAGATTCGCGAGGCGGGCATTGACCCGAACAAGCGGGTCTCCCTCTACACCAAGATTCTCGACGAACATGCGCAGACGATCAAGGCTCTGACCGCCCGTGTTCGCTCGGATGGACGCACACGCAAGCTCGACGGCGAGTTGCTGGATTTCACCGCGCTAATGGATGAGCTGGGCTCGAACCTGGATCTCTATTCCGAGCGGAAGGCCGACATCCGCAATGCTCTGAAGCCTCTCAATGAGGCCAGCCAACGCTGGCTTGGAGTGCTGCGCGCACTTTCCGGCGAGCCGGGCTTTGATCTCGCCCGCAAGGAAGCGATCGAGAGCGGCGAAGATCTCGCCGACCAGGTCACGCGCCTGGAGAACGAACAGACTGAGTACTTCAACCTGCATAAGGACGAGAGAGGCCAAGAGCGCGCCGAACCGAAGTAAGGCCTGCAGGCTGCGAGCTGACCGCTGTAAGCTGTAAGCAGTGGCTGCTGATTTTGCTTACATCTTTGAAGAAGAGTATCGGGTGCTGCGCCCCAGAGCGCCGATGCCGCCCATCACGGTGCGTTTCCGGCGCTTCACCTCGCTGAACACACGGATTCGGTTGCGCGAAGGGCAGCTTTTAGTCAGCCTCTCAGACTTGCTGGAAGGCGCGCCAGAGTCGGTGATCCGCGCCATTGCTCACATCCTGCTGGCCAAGCTCTACAAAAAGCCCATCGATCCGGCGCACAACCTGCGCTATAAGCGGTTCTCGACCAGCGCCGCCGTCACGCGGCAGACGGAGCTGATTCGCGGCGCTCGCGGCAACAAGCGCTTCTTCGGCCCCGAGGGCCGCTTCTACCATCTCGAAGAAGTCTTCGACTCGCTCAACTCGCGCTTCTTTGGCGGTTTGCTGGGCCGGCCAGAGCTGACCTGGAGCGAGGGCATGGCCAAGCGGTCGCTGGGCCACTACGACGCCGCCCATAACACCATCGTCGTGAGCCGCGTCTTTGACCGCCCGTCGAGTCCGCGCTACGCCGTCGAATACTTGCTCTACCACGAGATGCTGCACCTGAAGCATCCGGTGAAGATGCGCGGCCTCAGGCGGTGCGTGCATTCGCGCGAGTTCAAGGCCGACGAAGCACTCTTCCCGCAATTGAAAGAGGCCCTGGCGTTCATCAAGCGCCTCTAAGGAAGTTTCGTGCTCTCAGAGGGTCCATTTACCAATGTATGAACTGCAGGGTCTTGAAAATGGTGGTGGCCCATGTCCGCAGATAGGCTGAGAAACAGATCTGAGTATCCCAGGTCCGGGTTTTCGGACCTGGGATACTCAGATTGAATTTATAAGAATTAGATGGAATTGATTCAGGTGTCTATGGTACTCTGTCGCCGATTCAAGACTCAGTTCCTTGACGGTCCGAAATCCCGGACCTTGGGTACCCCGGCCGGTTTCACAAGCCAGTCTGGGGACATACGGGCCACCCAACAACTCAATCGCTACTGACCGGATTCCGACGGTCAGAGCCGCTGCGTCATGGTGACTCAGCTTGAAACCGGGAGCTATGGCGGTGTGATGCATCGCCGAGGCTTTCCTATTGAGAGGTCTTGTGCGATCACGTATCTCCGTCTTTCTCCTGCCCGCTGTCCTCAGTATCGGGCTTTCTCTCCCGGCTCATGCTTCGGAGTTGTATTCAAACATCCCGGCTGACTCGGTAATCGGTACGATCAATGCCTGGGATATCACGAACTATGGAATCGCTGACTCGTTTACCATCAACGGATCAGTCAGCGTGACTGGAATCACCTTCTACACATGGAGTGCTTCTGGGGATCTGCCGTCCGGGGTCGAGTGGTCAATCGCCCCCGCGCCGCTCGTCGATCCGAGCGATCCTTCGACATTGGCGACCGGCACGGCCAGTTTGACATCCATCTATCAATCGACAAACGGTAGTTACGACATCTATGCCAACAGCTTTTCCATCGCGCCGCTTAATCTGAGCGAGGGAACCTACTGGCTGTTGTTCGAGAACGGTGCGGTCTCGGGCAATGCCAATCCGCTGTACTGGGACGAAAGCGACGGCCCGTCGCAGGCCTTTAACAGCGCGTATGGCGGCCCCATTACCTCCGATACCGACGGGGGTTGCTCGGCCGCCAGCGGGTATTGCTCGCAGTCGTTCGTGATAGAGGGCGAGGCTGCAGAATCTCCCGTTCCGGAGCCGGCTGGCCTGGCCGAGTTGGGCGCCGGAGCCTATCTGGCGCTGATGTACGGCGGGGTGCTGCGGCGCAGGCTGGCCCGTGCGCTGGCGAGCCGCGGCTAAGGCGGCTGCCGCGCTTTTTCAAGTCGAGCGTTGGCCGCGGTAAAGCAGCCCAACCATTATGCGGAAATCGAATCGCGAGCTTATCGGACAGAAAGGACGAAAGCCATGATCACGCGGAACAGAATGCCGGTTGTCTTGTTGACGATGTTGGCAGTGATAGTTTTGCTGCCCCTTCCCGCCACGGCGGCAAAGAACCTGACGCAAACAAGTGCATCGAGCTGCACAACCCTTGAAGGGATCACAAACTGTGAGATGAAAACCCTGCTCAACATCGATGTGAGCTACGGCGCTTCGGCCAATGTCGATGTGGCCTACATCGACACGGTTACCACGGCGAGCGGAGAGACGACCTCGCTCGAGGAGACCTTGACCTTCAAAATCACCAAGAGTCAACCGCAGTGGCGCTATTCGCTCAGTGCTGTCGATCTGATCGGTTCGGCTCACCCCAGCTATCCATTCATCGCCTACACGATCAGCGCGCCAGTTCAGGACTATACGATTACGACGAACATCATGAAAGGCGCCACACTCTTTGAGTCGATCGTGGTCAGTCCTGATTTTCCTGAAGCCCAGATTACGAACGGACATAACATGATCCTGTCGCTGATGGGCACCAAGACCTCGGCCGCGCCGGCCCCGGACTTTTCCAGCAACATTCTCTTCGTTTGGCAGGGTCATGCGTTGCTGGTGCCCCGCGCGCTGCTGCCGGCCAGCACCAGCCTGAATGTAGCTCAGGCCTATAACACGATGCTGCTGCGGCTCTACACGGCGGATGCGGCCATCCTCTCCGCTAACTCGGATGCGGAAACCAACTATCTGGTGGACGGCATGCTGATCTTCCGGGGATCGTGGGCGGCAGACCAGGCAGTCGGGGTGACACAGTTGCGCGTTCCGGTTTCGACATTGAGCTACTCCACGATCGCGCTGGAAATTGACCCGGCGCAGGTGGGATTGTCTTCCGTGGAGAGTGTCGGCTATATGCCCTATGCCTACGTGGGAAATTACTCTTCGATGACTAAGAATGGACGGGTGCATGTTCAGGTCAAGAACCAGGGCGTGAAAGCCGCCGACTATCAGGTAATTGTCCGGGACTGCTATCCCGGCATCGGCAAGGTTGCGCCCATGGCGCTGACGCTGGCGGGGGGTGCGCAAACAGAGGTTGTGGCCACCGTGCCAACGACAGCCAGTATGGCAGCATCGCATTACTGCTGGGTCGATCTCCAAAGCCCGGGGGGGACGCTATTCGACTCGGTGCAGATGTACTTCGATACAACCGTTGCGCCCGCCGATTAGAGCAGTTCTCCAATTGATATACCTTACCAGCCTGGTCAAAGATGACTTTTTCTTGAGGAGAAAGTCACTTGAGATTCGTGGTTTCGTTATACACCGATTGGAAAACTGCTATCGCTCCGATTCTGACGATTCTTCAGGCGAACGATGGGTTGGGTGGGCGGCGGGCCCATGTCCCTGTATCGTCCAACCAACTGATCTGGGTACCCCTGGTCCGAGGGAGACAATGAACCTCAACTCGGCGGGGGTATCCTTCCCTCCATCAGCGGTCTTTGATCAGCGGTCAGTGAATCCTGCTCCGCCAATCAATTCGATTGTGCGCTGATGATGGATCATCTTATGCAATCTGACACCGCCACAAAGCGATAGGTGCCCGGAGGAACTATTCCGCTCTTCTTGCACGCCGTGTCGAACTGCCCGCCGCCGGCAGTACGCGCGCGACTCATCGTGCACCCCATGCAAAAAGACCTCTATGCCGTCTTCTCGACGGCCATGGCGGCCTCATCTGGCGCAGTCACCGGGCGTGTGGCAGTCCACACAATCAACGCGATTCCCGCGACCACCGAACCGGCGGCGGCCAGTTGGGCATTCGAGCAACCCCACAGAACCCTGGGGTTGCGGCGAATGAACTCGACCAGAAAGCGAGCCAGCCCACTGAGCAAAAGATACTGGCCGAGAATGGCGCCTGTGACGTGCGGCTTGCCAGCTCTCCACCAGAGCCAGCCACCAATGAGCAGACCGGCAACCAGTTCATAGAGCGGCGTCGGATAGACCACTGCCAGCGTCGGTTCGAGGCCGTTAGGAAAGGCGATGCCCCAGGGCTTGAACGAAAAAGAGAAAAGATGAACCGGCTGGATCGGGAGGCCGTAGCAGCCATCACCCGAGAGGAAGCAGCCAACCCGGCCGATGCCATAGCCGATCGCCGCGGCCGGAGCGGCGAGATCCAGGGTTCTCAGAGCGCCGATCTTCCCCAGCCAGCCTTGCAGCAGAAGCGCGGAGATGCCGAAGAGGAGCCCTCCGAACCAGGCGAATCCGGCTGTATCCCACAACACGCGCCAACCGGCCTCGTGAAACTCAATGGGGGTGTCGATGACATGCCAGAGCTTGGCGCCAACAATGCCGGCTACAACGGCGATGGCCACTATACCAACAGCGTCGGCAGATATTCGAGCGCGGTAGAAGCTGCGATCCATCACAAAGCCTGCCGCCACGGCGGCCAGCCACAGCATCAGCCCAAAGGTCGGCACGTCGAAATGCCAGAGGTGTAGATAGGGAATCATCGCTCTTCAAGTATAGACGGGCCGTCCAGCAACCGGGCGTGCGCCAACTGAGAGGAAGATCTGGGCCGCGTTTTTCACAGATCAGCTTGCGTCCCGCCCCCGGCTTCAGGCGATACTAGCTGCATGGATACCGTTCACTATCATGCCCTCGAAGTTCTCTACAGCCGCCAGCAGATTGCCGAACGCGTCGCCGAGATCGGCGCGCAGATTACCCACGACCTGGGCGGCGAGAAGCTGGTCATGGTCGGCGTGCTGAAGGGCGCCGCGCCCTTCCTGGCCGATCTCGCAAGGGCCGTGCAGGTGGACGCGACCTTTGATTTTGTAGCCACGTCGAGTTATGGCAAGGGGACCCGCTCCTCCGGCGCAGTCAAGCTGATCAAGGATCTGGATGAGCCGATCGAGGGCAAGAACGTGCTGCTGGTCGAGGATATTCTCGATACAGGACTGACTCTCAGCTACCTGCGAAAGCTCTTCCTGCAACAACGCCCGAAGTCGCTGCGCATCGCCACATTGCTTGACAAGCCCTCGCGGCGGATCGAGAAGATCGAGCCGGATTATGTCGGCTTTTCGATTCCCAATCTTTTTGTGATCGGCTACGGAATGGATTATGCTGAGCGCTACAGGAATCTGCCCGACATCTGCTTGATGACGCCCGACCATCCGGAGTAGTTCTAGCCTGCTTGGCTGGGATCGGACGATGCTTCTCAAAACCTGAGATGGGCTGCGGTATGCGCTCACAGCAGAGAAAGCAAAACGATCTGGGCTGGGGCAAGTGGGGGAACCTGCGCCAGCCCAGATCGATTTGCATGAAAGCGAGTTACTTGACTGCCGCGGCCTTCTGAGCCGCCCAGCGCTTCTTGACGGCCTCGGCGATGCGCTTGCGTCCCTCAGCGCTGAGGTTTCTCTTCTTCTTCTTGGCAGGTTTCGCGGCGGGAACCGCGATTGCCTCTGACTTCTTGGGTCTGCCGACCTTCCTCTTCGCCGTCGGCGCAACACCGCCACTCAGCAACGTCCGCGCCTGCTGCAACTGGGCAATCTCTTGATCGATCGCTGCCAAAATATCCACTACCGCCATATATTCCCCCTGATTGATTCAGTCAGCCGGTCCAGTCTGTATGCCGCTAAGTCGTAACACGTCAACCCCGGCCGCTAACTCTACGATACAACACTCGGCCTATAACTCATTTGCATAGGATGGCGAGTGATCGCCTGTGCTGGCGCGAGCAAATTGCACGATGGCACTCAGTTTCGAGCGCTGCTGAAATGGTTTCAAGATCGGCGGTGATTGAGGAGCCCTGGCAGTGCTGACTATTCGAAAGTGCGCGATGTTTTATTTTCTGTAAATACCGCAAAATCAACGTGGGTATTCTCCTTAGAATCAATACTGGATGATTCAGGCAGAGATTCCAGGTTTGGGTTTTGCAGACGCGCACGCCCGATGATTTTGGTTCAGGCTACCGCAGGCACTATACTCATCACCGGTAGTACGCCCGTCGAACCGCATCGAGATTGCGGCATTGGGCGGCTAGGAGCATAACCGCATGACCGCGACCATTCCCATCCAGGAAGTCGATCTGGAGTTCGATAACGGACGCTTCGATTCAGCCGCATTCGCCGCGGAGACTCTGGCGAGCTGGCAGGCTCTGGCCACAGTAATTGACCACACATTGCTGAAGCCGGAGGCTACGCGCACACAGATCGAGAGCCTGTGCGACGAGGCGATCCGCTACCGCTTTGCCTGCGCCATGGTGAACCCGGTGTGGGCTTCGACAGCGGTCCGCCGTCTTTCAGGCACGGGCGTTCCCGTGGGCGTGGTCATTGGCTTTCCGCTGGGCGCGTCGCTGGTCTCCACGCTGCGCTACGAGGCGGCGGCGCTGATCCGGCTGGGCGTGCGCGAACTCGACATGGTGATCCCCATCGGCCCGTTGAAGAGCGGTGACTACGCCGCCGTCCAGAGCGCCATCCACACAGTGGCCGAGGTGGCGCATGGGCACGGAGCGCTGCTCAAGGTCATTCTTGAGACCGCGCTATTGAGCGTGGCCGAAAAGCTGCGCGGGTCAGAGATTGCCATCCAGGCCGGGGCGGATTTCATTAAAACCTCGACTGGCTTTTCCTCCGGCGGGGCCACCGTGGCCGACGTGGCTCTAATGCGCGGCGTGGCCGGTGCACGTTGCGGCGTAAAGGCCGCGGGCGGCATCCGCACGCTGGCCGACGTTAAGGCATTGCTCGAAGCCGGCGCAAACCGCATTGGGGCTTCGGCATCGGTAGCGATTGTGCAGGCGCTGGGAGCCGAGTAAAAAGCCAGAGAACAGAGATCAGGGACCAGCCAAGCAAATCACGCAACCCTCTCTGAAAAGCTCAGCTTAACGCGAGGATCCGTCTCAACCATTTCCACGATATTTTGACGCGCTGTTGACATCTTGGCCCCTGATCCCTGGTCTCTGATCTCTGTCCCTCTGTTTGCGCTATGATTTCTTCTACACAGATGCCCAACGCTCCACTATCTCCGCGTGAAGAGCCCGAGCTTGAGGGAGACTACCGCCCGGCCGACCCGGCCGCCGCGGGAGCGCATCTTGACCCGGCAAATATCCGTGTGGAGCCAACTGACGTAGCCTACCTGATGCAGCTTGCGGATGCGTTGAATACTACCCTCGATCTGGAGACTCTGCTGCGACGAACAGCGGACCTGGTGCACGCGGTCATCCCCTACAGCATCTTCGCCATTCTGCTTGAGAACGACCGGACGCACGAACTGCGGGTAAGGTTCCAGATCGGCCACGCCATGCAGGTGGAGCGGCTGCGCATTCCTCCTGGTCGTGGAGTGGTGGGCCAAGTAGCGCTCACGCGCCAGCCGGTGCTGCTGAACGACGTGACCACATCCGAGGTTTACTTCGAGGTCAATCCCGCGGTGCGCTCCGAACTAGCAGTGCCGCTGATCGTCAAGAACCGGGTGATTGGCGTGATGGACATCGAGAGCGAAAAGGCCGGCTACTTCCGCCCCGAGCATCTGCGCCTGTTGACGCTGACCGCCTCTCGCATCGCCCAGGCCATCGAAAATGCGCGGCTCTATGCGCGCGTCTCCCGTCAGGCGCAGACGCTGACGGTGATGAACGAGATCGCCACCGAACTGACATCCATCCTGGAACTGGACCCGCTGCTGGAGCGGGTCGGGCAACTCTTGCGGCGGCTGATCGACTACCAGATGTTCACCATCATGCTGCTGGACGAGAAGGGCGAGATGCTGGTGACACGCTACGCCTGGCGCTTCGGCTACGCGCATGCCCCTCGGCGGCGGCTTCCGATTACCTCCGGCCTTGTGGGAGCGGCGGTGCGCGAGTGGCGGCTGGTTAACGTGCCCGATGTCTCCAAGGATCCGCGTTACGTGGCCATGAACCCCGAGACTCGCTCAGAGCTGATTGTGCCGCTCTTTCACAAAGGACGGATCATCGGCGTGCTGGATCTGGAGCATACGCGGATCGGCTTCTTCAACGAAGAGCACGCGCGCATGTTGACCACGCTGGCAGCCCAGGTGGCCATTGCCATTGAAAATGCGCGGCTCTATCAGGCCGTGCGCCGCCAGGAACGGCAACTGGAGCTGGACATCACCATGGCGCGCGAGGTGCAACTGCGCCTGCTGCCAACAACAGCGCCGGAGATGGTCAACGCTGAGATGGCCGTGCGCTTTCTGCCTGCGCGCACCATCGGCGGCGATCTCTATGACTTTGTGGAGTACGGCCCCGGCGAGACCGCCATCGTACTGGGCGACGTGAGCGGAAAGGCGGCGCCGGCGGCCTTGTTTGCCGCGCTGGTCAGCGGCATCATGCGTTCGGCTGCGCAGCAGCAGCCGGGACCGGCCGAGATGCTGTCCCTGCTGAACGACGCGATCCAGGAGCGCAAGCTGGAGTCGCAGTACGTGACCATGCTCTTTGCTGTATGGAACGACGAAAGCCGCACGTTGAAGGTAGCCAACTCGGGTGCTGTGCAGCCGGTCATCTGCCGCGCCTGCACATCGGAGACGGTACGCACAGAAGGCTTCCCGCTGGGGATGTTTCCCGATGTGATTTACGACGAACTAGACGTAGAGACCCAACCGGGAGACGTGGTCATCTTTGTGTCGGACGGAATCCTGGACGCGGAGAACGCCGAAGATGAGATGTACGGCCCGGAGCGCCTCTCAAGCCTGCTCTGCGACCAGCGCGACAACTCGGCACAGGAGATTGCCGACGCGATTCTCTCCGACGTCAGCCGCTTCCTCGGCGAACAGGACCGCTTCGACGATGAGACGATCATCGTTCTCAAGGTGCGGTGAAGCACAGTTGTCAGTGAACAGTCTTACCTTCCTTGCGGCGACAATTCATCTGCCCCCTGTAAACTGAACTAGAGTCAATTCAAGACCGCATCGCAACCTATGACACAAGAACGCATCATCCGCCCGGCAAAGAACGTCTACGGCAGTCTGCGCTTGCCCGGTGACAAGTCGATCAGCCACCGCTACGGAATGCTGGCCGCGTTTGCCGAAGGCACCTCGCGCTTTACCAACTTCTCGTCTGGCGCGGACTGTGCCTCGACACTCGCCTGTATGCAGGCGCTTGGCGCCAAGGTCTGCAAACTCGAGGATAGCTCAGTTGAAATAACCGGCGTCGGCGGACACGTGGGGGCTGCCACCGCCCCGCTCGATTGCGGCAACTCCGGCTCGACGATGCGCATGATCTCTGGCCTGCTTGCGCCCCAAGAGGGACGCTTCACGCTGGTGGGCGATGATTCGCTCTCGCGGCGGCCCATGGAGCGCATTCGCAAGCCATTGGAAGAGATGGGCGCACGTCTGACGCTGACCGAAGGCCATGCACCCTTGACCATCGAAGGCTGCACGCTCAAGGCGATTGACTTTACCACTCCGGTACCCAGCGCGCAGGTTAAAACATGCGTCTTGCTGGCCGGCTTGCAGACCTCCGGCACCACCATGGTTCGCGAGGCAGTGCGCACGCGCGATCACAGCGAGTTGGCCCTGCGTGCCTTTGGCGCAACGCTCACACGCACCATTGACTCAGTCTCGATCTCAGGCCCGCAGACGCTGCACTCGATCGATGCAGCCGTGCCCGGCGACATCTCCTCCGCGGCGTTTTTCTTGTGCGCGGCTGCATTGTTTCCCGGCTCCAGCCTGGTGCTGGACTTCCTGGGCCTCAACCCCACGCGCGCCTCGCTGCTCGATGTGCTGACATCGCTCGGTGCGCGCATCAGCGTTCTCAATCTTGAAGAGAAAAACGCAGAACTCGTCGGCACGGTGCGCGTCACTGCGCCAGAATCAGGACTCGGATCGACAGAAATTTCCGGCGCGCTGGCCGCGCAACTAATCGATGAATTGCCGGCACTTGCCGCAATCGGCCCTTACACCAGTGGCGGCATCCGAATCCGCGACGCAAAAGAGCTGCGAGTGAAAGAGTCCGATCGCATTGCATTGGTCGCGAAAAATCTGCGGGCTATGGGCGCCGAGGTTACAGAGTTCGAAGACGGTCTCGACGTGCCGGGAGGGCAGCGGCTGCACGGCGCGACCATCGATTCCGGCGGCGATCACCGCATCGCCATGGCCTTCAGCGTGGCCGCTCTGCGCGCCGAGGGACCGACGCTGATTCAAGGCGCAGAATCGGCCGCGATCAGCTTTCCTGAGTTCTTCGATCTTCTTGATTTAGTGGCGGAGCGGTAGAACGTACTCCACCGTTTCCCGCCTATCTCTGCCAATCGACAAAACGGCCCGGCGTTGAGCCGGGCCGTTTCATTCTTGAGCAGCCAATCAAGCTACTTGCTGGCCGGCGGAGGAGCAGCGGCATCTGCACCAGGCTTGGGAGCTGGAGTTAGTCCGGGAACCACCGGCGCGGCGGTCACTGTGCCGGTCGCAGCCTCCTGAAGATTGATGCCGTAATGCTGCAAGGTGCTGGCCAGAATCTGGTAGAGGCCGGCGCGATCCCTCGCGTAAGCGTTCTGCGCAGAGAGCAGATTGTTCTCCGCGGTCGCCAGGTTCTTCTCTTGCAGCAAGACACTCGCTGTGGTCGAGGCTCCCAGATGCAGCTTCTTCCCTTCGGCGTCAAGGCTCTGCTGGTTAAAGTCCCTTGCTGCGACAGCAGCCTGGACCTGAGCACGGTCGTTGGCGAGTGCGAACTGAGCATTCACCACGTTCATGCGGATCTGCGTGTACAACTGCTCAAGCCGCAACTCCGACTGGCGATACTCGATGAGCGAGCGCGCCTGATCGGCCTGCGCCGTGCGGTTGCGAAGAGGTATGGTCAGGTTAAAGCCGACGCCCTTGTCAGGGAACGAATTATTCAGCATCCGGCTCCATGCAGTACCGTAGCTGACCGGCGGGTAGGTGCCTGCCGGGCATGGCGCATATTTGCCGGTTACAGAGTCCTGGCAGAGCGCGTTCGGATTCTGAGCCCCCCCTTCGCCGGTTCCGCCGTAGAAGCCATAGGCATCGAGGGTGGGCAGTAGCGCGTTGCGTGCGCCACGCAAAGTAATCTCGTTGTTCTTCAGGGTCAGTGCCGCCTGCTCGAGTACCGGGCTGTTCTTGAAAGCCTGCTGCACCAGATCGTCGACCGGCTGCGTCTCCTCGGGAAGCTGCTCAAGGCTTACGCGGTCAGTAGGAATCACGGCGGCAGCCACCAGAGCTGGGTCGTTCAAGTTGCGCGCAATGGCCTGTTTGATGATCTGCTGCTGATAGTTTAGGCTGCTCTGTGAACTGATGAGCGCCTGTCTGTCCGATGCCACTGCGGAATCAGAGTTGACCACATCGAGTGGGGCGAGCGTGCCAATCTCCAACTGCTTGCGATTATCCCCAGCCAGCTTTGTACTCTGATCGAGCGCCCGCTCCTTGGCCTGCACATCCTCATAGGCCTGGACCAGTCCCCAATAGATATTCTCCACCTGATTGACCGTGTAGAGAATCTGCTGGCGGAAGGAAGAGTCAGTAATACGGCGGTCGTTGATCGCCTGATAGACGAAGCGCTTATTCACCCAAATGCCAGCTCCCTGCAACAGGTGCTGGGTGAGTGTGGCCTTCAGATTGGCCGTATCCAGAGGACTATAGTTCGAAAAGCCGTTGGTCGAAGTGGCCCGCGATTGGTTTAAAGCCACGACCAGCTTCGTGCCCGTCACGAACCCCTGGTTGAAGGTGAAGTCGTATGTGTTGGTGTTGTTGTGTCCACCAGTGAACAGCGAAGTGGAGGCCGAAGTGGCACGCTCCAACTGAATCGTTCCCGTGACGCTCGGGTCGAGATCCTCCGGTGCAGGACCCGCTCCGCTTGTCGAAAGCACCAGGCCGGATGCGCCCGAAGCCGCCCCGCCAGAGCCGCCTGTCGTTCCGCCCGGTCCGCCGCCCGCCGTCGTGGTCGAGGAGGAACCGCCCAGTGTATTGGCGACAACACCGGAGTTAACGCCGCGCAACCCCGATCCGGCTTTTGCGCGCAACAGATCGGTATCGGCAATGTCGAGGTTGTAGCGGGCGATGGCGATGTCAAAGTTGTTCTCCAGCGCCAACGCCAGTGCGTCACTGAGGCTGAGATAGATCTTCCCGTCCTTGACCAGGTCGCTCAGACGGACGGAGTTGGAAAAGTTGGCCTTGGCGATGGAGGTGGGCCGATACATGTTGATCGGGTTGCCCAGCCACTTGCCAGCGGGTTGTGAGAAATCCCGCGCAGTCGAACGCAGGTTCAACGGCTCAGTCGGCACTGGCGCGGGCGCCGTGGGCAGATCCGAGGCTGCTCTGTTCGGGAGCTGCGCCTGCTGGGCAAATCCCGAGGGAGTTCCCGCCGCCAATGCCAGCATGACCGCCGCTACTGCGCGCAAATGTTTGCCTGCCTGTCCGCCGAGTGTCTCCACGGAGCCGACCCTCGAGTTCATTTCCCGCTGCTCAAACGCACTTTTACCAAACAATTGCATGGTTCCTCTCCACGACAGGATTCTTCTTTGGGAATTGCTGGGGCATGTGGGGCGCCATTCTCAAAGACGCCCGAAGAGCCTCTCCGGACGCATATTTCTGATTTCCCTAGACAATTTACGCCAGTTGCCTGGCGCCGATTTCCGTCTATGGGTCAATACGCGCGCGGCGCGCAATTCGTTCCAGATCACCCATTCCCGGCAGTCAAAGCCATCCAGGGTGTGAAAGCTGAGTATATCAACCGGGGAGTTGGCGGAATGAGATCGGGACCGCTGTGAGAGTATCCGCCTGCCTCGCAGATCCGTTTCGGCATCCTGCCACTCTGATGTTAGAATAGCCCTCCTGGGCGGATGGGTCTGGATTGCGCCTCTCCCAGGCAGCAACCCTACACCGGACACATTTCTTCTTTTGTTCGCTTTTTACCTTAGGTTGGCTGGGAATGCTTTGCGTCCAGGCGACTGCCGTCTGGAACACCCGCTTCGCCGCGACGGTGTGAACCATTTACAATCACTTCCATGCGTTTCCGTTCCTATCTTCGTCTCTGTGTCGCCGCTGCTTCGCTCGGCCTGCTGCTCTGCTCAATCTCTGCTGACGCTCAGCAAAAGACCACCAACCGTGGCCGGAAATACAAAGCTCCGCCGCCAACCGCACGCATTGAGGTCACGGTCCTGCGCGAGGTCAACGGCAAGCCCATCGTCAATGCTGCCGTCATCTTCCACCCCATCGAGGGCGAGAAGAGCAAGGGCAACATGGAATTGAAAACCAACGACGACGGCAAGACAGTCATCGACGTGCTTCCCATGGGCGATACGGTGCGATTGCAGATCATTGCCAAGGGCTTCCAGACCTACGGAGAGGACTTCAAGGTCGAAAAATCCGAAATGGCGCTTGAAATCCGGATGAAACGTCCAGGCGAGCAGTACTCGATCTACAAGGATCATGGCCATTCAAGCGATGCCGGCAAGGACCCGCATGCGAATAAGCCGGAGGAACCGGCTCCCGCGCCCACGGACAAGCCGGCTAAGCCGGATGCGCAGCCCAGCCAGCCCCAGCCAAAGTAAGGCCGCGTCCATTCCAAGGCAGGACCATGGCCCACGAACCTCTTCTCGGCAAATCGGCACTGGTGACTGGCGGCGCCAGGCGCGTCGGCCGCGGCATCGCGCTGGCGCTGGCAGAGGCCGGCGCGGATGTTGCGATCAGCTATCGCACTTCGCTGGACGACGCGGCCCAAACGGCAAGTGAAATTGAAGGTCTTGGACGCAAGGCGCTCGCCGTCGAGTGCGATGTACGCTCCGAGGCTTCGGTGCGTGCTGCAATCGCAGCGGCCGCAGACTATTTTGGCCGGCTCGATCTCGTCGTCAACAACGCTGCCGTCTTTCAATCCGCCCCGCTCGACTCGCTCACCCTCGACCAATGGGACGCGGTCTTCGAGACCAATACGCGGGGGCCATTTTTGGTCGCTCGTGAGGCTCTGGCTCATCTGCGCGCCACCGAGGGCCGCATCATCAATATCGGGTCTTTGGGAGGAATGAAGGCCTGGGCGACGCACGCGCACTATTGCGCGTCGAAGGCCGCCGTACACATGCTCACACAAGCGATGGCCAAAGCCTTTGCACCCCAGGTGAGCGTCAATTGCGTTGCACCGGGGTGGATCGAACTCGAAGAAAGCGACAGTTGGCAAGCCGCGCACTTTGCCCTGAAGACGCCCATGCAGCGCAACGGAAACATTGAGGATGTGGCTCAGGCAGTGCTTTTCTTCGCAGCCGGGCCGCACTTCATCACCGGGCAGATCATGACCGTCGATGGCGGATTGGGGCTGTAAAGACTCTTGCCGTAGTTATCGCGCGAAGAGGCGTTTCAAGAAGCCAGGTCTTGCCGTCTTCGCCGGTTCATTGCCCGGATCTTTGGAATCATTCTTCCTGGGCGAAGCGGCAAATCGCTTGGTGTGGAACTTCATCGGCACACGATCCCAGAGCCCTACGGGCTCGGGCTGCGCCGGCCATGCGGCTCCCTCCACTGCGGCCTGCGGATTGGTCACACACAGCCGTCGCGCGGTTTCTTCGCCGGCCCGCTTGGCTACATGAGCATAAGCCTTCTTCAGGTGCGGCGGCCGCCATTGCGTATTGTGTGCATCGGTGGCCAGAAAGTGAATCCAGTTGCGGTCCAGCAACTCATTGGAAAAGGCCTCGGCCATCTTTCCAAACCGCCCATACAGCGAGCCGGCGGTCACCTGAACCAGGCTTCCCTTGCGAATCCATTCGGCCAGTATCTCGGGCTGAATCAGGATTGCCGGGCACCGTTCCGGATGGGTAATGATGAGGGTATAGCCGGCCGATTGCAGCATTAGCATCGCGTCCGAGATCTGCGGAGGAATCGCCGTATTGGCGAATTCGATCAGCAGGTACCCCTTGCCGTCGATCGAGTAGCGGAAGGGGTTGGCCATCGCGTCGAAGATATTCTCCGCCATCATGTGGAAGTCGCACGCCAGGCTCAGTTCGATCTGGCCATCCAGATGGTCGCACAACTCCAGGTAGCGTTCCTGGATGAGCGGGGCCTCGAAAGGATAGCGTTCGCTGGCGTGCGGAGTGCAGACGATGCGCGTGATGCCATCCGCCGCGGCCTCATGCGCCATGGCGAGCGAGGTGTCCAGGTCGGGCGCCCCATCGTCGACTCCGTAGATCAGATGATTGTGAATGTCAATCATTGCTGTGCCAGCTCGATACTCTGCGGCGAAAGGCTCAATGGGCCGCCAGCGCTTCGATCATCGAGGCGAAGATCTTCCAGCCGTCTTCGGACCCAAGCAGCAGTTCGCTCGATCGGTCCGGGTGCGGCATCATGCCCAGGACGTTCCTCTTGGCATTGAGAATGCCTGCGATGTTGCTCAACGAGCCATTCGGGTTCGCATCCGCTGTGATCTCGCCACCTGTGGAGGCATAACGAAAAGCGATCCGGTCCTCGGCTTCAAGCCGCTTCAACTCCTCGGGTTCACAGAAGTAATTGCCTTCCATGTGGCCGATGGGAAGCTGGAGCACGCTTCCCTTCACGAGCTGGTTGGTGAAGGGGCTGTCGGTGGTTTCCACGCGAAGATGAACCTGCTTGCAGATGTACTTGAGTCCCGCGTTGCGCATCAGCGCGCCAGGTAGCAGGCCGGCCTCGGTCAAAATCTGGAATCCGTTGCAGATGCCCATCACGAGGCCACCACCATCGGCAAAGCGCTTGACCGCCTGCATCACCGGTGAAAACCGGGCAATGGCGCCGGTCCGCAAGTAGTCGCCATAGGCAAAACCGCCCGGAACCAGCACGGCATCAACGCCCTGGAGGTCTTCCGAGTCGTGCCAGAGAAAGGTGACAGGCTGGTGAGCCACTTCGGCAATCACGTTGTAGGTGTCGTGGTCGCAGTTGGAGCCAGGAAAGACGAGTACCCCGAATTTCATGCTTCTAGGGTATCAGGTTCCGCGGATGGCATCATCCCAGAGCCGCCTCTCGCCCCGGCTAACTCGGCTGTCTTGGCCGGAAATGGCATGTGCCGCCAGCCAGCACTGAATTCCAAAGGGAAGGATCGGCAGGCTGCTCGCTCGATCCAAGAAAAAGGATGCCGTCCGGAGCCAGCACGCGGTGAATGGCGGCAAGCAGGGTTTTTCGGGTCTCTTGCGAGAAGTAGAGCATCACGTTGCGCAGAAAGATGACGTCGAAGCGATCCTCAGCGCGGCTGAAAGGAAAGGGCGGAGTGCACAAATTCGCCTGGCGGAAGTTGCACATCTTCCGGATCTCCTGCTTCACCGTCCAGTTCTCGCCCGCATGGTCGAAGTAGCGGACGACGAAACGCGCAGGCAAACCGCGGTTCATTTCGATGCGATGATAGCAGCCGGCCTGGGCGCGCTCCACGACCTCGGCGCAGATATCCGTGCCTTCAATGCACACCCTCCAGTTGGTAGTCGCGGGGAAGTGCTCAGAAAGCATCATTCCCAGGCTGTAAGCTTCTTGACCGGTGGAGCAGGCCGCACTCCAGAAACGCAGAGAACGCACGGACCGGCGGGCCTCGATGAGCTTGGGCAGTAGATCGGCCTGCAACAGCTCGAAGGGGCGGTTGTCGCGGAAGAAGCTGGTTTCATTGATCGTCATCGCTTCAGCAACGGAGCGCTCGAGCGCCGGATCCTTCTTGACCTTGAGTTGCTGGACGAGTTCTTCGAGCCGCGTCATGCCCTGATTGCGCAGCACCTTGATCAGGCGGGTATCGAAGAGGTAGTCGCGGGACGGGTCGAGGACATTCTGCGAGAGCCCGAAAACGAGCTGACGAAGATAGCCGTAGTCGACGCTGGACGAGGTTGGCATCATAGGGCCACCGGCTCCCGAAGCTCGCGGGCTTCGGCTTGCGTCCGGCTGACAAGCCGGAGGATTTCAGGTGCAATGGCGTTGAGAGGCAGTATTCTGTGCGCCAACCCCGCATTCACAACGGCGCCCGGCATACCCCAGACCGTGCTGGTGGCCTCATCCTGGGCAATCACACTGCCGCCATAGTCGCGGATGATGCGGCAGCCGAGCATACCATCGGCGCCCATGCCGGTCAGCACCGTGGCCAGCGCTCCGGCGCCATAGGCCACCGCGACCGAGCGGAAGAGCACATCAACGGCGGGACGGCAGTGGTTTTCCGGCACGCTCTGCTGCAAGTGCAGCGTCGCAGGCATTCCGGCGCGCGCGCTGGCCAGCACTTCCATGTGCCAGTTGCCCTTGGCGATGTAAATCATTCCAGCACGCACCGGCGCGCCTTCAATGGCTTCCTGCACCTGCAAGGGACAGCGGCCATTGAGCCGCTCGGCCAGCAGCCGGGTAAACATCTCCGGCATATGCTGCACAACCAGCACCGGCAGAGGAAACCCGGCCGGGAGAGCGGGAAGCAGAATGTCGAGAGCCGCCGGGCCGCCGGTTGAGACGCCGATCGCCAGCGCCAAGGGCTGCGACGAGATTGCCTGCGGCGTTTGCGGCCCCGCCATGGGCGCAAGCAGCGGACGACGCAAGGCACCAGGGAGGACTGGCTGCGGCTGGCTAGTGAGTGCCTGTATCTTGGGAATCAACTCTCTGGAAAGCGCCTGGATGGCTGCCTCCCGGCCAGATTGTCCGGTGGGCTTGCCCACGTAGTCCGAAGCCCCGCACGCCAAAGCTTCGATGGTGACTTTGGCGCCGCGCTGGGTCAGCGAACTGCACATGATGACCGGCATTTTGTAGCCTCCAGCGCGCAGCTTCCTCAGTGTGGCAAGCCCGTCCATCACAGGCATCTCGACATCCAGCAGCACGATATCGGGCCGGATCGTTTGAATGGCGTTCAAAGCCGAACCGCCATCGCCGGCGGTGCCGGCGACCTCGAGACCGGCATCGGCCGAGACAACCGAGCGCAGCAGGTTCCGCATGACCGCGGAGTCGTCCACGATCAGGATTCGGGTACGGCGGCCGGAGGCCATCATTCAGGCCTCCACTAGGCCGAGCATTGCCAGCTTTTCAGTGAGCGCCTCATCGTCAAAGGGCTTCATCAGATACTCGTCGGCGCCTGCATCAAGTGCGCGGAGAATGAAGTCGTTTTCGGCCTCCGTCGTCACCATCATGACCTTGACGTCGCCATAGCCCTCTGCGCGCAACTGCTTGAGCATCTCCAGGCCATTCATCACCGGCATGTTCCAATCCACCAACGCAAGGTCAAAGGGCATGCCTGAGTTCAACTGGTCCATGCCCGCCTGGCCGTCGGCCGCCTCGGCGCACTCGATTCCCTTCTCTTCGAGCAGGCCGCGCAGATGCCCCCTGACGAAGCGGGAATCGTCCACAATCAAAGCTCGCATGGTCGCCTCCAGTGTGAAATCGGCTTGCGCCGGTTGAGTCTATGCGGCCCGGCTCGCGCTCAGCCGCATGGGGTCCAGTTGTTCAGGGTCCAGCATGACGAGCAGGCTGTCCTTCAGTTTGTATGCACCGGCAAACAAGGCCCTGCGGCGCTCGTCGAGTGTCGATGGATTCAGTTCGTGGTCCGCCGAGGAAACGGTGAGAACCTCGCCGACCGAGTCGACCAGCAAGCCAAAGCATCCGCCCGCGCTCTCCAGCACCAGAATGTCCTGAGTGCCTTCTTTCGGCGGCATACCCAGCAGTTGACGCAGGCTGACTGTGGTCAGCACGTCTCCGCGATAGTGAAACAGCCCACCGACAAATGCCGGGGCAAGCGGAACCGGCTGCGGCCGGGCCGAGCCCACAATCTCCAGAATGTGCGAGATCGGAATGCCGAACAGCGCCTGCCCCAGCCGCACCGAACACATCTCGACCAGCGCGGCCCCCGTCTTCTCTTTGCGATGCAATCCAACTGCTGCTGTACTCATGCCACTGTCTCCGCTGTCTGGCTCCACTCAGGCTGAGCTTCTTCCCCGGCGGGCAGCGGAGCCACGCCACCCAGGTCGACCACTCCGGTCACATGGTTGTTGAGCAGTGTTACGCCGCCCGTACGCTGCGCAGTCCCGGCCTCGAAGAGGCTGCCGCCCGCCGCCACGTCCAGCACATGCGATACGGCAATGCCGACATGACGGCTGCCCTCTCGGCAGACCACAACGATCAACTGCGCCTCTTCACCCTGCTGCGCATCGGGATTGGCCTGCGCCGAGGAGAGCAAGCTGCCCGAATCCTCCACCGGCAGCAGTTGCCCCTCGAAGTTGAGTACAGGCCGGTAGCCGATGTACTCGATGCGAGAGAGCGGAAGCTGCTCGATGCGCAGCACGTCGCCCAAAGGCACAGCGGCCCGGCGCCCGGCCACCTCGACGAGCAGGTACTCAAGGCTCTTGGCGTCTTCGGCCTCGACTTCGGAAGCTCGCACGGCTTCTTCCTCATGCATGTTGACACCAGCCTTCATGGCAATCGATCCCGGATCGAGAATCAGCGCAAGGTCGGCGTTGCCGAGCACAGTTGCGCCAGAGAACAGGCCGATATCCTTCAGAACCGCCGAGAGAGGCTTGACGACAATCTCCTCCGGATCGGCCAGTCCATCGACCACCAGTCCGAAGCGGCGGCCATCGGCGTCCAGAACGGCGATGAAGTTGTCGCGCTCGGTGGCGACTTTGTGTTCGGCTCCGGGCATCAGAAGCCGGTCAAGAAAGACCAGCGGCAGCAGCTTGCCGCGCAACCGGTAGAGCGGCGCATTCTCAATCCACTCGATAGCCGTAGCGGCCTGCTCCGGAGTGACATGCACGAGTTCAGAGAGAGCACCCTGAGGCAAGGCGAAGCTCTGGCTGACGCTACGCACGATGAGCGCGGGAATAATCGCCAGAGTCAGCGGAATCCGCAGCCGGAGAGTCGTTCCTTTGCCGGCCCGGGAGTCGATCTCGACCTTGCCGCCGATCCTCTCCACATTGGTCCGGACCACGTCCATGCCCACGCCTCTGCCACTGACGTTGGTCACCGCCGCTGCGGTCGAGAAGCCGGGCAGGAAGATCAGTTGCAGCAGTTCGCGTTCGGCCATATGCGCGGCGCGCTCCGCGGTGACGAGACCCCGCTCGACGGCCTTCTGGCGCACCTTGTCGACGGCGATGCCGGCGCCGTCGTCTGAGACCTCAATGATGACGTGGCTGCCCTCCTGCGCGGCGCGCAGCTTGAGCGTTCCCTCCGGGTCCTTGCCCGCGGCCTGCCGGTCATCGGGAGATTCGATTCCGTGATCGAGCGAGTTTCTGACTGCATGAGTCAGCGGGTCCTTGATGGCTTCGAGCAGGCTCTTGTCCAGCTCCGTATCCTGGCCCTCGACCTGCAACCGGACACGGCGGCCGAGCGATTGAGACAAGTCGCGCACGATCCTCGGCATCTTCGAGAAGATGTTCGAGACCGGCTGCATGCGGGCCTTCATCACGCTCTCGCGCAGGTCGGCCGTCACCATGTCCAGGCGTCGCGAGAGCAAGGTCATATTGGGATCGGCCGAGGTGGCCTGCAGGACTTGGTTGCGCGTCAGCACCAGTTCGCCTACCAGATTCATCATCCGGTTCAGCAGCGTGACATCGACGCGCAATGTGCTTTCGGCGGCGGTGCCCTGAACCCGCGGCCGGGGCGGCTCGCTATCCGTCTCAGCGGCAGCCTTCAGCGCCGGCTGGGCAACGGGCGCCGTCTCAGGCTCAGGTGCCGGGGCCGGATTGGATGCGGCGGAGCGTGTTGGCGGAGGAGCCGAATGCGCACGCGCGCTGGCATGGGCCGGTTGTTTGACTTTGGCCTGCGCCGGTTGCTGCAACTCTTCCAGCCGTCCGATCAGCGCGGCATCCTCGCCGTCGCCCTCGGCATCCGTCGCTTCAATCGTTTTGAGGATGGAGCGCAGGCCATCGAGCAGTTGCAAAAGGCCGGTAATAATTGGAGCGTTGGCGGTCAGCTTGCCTTCGCGCACCATGCCGAGCAGGTTTTCTCCGGAATGGGCCAGCGTCTCAAGACGCTTAAAGCCCAAAAATCCCGTTGTTCCTTTGATGGTGTGCACCGAACGGAAGATCTCTCCGATCAGCTCCGCATCCTGTGGCCGTTCTTCCAGATCGGTCAGGCACCGCTCCATGCGGTCCAGCCCTTCCTGGCTCTCGATCAGGAACTCTCGTGTCAATTCATCCATAGGGTCCACTCATCCGGCTGGCCGGGATGATTCCCCCGCACAGCAAGCACTCAAATCCTTCATCGGAGAAAAGCGGCGCAACTTGAGGAACGGAGAACAGGAGATCGCGATGGGAACTAGACAGCGGTTCTGGCGTGTACTGATTCTCGGTACCCGGAGAGATGGATGATCAATGAATTACCTGCAAGGTTTTGAAAATATAGATAGGGGGGGTGGGGGGTACCTCTTGGAGTACGGACCGGGAGCATCCCTGTCAGGTTGGACTCTGTGAAGATTGTGCGCCAACAGATCATATTTATCTGCAGACTCTGGATGGAATGTTTTAGCCTCAACTCAAGCAGCACAGAAAGGTAAGCATCAATGAGGAACGAATCGATCACGGAATCCGCACTCCAGAGCCTGTTCGAAAGAGCGCAACAGGCGGCGGAGAATTCCTACTCGCCCTACTCCGGCTTTCGGGTGGGCGCGGCGCTGCAGCTGACCAACGGGGAGGTCGTCACGGGCACGAATGTCGAGAATATGAGTTATGGATTGACGATCTGCGCCGAGCGTTCCGCTGTGGTACGGGCTGTCTCCCAATTTGGGCCGGAGATTCGCATCGAGGCCGTGGCGGTGGCGAATTTGAACGATGCGCCGAGTCCGCCTTGCGGAGCTTGCCGGCAGGTGCTCTCCGAGTTCATTCAGCCGGATGCGCCGGTGATCTTTCCGGTTGAGGAGGGCGTACGGGTGATGGCTTTCCGCGAGTTGTTGCCGCTGGCCTTCGAGATGAAGGCGAAATAGAATTCAACAGCCTTGATCCCCGGCTTCGCACAGGGTTTGGGCCATGCGAGACTTGAAATCTGAACGGAGCCCATACTCTAGAAAGAGGTAGCGATGGCTACTTTGCCGGAATGATATTTCACGGTCGATTATTTGAGTTCTCCCCGGTCCCCAAATGCAAGGGACCGGGGGCACCCGCAATGTCCTACGCGTCTGGTCATCGGCGACCGTTCAGAGCTCGGAGTGTGTTTTTGAGGCTCTTTTCCGATTTCATAAGGCGTGCAAGATCACCAGGCGTCTGGCCGAATTCGTTTTTCGATGTCGTCTTTGCACCCGCCGCCACAAGCCTCAGAATGATCTCAACCAAGCCACGGCTCGCAGCTTCGTGAAGCGGCGTGTTGCCGAGATCGCCGACTGCATTCACATCGGCACCCAAGCTGATGAGCTGAGCCACATCGGTCCGGTCGGTTCGAACAACGGCAGCGTGCAACATGGTGTCGCCGCTTAAGGCACGCGCATTTACGTCATTCCATACGGTTGATGTGAACTCGGGAGAGTCCCGATACGTCTCAATTATCCTAGTCAGTTCTTCGTTCATAGTTGTTATGCCGCCCGAAAAGGATAGCAAACGATAACCACACCGCGTTTTCAGTTCCGCTCGATCCGACCTTGCGGCTCCCGGTAGACGGTCGGCACTTCGGAAACCTCACGACTTCCGAAGTGCCTCATCCTTGTTTGGCCTGCAGTTGATTACTCCGGCAACACCAGCTTGCCTTCGATGTTGAGGGCTTGCTTGGCTACTGGAGCGCCTGTGTCGGGCTGGCCGCCGCCTACAGAGACCGCATACTCGCCCTGGGCAACGATGGGAACGCCGGCCTCTGTGACCATGCTCAGATCGCGCGGGCTGAGATCAAAGTGCAGCTTTTGCGATGCGCCGGCTTCAAGGTGAACGCGCTCAAAGGCGCGCAGTGCACGGAGAGGCGCGCCGGGCACGTTGGGAAATTCGAGATAGAGCTGAGCTACTTCATCGCCTGCTACCTTGCCGGTGTTGGTGACGGTGACTTCGACGGGAACGGTTGCGCCTGCCTCGACAGCTCTTGTGGGCAGCGTCAATCCGCTATAGGCGAAGGTGGTGTAGCTCAAGCCATAACCGAAGGGATAGAGCGGAGTGCCTCCAAAGTAGCGGTAGGTGCGGCCCTTCATGGCGTAGTTCTCGAAGGCGGGCAACTGGCTGACATTCTTATAGAAGGTGACAGGCAGGCGTCCGGCGGGATTGTTCTTGCCAGAGAGGGTCTCGGCAACGGATGCGCCGCCCTCTTCACCCGGATACCAGGCATCGAGAATGGCGTTGGCGTGGTCTTTGGCCCAGTTGATGGCCAGGGCGCTGCCATTGGTAAGAACAACGACGAGAGGCTTGTGCGTTGCCGCCAGAGCTTGGAGCAGATCCTCTTCTGGCTTGGGCAGATCGATGCTGACGCGGTCGCCGCCCTTGAAGCCGGGCTCGGAGACTTTCATCTCTTCGCCTTCGAGTTCACTGGTGATGCCGACGACGGCAACGACGACATCGGCATCCTTGGCGGCGGCGATGGCTTCGGGCTGCGGCGCGAGATCGACCTTCTTCCAAACGAGGCGCATGGCGAGCTGATGTGTTTCTGTCGCTCCGTAGTTCGCCTCGAGCTTGACGGGCTTGCCAGCCTCGAGATGAACCTTGGTGAGCTTGGTCTCGATGCCGTTGGTGTCATAAGAAGTAGAGGCTACGCTGCCATCGACGGAGAGATTGAAGCCGCCGTCGCCTTCCAGACCGAGGTAATACTCACCAGTCTCGCGCGGAGTCAGTTCCGCCTCCCACTTAACGCCTAGGGGACGGAGGCCAACGACCTGAGCAGGAATTGTGTCGGGGGTAAGAGCGATGTTGGCTTCAACGCGGCTGGCGAGGATCTCCGGCTTCTTTCCGGCTGCGCTCCAGTCCATTTCATAGCGCATATAGGAGGCCTTGACACCGGGCTTGCCATCGGTGGTGAGCAGTTCGGCAGGAACCGGGTCGGCATGCTTGCTGAGGAACTGAGTGCCCTCAACATAGTTGATGGTTGCGCCGGGGAACTCGGCCTTCATGCCTTCGAGAATC
>Ga0302321_100000099_pt1 | contig 78520 bp, 76 predicted proteins | sample Fen_T0_1_FD_202505 | JGI IMG/M metagenome (GOLD analysis project Ga0302321, IMG submission 202505) | Peat permafrost microbial communities from Stordalen Mire near Abisko, Sweden - Fen_T0_1 | ecosystem: Environmental > Terrestrial > Soil > Wetlands > Permafrost | place: Sweden: Abisko...
GTGCAGTTGCAACCTTTGGTAGATGCCCTCAAAGCCGACATCCTGAAGCACAGCGTGGTGCATGCCGATGAGACCCCGGTGCAGATGCTCAAGCCGAGAAGCGGTAAAACCCACCGCGCTTACCTGTGGGCGTATGCGGCCGGGGCCTTTGAGGACACCCGGGCGGTGGTCTATGACTTCTGCGAGAGCCGGGCCGGGGAGCATGCCAAACTGTTTCTGAGTGATTGGCGTGGCAGCTTGGTGTGTGATGACTTCAGTGGTTACAAGCAACTGATGACCCAAGGGGTGACAGAGGTCGGCTGTCTGGCCCATGCCCGGCGCAAGTTCTTTGACCTGCATGCCAGTAACAAGAGTCAAATTGCACACAGTGCGCTGGAGCAGATTGCCAGGGTCTACGCGATTGAGCGCGAAGTCGAAGAACTGCCGCCCAATGAACGAATGCTAATACGCCAGGAGAAATCAAAACCACTGCTGGATGCTTTGCATCAGTGGATGATCTTGAATCGGCAAAAGGTTCCCGATGGCACGGCTACGGCCAAAGCGCTTGATTACAGCCTCAGACGTTGGGGGCCTCTCACGCGTTTCCTCTACGAGGGGCAACTGCCGGTGGACAACAACCATATCGAGAACCAGATTCGTCCCATTGCCATCGGCAGGAACAACTGGTTGTTTGCCGGGTCACTGCGTGCGGGCAAGCGGGGTGCGGCCATCATGAGTCTGATCCAGAGTGCCAGGCTCAATGGGCATGATCCTTATGCCTACTTGAGAGATGTGCTGACCCGCCTGCCGACTCAGCGCAATAGCCAGATCGTAGATCTATTGCCGCATCGCTGGCAGGCGCAAGTTCACCTTGCTTGATTCCTTGCAATGGCCACAACTTCGGTGTTGAGGTCAAGATGGGTTGGCTGCTCGCTTACGAAAAAACCACAGTTTCTGCTGGTGTGGGATCAATTTGCAGCCTTCAGACTAGTGCAAACCCGTATATTCGGCAGATGTTTAAAGAGCAACCTCCGGTCGGTGATGGCGTCAATCGAGATCAGCACGCGATCGGTTCGCTTCATCCTGAGTCCCGGATCGCTGCCGCCCACTCGTTTGACTTGGCGGTGCCGATCCGCTCTCTTGGTGAAAACCACCGCACCCGCATCTCTGAGCACCTGTTGTCATTGAGTCCGCAGGATCGCTATTTCCGTTTTGGCTTTTCCGCCAAAGATCTTCAGGTCCTGGCCTATGTGGATGCGCTTAATTTCGAACGCGATGAAATTTTTGGCATTTACAACCGCCGTCTGAAGTTGATTGCGATGGCGCATCTCGCGTATTCAAGTGACACGCGAGTGAGCGCTTCGTCAGAGTTTGGGGTGTCCGTATTACCCCATGTTCGGGGGCGCGGTTATGGTGCTCGCCTTTTTGAGCGGGCCGTGATGCACGCCCGCAACGAGGGCGTGACATCCATGTATGTGCACGTACTGAGTGAAAACACCGCGATGCTGAAAATCGCTCGGCATGGCGGTGCGACGGTTGTGCGTGACGGGGCCGAGTCCGAGGCGTATCTGAGCTTGCTCCCGGCGACCTTTCAGACTCAGGTCACTGAACTTATGGAGGAACATCTGGCACAAGCTAACTACCGTTTCAAGGCCCAATCGAAGCACTTTTGGGACGCCTTAAGCCGCTTGCAAAAGGCGCTGCGCTGGTAAGCTTCGCCCGAAGAAGTGAACTGACTCAGCCGCACCTGTGTTTGAGCTTGACATAATCCGGTATCCTTAAGCCTTGTTCAACAACCGCATGTCCTGCCACTTTGGCCGTGTCCGACCCTTATCCTGCCCGTCCTGAACGGGAAGACACCCGCACCTTTTTGCAAAAGGTCGCTGAATTCATTAACCCTGGTCCTGACTCCACCGCCGAGCTCATCGAGACCCTGGCTGACGCCGAACAAAACCAGCTGATCGGCGCTGAATCTCGCAAAATGCTCGAAGGCGTGATTCGCATGGCCGACATGACGGCAGGCGATGTCATGGTGCCTACGCCGCGCATGGAACTGGTCAATATCGAGGACAGCTATGACGTGATGATGCATGGTGTGATCGACACCGCACATTCGCGTTTTCCGGTTTATGAGGGTGAGCGCGAGAACATCATCGGCATTTTGATGGCCAAAGATCTGCTCAAGCTGCAGCGTGCGCCAGAGCTCAATATTCGCGCTTTGTTGCGCCCGGTTGTTTTTGTGCCCGAAAGCAAGGGCTTGAACGACTTGCTGCGCGATTTTCAGAGCAACCACAACCACCTCGCCATTGTGATTGACGAATTTGGTCGGGTGGCCGGGCTGGTCACCATCGAGGATGTGCTGGAGCAGATCGTCGGCGAGATTGAGGATGAATTTGACATTGACGATGATGAAGGCGACATTTTTGGCCTGGCAGATCGCACCTACCGCGTCAGCGGTGACACATTGATTGAACGGGTCGAGGCGACTTTTGGGGTGGCCTTGAAGAGCACAGACCCCGAAGAAGACTTCGAGACCATCGGTGGACTGATTGCGCACGAAATGGGCCATGTTCCCAAGCGCGGTGAGCACCACATCCTGTCCGAGCTGGACTTTGCTGTTTTACACACCAAAGGCGGTGCGGTGAAATGGTTCAAAGTGTCACCAGCCTCCAAACATCCGGTTTGAGGTGGTGCGGGGTCTTTTTTTGTTTGAAACACACCGCCGTTCTGCATCACTGATGCCGCTGTTGGCCGCGCTACTTGCAGGCATGCTCCAAGCGGCCAGTTTGGCTTGGCCATGCGCGATGCCGAGTGCACTGGGTTTTCTGGGGCTGCTGCGGGGTCAGCCGGTTTGGTGGCTGCAGTGGCTGTCGATGGCTGCGCTGGTGCCGTTGTTGTGGCGCTCGCGCACATCGTGGCAGGCCGCATCGCGCGGCTGGGTGTTTACCGTGGCTTGGTTGGCCTCAACCTTTGCTTGGTTGTATGTGTCGATGCACACCTATGGTGGTTTGCCCGCCCCGTTGGCTGTGATTGCTGTGCTGGCTCTGGCTGCTGCGTTGGCGTTTTATTACGCAACCGTTTGCTGGCTATTTTGGCATCTGGCCCCCGTCAATAAAGCACTCTCTGCTATTGTTTTTGCTGCGCTGTGGGTGCTGGCTGAAATGGCGCGGGGACAGTGGCTCACAGGCTTTGGCTGGGGTGCCGTCGGTTACGCGCAGCTGAATGGTCCCCTGGCGCCGCTGCTGGCCTGGGTGGGCATCTACGGCGTCAGTTTCTTGGCGGCCTTGGCGGCCGCTTTGCTGGCAGTTCTGGCCAGTCAAACGGCCGCCAGGCATAAGGCGGCCGCGCTTGCGTTGTTGTTGGGTTTGTTGGCTGTGCCATGGGTGCTGCCCGTGCCGAAGGGTGCAGACAATGGTTCGCTCAGTGTGACCCTGCTGCAGGGCAACATCGCACAGGAAGAAAAGTTCGAGCCGGCCACCGGCCTGCTGCAAGCGCTGCGCTGGTACGGGGCGCAGTTGCAGGCCAACCGCAGCGAACTCATTGTGACCCCCGAAACTGCGCTGGCGGTACTGCCCGAACAATTGCCTGATGGCTACTGGCAAGGCCTGCAGCAGCGCTTTGCCCGCGGCGAGCAAGCGGCGCTTGTCGGCATGCCGCTGGGCGGTCAGGCTGGCGGTTATACCAACGCGGTGGTGGGCTTCCAACCCGGACAAGCCAGCCCATGGCGCTACGACAAGCACCACCTGGTGCCGTTTGGCGAGTTCATACCGCCGATGTTCCGGTGGTTCATTGACATGATGAACATCCCGCTGGGTGACTTCAACCGCGGTGCGCTGCCGCAAGCCAGCTTTGACTGGCGCGGCCAGCGCCTGGCGACGTCGATTTGTTATGAAAACCTGTTCAGCGAAGAGTTGGCCACCCAGTTTGCCGATGTCCAGACGGCTCCGACCATTTTGGTCAATCTCAGCAACCTGGGGTGGTTTGGTGAACACCTGGCGATGGACCAGCATTTGGTGATTGCCCGTACCCGTGCCCTGGAGTTTGACCGGCCGCTCTTGTTGGCCACCAACACCGGGCACACCGCCATCGTGAACCGTCTGGGGCAGGTCACACATGCGTTGGCACCCCATACGGCGGCTGCCTTGACCGGCTCGGTGCAGGGGCGCACCGGCGTCACGCCCTACGCCGGCTGGGTTTCCCGTTTTGGCCAGTGGCCGGTGTGGCTGCTGGCTTTGGGCGTTGTGGTGGTGGCGGGCTGGCTGCGGTGGCGTTCGCCACGGTTTTAGCGCCACAGCGCGCTTGAGGTGGTTTGCGTTCTTTGGACCGGGCACCTAGAGTGGTCGAGGCACTTCTTGGTGTGGCGGCTGCATCACTCAGACGCAGGCCGCTTTGACGCCAAGTGAAGCCCGTAAAATCGTCATTTGGCGCACCACCCGCGTGGTGTGCATTTTTAAACCTTCAGGCGCCAGTCAGACCGGTGCCAGCAACTTATGTTGACCTTCCAGCAAATCATTTTGAAACTGCAGTCGTATTGGGACGCCCAAGGCTGCGCATTGTTGCAGCCCTATGACATGGAAGTCGGTGCAGGCACGTCACATACAGCTACATTTTTAAGAGCGCTTGGGCCGGAGCCGTGGAAAGCCGCTTACGTGCAGCCGAGCCGCCGCCCCAAGGATGGCCGTTATGGCGAAAACCCGAACCGCCTGCAGCACTACTACCAATACCAGGTGGTGCTCAAACCCGCACCGAGCAATATTCTGGAGCTGTACCTGGGCTCACTCGAAGCCCTGGGCTTTGATCTGAAAAAAAACGACATCCGTTTTGTCGAAGACGATTGGGAAAACCCCACGCTGGGCGCCTGGGGCCTGGGCTGGGAGGTCTGGCTCAATGGCATGGAGGTGACCCAGTTCACCTATTTCCAGCAAGTCGGCGGCATCGATTGCAAACCGATCACCGGCGAGATCACCTACGGCCTGGAGCGCCTGGCGATGTACTTGCAAGGGGTGGACAACGTCTACAACCTGACCTGGACCACCGCCGCAGATGGCCGCAAGCTGTCTTACGGCGATGTTTACAAACAAAACGAGATCGAGCAGTCGACCTACAACTTCGAGCACAGCGACGCCGACTTCCTGTTCACAGCCTTCACCGCGCATGAAAAGCAGGCCAAACACCTGATGGACGTGCAACTGGCTTTGCCAGCTTATGAACAAGTCCTCAAATGTGCGCACAGCTTCAACCTGCTGGACGCGCGCGGTGCCATCAGCGTGACCGAACGTGCCGCCTACATTGGCCGCATCCGCAACCTGGCGCGCGGCGTGGCGCAAAGTTACCGCGACAGCCGCGCCCGTTTGGGTTACCCGATGGCCGACAGTCAGATTGCCGCTTTGGTGCTGGGCAATGAGGGCATTGATGCCGTCACCGATACCGAGCGTCAAGCCGAACTGAGCCGGGCTTCTTTGTGGAGCGCGTTGACCGATAAAAACCAAGTGACCCAGAAGGTGGCCCTGTGAGAAACCTGCTCGTTGAATTGTTTGTTGAAGAACTGCCACCCAAGGCGCTCAAAAAACTCGGTGAAGTGTTCGCCAGCCAGTTGGCCGAACAACTGCGCGCGCTGGGCTTGGCCAATGGCGTGTCGGTGGTGACACCGTTTGCCTCACCACGGCGGCTTGCCGCCCACATCACCCATGTGGCAGCCAAGGCCGCCGACAAAGCCGTGCAGCAAAAGCTGATGCCGGTGAGCGTCGGTCTCGATGCCAACGGCCAAGCCACGCCAGCCTTGCTCAAAAAACTGCAGGCTTTGGGTGTGGACGTGTCGGACCCGGTGTTTGCGGTGGCGGCTTTGCGCAAGGCGGTGGATGGCAAGGCCGAGGCCTTGTTTTACGACAGCCAGGTCAGCGGTGCCACGCTGGACGTGGGCTTGCAGCAGGCGCTGGATGTGGCGCTGAGCAAGCTGCCGATCCCCAAGGTCATGAGCTACCAGTTGGAGACCGATTGCGAGCTGCCCGGCTGGAGCAGTGTCAACTTTGTGCGCCCGGCGCATGGCTTGGTGGCCTTGCATGGCGATACCGTGGTGCCGATCAAGGTGCTGGGCCTGACCGCTGGCAACAGCACCCAAGGCCATCGTTTTGAGGCGACCAAGTCGCCCGTGGTGCTGGAAGATGCGGACAGTTACGCCCAGACCTTGTTGACCGATGGTGCCGTGATCGCCAGTTTTGCCGAGCGCCGTGCAGACATCGTTCGTCAGCTCAAAGAGGCTGCAGCCCATTTAGGACATGGCGTACGCGCTATTGAAGATGAAGCGCTTCTGGACGAGGTTACGGCGCTGGTGGAGCGCCCCAATGTGCTGGTGTGCCAGTTTGAATCGCAGTTTCTGGACGTGCCGCAAGAGTGCCTGATCCTCACCATGAAGGCCAACCAGAAGTACTTCCCGCTGCTGGACGCGCAGGGCAAGTTGACCAACCAGTTTTTGGTGGTCAGCAACATCAGCCCGCAGGACACCAGCGCGGTGGTGGGCGGCAACGAGCGTGTGGTGCGCCCGCGCCTGGCTGACGCCAAGTTCTTCTACGACCAAGACCGCAAAAAAACGCTGGCCTCGCGGGTCGCCGGGCTCGACAAAGTGGTCTACCACAACAAACTCGGCACCCAGGGTGAACGTATGGGCCGGGTGTGTGACCTGGCGCGCGCGATTGCGCAGCTGCTGGAGCCCGCTGCCACGGCGAACAGCCCGGACGGGCTGGTTCACCAGGCCGATATCGCTGCGCGTCTGGCCAAGACCGATTTGCTGACCGACATGGTGGGGGAATTCCCCGAACTGCAGGGCATCATGGGTGGTTATTACGCGCTCAATGACGGCTTGAGCACCGAGGTGTCGCAAGCCATTGAAGACCACTACAAGCCCCGTTTTGCTGGTGACGAGTTGCCGCGCAATGCCACCGGTGTGGTGGTGGCGTTGGCTGACAAGTTGGAGACCCTGGTTGGTTTGTTTGGCATTGGCAACCTGCCCACCGGCGACAAAGACCCGTTTGCCCTGCGCCGCCATGCGCTGGGGGTGATTCGCATGCTGGTTGAAAAGGATTTGCCGCTCAGTCTGAGCGCACTGGTGGACGCTGCCATTCCGGTGTTTGGCGACAAGATTGTGGACCCCAGCGTGGCACTGACCGACTTCATCTTCGACCGCCTGGCAGGCAGCCTGCGCGAGCAGGGCTACAGCGCCCTCGAAGTGGATGCCGTGCTCGCCCTGCGCCCGCAGCGCCTGGGCGAGGTGCCCAAGCGTCTGGCCGCGGTGCGCGCTTTTGCCGCGCTGCCCGAAGCCCCGGCGCTGGCCGCAGCCAACAAACGCATCAGCAACATCCTGAAAAAGGCCGATGCTGCAGTGGTGGCCGATGCCCATGTGAGCCAACTGCTGCTCAAGGAAGCCGCTGAGGTCGCGCTCTACGCCGCCATGCAGGACATCACACCGCGCGCCCAGGCACTGTTTGAGGCGGGGGACTACGCTGCCTCGCTGCAAACCCTGGCCGCGTTGCGGGTGCCGGTGGATGCGTTTTTTGAGGATGTGATGGTCAACGCCGAGGCGCTGGACTTGCGTCTGAACCGCCTGGGCCTGCTCAAAACCCTGCACCTGGCGATGAACCAGGTGGCCGATCTGTCGCGGCTGGCGGCTTAACCCTACAAGGCGGACCCACACCATGTCACCCCACAAACTCGTCATTCTGGACCGCGATGGCACCATCAACGTCGACAGCCTGGACTACATCAAGTCGGCCGACGAGTGGCAGGCTTTGCCCGGTGCGCTGGAGGCGATTGCCCGGCTTAACCATGCGGGCTGGCATGTGGTGGTGGTGTCCAACCAGTCGGGCCTGGGGCGCGGTTTGTTCGAGGTGTCTGACCTCAACGCGATCCATGCCAAGTTGCATCAGCAGTTGGCCCAGCTGGGGGGGCGCATCGACGCCATCTTTTACTGCCCGCATTCGCCCGACGATGCCTGCCATTGCCGCAAACCGGCTCCGGGCTTGTTTGAGCAGATTGGCGAGCGTTACGGCATCCAGCTCAAAGGCGTGCCCGCCGTGGGTGATGCCGCGCGCGATCTGGTGGCCGCGGTGGCGGTGGGCTGCGAGCCGCACCTGGTGCTCACTGGCAAGGGCGCGGTTCACAAAGGCCGCAGCTTGCCGGAGGTGTTCCCGCCCCAGACCATGGTGCATGAGGATCTGGCGGCCTTTGTGGAGCATCTGCTGTCCCTGGAGGTCGAGGCCAATTGATGCTGCACCCAAATGCTTGCAGCTGGTCTTCGGTTGTTATGAAAATAATAGTTAACTCTCCTTTATTGATAAGGGCTAGCGCCCAAAAAGACTTGTGATGGCTTGGATTCGCTCGGTTTTGCATTTGCTGTGGATGGCGGTGACCGTCATCCCTTGGACATTGGCGGTGGTGCTGGTGTCGCTGGTGGTTTCTCGGGCATCAGCCTGGTGGGTGGCGGTGAACTGGTTTCGTGTCGTGATGTGGGGCACCCGGGTGATTCTGGGTGTGCGCATGGAGGTGCAGGGCTATGAGAACTTGCCACTGGGCAAGTCCAGCGCTGCGGTGCTGCTGTCCAAACACCAGTCCACGCTGGAGACGCTGTGGCTGCCGACCATCATGCCGCATCCGCTGGCCTTTGTGTTCAAGCGCGAACTGCTCAAGATCCCGTTTTTTGGCTGGTCGATGGCGCGCCTGGACATGATCCACATCAACCGCGAGTCGCGCACCGTGGCCATGAAACATGTGATCGAGCAGGGCAAACGCCTGCTCGGCCAGGGCACCTGGGTCATCATGTTCCCAGAAGGCACCCGCATGCCGCGCGGTGAGGTCGGCACCTACCAGACGGCGGGCACGCGCCTGGCGGTCGAAAGTGGTGCGCCGGTGGTGCCGATTGCGGTGGCCACCGCCCGTTGCTGGCCCAAGCAGGGGTTTGTCAAACACCCAGGCGTGGTACGGGTGTCGATTGGCCAACCGATGGAGAGCGCCGGGCGCGACCCCAAAGCGCTGATGCGTGAAGCCCAAGCCTGGATCGAGGCCGAAATGCGCCGCATCGACCCAGAAGCCTATCTTTGAGCGACCAGCCTGCGTTGTCGGCGATGCATCCGCTGCTGCGCTTCACCCTCGATCTTTTTGAGTCAAATCAGCCTCTAGCCCAGGTAATTAAAGGGCAAGAAGCTCCTAAAAAAGTAGCTGACTTTAGCCATCCTCAAGCCAACCGCGAGGTGCTTCTGGGTCAGACCCGGGTGGCCTACGCCTTCCACCGTGGCCAGCGGCGCAGCATTGGTTTTAGCGTCAGTGTGGATGGCTTGGCGGTGCGCGCGCCCAAATGGGTCACGCTGCGTGATGTGGATGCCGCGCTGCAAGCCAAATCAGCCTGGATTTTGCGCAAGTTACACGACAGCCGCGAGCGCCAGACCCGCATGGCGGACCAGCAAATCGTCTGGCAAGACGGTGCGCAACTGCCGTTTTTGGGGCAAAGCCTCACGCTCAGGCTGGACCCCGAGCACCGCTTTGGCGCCGCTGGCGCCCAGCTGTTGACCGAGGACATGGCCGCTGCGCCCGACCAGGCCGCGCAGACGCGCCAGGTCTTGTGCATCAGCCTGCCACGCCAGGCCACGCCGGAGCAGATTCGGGACGTGGTGCAAGCCTGGCTGATGCGCCAGGCACGTCGCATTTTTCAGGAACGGCTCGACCACTTTGCGCCGCTGCTGGGCGTGCAGTGGAAGAAGCTGTCGCTCAGCAATGCGGGCACCCGCTGGGGCAGTGCGCGCCATGACGGAGCGATTCGCCTGAACTGGCGCCTGGTGCATTTCAAGATGTCGGTGCTGGACTATGTGGTGGCGCACGAACTCAGCCACCTGCGGGTGATGGACCACAGCCCGCGATTTTGGGACACCGTTCGTACGGTGGTGCCCGATTACGCCGCGCAGCGTGCGCAGCTCAAAAGCGAGGCCGTGCCCAAGTGGGATTGAGCCAGGGCTGAGTGCGCACCCGGCGCAGCACCCCCAACAAAGCCTGCCTGTGTGGCGGGCGCCATAACCCCCGAATGTAGTTTTTGGACCTGACCTCTGGCCCGTGGCGCCTCAAGACCGAGATGGCTGTCTTGAGTTGTCTGCGTCGGATGGTATTTGGCCGCCTGGGGGATGCCGCTGGCCAGCCTGTTGTGCTGCGCTGGGTTTTGTCGGTAATACCAATATTTATATTGCTGGCATGCAATTTGGAATATCGGCATCTTGCCTTTTGAATTTGTCTTTTAATAAAAACAGAAAATGTTTGATTTAAGACAAATGGTCAGCATGTAATTCGCGTTACAGAATAAATTCCCGTGTGAGTTTTTGTGCGTTTGCCGTGGAGTTAATGTGGTTAATGTGGCAATCGTGCATGACTTTCGGAATTCATCTTACCTCTTTTGATGCTGGTTCTGTGAGTTTATGTTATTTAAAAACAATAGCTTAGCTTCGTTGTCAGCAACTTCAATGCCTAGCATGTTTCACGATGATGGTGTTGGGGTGGAACATAAAAAAAGTTAAAACCATTAACGCCACGTTAAATCCATTAAAACCGCATTGACTTGTTTATTTGTTTTGCACTTGCTGACATACTTGCCACCGTCATGGATCTCCGAAAAAAGATTAGTTATTGGAGTTTGATGGCGTAAAAAGAATCTGGAGTTATTTCAGAAATAAATCTGAAAAAGTAATATTAAGTTGGTAACTTAATATTTGAATTTCGGGTATTACAAGGCAAGAGCGTTTTTTTCTAAATTGGAGCAAGAAAATGAGCGAGACGACAACTGCAGTAGCGGGCAGAAATGCCTCTGCATCGGGTGGTGAGAAGTTCTGGCCACATGGCTGGTGGCGTTTGATGAACGCGAAGATCGGGGTGATTCCGGTGCCGTTGTTTGTGCTGACAGGCGTGCTGATTGCCGCTATGTGTGTCACCAAGGGCAAATTGAGTAGCGAGATCTCCGTGATGGTGGCAACGCTGGCCTTTTTTGGCTTTGCCTGTGGCGAAATTGGCAAGCGCTTGCCGATCGTTGGCAAGATGGGCGCTGCAGCGATTTGCGCCACATTCATTCCTTCGGCGCTGGTTTATTACAACCTGCTGCCAGATGAGGTGGTCAAAGCAACGACGACCTTCTACAAAACCAGCAACATTCTGTATCTCTACATCTGCTTCATCATTGTGGGCAGTATCTTGAGTATGGATCGCAAGACGCTGATTCAGGGTTTCACCAAGATTTTTGTGCCGATGTCCTGTGGCGCATTGGCTGGCATGTCGGTGGGGACGTTGATGGGTGTTTTGGTCGGCAAAACGGCTTTTGATACCTTCTTCTTCATCGTTCTGCCCTGTATGGCTGGTGGTGTGGGTGAGGGTGCCATTCCGCTGTCGATCGGCTTCTCGGAAATTTTCAATCAGGACCAAGGTGAGGTGTTCGGTCGCATCATTCCGATGGTGATGATGTCGAATGTCACTGCGATCGTGATCGCCGGTTCGCTCAATATGCTGGGCAAAAAACGTCCGCATCTGACCGGTGAGGGCCGTTTGTTCCCGGGTAATGGCGCCGAAGAAATCGCTGCACCGACGCAAGCTGCGAGCGGTTCTTTTGAGGTCACCGGTCTGGCCGCTGCCGCGCTGATGGCCATTCTGCTGTACATGGTTGGTGTTCTGGGCTTCCGTGTGTTTGGTTTGCCAGCGCCGGTGGGTATGTTGTTTGTCGCTGTCATTGTCAAGCTGACGCAGGCCGCTTCGCCGGAACTCAACGATGGTGCCCGCACCATCTTCAAGTTCTTCCAGACGTCGGTGACCTATCCGATCCTGTTTGCGGTGGGTGTGGCCATCACACCATGGGAAAAGCTGGTTTCGGCCTTTGCTCTGGACAACATCCTGATCATCGTTTCTACCGTGGCAACCGTGGTTTTCACCGGCTTTTTTGTGGCCAAGAAGATCGGCATGAATCCGGTGGATGTGGCAGTGGTGTCGTGCACCCAGTGTGGCCAAGGCGGCACGGGTGACGTGGCGATCCTTACCTCGGCCAACCGCATGCAACTGATGCCCTTTGCACAAATTGCCACCCGCATCGGCGGCGCCATCAACGTCACGCTGGCGCTGGTTGTGTTGTCCCATGTCTTCAAGGTCTGACCCATAGCGCAAGCGGTCATCCATCACAGAGGAGCCGCGTTGGACCGTTTGGAGTCAAGCCCAACGCCGCCGAGTTCCTCTGATCGTCGTAACCATTTTTAGTGAGAGTACAGCATGAAATTAGTCAGTTTTCGCACACCGAGCGGCAAGAAGAGCTACGGGATATTCACGGACCCCGGCATCGTTGATTTGGGCAAGCGCCTGGGCGATCGCTTCGATGACATCAAGAGTCTGTTGGCATCGAACAGCCTTGCACTTGCCCGTGGCTTTCAAGGGGCGACGCCAGATTACTCCGAAGACGATGTGGTTTTCCTGCCGGTGATTGAGCAACCGAACAAGATTTTTTGTGTCGGGATGAATTACGCGGAAAAGCGCAAGGAGTTCAACGAATCCAACAACGCACCAACGTTGTTCATCCGTTTCCCGGATTCACAGACGGGGCATGCCTGCCCAGTCAAAAAGCCGTCGATGAGCAACGAGTTTGACTATGAAGGTGAACTCGCGGTCGTGATTGGAAAAGACGGCTTCAAGATTGCCAAACAAGATGCGTTGAGCCATGTCGCTGGTTACAGCTGCTATATGGACGGTTCGGCCAGAGATTGGCAGCACGCTTGGTTTACCGCTGGCAAGAATTGGCCGCAAACCGGCGCATTTGGCCCTTGCTTGGTCACGGCCGACGAAGTCGGGAATCCTCAGGCGCTGGGGATTCGCACCTACCTGAATGGCTTGAAGGTGCAGGATGACAACACCGGCAACATGATCCACAACATCGATTCGTTGATCGAATACATCAGCACGTTCAGCGCGCTTTCTGCTGGCGACGTGATCATTACCGGCTCTCCTGGTGGTGTCGGCAAGAAGCGGGTTCCTCCCTTGTTCATGAAGGAAAACGACGTCATTGAGGTCGAAATCGACCGCCTTGGCCGCTTGCGCAACTACATCGCACAAGAGGCGGTGGCAGCGTGATCTTGCCCGGTGCCCGCTGAAGCCGTGGCCCCGCGGGGGCTGGCTGACGCGGTGAGGAGAACTGTTCATGAACGATGACATTGATTTTTACACCATCGATTCCCACAAAAACTGGGATGAAGGCGCAGAAATCCAACGCTTGTTGACGCAATGCGACCTGGACATGGAGGAGGGCATCCATGTTTTTGTGGTCGGGCGTCAGGGGCATCGACTGGTCGCTTGCGCCGGGCTGGACGGCAACATTGTCAAATGCGTTGCCACGGTGCCTGATTTGCGTGGCGAGTCGCTTGCCTTGAAGCTGATGAGTGAAGTCTCTCACCTGGCGCTTGAACAAGGGCATTTGCACCTCTTTTTGTTCACACACCCCAAAAATGTCTCTTTCTTTGGCGGGTGTGGCTTTTACGAGCTGGCAGAGGTCCCCGGCTATGTCTCTCTGATGGAGAACACGCCGATTGGCATCAAAAGCTACAGCGAGCAGTTGCACAAGCTGGCGCAGCCGGGGCGAAAGATCGGTTGCATCGTGATGAATGCCAACCCTTTCACCTTTGGACACCAATACCTGGTTCAGCTGGCGGCAGCCCAATGTGACTGGCTGCATGTTTTTGCTGTTCGTGAGGATGTCTCGATGTTTTCCTATCGCGACCGCTTTGCGCTGGTGCAGGCCGGTGTTGCAGGCATTCCTCGGCTAACCCTGCACCATGGATCGGAGTACATGGTGTCACGTGCCACATTTCCGAATTACTTTTTTAAGGAAAAGGGCATCGTTGGTGAATGCTGTTCGGCGATCGACCTGATCCTGTTTCGCAAATACATTGCGCCGGCGCTGGGCATTACCCACCGCTTTGTTGGCACCGAACCCTTCTGCACAACAACACGCAAATACAACGACGACATGAAGCATTGGTTGCAGACCGCTGATTCCGAGTCGGCGCCCATCTCTGTGGTCGAAGTCCCACGCGCAGTGAGTTCCAACATCGCCATCTCCGCATCAGAAGTTCGCCGCCTGTTGCACTCGGGCGATATGGCGAAGATGCCATCACTTGTGCCGCGGGAAACACTGAAATTTTTAAGTGGCAACCACTACGCCACATAACTTGGAGACAACGCTAATGAAAATTATCAAAGAAGCCCTTGCCGGCACGCTCGAATCGAGCGATCTGCTGGTCAAGGTGATGCCACTCCCCGAAGACCGGGTTGAGGTGGTGATCCAGAGCGAAGTGATGCATCAGTTTGGCGAGCAGATCCGCCAGGTGGTGTCGCAAACGCTGCAGCAGCTTGGCTTGGTTTCCGGACAGGTTGTGATTGAGGACAAAGGTGCACTGGATTGCGCCATCCGTGCTCGCGTGCAGGCAGCCATCCTGCGCGGGGGCTCTATTCAAGAACTGGACTGGAGCAAACTGTCATGAAACTGCGCCGAAGCATGTTATTTTTGCCGGGAGCGAATGCCGCCATGCTCAGCACGGCCTTCGTTTTCAAACCTGATTCGATCATGTTCGATCTGGAGGATGCCGTTTCGCTGCGCGAGAAGGATGCCGCTCGACTGCTGGTGTTTCACGCCTTGCAAAACCCGGTGTACCGGGACATCGAAACCGTGGTGCGCATCAATCCGCTCAACACCCCGTTTGGTCTGGCCGATCTGGAGGCGGTTGTGCGGGCCGGGGTCGATATCGTGCGTTTGCCCAAAACCGACAGTGCGGCCGATGTTCATCAACTGGAAGCCGAGGTCGAACGTATTGAGCGTGCCTGTGGCCGGGCGCTTGGCTCGACAAAACTGATGGCAGCGATCGAGTCTGCCTCCGGTGTGGTCAACGCACTCTCCATCGCGACGTCCAGCAAACGGATGATTGGTATCGCACTGGCTGGTTTTGACTACGTCATGGACATGCAGACCGAGCGGGGCGACGGCACCGAGCTGTTCTATGCCCGCTGCGCCGTGCTGCATGCGGCACGGGTGGCCGGCATCGATGCCTTCGACGTTGTTTATTCCGACGTCAATGACGAGGAAGGTTTCCTCAAGGAAGTGGAGCTGATCAAGAAACTTGGCTTCAACGGCAAGTCGTTGATCAATCCGCGCCAGATCGAGTTGTTGCACAACGCCTATGCCCCGACCGAAGAGGATGTCGATTACGCCCGGCGCGTCGTTGCTGCAGCCGAAAAAGCCGAGCGTGATGGTCTGGGCGTTATTGCATTGAACGGCAAGATGATCGACGCCCCGATTGTTAACCATGCCAAGCGCGTCCTGCAAAAGGCCCAGGCCTCGGGCGTGCGCAAGTAATCCAGAGAGCAGAGTCATGAATCAACAAGTACAAGCCACACTGGCGAACGAACCAGGCCTCAAAGGTCTGGAGGCGTTCAACAACTTCGCGCACCACAATCCCTATCTGAAAGACCAGGGCCAGAAATTCTCACGCAAGGTCATTGCCTCACTTCAGGAGGCCATTCGTCTCTCCGGACTGACCAACGGCATGACAGTCTCCTTCCACCATGCTTTCCGCGAAGGTGACAAGACGATCAACCATGTTGTCCAGGTGCTGGCCGACATGGGCTTTCGTGACCTGACGCTGGCCTCATCTTCGCTGCTGAACTGCAATGCGCCGCTGATTGAGCACATCAAAAACGGTGTCATCAGCCGCATATACACCTCCGGGATGCGGGGCAAGCTGGCAGAAGCCATTTCCAATGGTTTGATGGCGCATCCTGTTCATATTCATTCACATGGTGGTCGGGTCAAGCTCATCCAAAGCGGTGAATTAAAACTGGATGTGGCCTTCCTCGGCGTGTCAGCTTGTGATGAGTTTGGCAATGCAAATGGCGTCAGCGGGAAGTCGCGTTGCGGCTCCTTGGGGTATGCCAAGGTCGACGCGCATTTCGCTGGCAAGGTCATACTGCTGACAGAGGAATTGGTCGAGTTCCCGAATACGCCTGCCAGTATTTCGCAGGATCAGGTGGATTACATCGTCAAAGTCGATCAGGTGGGCGACCCCTCCAAAATCAGTGTGGGTGCTGCACGCGTGACGAGCAATCCACGCGAGCTGCTGATTGCACGGTATGCCGCTGATGTGATTGAGCATTCCGGCTATTTCCAAAACGGCTTCTCGCTGCAGACTGGCTCTGGCGCTTCGTCCACAGCAGCGACGCGTTTTCTTGAGCAGCGTATGCGGCGCCAGAACATCAAGGCGAGCTTTGCCTTGGGCGGTATCACCGGCGGTATCGTTGATCTTTTCCGCAAGGGCTTGATCGGTACCTTGGTGGACACCCAGAGTTTTGATGCCGATGCGGCCGAGTCGCTGCGCGAGTCGCCAAACCATATCGAGATATCGACCAACGAGTACGCCAATCCAGGTTCCAAGGCAGCTTATTGCGACCGTGTTGACGTCGTTATCCTGAGCGCGCTGGAGATTGACCTCGATTTCAATGTCAATGTGATTACCGGTTCAGACGGTGTGATGCGTGGTGCTTCCGGTGGCCATTGTGATGTGGCAGCCGCCGCCAATCTGTCGATCATTGTTGCACCGCTGATTCGCAGTCGTATCCCGACGGTGGTCAAGCATGTGACGACCGTGGTGACACCTGGTGAGTGCGTTGGCGTGCTGGTGACGGACCATGGCATTGCCGTGAATCCGGGACGTCCAGAAGTCGCAGAGCGTTTGAAGGCTGCGGGTCTGCCAGTCATGTCGATCCAGGAGTTGTACGAGCGTTGTGTTGCGATTACGGGCGAGCCGGCACCGATTGAGTTTCTCGACAAGGTTGTTGGCGTGGTTCGTTATCGCGACGGTTCGGTGATCGACATCGTGCGGCAGGTCAAGCCCTGAGGCAGTTCTAGCCATGGCCGCGTCCATCGCTCTGCCCGCATCCCTGGACGATGTGCTCACAGCCCGCGAGCAGCGGGTGGTTCGGCAACAAGCTGCCTTGGCCACATTCGGCAAGGCGGTTTTGTCCTTGACGCTGGTCTCTCCGGGGCCGATCAAGGACAGCCCGCAATTACGTTTTGTGTTTGCCGAGGCTCTTGCCGCGATCGATAACTTGCTGGCTGATCGGCAATGGCAGGCGCTGGCCCGGGAGCATGTGACACTCGTATCCGGGCAGGAAGCCATCATCGTGGTTGACTGTCCGGCGCAGAGTCTCAAATGGGCCCTGACAGGACTCGAAGACCAGCATCCGCTTGGGCGTCTGTGGGACATGGATGTGATCTGTCCTGAGACGCAGCGTGGAATTTCTCGGCAAAATCTGCTGTTGGCACCGAGAAAGTGCCTGGTCTGTGGAGAAGCGGCGCATGCGTGCGCGCGCTCCCGCGCGCATACCCTGGAAGATCTTTTGTCGGTGATTGAGGAGCAAATACATGCCTATCGGCGCAGCCTGGTTGAGTGACGCCAGTCCAATCTACGGGGTTAACCCCGGCAATCCTGTGGCACTGGCTTCAGCGGTTGCGACGTCCGCCTATACCGCCTTGATCAAGGAAGTCGAACTGACGCCAAAACCCGGTTTGGTCGATCAATTGAATACCGGTGCCCATCAGGATATGGATATCGGGACTTTTCGCGCCAGTGCCGAGGCCATTGCGCCTTGGTTCTCGGTTTTTTTCCAGCTGGGCTTGGCCGAATGCAATCTTCCTGTCCGTCATTTGTTGACACTGCTGCGGGCCGATGGTTTGGCATGTGAGCGTGACATGTTCCGAGCGACGGGGGGGGTCAATACACACAAGGGCAGCATCTTCTCGTTGGGACTGCTGTGTGCTGCTGCAGGCAGAATGGTTGGGGCGGGCCGACGACCGGATTGCGAATCGATGTGCGCTGAAGTGGCGCTGATGTGCGCAGGACTGGTCAGTCAAGAACTCATGCCGATTCGCGAAGCACGTACTGCTGGCGAATTGTTGTTCCAGAAATACCAACTCACCGGCGCCCGTGGTGAAGCAGCCAGTGGTTTTGCGACAGTGCGACAGCACGGCCTTCCCGCCTATTTGGCAGCTCTGGAGGGTGGACTGGGTGAGGAGCGAGGGCTGCATGATGCCTTGTTGCATCTGCTGGCACACAACCTGGATACCAATGTTGTCGCACGAGGCGGCATGGATGGGTTGGCTTTTGTGCAAAGTTATGCGCGTGGCTTGTTGTCAATGTCTGATGTCTGTGCGCAAACGCGGTTAGCCCAGCTGTCCAACTTCGATCAGGCACTCATTGCCCGTCATCTGAGTCCTGGTGGTAGCGCCGACCTTCTGGCCGTCACCTGGTTCCTGGCTTGTTTTCCGATGAGCGCCGCGTGATGCGTTGGTTCGGGTCACACAAGTCGCGCAAGAGCAGGTGAGATGATCAAGGTTACAGAAGGAGTTGGGAATTGAATTTGATCCGAGCTGGCGTCACCAGGGTATGGGGTTTGACATTTGAGGTTCGGTTGTTTTTCCTGCTTCTGGTTGTGTCATCGGTTTTGCTGTTGATCGTCGGCAGCTATGTCTCATTTCGGATGAAGGATTCGCTGTACGAACAGATTGGTCTGAGGGCCACGGTTCAGGCGAAGGAAATCGCCGCCCAGAGGGATCTGATACGGGCGGTCATGGACAACAATCTGGAGGAAATTGCCATCATCAGCCAGCGCATCGGGGCGCGCTCGGATGCCAGTTATGTTGTTATCGGCGACCGTCACGCTCGCCACCTGTACCACCCGGATACTCGGATCGCTGTTGGGTCTCCCATGCTGGGCGACGACAACAACGATGTCCTTGAGGGTCGGAGCTCGCTGACCATCCGAACGGGTTCTCTGGGAACCGCGTTGCGTGGAAAGGCACCTATCGTGGCACCTGACGGACAGGTCGTCGGCATCGTCACGATCGGTTACCTGCAGGAAGACATTTTTCGCTACCACATGACACAGCGCGGTTCGATACTGCTCTTTCTGGTTATTGTGCTGGTTGCCTTGTTTTGCTGTGCCTGGCTGTTTTCCAAAAGCATCAAGCGTCAGATGCTCAACCTCGAACCGATCGATATTGCGCGGATCGTGCGTCAACAAGAAGCGGTGTTCGAGTCCATCATGGAGGGGGTCGTTGCTGTCGACTTGCAATTCTGTGTCACAGCCATCAACCGTGCAGCACGGGAAATCCTTGACGAGCCGCGGGCCAATCAGGAAATTGTCGGTCAGTCGTTCAATGACCTGGTCGGCTTCGAGTTGTTTCATCCCAATGCGAGTGGTTTGAAGGAAGTTCGCGATGAATTCCTGCTGTTTCGCTCGATCCAGGTGATTGCGAGCCGGGTCGCCATCCAGGGCACCAAAGGCATCGTCGGCTGGGTTATCAGCTTCCGTCGCAAGGATGAAATAAATACCCTGAGCTTGCAACTCAGCGAGATCAAGCGCTATGCCGACAATCTGCGCGTGCTGCGCCACGAGCACATGAACTGGATTTCAACGCTCTCTGGTTTACTGGAGATGCGTTATTACGACGAGGCGCTTCGCCTGGCAAAAATGCAGTCGCAAACCCACCAACGGGTTCTTGACTACATTTCCGCCACCTTCGCCAATCCCCAGATTTGTGGACTGCTTCTGGGTAAATACTACCGCGCTCGTGAACTGGGCGTGGAGCTTGTTTTCGATCCAGGTTGCCGACTGGTTGATCTCCAGGACAAGCTAGCCATTTCTGAGTGGATGTCGATTATTGGCAACCTGTTGGACAATGCTTTTGAAGCAACCCTGAGCCTTGCCGACCGAAGCCGTAACGAGAAAGTGACGCTGTTTCTTGCCGATTCACCGACTGAAGTCATCATTGAGGTCGCTGACAATGGCTGCGGCGTCAGTGTCGACGAGCGAAACCAGATTTTTGAGCGCGGTGTGAGCAGTAAACAAAGTGGTGAGCGGGGAATCGGGCTGTATCTGGTAAAAACCTACGTCGAACAGGCCGGGGGCGCGATTACCATTGACGACAATGAGCCGACAGGGGCGGTGTTCTCGGTGTTTATCCCGAAAGGAGTGGAGAGTGCAAACGTATGAGGTATTGATCGTTGAAGACGAAATACGGCAGGCTCAGTTGCATGCCGAATTCATCCGTGAACACAGCCGTTTTACCGCGGTTGGGCTGGCTGGCACGATGGCTGAAGCCCGTCAAATGATCGAACATTTCAAGCCCCAACTGATTCTTTTGGACAATTATCTGCCGGATGGTCGTGGTATCGACTTGCTCGAATACCTGGTTACGCACAAGAGCGATGCCCGGGTCATTTTCATTACGGCAGCTAGCGAAATGGAAACCTGTAGCAAGGCGATCAGCTATGGGGCCTTTGATTACATCATCAAGCCGATTTCGTACGACCGCCTTAAAGCCGCCCTCAATCGCTTCAGTCAGTATCTCGATTCGCAACTGGCGCACAGTCTTGTCAATCAGCGCCGGGTTGATGAGTTGTACAACCTGCAATCAAAAACCGGCTACGAGGAACGCCGAACCAAGGGCATCGAAGAAATCACCCTGGGTCGTCTGAAGGACCATTTCATTGACAATTCAGCGGAGGAAACCACGGAGAGCGTGGCGAAGGTCCTGGGTAACAGCAAGACGACTGCACGACGTTATCTGGAGTACTGTGTCGAAACGCATTTCTTGCGGGCCGAAATCTCCTATGGCAAGGTGGGGCGTCCCGAGCGGGTCTATAAACGTGCCGATCTGCTTTGAAGAAAAGGGACGACTTGAAGCTGCCAAACAAGTTGTAGAGTCAGATGGATATCCTTGCGTCTGGATAAGTTGCCGTGATAAACCGTATTGACCGTTTCAGCCCCTTATGCGCGGCGTTACGCATTGGTATTCAGGAAATAACCGAAGGGGCAAACATGTTCGAGTTGGCTGCTAGCAAGAGATCATGCAATCGGTCGGGGCATGGTGTGATGATTTGTAACGGTGTGCCCTGATGGTTTCGCGAGCGTTTTCTGAAAATGCAGAGATATTGGTGACTGCTGCATCACGTTATGAGTTCGTGCTTGTGCCAGGCCGTTATGACAGCAGTTACGACCATTGGCAGTCGTGCTGGGGACGGCAGTTGCCGATTTGGCATCGCGTGGTGCAGCGCAATTGGGATGAACCAGATATCGACCGCTGGGTGGGGTCAATCCGGCGCTTGCTCGCGCCACACAAACGGCGAGCCATTCTGGTCGGGCATAGTCTGGGGGCGCTTGCTTCGTGCTGTGTCGCAGTCGATTACCCAGAGCTTGTCGCAGGACTCATGCTGGTGGCACCGGCGGAGCCCAGCAAATTTGAGGCTGAGGAGCGCATCCCGATCTGTGATCTGGGTGTACCAAGCATGCTGGTGGCCAGCCGCAACGATCCTTTCATGAGTTTTCGCCGAGCCGAGTATTGGGCCTCTATTTGGCACAGCGAATTGGTCGATATTGGCGAGGCCGGTCACATCAATACGGAGTCTGGATTTGGCAGTTGGCCTTATGGCTTGGAGGTCGTTCGTATGCTGGTTAAAAAAGTGGACCAGGCATCCCATTTAACGATCTCATCCAAGTAACGTTGAATGGCTTTGAACGCTATGGCGATTTTTCACGAATCAATTTGAGTGATGTAAAACGCCTGACCGTGCTGTCGCAGGCCATGCGTTTTGACGAAGACACGGGGTTGCGGCATCTCCATCGGGCGTGGCTGCGCCCGGCTTAAACGCAGCTTGCGCGCCAAACGGCAGGGCTTGTCCTTGACCGATGCCCAAGGCCACATCGACACGCACGACAGTCCGCGCGATACTGCGGCACAACTGGCGACGCAGATGAAGGATCTGCAGGTCAGTCTGGACGAACGCAAGCTGCACCAGCGTGAGGCCAAAACGTCGAGTCAACCCGCCAACGCATCATCACACCACCACCGCATGAAACACTCCCACACCACCAACGAAACCCCTTTGCAACGTGTGCAGCGCAGTCTGGAGCGCCAGGGCCTGATGCGCCACCTGGGCGTCGAATTGCTGCGCGTGGTGTCGGGTGAGTGTGTCGTGACCCTGCCTTTTTCTGACAAAACCAGCCGACAGCATGGCGCCTTTCACGGCGGTGCGGTGGGCGCGCTGGCCGATATCGCCGGTGGGTACGCGGCACTTACTGTGGCCCCGGCAGACATGGCGGTGGTCAATGTTGAGTACAAGATCAATTTCCTGGCCACCTGCCAAGGCGGCGAGTTGTGTGCCACCGGTCGGGTGGTTAATGTCGGCCAACGCCTCATCGTGACCAGTGCAGAGGTCAGCCATATTGACGAAGACGGCACCCAGACCCTGTGTGCGGTGATGCAGCAAACCGTGATGCTGGAGCCCAAGAGCGACTGAACAAGCCGTCCGGGCGCAGTAAGCAGCGGCGTCAAAGTGGGCCAATCACCTTGCAAGAAATACTGAAGTTTCGGGGTGTCCAATACGGCTTCTGGGTCAAATTGGCAAAATGCCCATGTGACCCAAGACTCTCAACCCAAAGAAGTGCATTCCATGTCCCCCCTGCAAAACCTCCTTGACAACAACATCACCTGGGCTGCCCGTATGGAGCAGCAACGGCCCGGTTTTTTCAAGAAACTGGCACAACAACAGGCGCCCAAATACCTGTGGATTGGTTGTGCCGACAGCCGGGTGCCCGCCAATGAGATCACTGGGCTGGACCCAGGTGAGATATTTGTGCATCGCAATGTTGCCAACGTGGTGGTGCACTCTGATTTGAACGCGCTCTCGGTCATTCAGTACGCGGTCGATCTGCTCAAGGTCGAGCACATCATGGTGGTTGGCCATTACGGTTGTGGTGGTGTGTTGGCCACCTTGCGCGGCACCCGTGTTGGTTTGGCTGACAACTGGCTGCGCCATGTGCACGACGTGAAAATGCGCCACCGCCGTCGGCTGGACCACCTGAGCCTGCCCGAGCAGGAAGACGTGTTGTGTGAGATGAATGTGATCGAGCAAGTGGCCAATGTGGCGTTGTCCAACGTGTTGCAGGACGCCTGGGCGCGCGGCCAGAAGATTGCGGTGCACGGCTGGTGCTACGGCCTCAAAGACGGCCTGGTCAACGACCTGGGCGTCACCATGCAGGCCAGCCATGAGGTGACCGACATTTTTGTCAGAGCGTTCAAGCGTTACCCACGCCTGGATCTCTAGGGTCGGTCAGCCCCGCTAGTGGGGAAAATGGCCGCTAGCCCAGTCTTTTAAAGCATTGGTAGCTATAAAGTAGAGAGCAGACATGTTTCCAACTCGCCTGGACTCCCCTGTGGCCTACGAGATTGCCAAGGCCATGATGGACGGCTTCAACCGCCATTACCGCTTGTTTCGCGCCGAATCGGCCCGCGCCAAACAGCGGTTCGAGACCGCCGACTGGGCCGGCCAGCAGCGCGCCCAGCGCGATCGCATCGCGTTTTATGACCTGCGGGTGCGCGAGTGCTCCAACCGGCTGGAGCGCGAGTTCAAGGCGGGGGAGCAGCCGATGGACATTTGGCAGCAGGTCAAGCTGCATTACATCGGCTTGCTGGTTAATCACCTCCAGCCCGAACTGGCAGAGACCTTTTTCAACTCGGTCACCACCAAAATCTTGCACCGCAGTTATTTCCAGAACGATTTCATCTTTTTCCGCCCGGTGGTCAGCACCGAGTACATCGAAAACAGCGCGCCCGAGGCGCGGCCCGCCTACCGCGCCTACTACCCCACGCTGGGCAATTTGCACGAGGTTTTGCAGCAGATGGTGCAAGACTTTGGCCTGTGCCGCGAGTTTGAAGACCTGCCGCGTGACACCGCGCTGGTGTTGGGCGTGCTGCGGCCGATGTTTGACAAGGTCAAGGTCTATACCAATTTCCAGATCCAGGTGCTGACCAGCCTGTTCTACCGCAACAAGGGTGCTTACCTGATTGGCAAACTGATCAACGGCTTCACCGAACACCCGTTTGCCCTGCCGATTCTGTTCAACCAGAGCGAAACCCAGCTGCGCATCGACGCGGTGCTGCATGGCGATGACGACATGCATGTGTTGTTTGGCTTTGCCCGTGCGTACTTCATGGTTGACATGGACATCCCCAGCGCTTTTGTGCAGTTTTTGCGCAGCACCATGCCGCGCAAACCGCGCAACGAGTTGTACAACGCATTGGGCCTGGCCAAGCAGGGCAAGACCTTGTTTTACCGCGACTTCATCTACCACCTGCGCCACTCGACCGACCTGTTTCGCATCGCGCCGGGTATCAAGGGCATGGTCATGCTGGTGTTCGATTTGCCCAGCTTCCCCTATGTGTTCAAAATCATCAAGGACTTTTACCCGCCGCCCAAAGACACCAGCCGCGAGCAAATCCAGAGCAAATACCTGCTGGTCAAACAGCACGACCGCGTGGGCCGCATGGCCGACACGCTGGAGTACAGCGGCGTGGCTTTCCCGCGTGACCGCTTCACTGACGAGCTGATCCAAGAAATAGAGAAATTTGCCCCGAGCCAACTCGAGATCAGTGACCGCGATGGCGACGGTCAGCTCGAGGTCATCCTCAAACACGTCTACATCGAGCGACGCATGATCCCGCTCAACATCTACCTGCAAGACGCTTTTGACGCCGGTGGCGCCGACCCCAACAACACCAGCCCTGACGCCTTGCATGCCCGCGCGCAGCTCGAGCATGCGGTCATCGAATATGGCAACGCCCTCAAAGACCTGATTGCCGCCAACATCTTCCCCGGCGACATGTTGTGGAAAAACTTTGGCATCACCCGCCATGGCAAGGTGGTGTTTTACGACTACGACGAGATCGAATACATCACCGACTGCGTGTTTCGCCAGGTGCCCAAACCGCGCTGTGAGGAAGACGAGATGTCGGGCGAGGTCTGGTACACCGTGGGCCCCAAAGACGTGTTCCCCGAAACCTTTGGCCCGTTTTTACTGGGCAACCCAGCGGTGCGCGAGGTGTTCATGAAACACCATGCCAACCTGCTCGACCCCGCCTTCTGGCAAAAAAACCAGGACCGCATTTTGCAGGGCCACTTTTTCGACGTGTTCCCGTACGACCAGAGCAAGCGGTTTGTCGCCAACCCCAATCCTTCTGAGTTACCTGATTCTTTGTGATTGCTTTGTTTTTAGTAGCTGTTAACCCAATAAATATAAGGGCTTGAGCCATGAATGTGTTTGTTATCGGCGCCTCGCGCGGCATTGGCCTGGAGCTGGTGCGCCAGTACCTGGAGGCGGGTTGCCGCGTGATCGCCAGCGCACGGGACGAGGCTGGGCTGGCGCGGCTCAAGGACATGGGAGCGCAGACCATCAAGCTCGATGTGGCCGACCCGGCCAGCGTCAGTGGCCTGAGCTGGCTGCTTGACGGCGAGAAACTGGACCTGGCGCTGTACGTGGCCGGTGTGTTCACCGCCGAGGACGCCAAGGCGCCACCCACCCAGCCAGCCTTTGATGCGTTGATGCACACCAACCTGTTGGGTGCCATGCAGGCGCTGCCCCAGGTGGCACCCTGGGTCGAAGAAGCGGGCGGGCAGTTTGCCTTTTTGTCCAGCGAGATGGGCCACATCACCGGCAGCCGCAACAGCCGTGGCTGGCTCTACAAGGTGAGCAAGGCCGCCCTCAACATGGCGGTGGTGTCGGCGCAGCCGGACTACCCGCGTGCCCAGTTTCTGTTGCTGCACCCTGGCTGGGTGCAGACCGACATGGGCGACCCACATGCCCCGTTGACGGTGCAAGCAAGTGTCTCCGCGCTGCGCCAGACGCTGGCCCGCCACAAAAGCGCCAAAACGGTCCACGGCTGTGAAGACGTGCCCTTCCTGTGTTGGGACGGCAGCCCGCTGGTCAATTGGTAGGGCCACTTAGTGCCATGTTGGGTGGCCAAAGCAGAGCCGTGTCGGCGAGCGCCGTCCAGCCTTGTGATCAATGACCGGCGAGGGGCGGGACTTCTGTGTGAACTGTAGATGCCCGCCTACGTGGGCTTTCAGTTTGTGGTGGCTTCGGGCCCATAAGCCCTCATAAAAACAGCCACCGCCTGGTGGACCGACTCGGCAATATCCGCCTCGCTGGCTTCCATGGGCATCTGAAACATAAAGCGGTCAATCCACTCGGCCTCCAACAGGCTTTTGAGCTGCTGGGCGGCGATGCGTGTGTTGGCCTGTCGCAGTTTGCCCGTGGCCATGCCGTGTTGCAGGAAGGCAACAACCTCTGCCTCGCTGCGTTGGGGGCCGCGTTCAAAACATCTTTGCCCCAAACCCGCGCGCCCGGCTTCTGACACCACCAGGCGCCGCACCGTTTGCAGCTGGGGCGCATACAGAAAGTTCAGAAACCGATGCCCAAAGGTCTCCAGCGCCAGGGTCATGTCTGGCTGGTTGGCATCGAGCGCGTCGTGTGTCGCCAGGAACTCGGCTTCGGTCGCCTTTGAAATCACGTCAAAAAACAGCTCTTCCTTGGAGCTGAAGTAGCTGTAGAGCGTGGCTTTGGAGTAGCCCACGCGCTGACAGATCTGCGCCATGGAGGCGCCGGCAAACCCGGTTTCCTGAAAAACCTGTTCTGCCGCTGCCAGGATGGCTTGACGTCTTGCTTCGGTTTTTGCCCGCATGTCAACCTTTCTTTTTTCTGAACTGGCTGGTTTAGTTTAGCGCATTTGGTTTTACAATCATATCTAAACCAAACGGTTCAGTTTTGTATGGAGGTTGGATGCTCAGATGTCATTTTTTACCCTCGCAGCATGTGCGCCGACGGGGACTCTCACTCACTGCGCTGAGCGCGGTGTTGTTTCTGCAAGCCTGCGCCCAGTTGCCAGACTTGGCACAGGCGCCGCAGCCCAAAGCCGCCAGTGCCTTTCAATCCGGCAAGTCGTTACAAGCGGCAGCAGCGCAATGGCCCATGGACGCCTGGTGGACGGGTTATGGCGATGCCCAGCTCGACACCTTGATCGATGAGGCGTTGGCGGGCTCGCCCGATCTGGCTGCCGCCACCGCGCGCCTGCAGCGCGCCGAGGCGTTGACGCAGGTTACTGGCTCGGCGCTGAAGCCGCAAGTCAGTGCCAATGCCACTCTCAGTCAGGACCAACTGAGCTACAACTACCTCACACCCCGATCCATGACCCCCGATGGCTGGAACGACTATGGGCGTGTCACCCTGGACTTTCGGTGGGAGCTGGATTTCTGGGGCAAAAACCGTGCGGGGCTGGCCGCCGCCACGTCCGATCTGGAAGCCGGGCGCGCTGAATTGGCCCAAGCTCGGCTGATGCTGGCCTCGGGTGTGGCTGCCGGGTATGCCGAACTGAGCCGCCTCCATGCCAACCGCGACACCGCCGAGCAGTCGGTGGCGATCCGGCAAAAAACCGCCGAGCTGTTTGCCCGGCGCTACGCCAACGGCTTGGAAACACGCGGTAGCCTGCGTGAGGCCGATGCCCGCCGGGCGGTGGCCGAAGGCAATTTGCTGGCGGTCGATGAGCAGATCGCGTTACAGCGCAACCGCCTGGCCGCGCTGCTGGGGGCAGGGCCTGACCGAGGCCTGTCGATCACCGCGCCCACGCTCAAGCTGGACCACGGCTTTGGCCTGCCGCCCGAGCTGGCCGTCAATTTGCTCGGCCGTCGCCCCGATGTGGTGGCCGCTCGCCTGCAAGCCCAAGCCCAGGCCAGCCGGATTGCGCAAAAAAAGGCGGAGTTCTACCCCAACGTCAACTTGTCGGCGTTTGTGGGGACCCAGTCGCTCGGTTTGGACAAGCTGAGCAAGGACGGTTCGCGTGTCGGCAGCATCGGCCCGGCCATTTCCTTGCCGCTGTTCACCGCCGGGCGCCTGCAGGGCGAGTTGCGTGGCACCCAAGCCCGCTATGCCGAGACCGTGGCGAACTACAACGCCACCGTGACCCGCGCCCTGCAGGAAGTGGCCGACAACGCGGTGAGCCAAAAAGCCCTGGGCCAACGCCTGCTCAAAGCCCAAGAAGCCGTGGATGCCGCCAGCGAATCGCACCGTGTGGCGCGCAACCGTTATGACGGCGGCCTGGCCAATTACCTCGAAGTACTGACCGCCGAAGACGGCTTGCTGAGCGCCTTGAGCGCCCAGACCAATCTGCGCGCGCAGTCATTCACGCTCGATATCGATCTTCAGCGCGCTCTGGGCGGTGGCTACCAACTCGCCCAACGCTGACAACACCCAAGCATCAAGGAAACCTCATGACTGACAACAACATCGCCGACATGGCCCTCAAAAAACGTCGTAACCAGCGCCTGCTGGCGCTCGCTGCTGGCGCTGGCGTCGTGGGTGTGGCCGTGGCCGCCTACTGGTCGCTCTACGCTTCGCACTTTGTTTCGACCGACAACGCTTACACCGCCGTCGAGGTGGCGCAAATCACGCCGTCCTACGGCGGCATCGTGGCCGACGTCAAGGTCAAAGACACCCAGGCCGTGAAAAAAGGGGACATCCTGGTGGTGATTGACGCCACCGACGCCAAGCTGGCCGCCGCGCAAGCTGCCGCCGAGTTGGACCGGGCGGTGCGCCACGTCAAAAGTTATGTCGCCAACGACAGCAACCTGGCCGCGCAGATCACCGCGCGTGAGGCGGATGAAAAACGGGCCAATGCCCAGTTGGCCTCAGCCCAGGCCGATTTCGAGCGTGCCCAGCTCGATCTGACGCGCCGTCAAGCCCTGCTGGCGTCCGGCTCGGTGTCGGGCGATGAGCTCACCCGTGCGCAAAACGCTTTTGCTGGCGCTCAGGCCAATCTGGCGGCCGCCAAATCTGCAGTGGCGCAGTCCGTTGCCAACCTGCGTTCTTCGGCCTCGGCCAAAGAGGCCAATGCGGCCCTGATCAGCGACACCACGGTCGACAACAACCCCGAGGTGCTGGCAGCCCGTGCGCGTCTGGACCAGGCCAAGGTGGATCTGGAGCGCACCGTGATCCGGGCACCGCTGGACGGCGTGGTGGCCAAGCGCCAGGTGCAGCTGGGGCAGCGGGTGCAGATTGGTGCGCCGCTGATGGCGGTGGTGCCGGTGAGTGAGATGTATGTGGATGCCAACTTCAAAGAGGTGCAACTCGCCAAAGTGCGCATGGGTCAGCCGGTCAAGTTACATGCCGACCTGTATGGCAAGGACGTGACCTACACCGGTGTGGTGGAAGGTTTCGCGGGCGGTTCGGGGTCGGCGTTTTCTGCCATTCCGGCCCAGAACGCCACTGGCAACTGGATCAAGGTGGTGCAACGTTTGCCGGTGCGCGTCAAACTCGATCCGGCACAACTGCAGTCCAATCCGCTCAAAGTCGGTTTGTCCATGAGCGCTGAGATCGACACCAGCAGCCAGGCCGATTGAGCGGCACCGCCATGAGTCAAGCTTTAACTGCGGCACCGGGAGCCGAAAACCCCGATGCGCCTTTGACCGGCGGCATGCTCTGGGTCGCGGCATTGATGCTGGCGTCTGCCAACTTCATCGCCGTGCTCAACATGACGATTGCCAATGTGGCCGTGCCCAATATTGGCGGTGCGTTGGGGGCGGCCTCTAGCCAGGCGACCTGGGTGATCACCTCCTACGCGGTGGGCGAGGCCATCACCGTGCCCCTGACGGGTTGGTTGGCCTCCCGCTTTGGTTCGGTGCGGGTGTTCACTTCCTCCATGATGCTGTTCGGGGTGTTTTCCCTGCTCTGCGGTTTGTCGAATTCGCTGGGCATGCTGGTGGTGGCGCGGGTGTTCCAGGGTTTGAGCGGCGGGCCGCTGATGCCCTTGTCGCAAACCCTGTTGATGCGCATCTTTCCTAAGGACAAGGTGGCGGCCGCAATTGGTCTATGGTCGATGACCACGCTGGTGGCACCGGTGGTGGGCCCGATTCTGGGCGGCTGGTTGTGCGACGAGTACAGCTGGTCCTGGGTGTTTTTGATCAATGCCCCGATCGCCATTGGTTTTGGCATCTATGCCTGGAAACTGCTCAAACGCTACCAGGAAGATGCCCGGCGCAGCCCGATTGATGTGGTGGGGATGGGCCTGCTGATCGTCTGGGTGGCGGCATTGCAACTGATGCTCGACGAGGGCAAAAACCTGGATTGGTTTGCCTCCACCGAGATCCGCGTGATGGCGGTGGTGGCTGTGCTGGGGTTTGCGGTGTTCCTGATCTGGGAGTTGCACGAGAAACACCCGATTGTCGACCTGCGGGTGTTCCGGCACCGCGGTTTCACCGCCAGTGTGTTGACCATCAGCTTGGCGTTTGCCGCCCTCTTTGGAGTGAACGTGCTCACGCCGCAGTGGTTGCAAAGCTTCATGGGCTACACCGCCACCGACGCCGGTTTGGCCACCGCCTGGACCGGTGTCACCGCGCTGCTGGTGGCACCCTTTGTGGCGACGAGCAAACAGGACCCGCGCCGGCTGGTGTTCTTTGGGGTGATCTGGCTGGGCTTGTCGACCTTGTGGCGCACCGTGGCCAATACCGACATGGGTTTCTGGGACATCTCGATCCCGCTGATGGTGACCGGGCTGGGCATGCCGTTCTTTTTCATCCCCTCCACCGGTCTGGCCTTGGCCAGTGTGGACGAGTCTGAGATGGATTCGGCGGCGGGGCTGATGAACTTCTTGCGGACCCTCTCGGGCGCTTTTGCCACCTCACTGGTGACCACCGTCTGGAGTGACCAGGCCACGCGCAACCACGCCGAACTGGTGGGGCTGACCGACCGCGACCAGAGTGTGCAGGCCATGCTGGGACAGTCCGGCATGACGCCGGATGCGGTCAATCAGACCTTGGACTACCTGGTGACATCCCAAAGCATCATGTTGTCGACCAACCAGATCATGGGGGCGATCGGGCTGATCTTCATCGTGGCGGCGACCATCATCTGGCTGGCACCCAAGCCCACCCGTGTTGTGGAGCCTGGCGCAGGCGGGCACTGAACAAATAACTTCAAAGGAGCGCACCATGTTCAAGCATCTTCTGGTTCCAACCGATGGTTCACCCTTGTCTCTGGCGGCGCTCAAGGAGGCGGTCTCCTTTGCCAAAGATGTCGGGGCGCGTATCACCGTGTTTTACGCCGAACCCACACCGCCGGTGGCTTATGACGGCGTCGGTGGGCTCAGCAGCGCCCACCTGACCCAAGACCTGCAGGAGCGCTTCGATGGCGCCGCGCAAGACATTCTGGGCACGGCCCAGGCGCTGGTTCGTGAAGCCGATGTGCCGGTCGATGTTCAGGTGCTGGTGGGTGATCAACCCTACAAGCTGATCATCCGGGCAGCAGAAACACAGGGCTGTGACCTGATCTTCATGGCCTCCCATGGGCGCCGTGGTGTCAGTGCCTTGTTGCTGGGCAGCGAGACCAACATGGTGCTGACCCACTCCAGCATTCCGGTGCTCGTGTACCGCTGATCTCCGGGCTTCTTATCGCCATGCGGCTTGAGTCGCCAGGCATCTTGCGCCAGCGATAAGACGAAGGGGGTAGGGCTGTTGTCTCATTCACGCAATTGCACGGTCTGTACCAGAAGCGGGCAAAATCAACGGCCTGGGTGTTGGCTGCGCCCTGGCTGCTTCGGCTTGGTGGGCGCATGAGTTTGCGGGGTCACGACCTGACCTCGGACTGGTTCGGCGGGTGCTTGCTTGGGTTAACCTGATGCGGCTGGGCGGCGCAACACCGTTCACCCCTTGCCTCGACCCGAGATGACCGACATGATTTTTGTAAAGCCGTACCAACGCAGCTTGCTTGCGCTGCTGTTATTGGTGTTGCTCACCGGCTGCTCCAGCATGCGGCCCTGGCAAAACCAGCCGATGAAGCCCCACGGGGACCGTGCGGCGGCCTTGCGCGACGTGTCTCCCCGGCAGGACCGCAAAATGCTGATGCTGGTCAGCCTGTCTGGCGGCGGCGCGCGCGCTGCCGCCTTTGGTTATGGCGTGCTTGATGCGCTGCACCAAACCCAGGTGCCCTGGCAGGGGCGCAGCATCCGCCTGATTGACGAGCTCGACCTGATCAGCGGCGTCTCGGGCGGCAGCATCATTGCCGCCTACTATGCGGCGTTTGGCGCCGAAACTTTCCCCGCTTTTGACGAGCAGTTTCTGCGCAAGAACTTTCAGGACAGCCTGCTCAGTTACACCTTCAAGCCCGGTAATCTGTATGACCTGACATCGCCTTGGTTTGGCCGCTCCAATCTGCTGGAGCGCCGTTTGAGGGACCTGTACAAGGGCAAAACCTTTGGCGACCTGGCTGAGCACCCAGGCCAGCCCAACTTGCTGATCTCGGCCACGGACTTGTCACTTGGCTCGGGTTTTGAGTTCAACTGGCGTCAGTTCTCGCTAATTTGCTCTGATTTGGATAGCGTTCCGCTGTCTTTCGCGGTCGCCGCCTCCAGCGCGGTGCCGATTGCGCTGAGCCCGATGACGCTCAAAAACTACAGCGACAGCTGCCCCCAGTCGGTGACGCTGACGGGATCCGACGACGACGGTTACCGCGTGCGCCTGATGCGTGACAGCCAGCGCTCTTACCTGGATGGCAAGACGCGCCCCTACATCCACCTGGTGGACGGTGGGTTGGTGGACAACCTGGGGCTGCGCAGCTTGCTCGATCGTTCGCAGGCAGACGGTGGCCTGCGCAGTGCGCTGGGCCCGCTGACCGACACCCCGATCGAAAAGCTGGTGATCATTGCCGTGAATGCTGAACGCGCCCCGGAAGCCAACATCGACAGCAGCGACCAGGTGCCCGACACGCTGCAGGTGATGGACTCGCTGCTGTTTGGTGCTGGTGGGCGCGCCACCCAAGAGACGCTGGGGCTGCTGCGTGACACCGTGCACAACTGGCGCGAGGAACTGCGCAACCGCCGTGTCGACGGCAAAGACCCGTTTGCGCCAGATGCCAAGATTTACGTCATCAATGTCAACCTGAGTGATGCGCCCGAGTTGGATGAGCGGCGGGTTTTGCTGCAAATTCCCACCGCGTTTTCGCTGCCCAATGACTATGTGACACGCCTGGAGGCTGCCGGTGGCCATGTGTTGCGCAACTCGCCCGAATTTCAGGCTTTGCTGAAAGACTTGGGGGCTGCCCCTGTTGCCCCATAATTTGTAAGAAATTGGGCTTTAGCCCTTATTTTTAAAGGATGAGTAGCTATGACTTTTAAAGCGGTGCTGTTTGACTGTGATGGCGTTCTGGTGGACAGCGAACCCATCACCTGCGGCGTGCTGCGCGACATGTTGGATGAAAGCGGCTGGTCGATGACGCTGGCTGAGTGCATGCACTATTTCATTGGCAAAACCGTGCGTGAAGAACGTGCCGAGATCGAGCGGCGCACCGGTCAGCCGCTCACCGAAGACTGGCTGCAGCAGTTCTACCGACGTCGCAACGAGGCGCTCACCAGTGGTGTGACCCTCATGGCTGGCGCAGACCTCGCGGTGCAAGCGATGCACACCCGTTTTGGCGGGCAGATCGCCTGCGCCTCGGGGGCAGACCGCTTCAAGGTCGAGATGATGCTCGGGAAAGTCGGATTGCTGAAGTTTTTCGCCGGGCGCATCTTCAGCGGCCATGAGATGCCGCGCTCCAAACCCGCGCCCGATGTGTATCTGGCCGCCGCCCGCCACCTGGGCGTGCCTGCCAGCGACTGCCTGGTGATCGAGGACACCAGCGTTGGCGTCACCGCCGGGGTGGCCGCAGGTGCCACCGTCTGGGCCTACTGCCCGTTGCCTGAAGGTGGCCCGGCGCTGCTGCAGGCGGGCGCGCATCGGCTGTTTCCTAGCATGGCTGGGCTACCTGTTTTGCTGGGGACAAGCTGATATTTTTTTATTAATTTTCGGTACTTGTCCCTGTTGCCTATTTTTTTGGCATCGTGTTGCAGACCGCGCCAGATAAGGCTTTGCCGGGTTGTCCTGTGACTCGTGCACAAAGTTATCCACACAAACTGTGGGTTGCTCGGGAAAAAACTTGTGGTAGGCGCTTAGGTCCACTTTGCGCCGAAGTTTGTGCAAGACGCTGCAGTCGCAGGAGCGCGTGTCCGTAGGGTCGGCACGGACGCTCGGTGGTGATGTCAGTTGGGCTGGGCCGGGGGCATCAGCAATTCGGCGTGGCTGCGGGCGATCTTGTCGGCGGTATCTGCATCCAGCCCGGCATCGGTGATGATGGTGTCGATCTGTGCAAAGTCCGTGAAAAAAGCGGAACGGAATTGCCCGAATTTGCCCGAGTCAACCACCAGGATTTTCTTGACGGCAATGTCCAATATGGCCTGCTTGATCTTGACCTCGTGCAGATGGGAGCAACTGATCCCTCTCTCGATGCTGACCCCGCCAGCCGACATAAAGGCTTTGTTGATGCCAAACTTGTTCAAGTAAGCAATGCTTTCCTCGCAGTAAAAGGTGGCTGACGCGGGATAGTAGACGCCGCCTAGCAACACCAAGGTCACATTGGGAAAGCTAGAGAGCGGGTAGGCGATGTTCTTGGAATAACAAATCACGGTGCATTCAATGTCTTTGGCCATGGCCGCGACGATGTGGGGCGTGGTGGTTCCGCAGTCGATGAAGATGCAGTCCCCGTTCTGGATTTGTTCTGCGGCAAGCCGACCGACCCAGCGCTTGTTTTTGAGTCCGATGCCCTTTTCGCTGTCCAGACTGTACTGAGACGCCTTGTTGGTTCCCGGCTTGACCAGATAACCGCCGAGATACAGGAGCCGGGAGTCAGCATGCGCAATGTCGCGCCGCAGTGTCATCTCGGACACATCGAGCATTTGCGCGACATCTCGGATGTGAAGCGACTGGTTGACCTCCAGCATGGCCAATATCTTGTCAATGCGCTGCCGCCGCTTATCAAACATAACAAACATCCTCCATCTGTCGCAAGAGGCTGCGGGCGAACACCGTCCACTTGTGTGCGGCACGGATGCGGCGCACACAAGGACGGCTTGCGTCACAAACCACCTTGCATCTCTTTTCTTTCATCGTATTTTCCACCTCGATGCCACCCTTCTCGGCGGTCATTGAAAGCAAAACTTGGGCCTGACATGCCGCTGTCGGGCTGAAGCCTTCTGCCGCAAAACGTCACATCACTTGCACTTTACGTTCAATGTGAATAGTATTAAACAGAATATGTGAACATTCAAACATTAGATGTATCATTTGTCTCAATTAAGCCGAATCTAACCAACATTTGACAGGTTGAACATGACAAACACCTTGATGGTCAAAGACCGTACCTTGGCCTCTTACATTGACCACACCATCCTGAAACCTGACGCGCAGCGGGCGGAAGTCGAGAAATTGTGTGATGAGGCGATTCGCTTCAAGTTTGCTTCGGTGTGCGTGAATCCCTATTGGGTTCCCCTGGTTGCACAGAAACTCAAAGGCAGCAGGGTTCTGACTTGCTGTGTGGTGGGCTTCCCGCTGGGGGCCACACTGAGTGAATGCAAAGCGCAGGAAACCCAAGCCTGTGTCAACAACGGGGCTGATGAAGTGGACATGGTCATCAACGTTGGCGCATTGAAGGACGGCGATCTTGACCTGGTGCGAGACGACATCGCTTTGGTGAAAAAAGCCTGTGCTGGCAAAACCCTGAAGGTGATCATTGAAACCTGCCTGCTGACGGATGCCCAAAAAGAGACCGCCTGCCGACTCAGTGTTGAAGCCGGGGCGGATTTTGTCAAAACATCCACCGGTTTCGGCAAGGCTGGTGCCACCGTGGCAGATATCGCCTTGATGCGCCGAACGGTGGGCCCCTTGATTGGCGTCAAGGCCTCAGGCGGGGTTCGCACCCAGGCCGATGCGCTGGCCATGATTGAAGCTGGGGCCTCGCGGGTTGGCGCCAGTTTGAGCGTGGCCATCATCGGCGCGTGAGCCGGGCGAACCCAAAGTGACGTTTTTGCCATCCATCCTGTGCCAGGTTGGGGCACATCAACACGGTGTCATCGGCGTCTGTTCTTGCGCTGATGGACGTGCACATCCGTCATAGCTGACAGATGTATTCCCGCTGAGTGAGAGAGTTTTTTTATGTCCGACAAACCAAATAAAGAGGAGTAACGCATGAAGAAGTTGTTTTCCATCGTCGCAGCGATCGCCATGTTGGGCGCAAGCTCGACTTATGCGGCTGGCAATGGGCCGGTCGACGTCAGCAAAGTCAGCAAGGACATCACGGCAAGCGCCACCAAAAAGAAGTTCACGATTGCCACCGTCGTCAAAGTGGATGGCATCGCGTGGTTTGACCGCATGCGCAATGGTGTCAACCAGTTCAAGGCAGACACTGGCCACGACACATGGATGGTGGGCCCCTCACAGGCCGATGCCGCGGCCCAGGTGCAGATCATCGAAAACCTGATTGCACAAGGTGTGGACGCCATCTGCGTGGTGCCTTTCTCGGTCGAAGCCGTTGAGCCTGTTCTCAAAAAAGCACGCGATCGTGGCATCGTGGTGATTGCGCACGAAGCCTCCAACTTGCAAAACTCGGACTTCACACTGGAAGCCTTTGACAACCTGGCCTATGGCGCCAAGTTGATGGAAGTGCTGGCCAAGTCGATGGGCGGTGAAGGCCAGTATGTCGCCACCGTCGGCAGCTTGACCTCCAAGTCGCAGAACGAGTGGATTGACGGCGGCGTGGCCTACCAAAAGAAGAACTTCCCCAAGATGCAGGAAGTGACCAAACGCCTTGAAACGTCTGACGACGCCAACACCGACTACACCAAGCTCAAAGAAACACTGACCACTTACCCCAAGCTCAAGGGTGTGCTCGGTGGACCTATGCCCACCTCGGCGGGTGCTGGCCGTCTGATCGCTGAACGTGGCCTGAACGGGAAGATCTTCTTCGCCGGAACAGGGCTGGTGTCTGTTGCGGGTGAATACCTGAAAAACAACAACATCCAGTACATCCAGTTCTGGGATCCGGCTGTGGCGGGTTATGCCATGAACGAACTGGCGGTGATGATGCTCTCAGGCAAGAAGGCTCAGATCAAGGCTGGTCTGAACCTGGGCCTGGAAGGGTACGGGAACCTCACTAGCCCGGATGCCAAGAAGCCCAACCTGCTGTACGGCCAAGGCTGGGTGGGTGTCACCAAAGAAAACATGGGCAAATACAACTTCTGATAACCAGGTGGGGCGCTTCGTCTGTGAAGTGCCCCAATTTGTCGTTGGATCTGCAAGTCGGGGGAAGTCAATGTCAGATGCCTATCTCGAGTTAAGGAACGTTAGCAAGAGGTTCTCGGGGGTGCAAGCGCTGGATCAGATCTCACTGCGCATCATGCCCGGTGAGATTCATTGCCTTGCGGGTGAGAATGGGTCAGGAAAATCAACCGTCATCAAGGTCATCTCCGGCGTGTACCAGCCGGACGAGGGCGAGGTGCTGATTGATGGGAAGCCCTTTGTTGCCAAGTCGCCGGTCGACGCGATTGAACGCGGCGTGCAGGTGATCTACCAGGATTTTTCGCTTTTTGGCAACCTGACGGTGGCCGAAAACCTGTCGATCAATACCCAGCTGCGCGAAAAGCGGACTTGGGTGAACTGGCGGCGGTCGCGCCAATTGGCCTCGCAAGCTTTGCAGCGTCTTGGGGTGGACATCGACCTGGACGCCAAGATCGACACCTTGCCGACAGCCCAAAAACAGTTGATTGCGATTGCACGCTCGATGATGAACGACGTGCGGCTGATCATCATGGACGAGCCGACGACGGCCCTGACGGGCAAAGAAATCACGACCCTGTTTGATATCGTGCGCGACATCCAGCGCCGTGGCATTGCCATCCTGTTTGTCAGTCACAAGATGCGCGAAATGCTCGACATCAGCGAACGCCTCACGGTCATTCGCAACGGGCGCAAGATCACCGACGGGCCAACCCGTGATTTCACCGAAGCGCTGATCACCAAACACATGACCGGCCACGACATTGAAGTGGATCACTTCAACTGGAAGCCTTCAACAACCTCCGTCACGCCGCGGCTCGAAGTGCGCCACCTGAGTCTGCCCGGCAGTTACGAAGACCTGAATTTCAAGATTTACCCGGGTGAAATTGTGGGCATCTCCAGCCTGCTTGGCTCGGGTCGGACCGAATTTGCACTGTCCTTGTTCGGCCTGATGACCGGTTTCAGTGGTGAGATCCGCATCAACGACCAGCCAGCCAAGATCGACTCGGTGCAGGCCGCGATCGCCCACCGGATCGCCTACGTGCCCGAAGACCGCTTGAGCGAAGGCATCTTCCCAACCCAGTCGATCAACCGCAACATGTTGTCGACCATGTACGAGCGGTTGTCGCGTTATCTGGTCATCGACCGTGAGAAGGCCGCCAGCTTGGCGGCAGACATGATCAAAAAACTGACGATCGCCACACCCAGCGGTGAAAAACCGGTCAACCAACTCTCCGGGGGCAATGCCCAGCGGGTGGTGATTGGGCGCTGGCTCCTGACCGGTGCGGAGGTGTTGATCCTGAACGGTCCGACGGTGGGGGTGGACGTTGGCTCCAAAGCCGAGATTCACAAAATCATCCGGGCCTTGACCCAACAGGAGAACGGCTTGAGCGTCATCATGATCTCTGACGACGTTCCCGAGTTGGTCCAGAACTGCAACCGCATTGTGATGATGCACAAAGGGCGCTTCCTGGAGGAGCTGGTGGCAAGCCAGACTTCGGAAGATGAGATCAACGCCAAATTGAAATCCTTCGGTTGAGGTGGTCCGCATGAAATTTTTCCGCAATTCCGAAGCCGTCATTGGTTTGATCATCATCGCGGCCATGATCTTGATTGGCGCCGCGAACCCGGCGTTTTGGGATCTTGACAACCTGTTTAGCCTGCTCCAGAGCAACATCATCATCGGCATCATGGCCCTGGGGGTGCTGCTGGTGATGATTTCGGGGGGCATTGATGTGTCGTTCCCCGCCGTGGCGGTGGCCGGCATGTACCTCACGGTGCATGGCATGCTGCTGACCCAATACGACGGTGTGCTGCTTCCGTTTCTGGCCGCAACCCTGATTGGCTTGATCCTGGGTGCCTTGAACGCGCTGCTGGTGTACCGGTTCAAGATGATTCCGCTGATCGTGACGCTGGGCACCGCCAGCATCGTGCGCGGGCTGATTTTGGGCATCATTGGCACCAGCATGATCAACATTGACCGCTTTCCCAAGGTGCTGATCAACTTCACCAAGTCGGACATCTACACGGTGGTCAAGCCCGATGGAACCACCTCGGGGATGACCAGCATGTTGCTGATCTACCTCGGCGTGGCGCTGCTGATTCACATCATCCTGAAATACACCATGCTCGGTCGCGGTGTGTATGCGATGGGGGGCTCGGCCGAGTCGGCCAGCCGGGTCGGTTTCAGCCTGAAAAAAACCACCTTCTTTGTGTACTGCGCCTGCGGAGCCCTCGCGGGTTTTGCCGGGATGCTGCACTCCTCCATGATCTGGCTGTGCAATCCGCGTGATTTTGTCGGCATGGACATGCAGGTGATTGCCGCCGTGGTGCTTGGCGGCGCCTCGATCTTTGGCGGCAGCGGCAGTGTGATCGGCACCATGATGGGGGTTTTTATGCTGGTCATGGTCAAGAACAGCCTGATCCTCATGAAGGTCGAAACCACCTGGCAACTGGTCGTCCTCGGGGTCATCCTGATCGTGGCAACCGCTTTCTCCGCCAAGCGTGACCGCAAGAGTCGCACGTAATTGAGGTGCTCCAATGAACACAGATTTTGATTCACGCAAGTTCTTGAAACGCGACAACAACCTGACTCAGTTGGTGCTGATCACGGTCTTCATCTTTGTGGCGATGAGCATCGTGTCGCCTGACAAGTTCTTGCGGTACTACAACTTCCAGTCCATCTCGTTCTTGTTTCCAGAAATCGGGCTGCTGTCGATCGCCATGATGATTGCCATGCTCACCGGGGGCATTGATTTGTCGATCATCGGGATTGCCAATCTGTCCTCGATCTTGGCGGGCGTTTATTTCGCCAACACCATTGGCACGGACACCTCGATGTCTGACTCACAACAACTGATGCATGTGGCTGTCGGCGCGATCCTGGCGCTGGGCGTCGGAACACTGGCAGGTGTCTTGAATGGGTTCCTGATCACACGCATGCGCATCACGCCGATTCTGGCCACCATCGGCACCGGACAACTGTTCACCGGTTTTGCCTTGGTCATCACCGGCGGGCCGGCCATCACCGGGTTCCCGAAATACTGGGCCGAGATTGGTGGGGGGGCTGTGTTCGGTGTGTCGATCCCGTTCCTGATTTTTGTGGTGATCGCCTCCATCGTGGCGTTCCTGTTGTCCAGAACGGTTTTTGGCATCAACCTGATGCTGATTGGCACCAACGCCAAGGCCGCACTGTTTGCCGGTCTCAAGCGCGAAAAAATGGTTTTCCTGAGTTACATGATGAGTGGTTTCCTGGCCAGCATGGCCGGGATATTGCTCTCGGCGCGGGTCAACGCGGCGAAGTCTGACTATGGCAATTCCTACCTGCTGCAGGCCCTGTTGATCGCGGTGCTGGGTGGCACCAACCCGGCGGGTGGCAAAGGGGGTGTTCTGGGCATTTGTATTGCGGTGCTGGCGCTGATGTTCCTCTCCAGCGGGTTCCAGATCATGCGTTTCAGCATCCACCTGATCGACTTCATCTTCGGGGCGTTCCTCGTGGGCGTCATCATTCTCAACATGGTTCTGGAAAAACGGCGGGGGAAATCATGACGCGTGACATCAGCATTGAACTGAAAAAAACGTTTTTTACGGCGAGCGAGCAGGAAGTTTTTGCCGCAGGCGACATGTCGGTCAGCCTGTTCCGTTATGACAGTGGTGTTGAGGCGCTGCGCCTCAAGAACAGCCGTGGCCACCTGATCGTGCTGCCGTTCATGGGGCAGATGGTCTGGGAGGCGGTGTTTGACGGCGTTAGCCTGGGCATGAAAAGCATGTTCAAACAGCCCCGCCCGGCGACCGACATTCTGCAAACCTATGGCTGCTTCGCCTACCACAGTGGGCTGCTGCGCAACGGTTGCCCATCCCCCGAAGACACCCATGCGTTGCACGGTGAAATGCCCTGTGCGCCGATGGATCGGGCACGTATTCTCTGTGGTGAAGACCAGGGCGGTTTTTATGTGGCGTTGATCAGTGAATGGGAATACGCCATGGGCTTTGGCAACCATTATTTGGCCACACCACGGATTGTTTTGCGCCCGAACGAGAGCCTCTTTGATCTTGAAATGAAGGTCCAGAATCTGTCTGGCGCGCCGATGGACCTGATGTACATCAGCCATGTCAATTTCGGCTTGGTGAAGAACGGCAAGATCTTTCAGGCGGCAGACTTCAGCCCCAGCGACACCTGTGTCAGAACCTCGATTCCCGGGCATATCCAGCCAACACCGGTGTACCAGGCCCTCATTGACGAACTGGCCAAACACCCGGAACGCTCTGAGGTGTTGCACGACGTTGCGCAGTACAACCCGGAGCAGGTCTTTTTCATCCGTCATCTCAAGTCAGACCCAAACGGGCTGACCCACATGATGGTTCGGCGGCCCGAGCAAGACGGTTTCTACATGTCGTGGTCACCCAAAGACATGCCCAAAACAATCCGCTGGATTCTTTGCAATTCTGATCAAGAGGTGGGCGCCTTTGCGCTGCCAGGAAGCTGCGAGCCCGAAGGTTATCTGGCCGAAAAAGCCAAAGGCAATGTCCGCAGCCTGGCTGGCGGTGAGACCGCGCACTTCAAAGTCAGACTCGGCTACCTTGACCCACAAGGGGCCAATGTGATTGAGCAGGCCATCACCAGCCTGAACACCCAAAGCGCTTAACCAAAAGAGGATTGTTATGGCAGGACGTATTGCAGTCATTGGCAGCAACATGGTCGATCTCGTCACCTACACGGATCGCATGCCGCTGAAAGGGGAAACCATCGAGGCCCCCGAGTTTTCCATGGGTTTTGGCGGCAAGGGGTCGAACCAGGCGGTCGCCGCAGCACGCTTGGGCGCCGATGTGTTGATGCTGAGCAAGGTGGGTGACGACATGTTTGGCCCCAACACCCGGCAGAACTACCTCAACAACGGCATCGACGCACGTTATGTTGACACCGTGCCGGGTGCCAGCAGCGGCGTGGCGCCGATTTTTGTGGATCCCACTGCAGAGAACTGCATCTTCATCATCAAAGGCGCCAATGGGCAGTTGCTGCCCGCCGATGTGGACCGTGCTGAGGCCGATCTGAAAACCTGCAAGCTGATCATTTTGCAGCTGGAGATTCCGCTGGAGACGGTCTACCACGCGATCGAGTTTGGCGCCCGGCATGGCATTGAGACCCTGTTGAATCCGGCGCCAGCGGCCCCGAACCTCGACTTGAGCAAATGCCTCAAAGCCACCTTCATCGTTCCTAACGAAACCGAATTGGCCACCATGACCCAGATGCCGACGGACGACACCGCGCAAGTGGTTGCGGCGGCGCGTGTCCTGATTGCCAAAGGCATCAAGACGGTGGTGGTGACGATGGGCAAAAAAGGCGCTTTGCTGGTGACGCAAGATCAGCAGGAATTCATCCCCGGGTTTGACCGCATCAAAGCGATCGACACCACCGGTGCCGGAGACGCCTACATCGGCAGTTTTGCCCACTTTTATGTGGCTTCGGGCGATGTGTTGACCTCACTCAAAAAGGCTGCGCTGTATGCGGCCGACGCGGTCACCAAGCCGGGCACCCAAAAGTCTTACGCAAGCGCCGAGGCCTTTGCTGCGTTTTGCCAGAAACACGGTGTTTAAACGCCAGGTTGCGCCTCGGTTACAGCCGGGGGGCATCGGCGTGGCCTCTGGCGCAGTTGCTGCGTGATCTTTCCGATATCGCTGCTGGCTTCCAAAACAGGGTTGGCGTATCGCCTTTTCTGAAAGAATGGCATCCATCCCTGCTACCAGAGGTTTGCCAATGAAGAGTCTGACAACAGCATGGCTGGCGTGGTTGCTGGCGGGGCCTGCACTGGCCGATGCGCAAAGCACGGCGTCCGTGTCACAGCTAGCGGTATCGCAGCCAGCCAAGGTTGAGGCGCCGCCGGCCCTGGATCTGCGCGAAACCCTGGAGCGTGTTCCGGTGACCGTGCAAGACCTGTATGGGCGCCAGGAAACCAAACCCATGGCCATCACCATCTACCGTCCCCCGGGCGACGGTGTGTTTCCGCTGGTGGTGTTCAACCACGGACGAGCCGTGAAAGCCAAGCGCAGTTCGCAGGGGCGTTCCCGGCCTGAGACCGTGGCGCGCTACCTGGTCGCCAAAGGTTTTGTTGTGATGGCGCCCACCCGCGTGGGTTACTGGGAAACCTACGGCGACTTTGACCCGGAGGACACCGGCAGCTGTTCTAGCCCGCGGCTGGAGGCCGCTGCCAAGGCGGTGTCCGACCAGGTCTTGGCCACGGTGGCATTTGCCAAAACCTTGCCCTGGGTCGACACCAGCCGCTGGCTTGTGGCCGGGCAAAGTGCCGGTGGTGCAGCCACGGTGGCGACCGTGGGCAAGGCACCACCGGGTTTGCTGGCGGGTATCAATTTCGCTGGTGGAACGGGCGGCAACCCCGATTTAGCGCCCGGCCGACCCTGCAGCCCGCAGGCCATGGCGCGGCTGTGGGGCGAATTTGCCAAGACCGCCAAGGCACCGATGCTTTGGCTGTACTGGCCCAACGACAAATACTGGGGCCCGGACATTCCCAAAACCTGGCACCAGGCCTGGCTGGCCGGTGGCGGGCAAGCGCAGTTTGCCACCTTTGGCCCGTCTGGCGAGGAAGGCCACCATGGGCTGGACGAAGACATGGACCACTGGCTGCCGGTGGTGGACAGCTTTTTGAACCAGCTGGGTTTCACGACACCGGCCATGGTGGCCAGACCGCCTGCCACTGGTTTTGCCGACATTCAGGACACCAGCAAGGTGCCGGTGCGACCCAGCAACCAGGCCGCCTACCAACGGTTTTTGGGGCTGAAACTGCCGCGCGCCTTTGCGGTCAGTGACCATGGTGGCCACGGCTCGGCCACTGGCGACTATGCGGTGGGGCGCGCTTTGGGCCATTGCCGCAGATATGGCAACCCATGCCAGCTCTATGCGGTGGACAACGACGTGGTCTGGGTGGCGCCATGAGCCAGCGTTTGCCGCTGGGATGGCGTCGCTTGGGGCTCGCTTGTTTGTGCGTCTGCGGGGCTGGGGCAGCCGTTGCCGCGCCGGTGACGCAGGTGGTGTCGTTCCCGAGCCAGGAGTCGGGCGTCACGCTGCAGGCCTACTGGACACCACCGCCCGGCGAGCACGCCGCTGCCCCGGCGGTGGTGGCTTTGCACGGCTGCGCGGGTTTGGCCAGTGACCGCAGCTTGCTCAACTACAGTTGGAACCGCTACATCCGCATCTTCCACGATGCGGGTTTTGGCGTGCTGAATGTCGATAGCTTTGGTCCACGCGGGCAAACCAGCATCTGTGCACAAAAACCGGCCGAGCGCAGCCTGACCGAAGCCAACCGCCGCCTGGATGTGCTGGCGGCTTTGCAGTGGCTGTCCATCCAGCCCGGCGTGAACCCGGCCAAGCTGGTGGTTGTGGGCTGGTCGCACGGTGGCCAGACGGTGTTGGCCAGTGCCGATGGCAGTACAGAGCTGGTGTCCAAAGCGCCGGTCAAACCCGCAGCCTTGGTGGCCTTTTACCCCGGTTGCCGCGCCTTTGACCAACAGTGGCACTACACACTGGTCGCCCCGCTGCTGGTGATGAGTGGTGAGCTGGACAACTGGACGCCAGCGGTGGCTTGCAGGCAGTTCACCGATCGGCTGCTGGCCGAGCATCAGCCGGTGCGTTATGTGCAGTACCCCGGCAGCTACCACGCGTTTGACAGCGCCGGCCCGGTGACCGAGCACCATGATGTGGGTGGCACCCGCTCGGGCAGCGCCATGGCTGGTGGCAACCCGGCGGCCCGAGCCGCATCGGCCATCGAGATGATGCGGTTTCTGGGGCAGCAACTGGGGTTCCAGCCAGATCTGTCGTTGCTGGACGACACCGTTCACGCCACAGCCGTGCCACCGCCGAGCGGCTTTGCACCGTTGAACGATGCAGACCAACTGCCGCATGTGTCGCCGGCGAGCCAGGCGCTGTACCGCGAGTGGCTCACCAAACCGTTCCCGCGTGCGGTGGCGATCTCCGACCATGGCGCACTGGCGCGGGCCTATGGCCGCACGGCGATGGCAACCGCGGTCAAAAACTGCGAGCGGTTTGGCCACCCTTGCCGCCTGTATGCCGTGGACGACCAGGTGGTTTGGGGCAGCCCATAACACCAAGGCGCCCCTCGCGCGGGCACCAGATACGCCACAAATTCTTGCCATTGTGCAGCGATGGCACGCCAGTGGGGCGCCCATGCCGGGTAAAGTGGTGTGGCGCCGCCATGCGCCAGTTGCGCTGTGTGGTGGTTGGCGCCTGATTTACAAGCATTTTTGGCCTCTAGCCCTTTTTATAAAAGGGTAAGTAGCTATCTTTTTAATAGTTAATATGAGCTTATTTCGCATCACTTTTTGTTGTACCAACATCGACGCCGAGCCCTGGCTGGCGGGTTTGCGCGCGGCCTTTCCTCACGCTGAGGTCACGGTCTGGCAGCCCGGCGCACCCCCTGCCGACTACGCGGTGGTCTGGGCGCCACCGCAACAGTTCTTTGACGAGCAGGCGCAATTGCAAGCGGTGTTCAACATTGGCGCCGGGGTCGATGCGCTGCTCAAACTGCGTCTGCCGCCCCAAGCGGTGGTGGTGCGCCTGGAAGACGCCGGCATGGCGGTGCAGATGGCCGAATATGTGTGCCAGGGCGTCATCCGGCACTTTCGTGACCTCAATGCCTACGACAACGATGCCCGCGCCGGGCATTGGACGTACTACCAACCGCGCCAGCGCAGCGATTTCCCGGTGGGCGTGATGGGTCTGGGGGTGCTGGGTGAACGCGTGGCGCAGGCGCTGGCGCAATTTGAGTTCCCGGTCAACGGCTGGAGCCGCTCGTCCAAGCCGCTGCCTGGTGTGCGCGGTTTTTCCGGCACGGCGCAGCTCGGCGAGTTTCTGGCCAGCAGCCGGGTGTTGGTGAACCTGTTGCCGCTCACCCCCGACACGGTCAACATCCTCAACAGCGACACGCTGAGCCAACTGCAAAGCGGCGCTTATGTCATCAACGTGGCGCGCGGTGCGCATCTGGTGGACGCGGACTTGCTCTCGCTCATCCGCAGCGGGCACCTGTCTGGCGCATTGCTGGATGTGTTTCGCACCGAACCGTTGCCGGGCGACCACCCGTTCTGGCGCGAATCCCGCATCACCATCACCCCGCATACCTCGGCGCGCACCTTGGTCACCGACAGCATTGCGCAAATTTCACAAAAAATGCTGGCCCTGCAGCGCGGTGAAGCCGTGGCCGGTATTGTTGACGTTGCGCGTGGCTATTGACCCCCCAGCCATGCCAAGCAAGCCAGAGAAATCACCATGACCCCAAGCCCTGCCAAACCTCTGCCCGAAGGCGTGTTACGCGTCACCCAGGTGTTGCGTGACAAAGGCCACCCGCACGCGCCAGTGATGCTGAGTGACGCCGCCCGCACCGCCCAGCAGGCGGCCGACGCGCTGGGCATTCAGCTTGGGCAGATTGCCAAAAGCATCATCTTCAAGCGCAAGCCCGACGCCGCAGCGGTGCTGGTCATCACCTCGGGCGACCGGCGGGTGGATGAAAAAAAGGTGCAAGCGCTGGTGTGTGGTGACGGCCAAAAGCTTGGCCGTGCCGACGCCGACTTTGTCAAGGCCAGCACTGGTTTCTCGATTGGTGGCGTATCGCCGGTAGGCCACATCACGCCGCCAGTGACGCTGATAGACCGCGACCTGCTGCGTTTTGAGGAAATCTGGGCGGCAGCGGGCCACCCGCACGGGGTGTTCAAGTTACATCCCGACGATCTGGCGCACCTGACCGGCGCGCCCGTGGTTGACATTGCGTTGCAGGAGGTCGCTTGATTCTGAATCAAAATGCTATTGAGTTTCTAGCGAGAAGTGCCCGATACATCAGGGCTGGAGGCCAGAATTCTGCCAAACAGGTGCCGTCGCCCTGTCTGTCGGTGTGCCAGATGGATGAGGACACCGCGTTGTGCCGGGGCTGCCTGCGCACGCTCGACGAAATCGGCCAGTGGGGCAACGCGGATGACGCTCAGCGCCGCACCATCTGGCGCCACATCGAGACGCGCCTGGCGCACTACAGCCCATGAAACACATCACTTTTTACCTGGATGTTGTGTCGCCCTACGCCTACCTGGCGTTTGAGCAACTGCCCGAAGCATTGCGCGGACAGAGTTATGCCGTGAGCTACAAACCTGTGTTGCTGGCGGCGCTGCTCAAGCACCATGGTCAACAGGGTCCGGCAGAAGTCCCGGGCAAACGCGCGTGGACTTACCGGCAAGTGTTGTGGTTGGCGCGCCAACAGGGGCTTGATCTGCAATTGCCCGCACAGCATCCGTTCAATCCACTCGCGCTATTGCGGCTGGCGCTGGCCTGCGGCGATTCTGGGTACCCCAATCGGTATGTGATGGAGACCATTTTTCGCCACGTTTGGCAGGGCGGCGGCGATGCCGCAGACCCAGAACGCTGGCTGGCGCTGTCTGAGCATCTGGCGCCCAAGCGCGATGTCAACGACGAACTGGCCAGAGCACAGCTCAGAGCCAACACCGACGATGCGCTGGCGCTCGGGGTGTTTGGTGTGCCCACGTTCGAGGTCGATGGCAAACTGTTCTGGGGTCTGGACGCCTTGCCGATGCTCAAGGCCTATCTGGCGGGTGACACCTGGTTTGAAAATGCCTGGGATGCCGCAGACCAGGTTCGTAACGGGCCGTAGCAACTGCCGGGGCATCGCCATCAAAAGGGCCCGCGGTATCGGCGGGCCTTTTTTGTGCGCGGTAGGGCCGCGCTAGAGGAGGGGACTACCCGCCCGACTCGACCTCAAACGCCTTGTGTTTGCCCTGCGCCAAGAACTGCGCCGCTTGGCTCAGTGCGGCGGTCAAAGACGCTTTCAAGGTGTGTGGCGGGTTGATCACAAAGACGCCGCTGGCGGGCAGGCCGGGGCGCACCACGTCACCGGCATCATCGTGGCCCAGCTTGCTGGATTTGACGGTCAGGGTGGCGTTGAGCCACGGCAGCTTTTCGCGGTTGGCCAGGGTCTTGAGCTTGCGCGGCAGGTCGTGGGCTTCCGGGCGCGGGATGATCGGGTACCACACCATGTAGGTGCCGGTCGCAAAGCGTTTGACCGCGTCGGTCAGCATGTCCACCACACGCGGGTAGTCGCTCTTGATTTCGTAGCTGGGGTCGCACAACACCAGCGCGCGGCGAGACGGTGGCGGCAAAAATTTCTTGAGCCCTTCAAAGCCGTCTTCCTGCAGCACCGCAATCGAGCGCCCGGCATTCAACTGCGCGATGTTGGCACCCAGCGTTTTGGCGTCGGTTGGGTGAATCTCAAACAGTTTGAGGCGGTCGCGGTCGCGTTCTTGCAGCAGGTGGTGGATGATGAAGGGCGAGCCTGGATACACCTTGTGGCTGCCCACCTTGTTGAAGCTGGCCACCATGTCCAGATAGTCTTGCAATGCCGGTGCCAGCGGTGCGGGTTTTTTGGTGCTTTTGGCAGCAGCAGGCTTGGCTGCTTCACTATCGATAGTGGATTTTCCTTGATTGGCGGCGGCTTGCGGCACATTTGAAGAAGAATCTGTGGGCGCGATCGCAGCCAGCAGTTTCAGGTAGCCATCGGCCGCCTCGCCGCTGGTTTGGGCGTAGTCGCCATCGAGCCGGTAAAGACCCGCTCCGGCATGGGTGTCAAACACGTTGAGCGCCGTGTCCTTCTGGGTCATATGGCGCAGCACCGCCAGCAAGGCAGTGTGCTTGAGAACATCGGCATGGTTGCCGGCATGAAAGGCGTGGCGATAACTGAACATCTGTCGATGTTACCGCGCCCATCTTTGAAGCGGGTGGGTCGATAAAATCTGAGTGCGCTGCACCCTGTTGAAAGTCTGCAAGAGTTTGACCGGTTGTTTCTTTTGACCGAAGGCTTGCCTGCAGTCGCTGCGCCATCAAACCTGGAGCGTGCAGACGCATGACCTTGACTCCATTTGCCAACCGTCGGCTGGCGTATTCATGACAAAAGTTGATCTCAAAAAAGAGTTGAAGCACCTCTATCAGCCATCCGCCAAAGCGGTTGTTAAGGTGGATGTCCCGCCCGCCAACTTCCTGATGGTGGATGGTCAGGGGGATCCCAACACCTCGCTGGCCTATTCACAAGCCATTGAAGCTTTGTACGCCGTTTCTTATGCCGTTAAGTTCATGGTCAAAAAGGGTGCAACGGCGATTGACTATGGGGTGATGCCGCTGGAGGGCTTGTGGTGGGCTGACGACATGGCCAGTTTTGCCCGTGCCGATAAGTCGACGTGGCAATGGACCATGATGATTGCGCAGCCCGCTTTTGTGGCGCGGGACCTCATCGAGCAGGCGATGGCGGATGTGACCCAAAAGAAGAATCCCGCAGCAATGTCGAAGCTGCGCTTCGCGTCTTTCTCCGAAGGCAAGTGCGCACAGATTTTGCACATTGGCCCGTTCTCCGAAGAAGGGCCCACGGTCGAAAAAGTTCACCAGTTCATTGATGTCAGAGGCCAGCGTGTTGGTAAGCACCATGAGATTTATTTGAGTGATATTCGCAAAGCCGATCCGTCCAAATGGAAAACGATCATTCGACAACCCATGGCGTGACAGGCCCCTCAGCTTGACCGCGCAACGCGTCGCGTCTGGCCCCCGGTGACACCAAAGACCAGGCGCAACGCAAATTCACTATAATGGCGGGCTTCGCAGCGCTTTTGTGGCTCCGCGGCGAAGCGTCTCAGTACCGTCCCAACGGGTTGTGTGCCGAATGATTTCCCACCTAAGAGATTCCCATCAGAGGAACGCCGACCGTGGAAAAGAGCCCGCCAAACCCTCTATTGAAAAGAGAAATCTCATGTCAACTTTCAGCGCAAAACCCGCTGAGGTCGTGCACGAGTGGTTTGTGATTGACGCGACCGACAAGGTCCTCGGACGAGTAGCCAGCGAAGTTGCTCTCCGTTTGCGCGGCAAACACAAGGCCATTTACACGCCTCACGTCGATACCGGCGACTTCATCATCGTGACCAACGCAGCACAACTGCGCGTGACCGGTGCCAAGTCCCTCGACAAAATGTATTACAGCCACTCCGGTTTCCCTGGTGGCATCAGCTCCACCAACTTCCGTGACATGCAAGCCAAGCACCCTGGCCGCGCTTTGGAAAAAGCCGTCAAGGGCATGCTGCCCAAGGGTCCCCTGGGCTACGCCATGATCAAGAAGCTCAAGGTGTACGGTGGTGCAGAGCACCCGCACACTGCCCAGCAACCCAAAGTGTTGGAAATCTAAGGAGCTCACATGATTGGTGAATGGAACAATGGTACCGGCCGTCGCAAATCCAGCGTCGCCCGCGTTTTCCTGAAAAAAGGCTCTGGCCAAATCGTTGTTAACGGCAAAGACATTCAAAAGTTCTTTGGCCGCGAAACTTCGATCATGATCTGCAAGCAGCCCCTGGTGTTGACCAACCATACCGAAACCTTTGACGTCATGGTCAATGTGGCTGGTGGTGGTGAGTCCGGCCAAGCTGGTGCGGTGCGCCACGGTATCACCCGTGCCCTGATCGACTACGACGCAACCCTCAAGTCCGAGTTGAGCAAAGCTGGTTTCGTGACCCGCGATGCTCGCGAAGTTGAGCGTAAGAAGGTCGGTTTGCACGGTGCTCGCCGTCGCAAGCAGTTCTCCAAGCGTTAATTTCCGCTTCGATCACAACAGCCGCCTGGATGCAAGTTCTGGCGGCTGTTTGCATTTTGATGGCTGGATAAACCTGATGCGACTGAAACTGTTGATGCGACGACTGACCGTCAGCGCGCCTCGCATGGCCGTGCGCAGTGCTTTGCCATGGCCATTCCGTTGGGCGGTGCTGGCACTGGTGGCGGGCTTTTGCGCGGCCATCGGTTTGTGGGCGTTTGAGCTTGGCAAGGAGATTGCCGGGGTCGATCAAAACAGCAAGGTGCAACTGCAGCAATTGCAGCAGGAGAACGAGACCCTCAAAGCACGGTTGGAAACGCTGACCGCTGAGCGTGACCAAGCCCAGTCAGTGGCCAACACCGCAGATACGGTGCTCACAACCGCCAAAGTCACCAGCGACAAACTGACCGAGAGTTCGCGCCAACTGGCACAGGAAAACCAGCGGCTCAAAGATGATCTGGCCTTTTTTGAAAAACTGATTCCCTCTGTCGCCAGCAATCCTGGGGCCTTGGCGATCCGTGCGCTGCAGGCCGAACGCTTATCGTCTGGCGAGATCAAGTGGCAGGTGCTGGTGATTCAGGGGGTGAAAAACCCGGTCGAATTTGAGGGGCGCTTGGAGCTGGTTTTTTCGGGTCTGACCAATGGCAAGCCCTGGTCTGGCAGCCCGGCCGGTAGCCCCATGAGTGTGAAAATCAAACAATACGGACGGGTTGATGGTGTTTATCGTCCGCCCGAACAGACGGTGGTCAAGTCGGTCACCGTCAAAGCGTTGGACGGGCAGGCGGTGCGTGCCCAGCAAACCATCCAGATTCCCTGAAAGGTGTCCCATGTTCAATAAAAAGAAGCAACCGCCCATCAAAAGTCTGATCGCACAAGGCTGCCAGTTGGATGGGAATTTAGGTTTTACCGAGGGGCTGCGCGTGGATGGCGAGCTCAAAGGCGACATCACCGGGGTAGCCGAGCACCCCAGTATTCTGGTGATTTCGGAGTCTGCCGTGGTGACCGGCAAGGTCGTTGCGGACCATGTCATCGTCAACGGGAAAGTGTTCGGGCCAGTGCATGCCCGCTTGATGCTTGAATTGCAGCCCAAAGCGCGTATCACCGGGGATGTCACTTACAAGATGTTGGAGATGCACCAGGGGGCGATGGTGGATGGGCGCTTGTGCCCGATCGTTGATGATGTCCAGGAATTGCTGGAAGAAAAGCCCACACTCAAATTGACGACAAACAACGGCTGAGCCTGCCAGAAATCAACTTGTTGTAGGATTGCCCCATTCATTTTCCTGGAGACTTGTATGAGCGCTGTAGCTGAAGCCATTCAAACCGACATGCCCGCCCCGATTTTGTTCACCGACAGCGCGGCCGCCAAAGTGGCTGATCTGATCGCTGAAGAGGGCAACCCGGATCTGAAACTGCGTGTTTTTGTGCAGGGTGGTGGTTGCTCAGGTTTCCAATACGGGTTCACCTTTGACGAAATTGTGAACGATGACGACACCACCATGACCAAAAATGGCGTGTCGCTGCTGATTGATGCAATGAGCTACCAGTACCTGCTGGGTGCCGAGATTGATTACAAGGAAGACCTGCAAGGCGCCCAGTTTGTGATCAAGAACCCCAATGCCACCACCACTTGCGGGTGTGGGTCAAGCTTCTCGGTCTGACCACAATTGAGCGTCCGACGAAACCGCCTACAGAGGCGGTTTTTTTATGTCTGGCTGTTTCCTAGGCTGGGTAGATCGCACCCAAAATCCTGGGGCCTGCCGCGCCGGTCGCGCTGGCTAAGTTACCCGGCTGGCGCAGGATCGCTTGGCGTGCCAGCCAGGCAAAAGCGGCGGCTTCCACGTCCAGCGGGGGCAGGCCGTGTTGGTCGGATGGACTGACTTGCACGCTAGGCAGGCCGGCTTGAAGCCGTTGCATGAGGTGATGGTTGAAGGCCCCGCCACCGCAGACCACCAGCGATGTGCTATGTTTAGCGTAGCTATTGACGCAATCAATACAAGCGCTAGCGGTCAATTCGGTTAATGTGGCCTGAATGTCTTGTCCGCGTGCATTGGCAAAACCCTGTAACTTGTGTTGCAGCCAGTCAACGCTGAACAGATCACGGCCGGTGCTTTTGGGGGGTGGCTGGCGAAAGTAGGGCTCGTCACGCAGCAGCGCCAGCAGTTCGGGCAGGCATTGTCCACTGGCAGCCCAGGCCCCACCTTGGTCAAACGGTTGGCCGGTCTGTTGCAGGCACCAAGCATCCATCAAGGCATTGCCGGGGCCGCAGTCAAAGCCGAGCACGGGTGCCTGGGGGTCAGCAGGCAGCACGGTGATGTTGGCAATGCCTCCCAGATTTAGCACCGATACGGTTGCGCTGGCCTGCCCAAAGACGTGGCGGTGAAACGCTGGAACCAGCGGCGCGCCCTGGCCACCTGCGGCAATATCGCGGCTGCGGAAGTCCGCCACGACGGTGATGCCGGTGAGTTCGGCCAGCAGCGCCGGGTTGTTGAGCTGCAGGGTGTAGCCAGCGCCTGAAGCCGCGCTTGAGGTTCTGTCCGGTTGATGGCGCACAGTCTGACCGTGGGCTCCGATAGCGGTTATATCCGCGGCCGTGCCCCCCATCTGTGCGAGCAGACTATGAACCACTTGCGCATAGGCCGCAGCGATCTGGTTGCCAACCACGGCAGCCCGATGCAACTCGTTGTGTGACGGGCTGTTGAGTGCCAGCAGTTCTGCTCGAAATGGTGCTGCAAACGGCAGCGATGCGCGCGCCAACACATGAATACTGGCGCCTGAGACATCTGCCAATACACCGTCGACCCCGTCCAGCGAGGTGCCCGACATCAGGCCGATGTAGTACGCTGCCATGGTGTGTCTGTCAGTTGCGCAGGCACTGGGTTGGGGCAGGCCCCAGTCCCTATTCAAACCGGGCGGGTTGCACGCTGGCTGCAGCTTGCAGCTGCGCTTTCGCGTTGTTGGCAGCTTGTTTGAAGATGGGCAGGGCGGCGGCGGACACCGGCACTGTCTCGCTCTTTTGAGCCATGGCCATCGGGTCATGCTGCACCCCGTTGACGCGCACCTCAAAATGCAGGTGAGGTCCGGTAGCCCAGCCAGTGGCGCCGACCAGACCAATGGTCTGGCCTTGCGTCACGTTCTGACCGCGTTTAACCAGAATTTTGCTTAGGTGGGCGTAAACGGTTTCGGTGGCATTGCGGTGCTGGACGAAGATCACGTTGCCATAACCATTTTGCACACCCGCAAAACTCACGACACCGTCACCCACGGTGCGTGCAGGCGTGCCGGTGGGTGCTGCAAAGTCGGTGCCCAAATGACGCCGCCATTGCTGAAGGATGGGGTGAAAACGCATGGCAAAGCCGCTGCTGACCCGCGAGAACGCCACGGGAGAGCTCAAAAATGCACGGCGCAGGCTTTGACCATCCATGGAGTAGTACCCGCCCCGGTTGGGATGGCCGGAGGCATCGTTGCCCGGTGGCTGAAACCAGATCGCTTGAAACACCTTGCCTGCATTGGCAAATTCGGCACTCAGGACGCGCCCTGTGCGCAGTCGCTCACCGTCGCCTTCCCACACTTCGTAGACCACGTTAAAGCGGTCGTTCTTGCGCAGCGCGCGGCGGAAATCAATGTCGCCCGAAAACAGCTCAGCCAATTGGCTGGCCACAACATCGGGCAACCCCGCGTCGTCGGTGGCGGCAAACAGGGAAGACTGGATCACACCACTGGCCAAGCGTGTTGTGGCAACCAGTGGTGCTGACTCCAGTCGTGAGGTGAACCCCTTCTCCCCACGTTCCACCACCAAGCGCTGGAAATGTGTGCCTTCGTCGGGACTCCAGCGCGCGCTGAGTTTGCCCAGGCGATGGCTGTCGATGGTTTCAATGCTGACATGGCGGCCGCTGCGGTTGAACAGGGCTTGTCGGGCTAAGGGGTTGGTTCGCAAAAATTGAGCTGCTTGCGGGTCATCCACACCGAGACGCTTGAGCAGGGTGTCGGCGGTGTCGGTGCTGCGGGTGAGGTCTGAGCGGTACAAATTCAGCGCTGGCGTGGCTACGTCAGAGACCGCCATAGGCACCTGGGGTTGTACCGCCTCCAGCACCATCTTGACGGGCAGTTCAGAGACGTCTGGTCCGAGAGATGCCAGCGCCCAGGCACCACCGCCGCCAGCCAGCAAGGTGGCGGTGACAATGGCGGTGAGATGTTTGGGGTATTTGGCTGCAGTGGCAACGGAGCTCGCCAGCAAAGCTTGGCCACGATTCAGGGCTGAGTTGATCAAGGGAGCGTCCTGTTGTTGGCGTACGTGGATTACGTGCAACAAAAGCTGCTCAAACCCTCGAAAAACACCCATTTAAAATCATGCTGAAAACAGCGACTGAGTATAAACCCCTACCCGCAGGATACATGCGGGAAAACCCTTATGACCCCTACACAAACCCCTGTCTTTCCTGTCTCTGATCATGTCCGTGAGGCATTGGCGGTGACGCTGCGCGGCTGCGAAGAGTTGATCCCTCAAGAGGAGTGGGTCAAGAAACTCGCGCGCTCACAAGCCACTGGCACGCCGCTGCGCATCAAGCTCGGGCTGGACCCCACCGCGCCCGATATCCACATTGGCCACACCGTGGTCCTCAACAAGATGCGTCAGCTGCAGGACCTGGGCCACACGGTGATTTTTTTGATTGGTGACTTCACCAGCATGATTGGTGACCCGTCAGGGCGCAACAGCACGCGACCGCCGCTCACCCCCGAGCAGATCAAGGTCAACGCCGAAACCTATTACCGCCAGGCCTCGCTGGTGCTGGACCCGAGCAAGACCGAGATCCGTTACAACAGCGAATGGAGCGACCCGCTGGGCGCGCGTGGTCTGATCCAGCTGGCCAGCCGTTACACCGTGGCGCGGATGATGGAGCGCAACGACTTCCATGACCGCTTCAAGGCCGGCACGCCGATTGCCGTGCATGAGTTCATCTACCCGCTGATGCAAGGCTACGACAGCGTCGCCTTGAAGAGTGATCTGGAGCTGGGCGGCACCGACCAGAAATTCAATTTGCTGATGGGCCGCACCCTGCAGTCCGAATACGGCCAGGAACCGCAGTGCATTTTGACCATGCCGCTGCTCGAAGGCCTGGACGGCGTCGAGAAGATGTCCAAAAGCAAGAACAACTACATCGGTATTTCCGAAGACGCCAACACCATGTTTGCCAAGTGTCTGAGCATTTCCGACGTGCTGATGTGGCGCTGGTACACGTTGTTGAGTTTCAAGTCCGAGGCCGAGATTGCGGCCCTCAAGGCCGAGGTGGCTGCCGGGCGCAACCCCAAGGACGCCAAGGTGGCGCTGGCCAAGGAAATCACCGCGCGCTTTCACTCGGCGGCGGCGGCCGACGCGGCCGAGCAAGACTTCATCAACCGCAGCAAAGGTGGCATCCCGGATGACATCGCCGAAATCAGTCTGCCCTTGGGTGACAATGCGGCTCTGGGCATTGCGGCGCTGCTGAAGTCGGCCGGGCTGGCGGCCTCCAGCGGTGAAGGCAATCGGCTGATCGACGGTGGTGGCGTGCGGGTTGATGCCAACGTGGTCTCTGACAAGGGCTTGAAGCTCGGTGCGGGCACCTATGTGCTGCAAGTTGGCAAGCGCAAATTTGCGCGTGTCACTTTGGCGTGAGTGGGTTGATGGGGTGGCATGTTTTGGCGCTTTTCCCCTTGTTTTATAAGCGCTAGTTGCTACTTAAAAAATAGCGATTCAGTTGTCCGTCGAACTTTTTCGTTCCAACCGTGTCAGACCCCATCGCCATGCTTACCAGACCTCCTTTGAATCACTCGATTACCCAAACCGGGTGGCTCTGGGGCCGCGCCGTGAAAGTGTTGCCATCATGAAGGCCTTGCTGCAGCGGGTGCGCAGTGCCCGGGTCGAGGTGGCGGGGCAGGTGGTGGGTGCGATTGATGCCGGCTTGTTGGTGTTGCTGTGCGCCGAACCCGGCGACACAGCGGCCGTGTGTGACCGGATGCTGGCCAAAATCCTCAAACTGCGCATCTTCAAAGATGACGCGGGCAAGATGAACCACAGCCTGCAAGACATGGATGGCCACGGGCTCGCAGGTGGGCTGCTGCTGGTCAGCCAGTTCACGCTGGCGGCGGATACCTCGGGGGGTAACCGGCCCGGTTTTGCTGGGGCGGCGCACCCGGACGAAGGGCGACGCTGGTATGACCATGTGGTGGCGCAGGCGCGACGTCAGCATCCTGTGGTGCAAACCGGCGAGTTTGGTGCGGACATGCAGGTGCATCTGGTCAATGACGGGCCGGTGACGATTCCGCTGCAGATGTCGCCTTGAACGGCTTGGGCACCAGATAATCAGGTATGTCTTCTGCTTTTGAACGTCCGTCACTGATGCGTCGGCTGTCACCCTGGGTGACTGGGCTGGATGGTCTGCTGATTTTTGGTGTGGCTTTGCTGGTTTGTGCGGGCTTGCTCACCATGTATTCCTCAGGGTATGACCACGGCACCCGGTTTGTGGACCACGCCCGCAACATGGTGATTGCTGGTGTCATTTTGTTTTTGGTGGCTCAAATACCCCCTCAGCGGTTGATGAGCTTGGCTGTGCCGCTCTACTTTTTTGGTGTGGCGTTGCTGTTGGCGGTGGCGGTGATGGGGGTGACCAAAAAAGGCGCGACGCGTTGGCTGAATGTGGGGGTGACGCAGATTCAGCCCTCCGAGATTTTGAAGATCGCCATGCCCTTGATGCTGGCCTGGTGGTTCCAGCGGCGCGAAAGCCAGTTGCGCCCCTTGGACTTTTTGGTGGCGGGTTTGTTGCTGGCGGTACCGGTGGGCTTGATCATGAAGCAGCCTGACCTGGGCACCGCCTTGCTGGTGCTTGCTGCGGGTCTGTCGGTGATTTTTTTCGCTGGCTTGAGCTGGAAGCTGGTGGCGCCACCTTTGGTCTTGGGCGTGATCGCCGTGACTTTGCTGGTGGTTTTTGAGCCCGATCTGTGTGCAGACGGTGTGCACTGGCCCTTGTTGAGGGACTACCAGCAGCAGCGCGTTTGTACGCTGCTGGACCCGTCGCGCGACCCTTTGGGCAAAGGTTTCCACATCATCCAGGGCATGATCGCCATTGGCTCGGGTGGCGTCTGGGGCAAGGGTTTCATGCAGGGCACCCAAACCCACCTGGAGTTCATTCCTGAGCGCACCACTGACTTTATTTTTGCCGCGTTTTCCGAAGAGTTCGGCCTGATCGGCAACCTGTTGCTGATCGCTGCCTTCCTTTTCCTGGTGTTGCGGGCGCTGGCCATTGCGCTGCAGGCGCCGACCGTGTTCACCCGTTTGCTGGGTGGCGCCATGGCCATGATTTTCTTTTGCTACGCCTTTGTCAACATGGGCATGGTCAGTGGTATTTTGCCGGTGGTGGGTGTGCCGCTGCCATTCATCAGTTATGGCGGCACGGCCATGGTCACGCTCGGGCTGGGGCTGGGCATTTTGATGTCGATTGCCAAGTCGCATCGCCTGGTGCAGTCCTGATCGATGCCGCAATCTCCATGGGGTTGTGCGCTTGCGCCAAGCACCTCTGACCAGCCCCAAGCCCTAGAATCGACCGAATGATCTCACGTGAACCCACCATTGCACGCCTGGGCGTTGCCAAGTCTTTGTTGTTAACCCCGTTTGGGCTGGATGAGGGGCATTTGAGCCGGGCCCTGGCCGCCATCAAGGCGCACCAGGTCGACGAGGCTGACCTGTATTTCCAGTACACCCGCAGCGAGGGCTGGAGCCTGGAAGAAGGCATCGTCAAGACCGGCTCATTCTCCATTGACCAGGGCGTGGGTGTGCGCGCCGTCAGTGGCGAGAAAACCGCGTTTGCCTATTCAGACGACATCTCCGAGGCGTCCCTCATGGATGCGGCCAACACTGTGCGAACAATTTCGGCTGCAGCCCAAGGCAGAAAAGCACGAGTAGCTTCTAAAAAGATAGCATCTTCGCGCTCGCTGTACGGTGGGCAAGACCCGATTGCCAGCCTGAACAGCGCCGCCAAGGTGGCCTTGCTGGAAAAGGTGGAGAAACTCGCCCGCGCCAAGGACCCACGCGTGGCCCAGGTCATGGCCGGGTTGGCCGCTGAGCACGATGTGGTGTTGGTGGCGCGCGCCGACGGCACCCTGGCCGCCGATGTGCGTCCACTGGTGCGCTTAAGTGTGACCGTGATCGCCGAACAAAAAGGTCGCCGCGAGGTTGGCTCAGCGGGTGGTGGTGGCCGTTTTGGCTTTGCCTATTTTGACGACGCCCTGATCGAAAAGTACGTGGATGAGGCGGTGAGTGCTGCGCTCATCAATCTGGAAGCACGTCCCGCACCGGCGGGCGAAATGACCGTGGTGCTTGGCCCTGGCTGGCCCGGCATCTTGTTGCACGAAGCGATTGGCCACGGCCTGGAAGGTGACTTCAATCGCAAAGGCTCCAGCGCCTTCAGTGGCCGCATCGGCCAGCGCGTGGCGGCCAAAGGCGTGACCGTGCTCGATGACGGCACCATCGCCGACCGCCGTGGCAGCCTCAATGTGGACGACGAAGGCAACGCCAGTGGCCGCAATGTGCTGATTGAAGACGGCATCCTCAAAGGTTACATCCAGGACGCCATGAATGCCCGCTTAATGGGTGTGGCACCCACCGGCAATGGCCGACGCGAAAGTTATGCCCATGTGCCGCTGCCGCGCATGACCAACACCTACATGCTGGGTGGTGACAAGGCGGCTGAAGAAATCGTTGCAAGTATCAAAAAGGGCTTGTATGCCACCAACTTTGGCGGCGGCCAGGTGGACATCACCTCGGGCAAGTTTGTGTTCTCGGCCAGCCAGGCCTTCTGGGTGGAAAACGGCAAGATCCAGTACCCGGTCAAAGGCGCGACCTTGGTCGGCAGCGGGCCGGAATGCCTCAAACGGGTGAGCATGATCGGCAACGACATGAAGCTCGACAGCGGTGTCGGCACCTGCGGCAAAGAAGGCCAGAGTGTGCCCGTCGGTGTCGGGCAACCCACCTTGCGGCTGGATGGCCTGACGGTTGGCGGCACCGCCTGACCTGACGTGGATGCCGTTGATCCAATGTTTGATGTGGACCACCGCGCCAAGGAACACTTAGGCGACTGTGCTACAGTCTTGTCCATGTTATCCGTGACCTTTTTCTTTAGCTACTTTTGGTTCTCAAGCCCTTTCGGCGGCCGAGAGTCCTGAACGTACCCAGACAAAACGTCCTGATTCCTCCCAACCGCCGGCTCCCCCGGCGGTTTTTTTTTGTGCTTTTGATGTCAACCTGCAAGGAAACTTTCCATGAATGCCAAAGCTGTTGCTTCGCTCGACCAGGACGCCTGGTCCAGTTCTTTGAACGTGAATGCCACCGATCGAACCGGTGAAACCGACAACGAACGCATCAAGGACATCACTGTGTTACCTCCTCCAGAACACCTGATCCGGTTTTTCCCGATCCAGGGCACGCCCGTGGAGAAAATGATCACCACCACCCGGCGCAACATCCACCAGATCATGACCGGCAAGGACGACCGGTTGTTGGTGGTGATTGGCCCGTGTTCCATCCACGACCCGGCTGCCGCCGTCGAATACGCCCGCAAGCTGGTGGCACAACGCGCCAAATACGCCGACACGCTTGAGATCGTGATGCGGGTCTATTTTGAGAAACCCCGCACCACCGTCGGCTGGAAGGGCTTGATCAACGACCCGTATCTGGATGAGAGCTTCCGCATTGACGAGGGCCTGCGCATTGCGCGCCAATTGCTGATCGACATCAACCGCCTGGGCCTGCCCGCCGCCAGCGAGTTCCTGGATGTGATCTCGCCGCAATACCTGGGGGATTTGATTGCGTGGGGCGCGATTGGCGCACGCACCACCGAGAGCCAAGTGCACCGCGAACTGGCATCGGGCCTATCCGCACCGATCGGTTTCAAGAACGGCACCGACGGCAACATCAAGATTGCGACCGATGCGATCCACGCTGCTGCTGGAGGTCACCATTTTCTATCGGTCCACAAAAATGGCCGGGTGGCGATTGTCCAGACCAAGGGCAACCACGACTGCCATGTGATCCTGCGCGGTGGCAAAGCACCCAACTACGACGCCGCCAGCGTTGCCCAGGCTTGTGCTGAGCTGGCCAAATCCAAATTGCCCGAAACGTTGATGGTCGACTGCAGCCATGCCAACAGCAGCAAACAGCATGAGCGCCAATTGGTGGTGGCGCGCGACATCGCCGCACAACTGGCAACGGGCTCCCGACAGGTGTTTGGTGTCATGGTCGAAAGCCATCTGAACGCTGGCGCGCAGAAATTCACCCCCGGCAAGGACAAGACCGACAAGCTGGCTTACGGTCAGAGCATCACCGACGCCTGTCTGGGCTGGGACGACTCTCTCGAAGTGCTGGAGGTCTTGTCGCAAGCGGTGTTACAACGCCGCGCCCGCTGACCTTCTGGTGCATCGCCTTGGTGGTTTAACACCCACCAAGCACACCCCTTGGTGAGTTCCCGGCTGGCGGCTGTGGGAACTATCTCGCTGGGGCATGTGGCTTTTTGGCCTCTAGCCCTTATCAATAAAGGGCTGGTAGCTATTTATCTTGTAGTGCTTTCAATAACTTGGCGTGGACGCCGCCAAAGCCACCATTGCTCATGCACACGATGTGGTCTCCGGCGCGGGCGGCTTGCGCAATGGCACTGACCAGTTGGTCCAACTGGTCACTCACCAGAACCTTGTCGCCCATCGGTGCCAGGGCACCTGCGGCGTCCCAGCCCAATCCGGCGCTGTGGCAGAAAGACAGGTCGGCGCTCTCCAGGCTCCAGGGCAGCAGCGCTTTCATGGTGCCGAGTTTCATGGTGTTGGAGCGCGGCTCGAACACCGCCAGGATGCGTTCACCCGCTTTCAGGGTGCTGCGCAGCCCGTCCAGCGTGGTGCGGATGGCGGTGGGGTGATGGGCAAAATCGTCATACACGGTGACCTTGCCCTGGCCCACTGCGACTGAGCCACGCACTTCCATGCGGCGTTTGACATTCTCGAAACTGCCCAGCGCCGCCGCCGCGGTGTTTGGCGCCACACCCAGATGTTCAGCTGCTGCGATTGCCGCCAGGGCGTTGAGTTGGTTGTGCACGCCGGTCAATGCCCAGCTGACATGGCCGACCACCTGGCCTTGTTGCACGACATCAAAGTCGTGTGCGGGACCGTCGGCGGTGAAGTCGCTGACAGCCGCGCCAAAACTGCGGACCTCACTCCAGCAGCCCTGGTGTAACACCCGCGCCAGGCTTTCTTCCAGCCCGTTGACCACCACGCGGCCATTGCCATGCGCGCCTGTGCCCGGGATGGTTCGCACCAAATGGTGAAACTGACGCTCAATCGCGGCCAAGTCGTCAAAAATGTCGGCGTGGTCGAATTCGAGGTTGTTGAGCACCGCGGTGCGCGGGCGGTAATGCACAAACTTGCTGCGCTTGTCAAAAAACGCGGTGTCGTACTCGTCCGCCTCGATCACAAAGGCCTTGCCCTGGCCGAGCCGCGCTGAAACACCAAAATTCAGTGGCACCCCTCCCACCAAAAAGCCGGGTTGTAGCCCCGCTTTCTCCAGAATCCAGGTTGTCATGGCCGTGGTGGTGGTTTTGCCGTGGGTGCCGGCAATGGCCACCACATGGCGCCCCTGCAAAATATGTTCGCTGAGCCACTGCGGGCCACTGGTGTAGGGCAGGCCGGCGTCCAGGATGGCTTCCATCAGTGCAAACTTGGGTGAGCCATCGGCCAGTCGGGCGCGGCTGACCACATTGCCCACCACAAACAGGTCCGGTTTCAGGTCCAATTGTTCGGCACCAAAACCTTCAATAAGTTCGATGCCCAGCGCGCGCAGTTGATCGCTCATCGGCGGGTAAACACCGGCATCACAACCGGTGACCCGATGACCTGCTTCCCGCGCCAACGCGGCCAGGCCGCCCATGAATGTGCCGCAAATACCCAGAATATGAATGTGCATCTGTCGATTTTAAAGACCGCTGTGCACCCCCGAGCAGCCCCATGACCTGGCAGCGGGATGAATCAGGGCAGAATTGGTCATCTATGAATGATGTACAGACCGAGATCGCCGCGCAGGCTGCCCGTTGGGTGGTCGAGGAAGGGCTGGAGTATGGTCCGGCCAAGCGCCGGGCAGTGAAGGCCATGGGCTTGAACGCCCGGGTGGCGCTGCCCGGTAATGACTTGGTGGAAGATGCCGTGCGGGACTACATAGCGGTGTTTTGCGGTGACACCCAGCCGCAGGAATTGTTGGCGCTGCGCCGCTTGGCATTGGTCTGGATGGAGCGCCTGCAAGAGTTTCGGCCGCATCTTGGTGGGGCCGTGTGGCACGGCACGGCCACACGGTTGTCCGACATTTATCTGCAGTTGTTTTGTGATGATTGCAAATCAGCGGAAATCGCCCTGATTGACAAACAAGTCAGCTATGTGCCGCGTAGCGTGACCGGTTTTCATGGCGACACGGTAGAAGCTTTGAGTGTTCATGCGTATTGCGCCGATTTGAAAGAGGAGGTGGGTGTGCACTTGATGATTTATGACCGCGATGATGTTCGTGGTGCCCTTTTGCCCGATGCCAAGGGGCGCACGCCGCGCGGCGATCTCCAGGCGTTGCGTCGTTTGTTGGCGGGAGTGGGGTTGTGAGTGTGCATCAGGCGGCTGCTTGGTCGCGCAGGGGGTGGTTGACTGCGGCTGGCGGCTTGGCCATGCTTGGTGCCAGCATGCGTGGGGCATCTGCTGTGAGCAAGTCTCTGAAGCCTGCTGAGACGGCCTTTTGGCAGCAAAAATTCAACCAGGTTGACGGTCAGATTCTCAGCATGGCGAACTTCAAAGGCAAACCCTTGCTGGTGAATTTTTGGGCCACATGGTGCCCCCCGTGTTTGGCCGAGCTGCCCCTGTTGAATGCGTTTTATGCTGAGAATGGCTCAAAAAACTGGCAGGTCTTGGGGCTGGCGGTTGATCAAGTCGCGCCCGTTCAACGGTTTTTGGCGCGAAGCCCGTTGTCTTTTCCTGTTGCGATGGCTGGAATTGACGGTACTGATTTGAGCCGATCTCTTGGCAATTTGAGTGGTGGATTGCCGTTCACCGTGGTGTTCGGTCCGGCAGGCGATGTGCGGCACCGTAAAATAGGCCGCTTATCCCCTGGTGATTTGGCTGCTTGGGTGCAGGTAAAGCTGGTCTGATGGCTAACTTTATGGCTGTAAAATAAAGCGTCTTGGGTTGATTTAGCTGCAATTCGCGACGAGTTAGTGGAAATTAAAACTCGATCAACCAAATTTCCTTACCATTCGTTGGAGAAGTCATGGACCTTAGAAAACTCAAAACCTTGATCGACCTGGTGTCGGAATCAAACGTCTCTGAACTCGAAATCACCGAGGCTGAAGGCAAAGTCCGCATCGTCAAAGGCGGCACGATGGTCCCTCAATACGTTCAGACGGTGGCTCCCGCTGCTGCACTTGCACCTGCGGCAGCGCCTGTGGTGTCTGTCGAGTCAGCTGGCCCGGCCGAGGTGGCTGAGACTGGCCATGTTACCAAGTCGCCAATGGTTGGAACCTTCTACCGTTCCGCCTCGCCTGGTGCGAAGTCGTTTGTCGAGATCGGTGACACGATCAAGGAAGGTGACACCTTGTGCATCATTGAGGCGATGAAAATCCTCAACGAAATTGAAGCAGACAAGAGCGGCACGATCAAGCGCATTCTGGCCGACAACGGCCAGGCTGTGGAATACGGTCAACCCTTGTTCATCATTGAATGAGGTTGGGCGCCACCCATGTTTAAAAAAATTCTGATCGCCAATCGCGGCGAAATTGCCTTGCGTATTCAGCGCGCCTGTCGAGAGATGGGCGTCCAGGCCGTTATGGTGTATTCCGAGGCAGATCGCGAAGCCAAGTATGTCAAATTGGCAGAAGAAGCGGTTTGTATCGGGCCGGCGCAATCCGGGTTGAGCTACTTGAATATGCCTGCCATCATCTCGGCGGCCGAGGTGACCGATGCCGAGGCGATTCACCCGGGGTATGGTTTCCTGAGCGAAAACGCAGACTTTGCCGAACGCGTTGAACGCAGTGGTTTCCAATTCATTGGGCCGACACCCGAATCCATTCGCATCATGGGTGACAAGGTGTCAGCCAAGCAGGCCATGATCAAGGCCGGTGTGCCTTGTGTGCCTGGGTCTGAAGGTGAACTGCCAGACGATCCGGTTCAGATCAAGCGCATCGCCAAGACCATTGGTTATCCGGTGATCATCAAGGCTGCAGGTGGTGGCGGTGGGCGTGGAATGCGGGTGGTTCACACCGAGGCGGCTCTTGTTAATGCGGTGCAAATGACCAAGGCTGAGGCTGGTGCGGCATTTAACAATGCAGCGGTCTACATGGAGAAATACCTGCAGAACCCCCGCCACATCGAAATCCAGATCATTGCCGACAAATACAAGAATGCGGTTTACCTGGGTGAGCGCGACTGTTCTATGCAGCGGCGCCATCAGAAGGTGATTGAGGAAGCGCCTGCGCCAGGTATTCCGCGCAAGATCATCGAGCGGATTGGTGAGCGTTGTGTGGCTGCATGCAAGCGTATTGGCTACCGTGGTGCTGGCACGTTTGAGTTTTTGTACGAAGACGGCGAGTTTTATTTCATCGAGATGAATACCCGCGTCCAAGTGGAGCATCCGGTCACCGAGATGACCACGGGCATTGACATTGTCCGGACACAGATCATGGTGGCAGCAGGAGAGAAGCTGCCGTTCACCCAGCGCCAGATCCAGATCCGGGGCCATGCCATTGAATGTCGTTTGAACGCGGAAGATTCGTACAACTTCATGCCTTCTCCGGGACGGATCAGCATGTGGCACCCGCCTGGTGGCCCAGGCATCCGGGTGGACTCACATGTCTACACCAATTATTTTGTGCCACCGAATTACGACTCCATGATTGGCAAGCTCATTGCCCATGGTGACACCCGCGAGCAAGCGTTGGCGCGCATGCGCACCGCACTGGGCGAGACAGTGGTGGAAGGTATCAACACCAACATCGCCTTGCATCGTGAGTTGATGGTGGATGCCAAGTTCATGGAGGGTAGTACCAACATCCACTACCTCGAAGGTTGGTTGGCCGATCACGCCCGCAAATGAGGCTCGTGCATGTTTGAACTGCGATTGATGTGCCCGGAGGATCGGGTTGAACTGTTGAGTGATGCACTTGATGCGCTGGATGCCTTGAGTGTCAGTGTCGAGGATGCGGATGCCCAGACCGATGCTGAGCAAGCTCTGTTTGGTGAACCCGGCATGCCGCCGCCCAAAGACGGCTGGCAGCGATCACGTGTGTTGGCCCTGTTTCATGAGCAAGATCAGGCGCAAAGCGCCTTGCAACTTTTGCAGGTCCAGGATTTTTTTGCCGGTTGTGAGCTGCTGGGCATCGACCATGTTCCCGAGCAGGACTGGGTTCGTCTGACGCAGTCGCAGTTTTCACCGGTGGAGATCACTTCCGATTTCTGGATCGTGCCGACTTGGCACGAACCGCCTGCGCAAGCGCGTGTGGTGATTCGGCTGGATCCGGGACTGGCATTTGGTACCGGCACCCATCCAACAACCCGGATGTGTTTGCGTTGGATTGCTCAGCACGAAGGCAACCTTGCTTTGTCGCGGGTGCTGGATTATGGCTGTGGCTCCGGTATTTTGGCCGTAGGGGCCGCCAAGTTCGGCGCCACGGACATCGATGCGGTTGATATCGACACTGCAGCCGTGGATGCGACCGGACTGAACGCGCAAGCCAATGGGGTCGCGTTGCGAGCAGGGTTGCCTGAGCTGGCGACTGGCACGTATCAAACGGTGCTGGCCAATATCTTGGCGACACCGCTCAAGGTGTTGGCGCCACTCCTGTGGTCCCGTGTTGCAGAGGGTGGGCATCTGGTGTTGGCCGGCATTCTGGAGCGGCAGGCCGACGAACTCAAGGCGGCTTACGCGCCCTACTGCGCACTGACTGTTGCGGACCAAGAGGACGGTTGGATATTGATGACGTCGAAGCGTTGACAGACCGGCACCACGGTCATTATTCTCATCCTTCATGAGTCTGCTGACACGCTGCCCGGCCTGCACCACCTTGTACAAGGTGGTTCCGGATCAGCTACGCATTTCTCAAGGCTGGGTCAAGTGCGGTCAGTGTGGCGATATTTTTGATGCTACTCAGCATTTGATCGAGGCGTCCACGGAGTCACAAGCGCCGATAGATGAGGCCTTATCAGGGTCTAGGGAAGGTGCTTCAGCCGATGCTTCTCTGGATGGCCAGGACGAGGCGCGCGATGTCGATCTGACTGAGGAACATCCGCCGCATGTTCTTTCGGAACCAGAGCCTGCCATTGCACCTCAGGAAGGCGAAGGTCTTGAAATTGATGCGAGCGCCGCTGTTGATGCATTTGATGCCGGTGCCCACGGCGATGCAGCTCGAAAACCGTTGGATAGTAGTGCCTTGCAAGAAGTCTCCGGCGCTATGCACGAGGCCCAAACTGTGAGTCAGCGCGTCGAGCAACCACTGCTTGGTTCCGAGACCACTGGTCAGAGCGAAGCCCTGGTTGCCGCGACTTCGCTGTCTTTTATGCGTGAGGCTGATCAGCCAGTCGTTTCACAACGTTCTTGGTCAAGAGGTGTTTGGGTAAGCCTTTGTATGCTGCTGGTCATGGCATTGGCTGGTCAATGGGTGTACCAGGACCATGACCGTCTGGCTGCATCGCGGCCTCAGTGGCGCGTTGGTCTGGAGGCACTCTGCGCTGTGCTGCGTTGTTCTGTTGAGCCTTTGCAGCAAATCGAGTCCATTGCCATTGATGCTGCTGCTTTCAAACAAGTCGCGCCTGGACGCTACCGATTAAGTTTCATCGTCAAGAACAATGCCAATCTGATATTGGCTTTGCCTAACATTGAGCTGACCTTGACCGATGCTCAAGACCGCGTGGCCGTGCGGCGAGTGCTGTCTTCACAAGACATCGCGGCAACAGCCGATCATTTGGCGGCCAATGCTGAGTGGCCTGCCATGGTTGATTTGCGTTTGCGCACTGATGTGTCTGCACCAGCGGTAGTTGGGTACCGCTTGCTGGCCTTTTATCCCTGACAGCGTGCAACAAGCCAGCTGCAGCGTAGCAGCAGACTTGTTGTGGTTAAGGCCGTGAAACTCAGGGTTTGGTGCCTGTGGGAAAGGGCCAAGCCGCTTGTGGGTTAAGTTTGGTTTTTGATGCTGCGGTTGGTTTGGCTGCTTTGACAGCAGGTGTGGCAGCCTTGGCCGGGGTTGCGGCCTTGGCTGGCGCCGCAACCTTTTTGCTTGGTGCTGCCTTTTTGGCAGGTGCAGCAGCAACGCTGACCTTTTTAGCTGGAGCAGCTTTTTTTGAAGGAGCTGCAACCTTGGCTGGCGCTGCTGCTTTTTTACTGGGTGCAGCCTTTTTGACTGGCGCCGGCGCAACAACGGCCTTCTTGGCTGGCGCGGCTTTTTTCACAGCACTGGCTACCTTTTTAGCGGGTGCTGACTTTGCTGCAGGCGCTGCCTTTTTCGCCGGTGCGGCTGTCTTCTTGGCTGGTGCGGCGACAGGCTTGGCGGCTGCCACAGTCTTTTTTACCGGTGTGGCTGCCTTTGCCACTGGCTTGGCCTTTTTTGCGGGTGCTGCAGCTTTTGTGGGTGCAGCTTTTTTGGATGCCTCAGGTGCCTTGGCCACGATGGCCTTCGGTGCTGGAGCAGCTTTTTTTACGGATGCCTTTTTTGCAGTTGCCATCGTCTTCTCCTTGGTCGAGATGCAAAGGGCACTTTATGCCAATGATTGGGCATAAAGCGATTCATGTTGCTGGGCTTGTCCCAACACCGAGAATAGGGATGCACGAAGCGTGCTCACGCCAGTATGTCGCGCTGGGTGCATGAATTCGTGTGAGTTTTGAGGGGCGAACTGGCGGGTACCCGCACCCCCATGGGAGTCAAAACAGTGCGCTGCCAAAAACGACTTTGGCAGGCGTAAGGTGCTTATCAAACTGGCGAAGGGTATAACGTTTTTGTCCCGGGTCAGCATAGCAATTTCCAATAGGCGAATTATGAGAGCACACTTGCAAATTGGAAAGAAATTCGGACATCAAACAGTCACGAAATATGAATTGTTGCGCATTGGCACTGCAAGTTAGGCGTGCTTGGCGTCAGTCAGTATGGCCTGCGGTAAAAAACTCGAACTCAAGCTCAGAGCTGTTTGCAGGTGCAACCAATCAAATCCAGCGCCTGGATCCGCTTTACGTCCGGGTGCGATGTGTTGGTGTCCGGCCAGATGGCTAATCGGGTAATGCTGCAAGATGCTGGCACACAAGGTTGCTAAGGTGGCATATTGAGCCGGTTCAAATAACGAACCCTCAAGTCCTTCAAGCTCGATGCCGATGCTGTCATCGTTGCAGTTGGATCGCCCACGGTAGCTCGAGACACCAGCATGCCAAGCACGGTCATCACAGCTGACAAACTGCCATAGTTCACCACCGCGCCGAATATAAAAATGGGACGACACGGTCAGCCCCCGGATGCTCTCAAAATAAGGATGCGCTTGCCAGTCAAGTTGGTTGGTGAACAGTTGCTGCACCTCATTGCCCCCATATTGACCGGGTGGCAAGCTGATCGAGTGCAGCACGATCAAATCGGTGTGGCTGTTTGCCGGCCGCGGGCCGTAGTTGGGGGATGGCAAATGTGCTGCAAACCTGTACCAACCGTCGTGCCATAAAGCGTCGTCTGTTGTGGCTTGCACGGGGTTAATCACTGCCATCTAGCGCCTCATCATTTTGGGAGACGTCAATTTTCAGTCGTGCCATTCGGTAGCGTATTTGGCGCAGATTCAGACCCAGCCGGGCTGCTGCGGCCGTGCGATTGAATTGTGTGGTTTGCAAGGCCTGCAACAGCAATGCACGCTCTAGCGCGTCAAGTTGGCTCTGCAGATCATCGGCCATGGGGGCTTGGTTGACCGGTTCCATCCGGTCTGAGGGGGGGCGTTCGAATTCGGGCGCATCCAATGTCGAGTCATTGACAGCTGGTGCCAGCTGTATAGGCCGGTCAAGTTGCAGAAGTTTGCCATCACCCAGTGCGACCGCACGGTAAAGCAGATTCTCCAGTTCCCGCACATTGCCTGGCAAGGGCATGTCAGCGAGTTCGCGCAGCATCTCCTGAGACAAGGCCGGGGTCGGCATGTCGGACTCCTCTGCAATCCGCGACAGCAGTGCGTGGCACAACTCGGGCAGGTCTTGCACACGTTCACGCAGCGGCGCAATCACCAAGTCAATCACATTGAGCCGGAAAAACAGGTCCTGCCGGAATGCCCCGTTTTTGACTTCCTGTGTCAGATGTTTGTGTGTGGCGCTGACAATGCGGACGTCAACCAATTCCTCTTGGTTAGACCCCAGAGGCCGAATGCGGCGTTCTTGGATGGCTCGCAACAGTTTGGACTGCATGGGCAGCGGCAGGTCACCAATTTCGTCAAGAAACAAGGTGCCGCCACGTGCCGCCTGGAAAAAGCCCTCGCGGTCTTGCGTGGCGCCGGTGTAGGCGCCTTTGCGGGCACCAAAAAATTCCGCCTCCAGCAAGGTCTCTGGAATCGCGCCACAGTTGACTGCGACCCATGGACCTTTGGCGCGGTGGCTGTTGGCGTGGATCGCATAGGCCACCAGCTCCTTGCCCGTGCCCGACTCACCGGTCACCATCACGGGCGCCATGCTGGTGGCCACTTTCAGGATACGGGCCTTGATTTGCTGCATGCACTCAGACTGCCCAATCAAGCGGTCTAGCGCACGCTTGCCGAGAGCACCGGTCACAGCGCCCGCAGATCGTTTGCTGTTGAGTGTGTTCTCCGTGTCCGAGGATTGCGCTACATCGCGCACTGCCGAAGCGACAACACTGCGAAACTGCTTCAGGTCAACCGGTTTGGTCAGGTAATCAAACGCACCAGCCTTGAGCGCCTCAACCGCGTTTTGCGCCGAGCCGTAGGCTGTGATGACGATGCTGCGCTCATCGCGTCCCTGGGCTTTGATATGGTGTAGCAATGACATGCCCAGGCCATCGGGCAGGCGCATGTCAGTGATCATCACATCAAACTGATGTGCATCCAGCAACTCGTGTGCTTGCTGCAGGTTGTCTGCGGTATCCACCCGGTGGCCTTCGCGCAGCAGCGTCAACTCATACAGCGTGCGCAGGTCTGGCTCGTCATCGACCACCAAAATGCGGGCAGGGCTGACAGGGGTCATCATGGGGTGTTGTGTGTGCTGGGCGCCAACTTGAAGTTGACACTGAATTCATTGCCGGGATGGGGCTTGTTGGCCAATGGTCTTTCGCTGCGTTCGTAAGAGATGCTTGCGCCATGACTTTCGCACAGCGCACGGCAAATATACAGCCCCAGTCCGCTGGAGCGACTCTCCGTCGAGAAAAAGGGTTCGAACAAATGCTGTTCCATGGAGGTGTCCAGCACCTCGCCGTCACTCCACACCCGAAGCAGCACCCCACGCGGTGGTGCGCCAGGATCAGGCCGCGCCACACTCACCTGGATGCTGCCAGGCTGCTGGCTGGCGTAACGCAGGGCGTTGTCCAGCAGGTTGATCAGCACCCGACGCAAATGCTCCAGGTCAAACCAGATCCTGGGCACCCCCGTGCTCAAGGTCATCACCATCGGGGCGTCCACATGATGTTGATTGCACCAGTCGCGGCAAATTCTTTGTGTGCTGTCGCACAGGTCCAATGGCTGCGCCAGATCATCTGCGGCAGTCCCTTTGGCATGGGTCAGGTGCAAAATGTCTTTGACGATGTTTTCCAGCCGCAGGGCGTTTTGTCCCACCATGTGCGCCAGACGCAGCTGCGCCGGGTCGATCAAATCCTCGGCCAGCAACGCGTTGGCCTGGGTGATGGCCGCCAGCGGGTTGCGCAACTCATGTGCCACAGCCGCTGACATGCGGCCCATCCCCGCCAGTTTTTCAGAGCGGATGCGCGCTTGAATCTCGCGCTGGTCTTGCATGAACACCACGCACAGGCCGCTGGCGCTGTCTGGCGATGCGGGGGTGAGCTGCGTGCGCACCCGCAACCAACGTGCACTGCGCCCGGGTTTTTGCAGGGCCAGGTCTGCTTGCTGTGGGGCCTGGCTTGCAAAACTGGACTTGATCAAGTCCATCAAAGCCTGTGCGCCGTGCTGACGCTGCAACTCAACCGCCATTGAGGGTTCTTTCGCGTCGAGCAACAGGCAGGCTGCCGGATTGGCGGAGCGCACTTGGCCTTGCTCATCCACAACCATCACCCCTTCGGTCAAGGACTTGACCACCAACTCGTTCACCTGGCGCTGCTCGGTGGCAGCCAGCTGGTTGCGTTGTGCCCGCAGCTCTGTACTGGCCAACCGTATCGCAAGCTGGCTTGATATAAAAGCGATAGCAAAGCAGCCTGTGCCAGTAAGGGCTGACTGCAAAAAATAAGCACTGGCCTCACCCTCATGCAGGTGCAACAACCAAAGCGCGTGGGCAAACAGCAGCAGCGTGATGCTGGCCGCCGTGGCCATGGCCAGCAGCATCGAACCCAGGACGCTGACCATCAGCACCGGCAGGGCAAACAGCGGTGTGTAGTTGATCGCACCGCCTTGCACCATCTGCAAGATCGAGAAAGCCAGCACATCCACACCCACGGTGCGCAGCCACTGTGCGTCCAGTGTCGGGCGCAACTGTTGTGGCCGGGTCTTGAGCCGTACCGTCAGCGTGGCCGCAAAATAGGCCAAACAAATCCACAGCAGCACGCTGGTGGAATGGGGTACCAAAGCCAAAACACCACCTTGAAATACCACCAGGGCCGCGCCCAAGGTGGCCCGTGCCGTCATGAAGGCGCGCCACAAACGCGCAAACTCTTGCGGGTGTTCACCCGAATCAGTGCCTGCGGCGGGCAAGGCAGGGAGCCAGAGTTGTGTCACTGGCGTGCGGGCAGGTCAGGGTTCAGCGCGGCGCAGGTGCTCAGCGCAGCAGTAGCTGCCCTTCTGGCCAGTGATGGCCTCGGCGGCCGGGAAGTGCGTGCCGCATTGAGGGCAAGCCAACATGTCTTGTGGTGCCCGCGGCTTGGGCTGGGCGCGTGGGTTTGCGCCTGCATTTGCACCCCGGTTGCGCCAGACCCACACGACTGCCAGCAGCACGGCCAGCATCAGCAAGGCTTTCACAAGGCACGCTCCAGCACCACCTCAAGCACAAAGCGCGACCCCACATAAGCCAGCAGCAGCAAACCAGAGCCGATGTACAGCACCCGCACCGCTTTGCGCCCCCGCCAACCAAAGCGCTCGCGCCCGATCAGCAACACACCAAAGGTCAACCAGGACAGCACCGAGAAGATGGTCTTGTGGTCCCACTTGAGTGCATGGGCGCTGCCGTAGAGTTGCGAGCCAAAGAAAAAGCCAGCAATCAGCGTGGCCGACAGCAGCACAAACCCGACATTGACAAAGCGAAATGTGAGGCGCTCCATGGTCAGCAACGGCATGCCACTGAAGCCTTCAGACGCACTGCGGATGCGGGCTTCGGCCCGGGTCATCATCCAGGCATGGATCACCGCCACGGCAAACAAACCATACGACGCGATGCCCAGCGCCCAGTGCAGAGGCAGCCAGGCTGACATTTTGGGGCTGAGCGGTTCACCAGGAAAAACCAGCGTCAACAACACCGCTGCTGCGCCGCCGCCAGACAACATCCAGGGTGTTTTGAGCTGCGGGAACACCCCGTTTTCAATCGCATACACCAGCCCGACCAGCCAGGCTGTGATCGACAGCGCCGGGGCAAAACCGAACAGGGGGCGCTCCCCGCCCCACAGGCCCCAGGCCAGCAAACAACCATGCAGGCACCAAGCCAACCACACGGCGATGCGCGACAGCGTCTGGTCGGCACGTGTTGATCCGGTGGCAGACACCGCATACGCGGCAGCGGCCGCCAGCGAAAGTGTCCATGTCAGAGGAGAAGCACTGGGTAAAATCATGGCTACAGTTTAGCGTTTTGTCACCCGCCATTTCCCCTTTGGCGCCAACTCAGGTTCCGCTTGTCGGATTCACTCCCTATGGCTTCAGCACTCACCGACAAACTCTCCCGCCTGGTCAAGGAAATCCGCGGACAGGCCCGCATCACCGAGACCAATGTGTCTGACATGCTGCGCGAAGTGCGCATGGCCCTGCTGGAGGCCGACGTCGCCTTGCCGGTGGTGCGCGACTTCATCGCCCGGGTCAAAGAAAAGGCCTTGGGCCAGGAGGTGCTGGGCTCGCTGACCCCTGGTCAGGCGCTGGTGAGCATCGTCAACAAGGAACTCTCTGCCACCATGGGCGACGGTGTGGCCGACATCAACCTGGCAGCGCAGCCGCCCGCGGTGATCCTGATGGCCGGCCTGCAGGGTGCGGGTAAAACCACCACCACCGCCAAGTTGGCCAAACACCTGATGGAAAAACGCGGCAAAAAAGTGCTGACGGTCTCTGGCGACGTGTACCGCCCGGCTGCTATTGAGCAGCTCAAGACCGTGACCAAACAGGCCGGTGCCGAATGGTTTCCCAGCACGCCAGACCAGAAGCCGGTGGACATTGCCCGCGCCGCGCTGGACTATGCCAAAAAACACTACTTTGATGTGTTGCTGGTCGATACCGCTGGCCGCTTGGCCATCGACGAGGCGCTGATGCGTGAAATCCGCGAGTTACACGCCGCGATTGCCCCGGTGGAAACCCTGTTTGTGGTGGACGCCATGCAGGGCCAAGACGCCATCAACACCGCCAAAGCGTTCAAAGACGCGCTGCCGCTCACCGGCATCGTGCTGACCAAACTTGACGGTGACTCGCGCGGTGGTGCTGCGCTCTCGGTGCGGCAGATCACCGGCGCGCCGATCAAGTTTGCCGGGACCAGCGAAAAACTCGATGGTCTGGAGGTGTTTGACGCGGAGCGCCACGCTGGCCGAGTGCTCGGCATGGGCGACATCCTGGCGTTGGTCGAGCAAGTCACCGCCGGGGTGGACATGGCCAGCGCGCAAAAGCTGGCAGCCAAGGTCAAGAGCGGTGCGGTCTTTGACCTCAACGACTTCTTGAGCCAGATCCAGCAGATGAAACAGATGGGTGGTTTGAGCAGCCTGATGGACAAGTTACCCACCGCGATGGCCGCCAAAGCGGGCCAGGTCGACATGGGTCGGGTCGAGAAAGACATCAAGCGCAAGGAAGGCATCATCCACAGCATGACACCGCTGGAGCGGCGCAAACCTGAGCTGATCAAAGCCACCCGCAAACGCCGCATTGCCGCGGGCGCCGGGGTTCAGGTGCAGGAAGTCAACCGCATGCTCAAGGAGTTTGAGCAGATGCAGGACATGATGAAAAAGATGAAGGGCGGCGGCATGATGAAGATGATGAAGCGCCTGGGTGGCATGAAAGGCATGGGCGGCATGCCCAAGATGCCGTTCTAATCTGCCTTTGTAAGCCTTTTCGACCTGCAGCCCTTATTTTATAAGGGAATACTGCTCACTATTTGGAAGCATCCTGGGCAGGTGCTTCTGCCGCTGGGGTTTCTTGGGCTGGTGCCGCCTCGGCTGGCTGCTGGAAGATTTCGTGGAAATGCTGCGACCCCATGTAGCCCACCACCGCCCACAGTGCCAGCACCACCACCCAGATGATCCGCGAGCGCTTCTCTGACGGCGTTTGGCTCAGTCTTTCTTGCAGCCCCAGCGGTTTGGCCGGGGTGATGTCATCCTGCGCCAACTGCGCCTGCAGCGCGGCGTTACCTGCATTGATCTGGACACGGGTGACAGCCAGGATGCGTTCCAGGCCCTCACGCGTTTCACTGGTCAGGCGGGTGCGCAGCAGGCTTTGGGTTTCCTGGCGGATGGCTTTGAAGGCGGCAAGTTGCGAGTTCGTTGGGCTCATGTCAGGGTTCCTGAGGGGTAAAACGGGCGAATTTTCCCCCTGAATCGGCGCTGCGATCCTGTCTTGGATCAATGAAACCAGCGGCGTCCCAGCCACCCTGCCGGGGCGAGATCAAGCGCTCTCTTGTGAATCGCTGTTGGTGGCGTTGGTATCGCCAAGCGGGCTCGCGGCGGTTCGTGGGCCCGTGCGGTGGCTGCGCCGTGCGGCGTGGCGTTTGGCTTGCTGAGCGAGGCGGGCATTGCGTCGGGCGGTTTTCCAACGCACATAACCCATCAGCAGTTTGATGAAGTAGCCCAGGAGGTACAGGCCAACCAGTCCTGCCACCCAGGGTGTCACTTGGTCGATCAGTCTTTCGCGCATCATGCCGGCCAGTTCACGGTCCATTTGTGCTTGGGCTGCGGTTTTGGCTGGCTGGGCCGCTTCGGGGGTGTCCCACTGACCGGTGGCCTTGGGCTCGCCGAGCGACTCGCTTGGGGCGCTCCATTGGTTTTTGTCCAGCCCGAGTCCCTCTTTCACGCTGTGCACGGTATCGATCGCACCGGATTCGACCAGCTGGTCGTACACCGGGCGCACCGTTTCCTTGAGGCTGTTGCGCAGGTTCGCGCCAACACCGGGTTGCTCGGCCGTTGCGGTTGGCGCGGGCGCGGCCTCGGGCTTTGTGGGGCGCGCTGCTTGGTTGGCTGCGGGGGGCGTTGGTGGATTGGTTGGCTTGGCGGGGCCTGGAGTGGCGCCGGAAGGGGGCAGTGGTTTGTCCCAGTTGGGGATATCGTCGTCGGGCACCAGCTTGCTGGTGTCAACCACGGCATCGGCGGGCTGTTTGGGGTCTTGCGCAACAATCGGGCCCGCCCCCACGGGCGTGGCCAAGCTCCATAGCGCCGCCGCTACCAGGGCAAGCTGTGGCAGGTGGTACGAAGTCTTATGCATGGCGCCAATGTTTCATCTGCAACCCAGAAGCCGGAGGACAATGCCGCGAATTCTAGCGGCGCTGGCGCCTCATGTCATTGGCGTTTGGAGGTGTGGCAAGGGTTCAGAGCAGGTGCTGAAAATTTGTTGAAAATCGGCCTCTGGCCCAATTATTAAAAGGGCTTGATGCTCTTTAAAGGATAGCAATCAGGATGCCATCGATTCTGCGGTCAGCACCTCGCCACGCAGGGTGTAGGTGCGGGTCTCGGTGATGGCCACATCCACCATCTGGCCGATCAGGCGCGGCTGGCCAACAAAATTGACGACCCGGTTGCATTCGGTGCGGCCCATCAGCTCGCCGCCGTCGCGTTTGGAGGCACCTTCCACCAGCAGGCGCTGCGTGGTGCCGACCAAGCTGGCGCTGATGCGCGCCATGTTGTCATTGATGTTGGCCTGCACCTGCTGCAGGCGGCGCAGTTTCACGTCGTGTGGGGTGTCGTCTGCCAGGTTGGCGGCCGGTGTGCCCGGGCGTGGGCTGAAGATGAAGCTGAAACTGTTGTCAAAGCCCACGTCGTCCATCAGCTTCATGAGTTTGCTGTGGTCGTCGTCGGTCTCGCCGGGGAAGCCGACGATGAAGTCTGAACTCAGCGCCATGTTGGGGCGGATTGCGCGCAACTTGCGCACCGTGCTTTTGTACTCCATGGCGGTGTAGCCGCGCTTCATCGCCATCAGGATGCGGTCGGAGCCGTGCTGCACCGGCAGGTGCAGGTGGCTGACCAGTTTGGGCAGCTTGTCGTAGGCGGCGATTAACGCCGGGGTGAACTCGTTGGGGTGGCTGGTGACATAACGCAGGCGCTCGACGCCGGGAATGTCGCAGACGTATTCGAGCAGGGTGGCAAAGTCGGCCACCTCAGAGGTGCCGCCCATTGGCGCGCGCCAGGCGTTCACATTCTGGCCGAGCAGGGTGATTTCTTTGACGCCCTGATCGGCCAGGCCCGCCACTTCGACCAGCACGTCCTCAAACGGGCGGTGCACTTCCTCGCCCCGGGTGTAGGGCACCACGCAGTAACTGCAGTACTTGGAGCAGCCTTCCATGATGCTCACAAAGGCGCTGGCGCCTTCAACCCGGGCGGCGGGCATGTGGTCAAACTTCTCGATCTCGGGGAAGCTGATGTCCACCTGCGAGCGGTTCAGGCGGGCCCGTTCGTCGAGCATCTGCGGCAGGCGGTGCAGCGTTTGTGGGCCAAACACCACGTCCACATAGGGTGCGCGGGCGATGATGGCCTCACCCTCCTGGCTGGCGACACAGCCGCCGACCCCAATCAGCGCGCCTTTTTTCTTGAGGTGTTTGACCCGGCCCAGGTCGGAGAAGACTTTCTCTTGCGCCTTTTCCCGCACCGAGCAGGTGTTGAACAGGATCAGGTCGGCTTCTTCGACGTTGTCGGTGGGCTCGTAACCTTGTGCGGCGCCGAGCACGTCGCTCATCTTGTCCGAGTCGTACTCGTTCATCTGGCAGCCGTAGGTTTTGATGAAGACTTTTTTGCTCATGGTGCGGGTGTCCTGTGGTAACTATCTATTTGGTAGCTGCAAGCCCTTTTTATATAAGGGCTGTTGGCCAATTTGGCTGTCAATTGATGGGCCGCAAGCGGCGCTGGTTGCCGCGCGTGCGTTGGCCGGGTCGGGTGCTGCGCAGGGGGACGCAGCGGGTGCGGACTTATTGGCTGGCGGGCGGCAGCGGCGTGGGCGCTGCGGCATCAATGTCTGACTGGAACTGGATGTTGGTCAGCGTTTCCAGACCTGCGCGTTTGAGCTGGGCCTCGGCCGGGGTCAGGATCCACACGTCCTGAATCAGGCCCTGCGGATCGGTCGTGTAGTTCACCAGCAGCTGCCGGCCGACCAGGCTGGCCGACATCACAATCAGGTTTTTGGTGTTTTTGATGCGCACACCGGGGGCGAGTCGGCGCGGTTTGTAGTCGAGCAGGATGTTGGGCGGTGCCTTCACTTCCAGCAGGCCACGCAGCGCCTTGGCCGGGAACTGGCGTA